>Ga0126371_10004581_pt1 | contig 12198 bp, 11 predicted proteins | sample PanSoiMetaPlot_4_FD_110145 | JGI IMG/M metagenome (GOLD analysis project Ga0126371, IMG submission 110145) | Tropical forest soil microbial communities from Panama - MetaG Plot_4 | ecosystem: Environmental > Terrestrial > Soil > Tropical forest > Bulk soil | place: Panama | collected 2016-02-17
CAACGCGCAATTGATTAATTGGATTGCTAATGGGTTCTGACCGACAAGGTAATACACCGAAGCAACGTAGTAAAACATTCCAAAGCCTGACCTTTGTGTGCTCGTGTAGTTGACGAGCCACGGAGCATTGGGATCGACCAGGCCCCGCCAGGACTGGCAAAGCGCATTGCCAAATGCATCGTAGGTCTCGGCATCTCCGCCAAAAAACGCCTGCCAGCCCTTGTAATAAATGATGAACCCCACGATCCACCTGAGCACTAGCGCGGCAAGGAATACTTTCAACAAGAATTCCTTATCCAACTGGCCGCGAAGGATGATCCAGAGACAGGCTGCTGCCGGAATAACCCCTATCACAATCGCCAGCGAAGTATCCGGGGAGGCCAACACGGAATTGGCGATATAGATACCCCCATACAACACCGCGACAGTCAAGAAAATTGCGAAGATCTTATTCCGCATTAGCGCAGACGCCGTGTAGGCCAAATTCCGGAGCTGTACTGCCAGACTTTCACATCAATGATATGAATGTGGCTCCTGGAAGCGTTTAGTCTTTGATTCTCTAACGTGAAAGTCCTAATGCCCCACTAATTCCGGGACAGAGGCTGGCCTCAGCCCCGAAAACTGGGTGTCGTAAGGGTGGTCGCACCTTCAGGGTTTACTTACCCGCTCGCTTTTCCCGTCGCTTCTGTTACTTTTATCTCGAAGACTGATCGTCAAACAGCCGTACTCCAAATCGACGGGGCCGCACAAATTAGTCGTCATTGCGACTTAGCTTTGGCGAATGGCGTGCACCAAGAACATATTAGAGAACTCGCGCACAAACGGCAGATCGGCTACGGTGCCATCCACAAGCTCCCACGACTTCAGAGTCCGGGGTAAAGCCCAGGGCGCTAGCCGCTCAATCCAGTTGACGGGACCGAGGTAGACCCCGTGCACCTGCGGCCGCTCGAAACCAACCGCGCGAAACTGGCGGGCGAGCCGCATCGAAGTCGTGAAAAACTGCCTTAACCGTGTCAGATCCCTTACCGCGATGAGGCCGGCAAGCCGGTTAATAGGGTAATATCCATTCAAATTAAGAATGGGGGTCGCCGTCACCAGACACGTACCACCGGGCCTAAGCACACGGGCCATCTCTGAGATGCAGGGCGCTGCGTCTGCGAGATAGCGCAAGACCTCAACGCACAGCACGAAGTCGAAACTGGCATCCTCGAATGGTATGTGCTCGACATCAGCCAACTCGAGAACCGCCGTGGGGTTTGCTGCGCGAGCGTGCTCTAACATCTTTTCAGATCCGTCTACGCCGGCTGCATAGAAGCCACGGGCGCCGTATCGAGCAATGTGGCTGCCGGTGCCACACCCCACGTCGAGCAACCGCAGACCTTGTCCGCAACCTGGGATGTAGCGATCCAGCAAGGCGTCGAGCCGCTGTCGGCTGTAGTGGAAGCAGGAACGATAAGACCCGGCAGCTCTGTAGCGGTCGGCGAATTGGTTCGCCTGGCGCGAGTGTTGATCGATAGCAAGTCGCTTTTGAGCTTCCATAGCTTAGCGCGTTGGTTTCTTAGCTCCTCGCCAACAACGGCCGACTCTCGGCGAGTGAGATAACGGTGCCGCCGCGGGAGTCAGCAACACGCTGACCTATCAGCCTACCGCAGAATTGGGGCAGCGGAGTCGATCGAGGCATTTCAGAAAACCTGCGGCTCATTCACAGTAAGTCCAGGTAACTCTTTACCCAACACGACCTGCCGCGCAGCGCGAGCAAACAATTCGGCGCAGCGGCGCATGGAATACCGGTCTTCGACCGTCTTTCGCGCCTGGTGACCCACTCTGGCGCGGGCTGCTGGATTGCCAATAAGCATTAGAAGGTATTCGAGCCATTCTTCCGAAGTCGTCGCCAGGAACCCGTTTTCGCCGTGCCGAATCAGGTCGCGGTTGGCCCCGACGTCCGAGCAGACCGGAGGAATTCCCATAGCCATATACTGGAGAGCCTTCATCGAGCATTTGCCGCGAGACCACGAATCATCTGGCATGGGCATGATACCGACATCCAGGGCACTCAGGTCTTTGGTCTCCGTAGAGGCCGACCAGCGGCGCCAAACGTAGGGAACGCCGGGCAGCAGCGGCTCTCTGTCCGAAATGACGCGGATCTCCACATCGGACCGGGCCACCAACTTCCGCAGTACTGGTACGAACATCTCAAGGTAGGTCTGGGAAGTCGAGCTCCCTGTCCAGCCAATGGTAATGCGACCCCCGCGTTCTCTCTTATCAGCCGGCTGGTAGCTCGCTGTGTCAATGCTCGGCGGAATTACCGTAACCTGGCGGTTATACTTCCTGGAATAATCCGCGAGAAATGAGTTCCCGACAATTACAAGGGTACTAAGCCTGCAGATGCAGGCCGTCTTCCTCGGGAACTTGAGCCAACCGAATCGCTGGTTCGTCGCCGTAGTGTGCAACACGAATATCGAGTCATCGAAGTCGTATATTACCGGTCGGTGAAGTAGCGAAACCACACGTTCGACGACCGCCGGCCCCGCCAGGCAGGCTGCCCGGTGAATGAGAACTGCGTCATAGCGGCGAATCTGCGCCAGGTGACCGAGGCGGCGCACAAACGCGGTCGCCATTCGCGTGGACTTGGCAGCGACCCGGCCCGGCTCGTAAAGAAGGTCGGCGAGCTTTTCGTCCGCGAACGGCAGAAAATCGACCTCGATCCCATAATCTCGGAGAAACGGAGCCCACTGCTCGATGCGATACCTCTGGCCGGGCACCCGCCCGACCGGGTAAGGAACAAGGGCGCAAAGTGATATTGGTTTGACAGTATCTCCCATCCTGAACTCACACCTTAGCTCTGCGCCGTTCCCGCACGGGCTTTGGCGTGGTGCTCGTGGGGAGACGATTTCGCGCTGCTCAATTCGGGGAAGCCAATGACCGTGGTCCTCCCATGAATCAGATCTGAATAAAGACCAGATTGTCGCTCACAAGCTGGCTCCAGGGCATAGTGAGATTCAGCGGCTCGACGGCAGCGCTTCGCCAATCCGTCTTCACTCAACAAGGACGCCAGCTCGCGGATAGCGCGATCGTATTCGGCGTCGCTGTGCTCGTTCACCACGACGCCGACTCGCTCGGACGAAATGATCTCGCCGGTATCTCCCGCGTTCGGCGTAACGACAACAGGAAGGCCCGCGGCCCAGTATTCTCCAATCTTGGTCGGTGATCCGCCGTATTCGCTCAATCCCTGGGCCAGGAAATGCATCCCAACGTGCCTACGAGCCAACTCAGCCGGCACCGCCTGATGGGGCGCGGTATCCACCGACCAGCAATCTGATCGCAGCCCTGCTGCATTCAAGGCAGACTTAACCAGGTGTCGGTCTGACATCGTGAGGACCCGCAAGTTCACTCGCGAAAATCGCCGAGAAGCGTGGGCTACGAATCGCCCTATCTTGTCAAGGGCGTAGCGTCCGCCGACGCCGCCAACATAAACGAAACGGAGGCTGCCATCACAAGCAATCGCGGTTGGAGGCGGCGGGAACCGGCCCAGGTCAACGCAGCTCGAAACGACCGTCACCGGTGTGCCTCTGCGCTCAACTGCAGGGATGCTCCTTATCTGTCTTTTTGCCAGTTGGGAGAGCGCGATGATACCATCAGCGCGCGAGTACATCGTTCGTTCCAAATACTTGGCTATGATGTGCTGTGGCGAGTCTGCCTTCCAGACTCCGGCGTCGACCTGTTCGTCCGGGTAGAACCCCTCATTGTGGTAAACGAGCCTCGCCCCCAGCACCGGCGCAAGAACCAGGCCCATCAGACCTCCAATAAATGTGCGGGCGTGTATTATATCTGGATTCATTCTCAACCGCGTTACGATTGATCGAGCGCAGCCCTGAGCGAAATCAAAGGCAGTAGCAGGTATCTTTGGCCTCTTGTGGTATCGCAGCGGTATCCAGCATATCCCGCTGTCGTTCAGAGAATACTTTATCTCCTTCATTAAGGCCTTTTGATCCAGATCACCAGGCTTCTCGAACGTAACAAGCGTCAAGTCTACACCCAGGCCCGCGAGTCTCTTTACAGCGGGTAGAACCAGCGATTGCCCGAGTGGCTCAGCCGCACCCCAATAAACTATGTAGAGCACTCTCGGCTTTGATTTCATTGTGATTCTTGACTCAGGCTGAATGGCCAGGCTGAAGGCGCCGGAGGCGCCTCACAGCCCGGACTGGAAAACTGATTAAACGCCAAGACTGCCGAAGATCCAAAGCGACCGCCCGGACTGCGCAACGGACAAAATCGCCATAAGACCCGGCGTGAAAATAGGTTCCGGCAAGTACCATATAGTTGCGTGCCGAGGCGGCCCGCCGCCGACCCCTCACAGCGGCGTCCAGGCAGCTCATGCTGAATCCCTTCTCGAGCACACGCACGCTGTCACGCTCCAGCAGCCCGGCATCCCTGCTCATGTTCGTGTCGTGTTGCCTGTAGGTCGCCAGAGGCAAGTCCAGGTAGAGGAATTCGGTCCGCCCTGCAATTCGCACCCACATATCCCAGTCCGCACATTGGCTGAGCGAATCATCGAAACCGCCCACTACGTCAAACAACGAGCGCTCGTACAGTACGGTACAGATGCTCCCGATCACATTCCCTCGCAATAGCAGGTCTTCCAGAGTGTTGTACACACGCTTATTACGAATTACATGCAGCGGTCGCAGATCCTGGCTCACAACCGTGAATGCCGTGTAACAGGCGAGATAGCCGGGATTCTTCCGTAGTGCCGCAATTTGCGCTTTCAACTTATCCCGATGCCATGTGTCATCAGCGTCCAGGAAAGCCACATAACGACCCTTGCTTTCATTGATGCCCCGGTTGCGCGCCGCCGCAACGCCAGAGTTGGGCTGGCGAATGTACCGAACTAGATCCCCGTAGCGGCCGATAACTGCAGGAGTGTCATCAGTCGAACCATCGTCTATTACTAAAACCTCGAAATCCCGATGGGTCTGGCGCAACACGCTATCCACGGCGTCGGTCAGGTATTTCGCTGAGTTGTACGTTGGGATAATGACAGAGACCTCAGGCATTTCCTTGCTCAAAGAGACCTTTACTGCTACAGGGCAGTTGCATCCATCTCGTCGCTCGCAGCCCATGCCGGACTGAGCGATGGATCCGTATAGATAGCTTCGTATGAGCGGACCATGTTCTGGAAACGAAATTTTCTCAAAACCTTTTCGCGCCCTGCCCCCGCCAGTCGCCCACGCCTCTCCGGGTTCTCGAGCAACTCGAGGATCGCTTGAGCGAGCGCGTGGCTATCCGCGGGCGGTACTAACGATCCATCGATTCCATCATCGACGATTTCTGGTATACCGCCGACGCTCGTGGCGACAACCGCAGTACCCAGATAAAGCGCCTCGGCCAATACCAGTCCGAACGCTTCGGCCAAGCTCGGAAGAACCAGCAGATCAGCTGCCGCTATTAGGTTGGGTGAGTCGTTGCGAAAACCCAGGAAGGTGACCATTTCATCACAGCCCATCGCGCGGACCTGCTCGCGATACTCCTCGTAGAAGGTCCCATTACCTGCAACGAGCAGTCGGACGGGCTTGGAAGCGCGACGCTGTATTTCGGCGAGCGCGTGAAATAAGTAATGGTGTCCCTTCTCCGGGTGAAGCCGCGCGACGATCACTAACAAGTACGCATCCTCGACTCCGAATTCTCGTCGGATGCGCTCCCGTGTATCAACACCGCTGAGCCTGACCCTCTCGAAATCAATACCGTTCAATACCACGTGGACTTTTTCTGGCGGGGCTTTTTCAAGCTCGATCAAGTGGTCCGCGGTGTGGCGTGACACAGCGATGACCGCATGGCTGAGCCCGGTACAGAGCCGATCAAGCCGGACGTGCCACCTTTTGTTAATCCGCGTGTGATAATCGGAATAGTGGCGAGTCACTATTCGCATGGGAGTCCGCGCCAACAGCCCTGCCAGCAGGCCGGTCACAGAAGGCTCGAACAAATGCGTATGCAGGATGTCGATTTGCTTGCGGCGCAAGTGTCGCGCCAGGCGAATCATGCCGAGAGGGTAGTCGAATTGGCTCTCGCAATCGCAGCTAAAGCAGTTCACCCCCTCCGATTCCATATACTCTCTGAGCCATGCCGCCATGGGATTGAGAGTCGCGAAATACATCTGGTACCGGTCACGGTCGTGCCACTTCGCGAGCTGCGGGAAGAATCCGCTCGTATCGCTGTCCTGCGCAAAATGCAAAAGGCGGCGCCTGCTATTATCTTTCATCTCGGGATGGAAGTACGGTTATCTCCGCTTGGCTCAGGAAATATACACTCAAGCTGTCAAGACGGTGCCTATTGGCTCAGCTCTTGGTCCTGGTCGCCAACGACAAAAGAGGGCCGAACGGCATCAAAAACAAATGCCAGGCCCGCCCCTGAATCCCAGGGTTCTATTCGGAGGACCTTCGCCGGGTATGAAATCCATCCTTGCCTTCGCAGGGGTAACTGGATCATGACTCTTACCGAGGATCCCACGTCAAATCGCTCTGCAAAGAGGCCATAAGCTCCCGCACTGCTTATGTCTCTCAATATCCCGATCTCTTCGATTGACGGTCCATCCACATCCGTGGCTGAGACCTTGATGGTCCAGTCCACTTTGAACCTTCTGGCCTCTCTTCGCTCGATCACGTTTAGCGGCCCGATTCTTCTGATCGTTCGTGGATTCTTGGTCATGCCGATTAGCGAGGTCTCAGGCTCCTAAGTTTGTCGTGGTTGCGCCGTGAGCAACTGGCTCTCACTTGCACCGCGGTCATACTGCCTGGCACCCTCGCGATACCCACGACGTATGTGAACTCCCAACAACACCTGATATATTCTGTCGAGGGCCTGGCAATCGGGAGCCAATCGTTCCAGGGTTGAGGCGATCAAGAATAGAGCCTCGCAGAATGGCTTCAGCGCAAGGATCCCTTTGACCGCCTTTCGCAAACTCAGTGACACAGGTTCTCTGCCCCAGCGCAGTGCGGAATTCACTCGCTCTCTTATGATGTTATCGCGCCAGTCGGGATGCCGCCGGGAGAATTGAACGAGGTGCTTGCTTCCCCATTCGACTCGATGGCAATAGGCCCGTATTTCGAGCGCACTGTCGTGGTGTATTGCCGTGGCTTGCGGCCAAAATACAATTTGGCGTCCAAGCGCGTTGTGCCGAAGGGCGAAATCCTGATCCTCGCCGCTGACGATGTGTGGATCGAATCCGCTGACTTCGCGAAACAGATCTCGAAAGATGGACATATTTCCGGCCGCACAGAAATTGCGGAGCGGCGTGGGACCTGGGATTCCGGGCACGACACCGTCTTCAAGTTCCTGTCGAAACCTGACAAAGGGTCTTGACATCGCCTCGCTCGGAAGGCGAATCGACCCAACCACCAGCGCCATGGGCCACTTCCTGTGCGCAGCCAGGTGCTGAGAGATGAAGTCCTTGCGCACTCTCATGTCATCGTCGACAAAGACCAGCACCCGACCCCTGGCGGCCATTGCGCCTGCGTTTCGTGCCGCAGATCGCTCCGTGCCATCCAATCGGATCAGGTTGAGACTCGGGCCGGATGCGCCACAAGGCAATCTCACCGGTGGAACCGATCCATCATCGACCACCACTATTTCGTAGTCCACGGCCGGCAAGTCCTGCTCGGTCAGCAGCGAGACGGTCCTGGTCAAGCTGTCTGGCCGATTCCGTGTTGCAACTATGACGCTCACCAACGGTTCGCTCATACCGTTTTTCCAGGTGAAACCATGGCGTCTCGCATTGTGCGATAACGCCGGTACCAGTTAGCCGAACCGGCCGACGCTGCAAGCAGCGCCCAGAACGTTGGGCGCGTTACTGTCTTCAAGTCCGATTTTGCCGCGTACCAAAGGTTGTTCCGGGCCACGTGCTTCAGTCCCCGAAGGAGCGCCTGCTCAGCAAAGTACATCTGCCGGTGCCCCAACGCACGGAATGCATTCCGTCGGAGTTTCCGGAACCGGCTGTCGCCGGCCCCGAGTCTCGCCAGCACTGCCTTTAGAATCCGCTCCTCCTGATGTCCGTTCTCAGCTCCTTCAAGCTGCTCGGTCGTTCCGCTTTCGGAATGTACTCGATAAGCTGCTAGCGGCTGGCTCGCAAATCTGCCGGCCCACTGCCCCGCAAGCCTCAGCGTCCATTCCCAATCGTGACCCCAGGTCAGATCAGTTCTAAAGAATCCCACCTGGTCAGCACATGCCTTTCGCACCATCAGGGATGGCGGAGAAACAATACATTCAAGAATCAACGAATCCAACAACTCACCCCTGCCAAAATCACGGTCTTCTGACCATCGACTGACGGTAGAGGTCACTGTGCTTTTCTCATCCACAATCTTCACGGCCCCAAACACGAATCCCACATCTGGATGGCCCGCGAGTCTGTTGGCGCGATCTTCCAGAAAGCCCGGCAGGATGAAATCATCAGCGTGCAATAGTGTTAGATACTCACCTTTTGCCTCTTTAAGACAACGGTTAAAATTCCCGGACTGATTGGTTAGCTCTTCGAACCTTACATAGCGGAGGCGCTCGTCCTTGTAGCGCCTACAAATCTGAGGCGTGTCATCCGTCGACGCATTATCACAAATCACCAGTTCGTAATCGGCGAACTCCTGCTGTAATACGCTTTCTATCGTCTCCGGTAGATACCGGGCGGTATTATAAGTAGGAATGCAAATGCTGATCTTCGGCATATAACGTTTTCAGACCGCCTGCGCTTATGTCTAGGTCCTCTGCTACTCGGCTGGCGACTCTGCGGCCGCTTTCTATTGCCTCGAAGCTCCAGTGGTAACCCCATTCGCCGAATCGTCCGCAAGGGTAGATCCCTACCCGTTCCATCCACGAGTGGATAGTTCGCAAGCTCGGATCTCGATCGAAATCGAAGACAACGTAAGCGTAGGGAATGTCGATCTGGTCCTCCAGGATTATGCTGTCGGATTCTAGCAAAATCCCTGCGCGCCTGAGCGCATCGACGGTCCGCCCGACAAGCCGATTTTCGTCAAGCGGCTTCCTGCGCGAATATGCGATCTCGCACGAGATCGAACTGCAACCAGGCGGGGCGTTATCTGGGGCAAATCTGGATGGGAAGCTCACCCGGAAGAACGGTGCATCGTTGTCATAGAAATAAACCCAGTGGCCCTGACCGACATCCGGGCGGGCAACACCCAGATTCACGCACCTGAGTGAGGTCCACATCAACCGCCCCGCCGCTTCACACACCTCGGCGGGTGCATCAACTGTGAGCTTGACTAACGACGGCAGTGGTATAGTCGAAATAGCCGCGACATAATTGCGGACGATGCCGCCAGCGAAAGTGATGCGACGGGCTTCGGCCTCTATTCGCGTAACCCGGCAGCCGAGCCTCACATTTTTTTTGCCAGACGCAAGCGGTTCGACGATGCGTCCAAAACCACCGCTGGTCGGGTAGCAAAATTCGGTCAGGTAGTTGAGCTCTTGCGGATCGGGATCGATCGCCCCCCTGATCACTTGTTCCAGCGATGGCCGGGATATCCTCCCGCCGGCCTTCGACCCGAGCCAGTCAGTGTTCAATTCCTGGGGCTCGACCGTCCACACTTTTCGGGCGTATCTAAGCAAGAACTCCTCGGCAAACGTCTTGCCTAGCGTCGCATAGCACCACTCTGCGTAGTTGCGGACCGTCGGATCCGGCTCACGACTGGCCTCGATGAAATCCAGGACGCAGCGGGCCGACAGATCGGCCGGCAACGCGCTGGCATTCGCCTGGACCGGGTAGCGGCCATACCTGCGACCTCCGTAGTTGTTCCATATCTCAGCGCGGTGCGAAATCATATCCCGCTCTAGCGGTTTCAAAACGAACTCTCTGGAACAGTCGTCTTTGCCAAAGAAAACGTGAGCGCCTTCGTCGAAGTTGAATCCCTCAATGCGCTTGGTGCGACAGTGCCCTCCGACGGTTCCTTCCTTCTCGAAGACCTCGCAACTCTCCCCGAAATGATGAGCTGCGCTCAGGCCCGCAAGCCCCGCTCCAAGAACTATCACGCCGTCTGGCATAATTGAACCTTGTCTCCGTATTGCACCCGGGCGAAGCTGATAGTTTGGCGGAGCCCTTCGTCCAGGTCGACCTTCGCTCGCCAGTCTAAAAGCTCTGCTGCCTCCCTGATATCTGCCCAGGTGTCGCAAAGCTCGTCAGGCCCTGGCTTGAGCGCTCCGACAACCAGCGGCGCGCTGGTCGCGCTCATCTCCCAGATTCGCTCGGCCACATCGCGCAAGCGACGCGGCCGGCCCGTCCCTAGATTGATTACTCTTCCTTCAATTCGCGGGGCCATGGCGGCGCTGATCAGGCCACGTACAACATCCTCAACGAATACCAGGTCGCGCTTTTGTTCCCCTGACGACATCTTGAATGGGATCTCACGCACAGCCGCATCGACGGCTTGTGCTACGAACATATTGGCGGGCTGCCCGGGACCGTAGACGCTGAAGGGTCGAATCACGACGACGGGGCAGCTTTTTCGGGCGCTCAGAGCTAACGCATGTTTAGTGGCCAGGGCCTTGGAGATCCCGTAACCAGTACTCGGCTTGAGCGAGAATCGCTCGTTTAAGGGTCCGGGTTGGGTTCCATACTCCTCGGCAGAGCCCGCCATCACGATTCGTCGCACCCCGTTTTTCTGCGACTCTTCCAGTAACTGCGCCGTCCCATAGAAATTCAAAATGGCGCAATCTGCCGCCTCGCCTCTACTCCGAGTGCCAGCAAGGTGGAACAACGTGTTGGGCGCTTCTTTCCGAATGGCCGCTCGAACCGATTCGCCGTCAAGAAGATCGCACGTCGTCCACTGAACGTGCCCTTCGAGACCTCGAAGAAGCCTGCCATAATTCTCATGTCGCCCCAATAGTGTCGGCCGACAACCTCCCGATACCAATCGGCGAACCAGATGACCACCTATGAAGCCGGTGGCCCCAGTCACAGCCACCTTTTCAAGACAGCGCTGGCTCGGCATTCCTTCTCTCAACATTCATCAGATATTGGCTGTACCAGTCGATCGTTCTGCACAGCCCTTCCTCAAGAGTGAACTGCGGGCGCCAGCCCAGTAGATCGCGCGCCTTTCCAGCGTCAAGAAACTGATGCGCGATCTCGTTAGATGCGTGTCCAAGCACTTCCAATTCGATATCATCGTAGCCCGTGAGCCGCAATATCAGCCGGGCAATCGCAAGGACTGTCAACTGCGATTCATTACTGAAATTGAATGCCTCACCCGCCAGTTCTGGACGCGCGGCAAGTTGTTCGGCAAGCATCAGGTAAGCCAGGGCGCCATCCTCGACGTAAAAATAATCCCGCACGCAACTGCCATCACTGCGAATGATCGGCCGCTCGCCGCGAAGCGCCGACCGTATTGTGCCTGGCACTATCCGGTTCCAGTTCAAGTCGCCGCCGCCGTAAAGATTACCGCAACGGGTAACGCACACGGGCAGCCCATATGTCGCCCAGTAGCTCTGGGCAATCAGGTCCGCACACGACTTGCTGACATCATAGGGGTGCCTCCCTTGCAGAGGCGCATCTTCCAAATAGGGTAATCTCTCGTGAGTACCGTATGCTTTGTCGGATGAGGCGACAACGACCTGCTTCACGGCGGGCGAGCGGCGGCACGCTTCCAGAACAGTCCACGTGCCCCTTATATTCGACTCAAACGTGCTGACGGGGTTTCGGTTCGCAATGCCGACAATTGTCTGCGCCGCCAGGTGAAATACCGTGTCGATCTCATACTCTCCTAAAGCACGCTCCATTGTTTCCTGGTCTCGTACGTCACCGCGAACGACGCGAACACGGTCCAAATGCCCCGAGCGAATAAGCTCACTCTGCGGTACCCAATCGCGTAGGAGCGCAACTACCGCAGCTCCTCGTTCTATGAGGGCGCGTGCCAGCCAGCTACCGAGTAGACCGCTGCTTCCTGTAACGAGTACCGGGCGGTCACTCCAGAAAGAGGCAGAGCAGCTATCGATCAATCCCATACTTTCCATGGCGCTTGCCCTCGATTCCACAAGTCTTCGAGGAGCTTCCATTCCCTGTAGGTATCCATCGGCTGCCAAAAACCCTGGTGCCGGTACATCATCAGCTCCCCATCGGCTGCAAGCTGTTGAAGCGGTTCCAACTCCAATGTGAGATCATCACGATCGCTCAGGTAGCGATCCAGGAATTCCGGCTGGAAG
>Ga0126371_10004583_pt1 | contig 12196 bp, 9 predicted proteins | sample PanSoiMetaPlot_4_FD_110145 | JGI IMG/M metagenome (GOLD analysis project Ga0126371, IMG submission 110145) | Tropical forest soil microbial communities from Panama - MetaG Plot_4 | ecosystem: Environmental > Terrestrial > Soil > Tropical forest > Bulk soil | place: Panama | collected 2016-02-17
AGCACGAAGGCGGAGCCGTGCAGCAGCGTGTGGTGCAGCACGTCGGAGCGCATGGTGATCGCGGTACAGTGAAAGACCGGATCCATGTGAATCGCGCCGTAATAGCCCATGTACTCGCCGAACGGTCCCTCCGGCTCGACATAGCCGCGCTCATCGAGATAGCCCTCCAGCGTCAACTCGGCGTCCGCCGGCACTAAAATGTCGTTGGTGAGGCTTTTGACGACCGGCGCCGGTTCGGCGCGGTAGCTCGCGACCAGGCCAAGCTCATCGCCACCCTGCCGGGTCGTAGCGGCAAAGAAGTCGAGAGGATGTGCGCCGACGGTGAACGTCACCGGCAGTTTTTCGCCGCGCGCGACGCTAGCCGTGTAAATGCGCTTGAGATCGGACGGGGCGGTGACATTCGTGCCGGCTTCGTAACGGTTGCGCAGACTGAGCCTCCGGCAGCCAACATTCCTCCGTCCGGTCGCCGGATCGATCGTATAATCGATCGCTGAACTCAGATAGCAGCTGCCGTCGAAGGCGTGCTGGGGATGAAACGGCAGCTTGGTCAGGTCGACGTCCTTGCCGGTGATCGCAATCTCGTGCACGGGCGCCTCGGCGGACGGCACCTCGATCAGTGGCTGGGGATTCGTCAGCCGCTTGAAATATTCTTCGTAGAGCTTGTCCTCGCTGGTTTCGAAAGCAGCAGCGATACGCTTGCGGTTGCCTGCCGTCTTCGCGGCCATCTCAACTCGTTCTGGTCCTGCAGTCTTGAACAGCACGGCCTTGTCAGTGTGTTCGATGATGTGGCTAAGGTCCGTCAGCGGCACCGGTTCGTGGTGAACCTCCACCTCGCCGAGTTCGATGAGGCGGTCTACAAAACTGCGCAAGCGGTATTTGTCAAAATTCAGCTTGGTGTTGGCGTGGAGCATCGTTCACATCTTTCCGTACGGTATGAATGGCGCGCCAGATTTTTTCCGCAGTCAGCGGCATGTCGATCTGGCTGACGCCGAACTCGGCCAGCGCGTCGATCACTGCATTGGCGACGGCGCCGAGCGCGCCGGTCGTGCCGCCTTCGCCGGCGCCGCGCACACCCAGCCGATTTGTCGGCGTCGGCACCTCGCTGATATCGGTCGTGAACGGTGGCAAAAGATCAGCTCGGGGTACGGCGTAATCCATGAACGAACTGGACAATAGTTGCCCATGCGCATCATAGGCGCACAGCTCCCACAGCGCCTGGCCGATTCCCTGAGCGGCTCCGCCATGCGTCTGTCCGTCAACGATGAGGGGATTGATGGCTCGGCCGACATCGTCGACCGCCGTATAGCGAACCAGTTCGAGTGCGCCGGTCTCGCGATCGACTTCGACCTCGCAGACATGCGCGCCGTAGGGAAAGCCAAGCTGCAGGATGGTTTCGTCGCATGTTGCCTCAAGTCCTCCGGCCAAATTTTCCGGCATGCCCTTACCGCTTGCCGCCGCTGCCGCGACGTCGAAAATTCCAAGCGAACGATCGGTACCTTGAACAGTGTAGCGACCGCCGGCGAATACGATGTCGTCTTCGGCGGTTTCGAGCATATGGGCCGCGATGTTCTTGCCCTTCTCGATAATCGCATCAGCGGCTTTGCCCATGACGATGCCGGCGAAGCGCATCGACCGGGCGGAGTGTGAGCCGCCACCCTCCTTGACGATGTCGGTATCGTTTTCAAAGACGTGCACGTCCTCGAATGGCACGCCGAGCCACTCCGCCACGCATTGCGCGAACGTCGTCTCGTGGCTTTGTCCACTCGAAAGCGTGCCGACCACGACGTCAACCCTACCGTAGGGCTGCACCGTGATATCGGTGCGTTCGCGCGGATATCCGCCGGTGGTTTCGAGATAGCAGCAGAGCCCGATACCGCGCAGCCGCTTGCGCTTGCGTGCTTCGATGCGTCGCCGCTTGAAGCCTTTCCAATCACCGAGCTCCATCGCGCGCTCCATCACTGCGCGATATGTGCCATTGTCGTAGGTGATGCCCTGCGCATTCTTGTAGGGAAAGGCCGAGGGCGGAACAAGATTGCGCCGTCTAAGCGCGACGCGGTCGAAGCCGTGCTCAAGGGCCGCTTTGTCGATCAGCCGCTCGATGACGTAAATGACTTCTGGCCGGCCGGCGCTGCGATACGGAATTGTCGGGACCGTGTTCGAGAGCACCGCACGCGCTCGCACATGCGATAGCGGAATGCGGTAGCCGGCGGTCACCAGACCAACGCCCTTTACCAGCGGAACGTAGGATCCAGAATGTGCGCCGATATTACTAAGATTGGAGGTGCGCAAGGCGAGAAAGCGGCCGTCGGCATCAAGCGCGAGCTCCGCGGAGACGGTGAGATCGCGGCCCATATAATCGCTCAGAAACGCCTCGTGGCGTTCGGCCGTCCATTTAATTGGCCGTCCGACGCGCTTGGAGCCCCAGGCCACCAGGGCAAATTCGGGAAAGAAGCTGTTGCGCGTGCCAAAATTGCCACCGATCTCGCGGGCGATGACGCGCACGGCTTCCTGGGGCAGGCCGAGAATGCGCGCGAGTTCACGCTTCTGGCGCACAATGCCGCCGGAACCGGCATAGAGCGTGTAGCGTCCGCTCGTCGGGTCATAGATGCCGACAGCGGCGCGTGGCTCCACCGGCACACCGGTGACTCGATTGATCCAGGTGTCGAGCCGTGTGACGTGAGCGGCTTTCGCGAATGCTCGCTCGACGGCCGCGGCATCGCCGACTTCAGCGTCGATTACGAGATTGGGGATATCGTCATAAAGCCGCGGCGCGTCGGGCGCGAGCGCGGCTTTTGCGTCGGTTACCGCCCGCAATACGTCGTACTCGACGACAACGCGTTCGGCAGCGTCTTTGGCTGCAGCAAGGGTCTCGGCGATAACGAAGGCGACGGCGGCGCCCACATAACGAACGCGGTCGGTGAGCAGGACGTGATGGGGCGCCGCCGGTACCGGCGAGCCGTCGCGGTTGTGAAGGACGATGTCCGGCGGCGTTCCCGGCGCAGCGGGATGGGGAATGGCGTTGAGCCCGTCGGCATGAGCATCCTCGCCGGTCAGCACCGCAATCACGCCGGGCATTCGCCGCGCCGGCATCGTATCGATGCTGCGGATTAACGCATGTGCATGTGGCGCCCGCAGCGTGGCGGCATAGGCCTGCCCAGGAAAATTGAAATCGTCACTGTAACAGCCGCGACCGGTCAGGAGGCGCAAGTCCTCCTTGCGACGTACCGAATCTCCGATGCGTGCCGGCATGAATTGATGATTCAATTATGAGGTCTGAAATAGTCGCACAGCGCCGCTGACACCGCCAGTACCCTAGACGGCACCTGTCACGCGTTGCAGATTAACGGGTGGGGGCACACTCATGAGTTTTCGCCGCCGCAAATTCCTTCATCTGGTCGCGGTCGCTCTTACGCTGCCGTTCGTTTGGCGCCGTGTCTGGGCGCAAGCCTATCCGGCACGGCCGGTGCGGATTATCGTCGGGTTCCCTGCTGGAGTTGCGCCCGACATCATCGCGCGTGTCATCGGCCAAGCGCTGTCGGAGCGGCTCGGTCAGCAATTCGTCATCGAAAACCGGCCGGGCGCCGGCAGCAATATCGGCACCGAAATCGTCGTTCGGGCGCCCCCTGACGGTTATACGATCCTTCTTGCCGTATCGTCAGGCGCAATCAACGCTACGCTTTATTCTAATCTTGGTTTCAATTTCGTCCGCGACATTGCGCCGGTCGCGATGATTGGTCTTGGCCCCTTTGTGATGGTGGTCAATCCAAAACTGCCGACCAAAAGCGTTCCCGAGTTCATCGCTTATGCCAAAGCCAATCCTGGCAAGATCAACTTCGCGTCCCAGGGTACCGGGCTTGCGTCGCATCTCATGGGTGAGCTTTTCAAGATGATGGCCGGCGTGAACTTGGTCCACGTGCCGTATAGCGGTAATTTCACGGCCGATCTTCTCAGCGGACAGATGCAAGTCGCATTCGTTCCGATTACGAACGTGATCGAATACATTAGAGATGGTCGGCTGCGCCCGCTTGCCGTCACCACTGCAAAGCGCGCCGAGCTTTTGCCCAATGTCCCAGCGCTGAGTGAATTTTTATCGGGCTATGATGCAACCGGCTGGAATGGCATTGGCGCGCCCAAGGGCACCTCGTCCGCAATCATCGAAAAGCTCAACATAGAGATCAACGCCATTGTGCTCGATCCCACCATGAAGGCGCGCTTTATCGGCTTGGGCGTCGAGCCGTTGTCGATGACGCCTGCCGAATTCGGAAAACGCATCGCCGAGGATACCGAAAAATGGGCCAAGGTAATTAAATTTGCGAATATCAAGGCCGAATAAAAAATAAAGCTGAGCGATGACGGACATTTTCTAATGTCCGCTCCTCAGCTTAATGCGCCGCCAGTTGTGCCGGCGTGAGCCGCGAAAGCCGTCACCCGTGGCGTGGCGCTACTATCGGCATGATGACCTTCGACGCCGGCGCGATTCCGTTGGCGTCGATCCTTGCGCGAGTGTACCGCCTGCCGTTCCGGCTTGGCATCATGGGCGACCCGTTGTCTTCGTTTTTCTGACGAGCGCGCGACTTTGTGCTTGCGGGAGGCCTTGGTCCTGGCCCCAGGAGGCGGCGTTAGCTGCGCCTGAACGGGCCATTGCACAGCGGCGACATCTTCGTTCGGCAGCGTGTCGGGCTCGAACGCCGCCGCACCTGGGACCGGTAGCGTCGCGTCTTCCGCGGCGCCGTTAGCAACCGCCCGCGGCCAGCGCGGCGCGCCGTGGTCGACGTCGTCACGAATAATCGGTTCGGCTGCGAATGCCGAAGCGATTATCTGCGCCTTCGGTTTGTTCGCCATCGCGATCATGTAAGAGGCGGCCGGCACCAACTGCACGATGTGGAAGCCTTTGTCCTTGAGCTGCTTGAGGAGGCCCGGCAAGGCCGCCACTGTCTTTGGATGGATATCGTGAAGAAGCAACATGCCCTTGCCGCTCGCTTCTAGTCGCTGCATCGCCGCGGCGATGATTCCTTTGGCGCCGATGCGATGATGCCAGTCATCGGCCACGGTATCGGAGGAAAAAACGATGAGACCGCGCGCCGCGAGCTCACTTTCAACGACATCGGATCGCGCCAGACCAGGAATGCGGAAGAACGGCGCTAGATATTTCGGATCGCCCAAGGCCGCGCCGACGTCGGAGATGCCCCAATCGATCTCCCGGCGCATTTTTTCGACCGGCAACTGGCCGAACCGGGTCGGGTGATCCTCGCTATGGGTGCCGATGGTGTGCCCTTCCTCGTAGATGCGGCGCACCACGGCCGGGAAGGCGCGGGCCATTTCGCCGATAAGGAAGTAAGTGACCTTGACGCATTGCGCAGCAAGGATGTCAAGGATTTGGTTCGAAGAGGGAGGCAGCGGACCGTCATCGAAAGTCAGCACGACCTCTTTGTCGTTGAGCGGAAGCGAGTCGGGATATTGCATGCGGCCAATCCGCGGATATGCCGCGGGGTCGAGCGCCAGCACCCGGCTCGTGCCAAGAGCGTCCGGATGCCCGGGACAGTTGGCGTCAGCTTGGCTGGTGGCTTCTGGCGGAGGTTGCTGGACTGGCGCTTGCGCACCCGTTTCCGGCGGGGGTTGGGAAGCGGCGACTTGAGTTGGCGGTTCCTGCGCCAAAGCCAATTCGGCCTCCAGCAGTGCAATGCTCGCCGCCGCGAGCGCTGCCGCCAACAGAGCTGTCCCGGCTTTGCTCATTCCCAGCCTCGATACGCGACCCCAGCAAGAGCGCCGAAATGGTCGACCAATACAAATCCCCAAAGCGCACGAATCCAGCCAAATCTTACGATTCGCCCACATTAACGGCGTGTGAACGGCTTGGCCCGTTCGCGGCCTGAACTGTTAATAGACTTGATGAATCTGGGGTTTACGGGTTGCGAGGCGGCCCGCCGAGCGGGCTTTGTGTCGGGGGTTTGCACCGTTATCTTTAAGGTGAAATTTTGCGGTGAGCCCGCCTGGGAGCGAGCGATGCTATCGAACAGCCTGCCCGGCCTCGATTTCGGTCTTGGCAGCGATATCGAAATGCTTCGCGATACGGTGCGCGACTTCGCGCAGGAGAAGATTGCGCCGCGCGCTGCCGAGATCGACAGCTCGAACAGCTTTCCCCGTGATCTGTGGCCGCAGCTCGGGGCGCTTGGTCTTCTCGGCATCACCGTCGAAGAGCAATGGGGCGGCGCCGGTCTCGGCTATCTCGCGCATTGCGTGGCCATGGAGGAGATTTCGCGATCCTCGGCCTCGGTCGGCCTTTCCTATGGCGCGCATTCGAACCTGTGCGTCAACCAGATCCGCCGCAACGGCAGTGATGAGCAGCGGCGGCGCTATCTACCGAAGCTCATTTCCGGCGAGCATGTCGGCGCGTTGGCGATGTCGGAGCCCGGCGCCGGCTCGGACGTCGTTTCCATGCGCACGCGCGCCGACCGCAAGGGCGACCGTTACGTTCTCAACGGCTCGAAAATGTGGATCACCAACGGGCCGCTTGCCGACACCATCGTGGTTTACGCCAAGACCGACCGCACCGCCGGCGCGCGCGGTATCACCGCTTTCGTCGTCGAGAAAACGTGCAACGGATTCTCGACCGGCAAGAAGCTCGACAAGCTCGGCATGCGCGGCTCCGATACTAGCGAGATCGTTTTCACCGACTGTGAGGTGCCGGCGGATAACGTGCTCGGGGTCGTCGGCAATGGCGTCAATGTCTTGATGTCCGGCCTAGATTACGAACGCGCCGTCCTGGCCGCGGGCCCGCTTGGCATCATGCAGGCCTGCCTCGATCTCGTCATTCCCTATCTGCATCAGCGCACGCAATTCGGTCAGCCGATCGGCCGTTTCCAGCTCATGCAGGCCAAGCTCGCCGACATGTACGTGACGCTCAATGCCGCAAAGGCTTACGTCTATGCGGTCGCCAGAGCTTGCGACAACGGGGAGACCACGCGGGAGGACGCGGCCGGCGCCATCCTTTATGCCGCAGAACGCGCCACCCGGATGGCGCTTGAGACGATCCAGTGTTTGGGCGGCAACGGTTATATCAATGACTATCCAGCCGGCAGGCTTCTGCGTGATGCGAAGCTTTACGAGATCGGCGCCGGCACCAGCGAAATCCGCCGCATGCTGATCGGGCGTGAAATCTTCGAAAAGACCCGGTGAAGGGGGATGAGCGCTCGCGCTTTGCTGGGACTGGCCGTCATTTTGCCGGGGCTGTTGGCGCAACCTGCTGCAGCGCAAACGCGCAAGCCGACCGTGCAAGAAGTCGCGGCGATCCGAAACTGCGCGACCAAATACCATGATGACGTGGACGAGGGCGAGCGGCAGTGTGTGTTCAACCTTGTCGCCACGCCGTGCACCAATACGCGGGAAGGATCCTCCAATACCGGCACGGCGGATTGCTATCGTGTCGAATGGGTAATCTGGGACAATCTCCTCAACGAGAATTTCAAAAATCTGATGGGCACGCTGGACAGCCAGCAGACCGCAAAATTGCGCGCGATGCAGCAAGCCTGGATCGCCTACCGCGACACGACCTGCAATTTTTACATGGACAAGATTCAGGGCTCGATGGCGATTCCGATGGGAGCGGCTTGTGCGGCGCGCGAAACAGCACGTCGTGCGCTGCTCCTTCGGTTCTTCGATCAAATCTAGCCGACTGCGGCAGCACTGTTCAACCGAGCCGCCGGTCATATTCCAGCACTGCATTGAGCAGGACCTGCGCGCCGGCGGCGCACTGCTCGAAGCTCGTCCACTCGGCTTCGTTGTGGGAAATACCGCCGCGGCTCGGCACGAAGATCATCGTAGTCGGCGCCACCCGCGCGATGTAGACCGAGTCATGACCGGCGCCCGAGACAATGTCGCGTGACGAGAAACCGGTGCTCTCGACCGCGACGCGCACGCAATCGATCAGGTCCGGCGAAAAGTACACCGGCGGCGAGGCCCAAATCCGGTTCTCGCGATAGGCGAGCTGCAACGGCGGCAGAACTTCGGCCAGCGTTTGGCGCATCTGCATTTCCATGAAGTCGAGAATTTTTTCGTCCGGATGGCGGAAGTCGATGGTGAAGAACACCTCGCCCGGGATGACGTTGCGGCTGTTGGGTCGGCTCTCGATCAAACCGACGGTGCCGACCGCATCGGGAACATCGCGCGCGATCGCACCAATGCGCTCGATCATTCGGGCGGCGCCGACCAGCGCATCCTTGCGCAGCGGCATCGGCATCGCGCCCGCATGGGCTTCCTCTCCGGTGATCGTCACCTCGTACCAGCGCACTCCCTGCGCGCCTTGCACGACGCCGATCATCCGGTCTTCGTGCTCTAGGATTGGTCCTTGCTCGATGTGCAGCTCGAACATGCCGGCAAATTTGTGCGCACCCGCTTTCTCGGCGCCGCGATAGCCGATGCGCTGGAGCTCTTCGCCGAAGGTCTTACCCTCGCGGTCGGTGCGGGAATAGGCGTAGTCCGGCGTAAAAACGCCGGCAAAAACCCCGGAAGCCAGCATGGCAGGTGCAAAGCGCGCGCCTTCTTCGTTGGTCCAGTTGACGAGTTCGAGCGGCGCGTTTGTGGTCCGATCGTTGTCGTGCAGCGTCCGCAGCGCTTCGAGCGCGGCGAGGACGCCGAGCGGGCCATCGAACTTGCCGCCGGTCGGCTGGGTGTCGAGATGCGAACCCATCGCGATCGGGGGCAGGGTAGAGTTTTTACCCGGTTGCCGCGCGAACATATTGCCGACCTCATCGATCGTCACGGCGCAGCCAAGCGCAATGCACTGCGCCTTGAGCCAATCGCGGACTTGCCGATCGAGATCGGTCAGCGTGAGGCGGCAAATGCCACCTTTTGCCGTGGCGCCGATCTGCGCGGTCTCCATCAGCGAATCCCACAGCCGCCGGGCATCGATCTGTAGAAGCTTCACGTCCAAAATTCCTTCAGCGCGAACGCAAGGTGAGGCTCCCTGATAGCGGCCAATGGCCGACTAGGCCATCGCATGAGTCCGCCATCGGCCTAGATCAGGGCGGCCGCTGGTGTACTAACTCATTGAATCCACGACGAATCAGCTATGATGGCGGGCTTGGATAGCGCGGGGGAGCAAGCGCAATGCTGCGCGTGCGGTTGAAAGCGGATGGACGCCTGGTCGAGGTGCTGCCGGACGGCAGCGAGCGCCCGATTGCCAGCGATCCGCGCGCAATCGCCAGCGCCGCGCACCACGCCGCTCGCGCCGAGGAGGCCCGCTATGCGCGCAATGTGCGAGGCCGGACCGGCCTCACGCAGGCCGCGTTCGCGGCACGGATCGGCGTGCCGGTCGAGACCGTACGCAATTGGGAGCAAGGCAAGCGCTCGCCGCGCGGTCCAGCCCGTGCGCTCCTTAAAGTCATCGAAGAAGCGCCCGACGCCGCCTTCGCGGTCCTCGCCAAAGCGCGTTAAAGCCGCATAACACCCTTACCTGGCAAGGGCTGGAATTGCCGCCGGCGATCGCCGATGCTGCGGCCCGCCCGCAACATTGTGCGGCGTTTCGTGGAGGTTATTGCCAGCATGGATGTCATCGAAAGTCATGGCGCCCGTATTCCGGTCCTCGGCTTTGGCACAATGACGCTGAAGGAGGATCAGTGCGTGCAATTGGTGGAAGCTTCGCTCAAGCTCGGCTACCGGCATCTCGACACCGCACAGATGTCGGCAACGAGCGCGAGGTTGGCTCCGGCATGCGCGGCTCGGGGCTTAAGCGCGAAGATATTTTCCTCACCACCAAAGTCTGGTTCACGCAGCTGGCCAGCGGCGATTTCGAGCGCTCCGTGGATGAAAGTCTAAAGCGCCTGGCGCTGCCGTGGGTCGACCTGTTGATGATTCATTGGCCGAACGCGCAAGTGCCGCTTTCGGAATCGATCGCCGCGCTGTGCAAGATGAAGAAAGCGGGACTGACAAAACATATCGGCGTCGCCAATTTCAACATCGCCATGATTGAGGAGGCGGTCAAACTGGCAAGCCAACCGATTGCAGTCTTGCAGATTGAAACGCATGCCTATCTCGATCAAAGCAAGGTCATCGCGGCGGCGCATCGCCATGGCATGGCGGTGGTCGGCTATTGTCCGCTCGCGCGCGGTAAAGTGCCCGCCGAGGCGGCGCTGCAGCGGATCGGCAAAGCGCATGGAAAAACCCCGGCCCAGGTGGCGTTGCGTTTCCTCGAGCAGCAACAGATCATTCCGATCCCGCGCACGTCAAAGCGCGAGCGGCTTGCCGAAAACCTCGGCAGCCTCGATTTCAAGCTGAGCGAGGCGGAAATGGCGGAGATTGCAAAGCTCCAGCGGCCGGATTCACGGATCGTCAGCCCGCCGCAGGCGCCGAAATGGGACGCATGAGCGCGGTTGGGCCAGCACCGAGCGTCGCTGCGAACGGCGCCAAGATCCCACTCGTTGGGCTCGGCACATGGGATTTGCGCGGGCGGACTTGCGTTCGCATGGTGGAACAGGCGTTGCGGCTCGGCTACCGCCACATCGACACCGCAGAGATGTACGATAATGAGCGCGAAGTAGGCGAGGGGCTGCATGCCTCCGGCATCAAGCGCGGCGATGTCTTTGTGACAACCAAAGTCTGGCCGTCGCATTTCGCGCCGCGCGACCTCGAGCGAGCGGCGCGCGACTCGCTCGCACGGCTGCGTCTGCGCGAAATCGATCTGTTGTTGCTGCATTGGCCCAATCAGCAAATTCCGCTTGCCGACACGCTCGGCGCGCTGCGCAAGCTCAAGAGCGACGGGCTCGCCCGCCATATTGGCGTGTCCAATTTCACGGTGAAGCTGCTCGAGGAGGCCGTGCGGCTTTCGACCGAACCGCTGGTGTGCAATCAGATCGAATGCCACCCTTTTCTCGACCAATCGAAGGTGATCGCCGCCTGCAGCAAGCATGACATGGCGGTCGTGGCCTATAGTCCGATCGCGCGCGGCGGCGCGCGCAACGACAAGCTCTTGGCCCGCATCGGCGCCGCGCATGGCAAGACCGCGGCGCAAGTCTGCCTGCGATTTCTCGTACAGCAGGACATCGTCGTGATTCCGCGCACCAGCAAAGACCAGCGGCTTTCGGAAAACGCTGCGATCTTCGATTTCACGCTGAGCGCGGCGGAGATGAAGGAAATCGCCGGGCTGGCGCACCGTGACGGCCGCATCGTCGATTGGTCCTATTCCGGGCGCGCCCAGTGGGATTGAGGGGCTTCATCAGCTTGTCCCGTTTCAAGCGCCGCTAGGACGCGTCGGCCACTCCTCCGGATTACGCTGCGCTTCATTCGGGCTACGGGTTAGCGCATCGCCGCGGCGATATTTCCGCCGTCGACGGTCGTGACGTCAGCTGTGGTTTTTAACGCCAACGCCTGGTGCAGGAAGGCTTGCGCGACATCTTCCGCGGTCACTTCGCGGCCGAGCAGGTTGCCGGCCATGTAATCTTTCTCGCTCACGCCACGCGCTTTGGCACGTGATGCAATCATCTGCGGCGTTAAGAGCCCGGAACGGATACGGTCGGCATTGACCGCATTGGCGCGAATGCCGTCGGCGCCGTAGTCGAGCGCGTATTGCCGCATCAAGGCAAGCGCCGCGGCTTTGGGAATTCCGTATGGCCCGAAATTTGGGCCGGGATTGACCGCTTGCTTGGAAATATTGAAGAGCAGGCATCCGCCGGTGCCCTGCGCCCGCATGATCCGAACCGCGGCTTGGGCGACGCGCTGGTGGCCGTAGAAATTCAGCTCAAAGCTCTTATGCAGAATGTCCTCGTCGATCTCGCCAATGCGGCCCTGCCAGGCCGCGCCGGCGTTGGAGACAACGATATCAACCCCGCCGAAATGTTCGGCGATCTTCGCGAACGCCGCGCTGACAGATCCGCCATCGGTGACATCGCAGGAAAGCGCCAGCGCATCCCCGCCGATCGCGTCGGCTTCTTCGCGCGCGGCGGCGCGATCCACGTCGAGCAGTGCAACCTCGGCGCCGGCCGCAGCGAAGCACTTTGCAGTCGCAGCCCCAATCGCGCCGCCCGCGCCCGTTATCGCGGCAACTTGTCCCGTGAGCGGCGGGTCGTTGCGCGCGCCAAGTTTCGCCTGCTCAAGCGGCCAATATTCGCAATCGAACATGTCGGCTTCGGAGATCGATTCAAAGCGCCCGATCGCTTCGGCATCGGTCAAGCATTCAATCCAGGCCTCGGCAATGTCGGCGGCA
>Ga0126371_10004584_pt1 | contig 12196 bp, 11 predicted proteins | sample PanSoiMetaPlot_4_FD_110145 | JGI IMG/M metagenome (GOLD analysis project Ga0126371, IMG submission 110145) | Tropical forest soil microbial communities from Panama - MetaG Plot_4 | ecosystem: Environmental > Terrestrial > Soil > Tropical forest > Bulk soil | place: Panama | collected 2016-02-17
CGAAAGGCACAAGCGGCTGGCTTTACGCTCGACGAAATCCGCCGGCTCTTTTTCGGCTTCGGCAAGCGTGCCCCCGCTTCCGCACGCTGGCGCAAACTGGCGCAACACAAAATCACCGAGTTGGACTCGCGAATCGATGAGCTGCGGCGTATGAAAGACGTGATCGAGCGCCTCCGCGCCAACTGCCAGTGCCGTACGTTGGACGAGTGCGGCAAGGCGATCGTGACGGCGGGCCGCCCGACGTCCAGTGAATGCTGATGTTTTCGCTCGAAATCGACTGCGCCCCGGACGAACGCGACCTGCTGATTGCCGAGCTTTGGGAGCAAGGCTCGGCCGGCATCGCGGAGATGAGCGACGGCCGTTTGCGCGCCTTCTTCGAAAACAGCGCCGACCGCGCCGCGCTCTTGCGGCTCTATCCCGGCGCGGCGGTGCGCATCGAAGAGCAGCGCGATTGGGTGCAATCGGCGCGCGACCTGCTGCAACCCATGTTGGTGGGCGCGCGCTTCTTTCTGGTTCCCGAATGGCGCGACGACCCGGCGCCACCCGGGCGCTTGCGCATCACCATCAATCCCGGAATGGCGTTCGGGACGGGCGTCCATGAAACCACCCGGCTTTGCCTCGAGGCGCTCGAAGATTGTCTCAAACCCGGTGTAACTGTCCTCGACGTCGGCTGTGGTTCGGGCATTCTCGGACGCGCGGCCCGGCTGCTCGGTGCGGCGCGTGTGTACTCCTGCGATATCGATCCGGTGGCGGTCGAAATCGCCGGCGAAGGCTTTGTCGGCTCAGTGGACGCCGTGCGGCCCGCCATCGCCGATCTGACTGTCGCCAATATCACTGCCGAGGCCATTATCCACCTCGCGCCCGCCCTGCTGCGCTCCCTGCGGCCCGGCGGTATCCTGCTAGCCACCGGATTTGAAGCGCACGAGGAGGATGCCATACAAGCGGCGCTGCCGCCCGCGCGCGAGATTCGGCGTAAGGGGAATTGGTCGCTGGCGATCGTGCGGACGTAAACCTAGACCGCTACGTGGGGCGGCCGGTTCCCTTTGCCGGGTGCGATCCGGTGGCCTTCGGCCTCCAGCAATTCCGCCTGATGGCGCACGCCGCCAGGGAACTTCGGGTTCAGCGACCCATCGTCTTTCACCACGCGCCAGTACGGCGTGATGCGGTGCTTGCCCTCGCGGGCCGCCTCTTCCGCCGCCTGCGCGGCCAGCCACACGAAAATGCCGGTGGTGAGCGGGCACGTCACGTTGGCGCCGTGCGTGTTAGCCAGCGAGTCGCGCAGTTGCGAGACCGTGGTGAGGCGGCCTCGCGGCACTTTGCGGATCAGGTCGTCCACCTCGCGCGGACTCGGCACCAGCATGGTTCCTTTGCCGTATCGTTCCCGCCACTTCGGCGGAACGGCAACCAGCTTTGGCAAGTTCGGATTGTCCATCTTTTCCCGAAAGCTTTTTCGCATTTTCACGACCAATAGTCTAGGCGCATGCGCCCTGATAAGGAAGGCCCCAACTCATCGAACCTTCAGGTTCGGTCAGTAGAATAGAAAGGTGCTGGGTTCGCACTTCGCGCTCGCCTTGCTGCTGGCGGCATTGCCGGCCTGGTCTCAGACCACACAACTGCGCGGTCTGGTGACCGATCCCACCGGCGCCATCATCCCCGCCGCCCGCGTCTCGCTGACCGCGGCGGACGGCCGATCGCGGACCGCCACCGCCGCCAACGATGGAACCTATACGCTCACCGGGCTCGAGACCGGCAATTACCAGCTGCAAGCCACAGCCCCCAACATGACCATGGCCGAGCCGCTTGCAGTCACGATCCGGCCCGGATTGCAGACCGTGAACCTGCAGCTGCAAGTCGCGCGGTCCTCGCAGCAAGTCTCCGTGGAGGAAAACGGCGGGCCCGCTGTAGCCACCGATCCCGCCAGCAACGCCACCGCGCTGGTTTTGAGCGGCGATGATTTGCAGGCCTTGGCCGACAACCCCGAAGACCTCGCCACCGACCTGGCTGCGCTCGCAGGGCCGTCGGCGGGACCCGGCGGCGGCGCCATCTTCATCGACGGCTTCAGCGGCGGCGACCTTCCTTCCAAGGATTCGATCCGCGAGGTCCGCATCAACCAGAACCCGTTCGCGCCCGAGTACGACAAGCTCGGCCTCGGGCGTATCGAAATCTTCACTAAGCCGGGATCGGATCAATTCAAAGGGCAGGCGTACTACAACCTCGGCGACAGCGTATGGAACTCGCGTAATCCCTACGCCGCCGGGAAGGCGCCGTTCCTGCTCAAGGAATACGGCGTCAACTTCGGCGGGCCTCTGCACCAGCGTGCTTCCTACACCATGAACATCGAGCGGCATGCCATCGACAACGGTGCCGTCATCAACGGCAGTTGGCTCGATCCGGCGACGCTCGCCATCATCGACCCGTATACCGCAGTGTTGCGCATCCCGCAGCGCCGAATCATCGTCAGCTCGCGCTTCGACTACCGGCTCAGCGACAACAATACCCTTGCCGCGCGCTATGTGTACATCCACGCCGGCATCGACGATTCCGGCGTCGGCAGCTTCAATCTGCCGGAGCGGGCCGTTCACGCGCAGAGCGTCAGCCACACCGGGCAGATTACAGAAACGGCCGTTCTCGGTGCGGCGGTGAACGAAACACGGTTTCAGTTCTACCACCTCGATACCTCCAACCAGCCGACGGCGCGGGACGCCGCCATCCAGGTGTTGGGCGCGTTTAACGGCGGCGGCTCGATCGTGGGCGATTCGTCCAACACCCAGAACAACTACGAGCTGCAGAACTATACGTCGTGGATGCGCGGCACCCACGCGGTGAAATTCGGCGCGCGCCTGCGCGAGCAGACCGTCGACGATGTCGCGCGACAGAATTTCAACGGCACGTTTACCTTCAGCGGTGGCCTTGCGCCCTCGCTAGACGCTTCGGGTCAGATGGTCCAGATCACCTCCATCGAAAGCTACCGGCGCACGCTGCTGTTTGCAAACTTACCGCCGGACCAGATCCGCGCCTTGGGCGGCGGAGCGTCGCAGTTCAGCATCACCGGCGGCATACCGGGCGTCTCAGCCCGCCAGTTCGACGCCGGCGTCTTCGCGGGCGACGACTGGGGCGCCCGCGCTAACTTCACCCTGAGCTTCGGCCTGCGCTACGAAGCGCAGACCAATATTCATGACTGGCGCGACTTCGCGCCGCGCGTCGCCGTGGCGTGGGCGCCCGGCGCGAAATCGGCTAAAGCCGCGGCGAAAACCGTCATCCGCGCCGGCTTCGGCATGTTCTACGACCGCTTCGCGCTTGCCAACACCATCACGGCCCTGCGCTACAACGGCCTCGTGCAGCAGCAATACGTGATCCTCAACCCTACTTTCTTCGCCTGTGATCCTCCGCTGCCCTCTCCGAACTCGCCATGTTCGCCGTCAGCACTGGCAAGCCAGCCGGTCACGACTCAGCGCGTCGCGGCGGATCTGCGCGCGCCCTATCTCATGCAGTCTTCCATCGGCATCGAACGGCAGTTGTCGCGCAACACCACCGTGGCGGTCACCTACGCCAACACCCACGGCCTTCACCAGCTTCGCTCCGCCGCCATCAACGCCCCGCTTCCCGGCACCGGCTTGTTCCCAATGGGGACTCCCGCGCCTGTGTATCAGATGGAATCGGCCGGCCTCTACAACCAGAACCAGTTGATCACCAATCTCAACACGCGCGTGAGCAGAAAGATCTCGCTGTTCGGCTCCTACACGTACAACCGCGCGCTCAGCAACACCGACGATGCGTCGACCTTTCCGGCCAATCCGTACAGCGGGGCCGGCGAGTACGGCCCGGCGGCCACCGACATCCGGCATCGCGTCTCGGCCGGCGGCTCGATCGAGACCTGGGGCCGCATCCGTCTCAGCCCGCTGTTGAATCTGAACTCGGGCCCGCCCTTCGATATCACCCTGGGGCGCGATTTCTATGGCGACACACTATTCAACGCGCGACCCGGGATCGCGGCGGGACCCTGTGCGCTGCCATTGGTTGCCACACACTACGGCTGTCTGGATCCGAACCCGGCGCCCGGAGAGCCGATTGTGCCGCGCAATTTCGGCCGTGGCCCCGGCGCCATCCTGTTCAACCTGCGCATCGCGCGCGCGTTCGCCTTCGGCCCGGTCCGTCCGCCCGCCGACGGCAAAGGCGCCGGCGACCACCGCTTCAATCTGAACCTGTCGCTGGCGATCCGCAATCTGATCAACCACAACAATCCGGGCCCGATCATCGGCAACATCACCTCGCCCCTGTTCGGGCAGGCGAACCAGCCCGCCGGCGCTGCGAATCTGGGCGGCACCGGATTCTCGGAATCGGCCAACAACCGCCGGCTCGAATTCCAAACGCGGTTTTCCTTCTGATGAGCGAAATCCGCGTAGAGCACGTCAGCGATACCGCCTTGATCGTCGCCGCGGCGCGTGCCGCCGAAACGCAGCGCCCGGATGGCGTGGTCCGCGATCCGTTCGCCGCCCGCCTGGCCGGCGGGCGCGGCGTGGCACTGCTGGGAAACCTGCGCGCGAACGATTGGCTGGGGATCCTGGTGGTCGGACTGCGGGCCCGCCGCATCGATGAACTGCTGCTGCAGGCCATCGCCGAGCACGGCATCCGCACGGTGGTGGTTCTGGGCGCGGGGCTCGACGCCCGCGCCTGGCGGCTGGATCTGCCGCGCGACCTGCGCTGGATCGAAGTGGATTTCGCGCCGATCCTCGATTACAAGGATGGAATTCTCGCGTCGGCGGAGCCGCGCTGCCGCCGCGAGCGGATGGCCGTCGATCTGACCGTGGCATCCGACCGGCAAGTCGTCTGGGCGGCCGCCGGAAACGAACCGGGATTGATCCTTACCGAGGGGCTGCTGCTCTACTTGCCCGCCCGCATCACGGAGGCGCTGGCGGCCGAGCCGCCGCGGCTAAGCGGTATCCGGCACTGGTTGCTAGACATCGCTCCTTCCGCAGTGATGCGTCACGCGCACCAGGAACGTATGGAGGAAATTGAAAAGGTTCGCGCGCCCGACCGCGTGGAAGGACAACAAATCCTCGACCTTGCCGTCCGCCATGGGTGCGGCCTGCTCGCGCGTCGCGATTACATGCGCGAAGGATTTGCCGTGGCTACAGCGCGCGGCCTGAACGTCCCCCCCGAAATGATCGCCGAAGCCTCCGCCAACGATCCGAGCGGCATCTACCTGTATCGGATGCCGTAGCCCTCAGTCTTCGTCGTGCTGCGCCGCCAAGCGCGTGACCACCGACAGATCTTCCAGCGTCGTCACATCGCCGGTAACCGCGTTCGACGTCACAATCTCCCGCAGCAGCCGCCGCATGATCTTCCCGCTGCGCGTCTTCGGCAGCGCGTCGGTGAACCGGATCTGCTCCGGCTTGGCGAAGCTGCCGATCTCGTGCGCCACCCATTTCCGCAAATCTTCGGCCAGCTCCGTGTGGTCCCAGTCGCCCTTCTTCAGCGTCACGAAACACGCCACGGCCTGGCCCGTGATCTCGTGCGGTTTTCCCACCACCGCCGCTTCCGCCACCGCCGGGTGCCGCACCAGCGCCGATTCCAGCTCCATCGTGCTCAGCCGGTGGCCGCTCACATTCATGACATCGTCCACGCGCCCGAGGATCCAGTAATAGCCATCTTCGTCGCGGCGCGCCGCGTCGCCCGTCATATAGACGCCTGGAATCCGCTCCCAGTATTGCTGCTTGTAACGCTCGGCGTCCCGCCACAGCGTGCGCGCCATGCCCGGCCACGGCCGGCGGATAATCAGAAATCCTTCACGATTGGCCGCGACGGGCTTGCCTTCCAGGTCCACCACGTCCGCCAACACGCCGGGCATTGGCAGCGTGCCCGACCCCGGCTTCTGCGGCACTGCCCCCGGCATCGGCGCGATCATGATGCCGCCGGTCTCGGTCTGCCACCACGTGTCGACAATCGGGCAGCGCTCTTTGCCGATCGTCTTGTAATACCACTCCCAGGCCGCCGGGTTAATCGGCTCGCCCACCGAACCGAGCAGTCGCAGACTCGACATATCGTGCGCGTTCGGCCATTGGTCGCCGTGGCGGATGAATGCGCGGATCGCCGTCGGCGACGTGTACAGCGTATTGATCCTGTATTTCTCGATGATCCGCCACATGCGGTCCGGCTGCGGATGGTCAGGTGAGCCTTCGTACAGCACGCTGGTCGCGCCGTTCGAGAGCGGGCCGTACACGATGTAGCTGTGTCCCGTCACCCAGCCGATATCCGCCGAGCACCAGTACGTGTCTTCTTCGCGTAAATCGAAGATCCACTGCACGCTCATGTGCACGTGCAGCAGGTACCCGGCCGTCGTGTGGACAATGCCTTTCGGCTTGCCGGTGGTGCCCGATGTGTACAGCACAAACAGCGGATGCTCGCTGTCGAGCGGCTCGGCCGGGCAGTGCTCGCTCGCGCCTTCGTCCAATTCATGCCACCAGTGGTCGCGCCCCGTCTTCATCTGCACGGCGCCGCCCGTGCGCTTGAGCACGATCACGTCGCGCACGCTCGGGCACTCGCCCAGTGCTTCGTCTACGGCGTCTTTCAAGCGAACTTCCTTGCCCCGGCGCCACGCGCCGTCGGCGGCGATGACGATCTGTGCCTCGAGATCCTGAATTCGCGTCTTCAGCGCCTCGGCCGAAAATCCGCCGAACACCACGCTGTGGATGATCCCCAGCCGTGCGCACGCCAGCATCGCGATCGGCAGCTCCGGAATCATGCCCATATAGATGATGGCGCGGTCACCGGTCTTCAGCCCGCGCGCTTTCAAGACATTCGCGAAGCGGCACACCAGCCGGTGCAACTCCTGGTAGGAAATCGCCCGCTGGTCGCCCGGCTCGCCTTCCCACAGCAGCGCGATCTTGTTTTTGCGGTGCGTCGTCAGGTGCCGGTCAATGCAGTTGTACGCGATGTTCGTTTTTCCGCCCGCGAACCACTTCACCTCAGGCGGATGCCACTCGAACACGTGCGACCACTTCTGGAACCAGAACAACTCCTTCTCCGCCAGCCCCCCCCAGAACGTCTCCGGCTTGTCCAAGGCGTCGCGATACAGCTCGCGGTATGCATCCATTCCGCTGACACGCGCGCGCTTCACGAACTCCGGACTCGGCGGATAGACGTTGGGTTGGGCCATAGCGAGAATCTTATCAGAAGGCGATTACAGCCCGGCCTAGCAGCGCGCCGCGCCGCATCTGGTCGAGCAGCGCCGGCGTTTCCGAGAGCCCATGCGTCTGCGTGTGTGGCCGCAGCACTCCTTCTTGCAGAAGTCGGAAGACGTTTTCGAGATCCTGCCGTGTCCCGAGATAGCTGCCGCGAATAGTAATGCCGCGCGTCACGGTCTCCACCAGCGGCAGTTCGTATTGCGTGGTCGCGAGGCCGACCAGCACCAGCGTGCCGCCGCGTTTGAGCGCTCGGAACGCCTGCGGGATGGCGCTGGGCGCAGCCGTGAAAACGATCGCCGCATCCACCCCGGCGCGCTCCTTCTGCAGTGCGCGGCCGGCATTATCAAACGGCAGCGCCACCTCGGCCCCGGCCGCCACCGCCAGTTGCTGTTTTTCCACCGCAGGATCGATCGCCGCCACCCGTAGGCCTCGATGGCGGGCGATGGCGAGCCCCAGGTGGCCGAGCCCGCCCAGCCCGAACAGTGCGACCGTTTGTCCCGCTTGCAAACCCGATTCGCGGATAGCGCCGAACGCCGTCCAACCCGCGCAGCAAAGCGGCGCCGCCTGCTCGGCAGCCAGATCCGCCGGCACCCGCGCCAACGCGGTGGCTGGCGCCGTCACATACTCAGCGAGTGCGCCGTGCAATGTGTATCCGAAGTTCGTCTGTTGCGGACAGAACCGCTCGCGCCCCGCGCGGCACCACTCGCACGTCCCGCACGTCGTCCCCAAGAAAGTCACGCCCGCGCGGTCTCCGGCGGCCCACCCGCTCACACCCGCGCCCACAGCCTCGATCCGCCCGATCCCCTCGTGTCCCAGCACCAGCGGCGCCAGCGTCAACTTCTCCAACCCCGCGATGAACAAATCCGAATGGCAGATCCCGCACGCCTCCATCCGAACCAGCACTTCGCCGGCTCCCGGCGGCGTCACCTCTACCGCGGCGATGGTGACGGGCGCCTGGGCTTGCGGCAGGACGGCGGCGGCGCAGCGTTGCGGGGTCATCGCCTTATGCCAGCCCCTGCAGAAAATAGTTGTGCCGCTTCTCGCGGCCAATGGTGGTCGTATCGCCGTGTCCGGGGATCACTACCGTCTCGTCAGGAAGCGGCAGCAGCTTGTCATGAATCGACCGCAGAATCTGCTTCCCGTCTCCGCCCGGCAGGTCCGTGCGGCCGATGCTGTCGCGAAACAGCGTGTCGCCCGCCACCAGCTTGCCTTCCGACGGAATCCACAGGCTGATGCTGCCTTGCGTGTGCCCGGGCGTGTGCAGCACGTGGAACTCAGTCGCGCCCACCACAACCCGGTCGCCATCTTTGGCCGGCGAGTCGATCGCGACCGCTTCGGGCGGCCGCATTCCGAGCCAGGTGGCCTGCACATCGAGCATCTTCTGCAATTCGGCGTCGTTGAGATTCATGTAGACCGGCGCGCCGGTGGCCTGCTTCATTTTCTGCGCGCCGCCGATATGGTCGATGTGCGCGTGCGTGATGACAATCGCCTTCACCTTCAGCCCGTGCCGCTTCACGATTTCGAGAATCTCCTCGATTTCATCGCCCGGATCCACTACCAGCCCGTCCCGCGTGCTCTCATCCCCGAAGATCGAGCAATTGCACTGCAGCGGCCCCACCGGGAGAATCTCGTGAATCATACGCCGATTGTATACTCAAGCGTATGGGTGATGTCCCGGCCGTCATCATGCGTTGGCTGCACCTCGCCTCGGTCTCGACTCTGGTCGGCGGGCTTTTCTTCGCCGCTCTGGCCCTGCGCGCCGCCGCCGCGGCCCTCCCCCCCGAAGAGACTGCCACCTTGTCTGAGAAAGCAGCCGCGCGCTTCCGCCCGTGGCTGTGGCTGGCGATGGCCGCCTTGTTGGTCTCCGGCCTCTACAATGTACTCGCGATGCCCGGCCACAGCGCCCGCTACCGCACCCTGCTCATCATCAAGCTCCTCCTGGTAGCCCATGTCTTTGCATCGGGCCTGCTGGCCGTGCGCCCGCACAACGCGAGGCGCGTCCGGCAGATGACCGGCGCCTTCATCTCCGGCTTTGTGATTATCCTCATTTCCGCCTATCTCCGCCGCATTTTTTAGCCCCGTCGCGTTAGCGCGGGGGCGGAGATCAGCACCATCTTCTACACTGAAATTGATGACCCAAGGTTACGAGGCGCTGCGCAACGGCGCCGCCTGGCTCGATCTTTCCGCGCGAGGCCGCTTCCTCGTCCGCGGCCGCGACCGCGCGCGCTACCTGCACAACGTCACCAGCAACGACATTAAGAAGATGACGCCGGGCACGGCCTGCTACGCGTTCATTCTCTCGCCGCAAGGCCGCATCCAGGCGGACCTGTATCTGTTCTGTTTCCCCGACCATTTCCTCCTCGGTTCCGAACCCGACCTGCGCGCCAAGCTTCCCGCTTTGATCCTGAAATACAGGGTCGCCGACCAAGTCGAGCTGGAAGATATCACCGAAAACACCACCGCCATCGGCGTGGAAGGGCCGCACGCTCCGGCGCTTCGGGAGAACTTTGTCAACAACCCCGAGTTCACAGTGCTCGACGCCACCGGCACCGGCCAGCCCGGATTTCGCGTCATCGCCGCCGCGGAAAGATTTCCTGAGCTGGTGAAAACTGCCGGCGTCGTCGCGGCCACACCTGAAGACGCGCGCGCGGTCCGCATAGAAAATGGCAAGCCGCGTTACGGCGAAGATATCCGCGAATCGTCGCTGCCGCAGGAAACCCGGCAGATGGACGCTGTCAGTTTCACCAAGGGCTGCTATGTCGGCCAGGAGATTGTCGAGCGCATCCGGGCTCAAGGCCACGTCAACAAGCTGTTGGTCCGGCTGGAAGTCGAATCGTCCGAGCCGCCGCCCGCCGGAACCAAGCTCTCAGCCGATGGCGCCGAGGCCGGCGAAATTACTTCCGCCATTCACTCGCCGCAATCCGGTTGCGTTGCCGCCCTCGCCATCGTGCGCACGGCGTTCGCCCAATCCGGAACGCGTCTGCAGGCAGGCCCGCTTACCGCGCGTGTTGTCTGAGCTGGTCGATCAGATCGGCCGGAATCCGCAAGTTTCCGGCGTATCCCGTTCCCAGCAGCACGCCCGGTTTCACTTCGCCGTGGAAATCCGAGCCCCCGGTCACCATCAGGCCGTAGCGCTCCGCGAGCCCCAGATACTGTTCCGTGTCGCGCCGCGCATGATCGCTGTGATAGGCTTCGATCGCGTTGAGGCCGGCATCGCACAACTCCGGCACCAGCGCCGGGATGTTTCCTCTCACGCGAATCGGATGCGCCAGCGACGCGATGCCGCCCGCCTCGCGGATTCGTGCCACGCCCTCGGCGATTTGCGGCTCCTTACGGTGCACGTACCCTTTGGCCGATTCGTCCAGATACTCATCGAATGCTTCGCGCAGATTCCGCACGTATCCCTTTTCCACCAGCAATTGCGCGAAATGCGGACGTCCGGTCATGCCGCGGCCGCGGGATTCCGCCTCTTCCAGCGTCACGTCGAATCCAAGCTCCCGCAATCGCGCCGCCAGCCGCACATTCCGTTCGCGCCGCGACTCTTGCATCTCGAGCACCCACGTGCGGAAACTTTCGAGGCCGTTGTCTCCTAGAAAATATCCCAGTAGGTGCACCGATTGCCCATGGAGTTTGGTCGAAAGCTCGATTCCGCAGATAGCTTCGATGCCGGCTTCGCGCGCCAGCGGCGCCGCCTGGTCAAAACCGCGAAACGTATCGTGATCGGTAATTCCCAGAACGTCCACGCCCGCGCGCGCCGCTTCTTCAATCAGCTCGGCAGGCGAACAGGTTCCGTCCGATTCGTTCGTATGCGAATGGAGATCGATCAAAGGAAACGAGACCTAAGCCCTTCAGTGTATCCTAGATCGGATCCAGCCTGTCCCGATTTCACTTTTGTTATGGGTCTTTTGCGGCGGGTGTGAGGCGTTGCACCGAACCATCCGGCTTGAAGTGAATTCCGCATTCGCGCGGCCCGCCCTGCTCCCACCACCATCGGCCGGCGCGCTCGCTTTCGCCCGGCTCCACCGCGCGCGTGCACGGTGCGCAGCCGATGCTCGGAAACCCGCGGGCATAGAGTGGATGCACCGGGACATCGTGTGCGCGCGTGTACTCCTCCACCTGGACGTTAGTCCAATCCGCCAGCGGGTTCAGCTTCAGGCGGCCGGCTGTCTCTTCCACTTTCCGGATGCCGGCACGCGCTTGCGTCTGCTCGCGCCGCAGCCCGGCTGCCCAAGCCTGGAATTCGGCCAGCTTCCGCTCCAGCGGCCGCACTTTCCGTACTTCGCAGCACAGTTTGCGAGCCTCCACGCTCTCGTAGAACAGGTTGGGGCCGCGCTCGGAAACCATGCGCTCCACTTCGGCGCGGTCCGGAAACGCCGGTTCCACGCGGATTCCGTAGCGTTCGCGCACCGCCTCCATCATCTGGTATGTCTCTTCATGCAGACGGCCCGTATCGAGCGTGAAGATGCGGAACGCGCCCCCGGCGCGCGCCGCGAGGTCCACCAGCACCATGTCCTCTTTTTGAAAACTGTTGCTGATGCCGAATCCGTTCCCGTAGGTCTCGACCGCCCACGAGACCAGCTCGGCCGCCGGATATGCTTCCAGTTTTTGATGGTCGATCAATCTTCTTCGAGTGTAGCGCAGCGTCCGGAACGGTCCCGGCGCACACCACACCTGCGGGGACGGCGCCCCGGAACTACGTAGCGTTTCGTCAGCGTAGGCGCGACGCCAGTTCGGCCCGTTCTTCGCGCAGCCGGACGAGATCCATCTCTTCCGCCAGGGACAGGTCGAGCACTCTCACCCTCTGCCCTTCGCGCAATTCCTGTAAGCGGACCAGGCGCCCGTTACGGAAACGAACGGCGTCCCGGTAGCTGTTCGCCGCGGCCGAGATCTGCGTGAACGTCACCTCCTCCATCTCTCCCACGCCAAGCTCCCGCTGCAGCCGTTCCGCAATCCCTTCCAGCCGCAACCTCGCCCCCGGGGGAATACACACCGCGCAGACGCTCGGCCTCTGC
>Ga0126371_10004585_pt1 | contig 12196 bp, 12 predicted proteins | sample PanSoiMetaPlot_4_FD_110145 | JGI IMG/M metagenome (GOLD analysis project Ga0126371, IMG submission 110145) | Tropical forest soil microbial communities from Panama - MetaG Plot_4 | ecosystem: Environmental > Terrestrial > Soil > Tropical forest > Bulk soil | place: Panama | collected 2016-02-17
CCGGAGGCAACCGGCACCGCGGTGTTGCTGTTCGAAGCCGGCAATACGGTGGTGCGCGCCTTCATCGAGGCTGGCGCCTTCGCGTTGTGCGCGGTCGCGTTGCTTCTGATAGTTGCACTGCGCCGAATCGGCGATATGTTGCTGACACTGGTGCCGCTCCTCATCGCGGGACTGGTCACATTGGAGTTGTGCGTCGTGCTCGACCTGCCACTGAACTTCGCCAATGTGCTCGCGCTGCCGCTCCTGCTCGGCGTCGGAGTTGCGTTCAAGATCTATTACATCATGGCATGGAGGGCCGGCAAAACCGCGCTGCTGCAATCGAGCTTGACCCGGGCGGTGGTGTTCAGCGCGATGACGACGGCGACGGGGTTCGGCAGCTTGTGGCTGTCCAATCACCCGGGCACCTCCAGCATGGGCAAGCTGATGGCGTTGGCGCTGGCCACGACGATGACGGCAGCCGTGTTCTTTCAACCTGCCCTGATGGGACCACCGCGGCCCCATGTCGGATGACCGACACATCCCACGCCGGCCGGCGCGCAGTGGCGTCGGCTCGCTTACCACGATCGTGCTCGTGTTCGGCTTTGCCACGATCGTCGTGCTCGCCATCCTGCTCGGCGCGTTCTTTGTAGCGGTCGGCGTTATCGCGCTGGCGATTCCGGCCGCGCTGATCGCAAAATTGGCAAAGTCGCGGCGGCTCTCCCGACAGCACCGGAACGATGCGCGCGATTGAGCAATTCGATCGATCTGGAACTTTGAAACGGATCGTGCGTTGAAGCCGGCTACCCCTCCACTTCCCGCAGGAATGCGGGCAATCCCCGAACAGGTGACTGATGCGTGGCACCATCTCCGATGCTTCGGCCGCGCGCGCCGCGCGCGCCGCCGCCACGCGCACCGCAGGCACCCGACAGGAAATCGATCGGTCGGCGCGAAGTCTCGGACAACGCGACGCTTCGGGCCCACGCCTGCGCCAAAGATCAAGTCGGTTTCTCGATCGTGCAGTGCACTATCTATCCCATCGCTTCATCCTGTCACGCCGTCGCACCGCGATCACACGTGCGGCCGGACTACGACTGGCCGTCCCGCCGACGGTGTTTCATCCGCGCTTTTTCCTCACCAGCGAGTTCCTCGCCGCCTTCATTGAAAGGCTCGATCTCGCCGGCAAGCGCGTCGCCGACATCGGCACCGGAACCGGCATATTGGCGCTCGCGGCGGCCCGTTCAGGCGCAGCAAGCGTCTTGGCGATCGATATCAGCCCACGTGCCACTCTTGCCGCCGCCGAGAATGCCCGCGCCAACGGCTTGGCTTCCCACGTCAAGCCGGTGTGCTCGGATCTTTTCGCCGGCATCGAGCCCGCAGCCCGTTTCGACGTGATCCTGTCGAATCCGCCCTTCTTCGTGGGCGAGCCGCTCGACCTCGCCAATCGCGCCTGGCACGCCGGGCCGGACTATCGCGACATCGCGCCGTTGTTCGATCAAGCCCGCGCCCGCCTTGCGCCCGGCGGCTCGATATACGTGATCCTGTCCTCGCACGCAGATCTTCATCTGTTCGATCTGATGATCGCGCAAGCGGGATTGCGCGCGCGCCTCGCGGCCGAGCGTTCGATCCTCATCGAGAAGCTGAAAATCTACGAGCTACGACCCGATGCGAGCGGACAGGGGGGCAAGGCGGATCATGATCGGGGTCAAAACGCGACCCTCTTGTGCTCGCCGTAGTCGACCTTGGACCCGGTCAGGAGCGCAAAGGCGACCTTCGCGCCGCTCACCACGTTGCCGGGCGAATCCCAATATTCGGCCTCCTCGGGCGTTACCTTGATAAGGCGAATATTCGGATCCTCCGGGCTATCCCGCCAGATTTTCACCGGGATCGACCACAGCTCCCTGATTTTCTGCAGGTCGTGCAGGACCTCGGCGCGACCCGAGACCGAAACATATTTCTGGCCGCTGGTGTCGGCGAAGGCGAGGCAAACCTTCTGATACGCGCTGATCTCCTCGTCCCTGTGCGCGCGCACATCGGTGAAGAAGTAGATGCAGGATTCGCGGCGCTCAACGAAGGCCCCCATCGGTCGCGAGCGAAGGTTGTTGCCGTTCCATGTCGACAGCATGCAAAAGCGCACGCGCTCCATGAGATCCCATACGTGGTCGAGGGTCGCATCAGTCATGGCGGGTCGCCCGTTCGGTTGCGTCTTTTTAGTTGCGATTGCGTCCTTTTAGTTGCGCATCTCCCTATCGGAATTCGGCATCTATGCTCGCCCTTCGCGAGGGCATGCACTTGCCGAAACACGCGCAAGAAGACAACGGTTCGACACCCATGCCGTTCCCGCCGACGCTCCAGGTCATCCGGCGCGAGCGAAGATCCGGGGGTGCACGGGCGAACGCCGCATGGCGGCGGTGTCCCTCACCTGCATCCATAACCCGTTCGATGGCTGCAGCGTGATGCGGTGGACCGGCCAAATCTGCATGTCCGGCCGCAGGTCGAGATCGAGGCTCCCGAGGATAGACCGCAGGATCAGGGTCGCCTCCTGCATCGCAAAGGTGATCCCGATACAGCCGCGCGGCCCGCGGCCGAAGGGCAGATAGGCGAACGGATCGACGGCCTCGCGACGCGAGGGCAGGAACCTGGTCGGATCGAACGCGTCGGGATCCTCCCACAATCGGCGATGGCGCTGCACCACATAGGGCGCGATGACGACCAACGTGCCTTTCGGAATGCGCACGCCGGCAAGCACGTCCTCCGCGACGGCGACGCGGCTGATGGCCGGGAGGGGGGGATAGAGACGAAGCGCCTCCTCGAGGACCGCGCGTGTTTCAATCAAACGATCGGCGAGGTCCTCGAACGCGGCGTTCTCGCCGACCCGGTCGATCTCGTCCTTCACCCGCTGCCGCCACTGCGGCGCGCTGGCGAGGAGCACGAGCGACCAGATGACCGCGCTCGCAGTCGTCTCGTGCCCGGCGACGATCAAGGTGATGATGTTGGATCTGATCCCCTCCTCGCTCAGGCTGCGGCCGGTCTCCGGGTCACGGGCTTCGATGAGCAGGCTCAGGATGTCGCGCGGCGGAGCTTCCTCCGCCAGGCGCTGGCGCCGGGTCGCGATAATTCTGTCGACCGCATCGCGGAATAGCGCCAGAGCGCGCCGGGCCGCGAACTGGCCCAATCTCGGCACGAAGTCGGGCACGCCGAGCAGATCGAGCGGGTCGATGCGTCCGATCGAATCGAAATAGACGCGCATTGCAGCGCGTACGTCCTCGGTGTCCCGGCCGAGACCGTCGGAGAAGATCGTCCGCTCGAGCACATCGAGGGTAAGACGCGTCACGTCCGCCGCGACGTTGACGGCCTGCCCATCGCAGGCGCGCCAGCACTCGACCAATTCATCCGCCGCTTGCGCCATGGCGGGCGAGAACTCCACCACCGCCTTGCGGGTGAAGATCGGCGCCAGCGTTCGGCGCTGGACGTGCCATTGCTCGCCTTCCGCAGTGAGAAGCCCACTGCCCAGCGCCGACATGACGCGCCGCTGAAACGTGTCCTTCCGGTAGTTCGTCCGATGCTCGACCAGAATGCGACGGACGGCTTCGGGACTGCTGACGACGGCCACGTGACCCAAGCCGAGACCGGTGAGGACGACCGGCTCCTGGAAATGCGCCTCGCTCCAGGCTTCCAGCGGATTGCGCCAGAGCGCACGCAGGAGGCCGAAGGCTCCAAGCGGCTTGCGGCAAGGTTCCGGCGCCGGAGGTCGGAAGCGATCGAGCGTCTCGGGCACCAAAACACCTCGCAGCCGTGGAATTCCGCATCCGTAAGCTGTAATAACGCCAGAGCGGTCGCAAGGTTCCTCGGTCACCCGTCTGCGCAACGGTGCGAGCGCGCTTGTTCCGACGCGGAATGAAATGAGCTAAAGCCTGCGCCTGTCATCCGAGGAGGATCGCGCATGTCCGGGCCCGAGGCGCGCCAACGACGAATCCAGACCACTCATACCGGCAGCCTGCCGCGTCCGGACGCGCTCTCCGCGCTCCTGTTCGCGCGCTCGACCGGCAAACCGTATGACGCGGCCGCGCTGACGCAGCGCACTACGGAGTCGGTTGCCGAGATCGTGCGGCGACAGATCGAGCTCGGCATCGATGTCGTCAGCGATGGCGAGCAATCGAAGACGAGCTTCCAGGCCTATGCGGCCGGCCGCCTGTCGGGCATCGAGCCGATCACGCCCAAGGCGGGCGAGCGGCGCACGCGCGAGAATTCCGCATTTCCCGGATTCTATCGCGGCGGCGCGCATTCGGGCTCCGCCTGGCCACGCTTCGCCTGCACCGGACCGATCAAATATATCGGCCAGGCGGCGTTGGCGGCCGACATTGCCAACCTCAAAGCGGCGCTCGCCAACGCGGCTACCGCGCCGGTAGACGCCTTCATGCCTTCGGTATCGCCTTCGAGCTGCGCCGGCATCATGGAGAATCGCTATTACGGCAGCGACGAGGAGCACGTCGCCGCGGTGGCGGAGGCGATGCGGGAGGAATACCGGGCAATCGTCGCCGCCGGCTTGCAGGTGCAGATCGATGATCCGCGCCTCGCCATGCACTATATGCTCACGCCCGAGGAGGACGTCGCGGCAGCGCGGCGCTGGGCGGCGCGGCGGGTCGAGGTGCTCAATCATGCGCTGCGCGACATCCCGAGCGAGCGCGTGCGCCACCACACCTGCTACGGCGTCAATATGGGCCCGCGCACGAGCGACATGGAGTTGAAAAACCTCGCCGACATTATCGTGACGATAAAGGCCGGCTTCTACTCCTTCGAGATGGCCAATCCGCGTCATGCGCACGAATGGCGGGTGTGGGAGCACGTCCGGCTGCCGGACGACAAGGCACTCATCCCCGGCTGCATCACGCATGCTTCGGTCATCGTCGAGCATCCGGAGCTCGTGGCCGAGCGCATCGTGCGCCTCGCCAGGATCATCGGCCGCGAGCGCGTCATCGCCGGCTCCGATTGCGGGTTTGCCTCGACCCTCGTCCCGGGACAACGGCCGGAGGTCGAGCCCGAGATCGTCTGGGCCAAATTCCAAAGTCTCGCCGAGGGTGCTCGGATCGCGAGCGCCCAGCTGTGGGGCTAAGCGCGCCGAGGCTCGCGAATAGCCATGGCGTTGGTCGTCAACGGCCTCGATCCCAACGTGCTGGTCGGCGCCTACCCGTTTCCGGAACTCCTGCGATAGCGGCCGTCGAAGGCCCCGCCAAGGACGCAGCCGCCACCGGTGCCTTCGCGCTCGACGCAATTCGGTTCGTGAAGTTGCGAGACTAACGATTCCGGCGCCGGTAGCGCGCTACGGCCGAGCCATAAGCTTTCCGAATGGACGATGGGTCGAGGATCCTCGCGTGACGATCCCGCGAAATTCGCGTGTATCAAGATCGAACAACGTCTTGTTTGATTTGCGATTGCACAGTCCGCGGACGCGCAAGCGCCTTAGTTAGGTCAGAATTGTGCGCACTATTTGTTTGGAAAATCTTTTAGCGCAGCACGCAATCAGACATATGCGCGCCCAAGCTCTCAGCTCTGGCGGACATCGGCGCGCGTCGCCATGCGTCGGTATTCCTGTAACATTAGGTGGCGTATCGGGAGGGTATTATGGTAACAACACGGCGTACGATGCTGCGAACTGTAGCGCAGAGCGGTATCGGATTGACGTTGGCCGGCAGCCTCGGCAATGCGATGCTTGGTAGCGAGGCGCACGCGCAGGCCCAAGGGGCGGCGGCGCGCAGCGGTCTCGTCGACAAGATCAACGCCAATACGCTCATGATCCTCACCACCGGGTCCGGGCTCACGTTCGGGCCGATGGCGGCCGACATGGCGACCGTGCTCAACGACGGCGACAACCTGCGCATTCTGCCGGTGCAGGGCTACAGCGCGTTCCAGAACGTGCGCGACGTGCGTTACCTGCGCGGCATCGACATGGGCTTCACACGCAGCAACATTCTCGGCCATTGGCGCCGAAGCGGTGAGATTCCCGATCTCAACGACAAGATCGTCTACATCCTCAAGGTCTTCAACGAAGAGGAAAACCTCATCGTCAAGGACCCGAGCATCACCTCGATCGAGCAGCTGCGCGGCAAGAAGGTGAACTTCAATCAGGTGGGCAGCGGCACTCAGATGTCGGCGCAAGACATCTTCTCGGCCTTCAAGGTCCCGATCGAGGAGACCAACTTGCGGGAAGGCGACGCGCTGGAGAAGCTGAAGAACGGCGAGATCTCCGGCATGGTGGCGACCGCCGGAAAGCCGTCGCCCGTGCTGCGCCGCCTTAAGGGCAGCGAGGGCTATCACATCGTCCCTGTCCCGCTCAAGGATGCCATGATCGGCGACTACTTCCCCTCGACACTCGAGCATGACGATTATCCGGACATGATCCCGGCGGGGCAGACCGTCGACACGGTGGCGAGCAGCGCCATCCTCATCTCCTACAATTGGCCGAAGAATTCCGACCACTACCGGCGGGTGGAGAAATTCGTCAACGCCTTCTTCCCGAAGCTCCCCGAATTCCTGAAGCCGCCGCGCCATGAGAAATGGAAAGAGACGGTCCTGTCCGCCTCTATCCCGGGCTGGAAGCGCTTCGACGCCGCGGAGGAATGGCTGCGCAACGATCGTGAGCAGGAATTGAATGCCAAGCGTGATCAGTTCAAGGAATTCCTCGCCAGTCGCAACAGCACGGTCGATCGCACCAAGGTGATGACGGATGCCGATCGCAACCAGCTGTTCGAAGATTTCATGAAGTGGATGAACAAGGGGAAGAGCACCGCGGCGGTTGCGCGGCCTTGAGCGGGTGCCTTGGATTTGAAGCCCGCCCACGCGTGTGGCGGGCTTCTAGTCTCGGCAGACGCGCTAGGACCGGCCGGCCACGCGGAGTTCGGCAGGCACGCGTTTCCGGTCGCACCCAGCAACCCTCAAACCGAGGCTCGATCGCTGGAACGCCTCGATATTTGCCTGCGACGTTCGGGACTATCTCCAACTGATGAGCAAAACAAATGTCAAAGATGGGAAGCGTTCTTCTTGTTTCGGCCGCCGTGGGCGCCGTTGTGGCAGCGCCGACGCTCACGCGCGCCGACGATTTCTACCGCGGCAAGACTTTCACGGTCGTGGTCGGGTTCTCGCCGGGCGGCGGCTATGACGTCAATGCGCGCACGGTGGCGCGCTATCTTGGGAACCATATTCCCGGCAATCCGAGCGTCATCGTGCAGAACATGCCAGGCGCCGGCAGCCTGACCTCGGTGCGCTATCTCGACGTCAACGCGCCGAAGGACGGCACCGCCTTGACGGTGTTCAACTCGGGCCTCGTCACCCAGTCGATCCTGCAACCGGACAAGGTGCAGCTCGATTTCCGCAAGTTCGCCTGGGTCGGCATTGTCACTCCGGACTTTCGGGTCTGCTATGGCTACGGCCCAAAAGGGGTGCGAACTTGGGATGAGCTGATGCGCCGCAAGGAGTTCGTGCTTGGCGCAACCGCTCGCGGCTCCGGCGCCTTCATCAATTCCGCGACCCTGAAAGAGGTGTTCCACGCGCCCATCAAGCAGGTGCTCGGCTTCCCGGGCAGCCCAGAGGTGCGGCTTGCGATCGAGCGCGGCGAGCTTGACGGCGACTGTGGCTCGTTCAGCAGCATTCCGGTCGAGTGGCTCAAGAACGACCTGGCGCATCCTTTCGTGCGCTTCACCGACCAGAAGCCGCCGGAAATCCCCGACAGCGCGGTCTACGTCGGCGAGTTCGCCAAGACCGAGGAGCAGCGGCAATTACTCAACGTGATCGATGCCGCCGACGAGATCGGTCGGCCGATGGTGATGTCGAAACAGGTTCCCGCGGACAAGGTCTCGACCATCCGCACGGCCTTCAACGAGACCATGAAGGACAAGGCCTTCCTGGCCGATATGGAGAAACAGCAGCTACCCGCCATTCCGCTGACGGGAGAGGATGCGGAGCAGATCGTGCACAAGATGATGTCTGCCCCGCCCGCCGTGCTCGCCAAGGCGAAGGCAATCTACGAGTAGTTGGCATCGCTCTGGCGCAAGCCGGACAGTCGGATTCCTAATCGCAAAGGCCGCCTTCTGGGGCGGCCTTTGTGCCTTTGTCAGCCCCCCTCGGTAGACCTGCTATCTTGAACGGCGCCGGCCGCGCGCCTTACACTCTCGGAAAAACGCCCGTGCCCCGCACGCGGTGCAAGCAAACGAGGGAGGAGGAAGATGCTTTGTCGAATTGGCGCTTTGGCGCTCGTGAGCGTGCTTGGCCTCACGCTGACGCCGGCACAGGCCTGGGACGACTCCAAATATCCCGATTTCAGCGGGCAGTGGCGCCCCATCGGCGGACCCGGCCGGTTCGCGCGCGATGAGAAGGCCCCGCTCACGAAGGAATATCTGGCGATCTTCGATGCCACCAAGGATCACGGCGGTCAGGGCACCAGCAACATGACGTATCTCTGCTTCTCGCCCGGCATGCCGCGCGTGGTCAACGGGTATGGCGAGATGGAGTTCGTCAACACGCCGACGACCTTCCACATCCTGGTCGACCACATCTATGACAATCGCCGCATCTTCACGGACGGCCGCCCGTGGCCTGGGGAGATCGCCCCGACCCTGCTCGGCTATTCCATCGGCCGCTGGATCGACACGACCGGCAAGGGCCGCTACGACGTGCTTGAGGCCGAGACGCGCGGCTTCCGCGGCCCGCGCGCCTTCGACGCGACCGGCCTGCCGTTACATCACGACAACCAGACGATCATCAAGGAACGATTCTACATCGACGCCAAGGATCCCGCCGTCACCCATGACGAGGTGACAGTGATCGACCATGCCCTCACGCAGCCTTGGACCGTGGTCAAGAACTATCGGCGTGCCGCCGATCCGCGCCCGGCCTGGAACGAGGAGAACTGCCCGGAGACCAACAATCACGTCCGCGTCGGGAGGGACGACTACATGGTGAGCGGCGACGGCTTCCTGATGCCGACCGAGAAAGGGCAGAAGGCGCCGGATCTGAAATACTTCAAGTAATCGCGCCTCGAAGTCATTCCTCCGCTACCCAATGACGAATCCACATCGGCCGCCGTCCGGACCGAGCCGCACGGGAGGAGCACCGACGTGGCGAGAATAACGGCCCTCTGGTATTGCGGCTAGCGAGCGCCGACCGGAACCGCGCCTTCGACAGCGCGTTGAGCAAACGTGGCGTGCCGTCCCGTTTGGGTGGCTCGGTGAGGTGCAACAATGTCGGCGGTGACTCGGACGGATATCGTTGCGGCGCTTGGGCCGGTCGATGAACTCGTCATCGCGGAGATCATCGGCTTGGGCGCGACCTGCGACGAGCTCGCCGAAGCCACTGCCTGGATCAGCAATGACGAGGCCCTGATGAATCGCGGCCAGCCGCTCGCGCGAGGGCGTGTTTCGCGTCTCGTCGAGATCACCCGCGGCCCTCAAGGAGACGGAGCTCGACGAGCCTGACCGCTGACGTCGTAAATTCGATCGAGTGAAGAGGAGAGTATATCGAGTGAAGCGGAGAGTATCATGCGCGTGCGAGAAGTGATGAGCAGCGATGTCAAGATGGCCAATCGGGAGCAATCGATCCGCGGAGCCGCGCACCTGATGGCAGAGCTCGATTGCGGGTGCCTGCCGGTTGGTGAGGAGGGGCGGCTCGTTGGTATGATCACCGCGACATTGCGGCTCGTGCGCTGGCCGAGGGAATGTCCTCGAAGACGCCAATCCGCGAGATCATGAGCCTCGAGGTGAAATATTGCTTCGAGGATGTGGAGATGTGGAGCACGATGAGCTCGCACGAAACATGGTCGACATGAGGTGCGGAAGTTGCCGGCGGTCAATCACGGCAAGCGGCTGATCGGTTCCTTTCATTGAGCGACGTGGCCCTAACCGAAGGCGCCGCGTCCGCCGCAACCGCGCTGAGCGGGATTTCCGCACCAGGTGGCGAGCCAGTATCCTTCGGGGCGGCTGCTATTTGTTTGGCGAATTACCACCTCGCGAATCATCCGATTGCGGCAGGCGCTGGAGGATCTTCTCCCTAACCTGCGGGTCTCTCTGCGCAATCACGATGATCGCCGTATATTCCTCGACCGACAGGCCCTGGTCGGTCACCGCCTTGGCCAACGCGCCCTTGGCTTCATCGGCGATGCCCTGCTTGTCGGGCTCGCTCGCCGCGTCGATCCGCCGCTGATAGTCCTGCTTGAGGTCAACCACCTTCTGCAAGGCCATCGCCGCCGCATCGAGCTTTTGTTCCGGGATGGCGGCCGACGGGGCGGACTGATCAGGCGCCGCCGGCGATGCTGGGGCCTGCGCGCGCGCAGGCGGGCTCAACAGGCAGGCCGCGCTGATAGCCGCCGCCGACAATCGCAGCAACGTCAATGATGGACTTCGCGGCGGGAGCGTTTGCATCTCGGCCTCCGTTGGTTGGCCCGAAAGCCTGATCGGGCGTCAGGGGGGCAACGGGCGCCGGAAGTGCCGGTTCCTTCGAATCGAGCGACCCTGGCATGTGGCACGCACATGTGGCGCACCTTCGGAGCCAGCTCCGTCCAGCAGGTGCCGCAGGCGAAAGAAAGCGCCCTGGGGCGGAACCGGGCGTAGATGGACGCAGCGGCTATTGGGGAGGACTCCCTCTGTTAACTCAGTGCCTTGGCCTCCCCCCGCAAAGCACGCATGGTCAGTGTACAAAACTGATCGGGATTGCGCTCACCGCGTCGGGCAAGGTCCTCATCGAGAACGGCGAGGTCGCCAACTCCCAGCGCTTCACAGGTCATAAGCCTGAACCATGGCCTTCCGTCGCCCCGTCCTCAGCCGGCTCGCGAGCGCCTCTCATGGCGGTTCTCCAAGGTTTACGGCTCCAGCCTTTGCAGTTTGTCAGTTCATTTCCGCTGTCGGTCGGCCGGGCGACTCAAGCCGACATACTTGATGGGCCGAATGCCGGCCAGGCGCGGGCTACCCGGACAGGAACAGGATCGATATCGGCGACCGATCGAATACGGCCGCTGCCGTATCGCCGAAGAACAATTTATCGCCCGGCCGCCGGCTCACGCCCATGAAAATGACATTGCGGCTACCCCGCTTCGCCTCGCCCAGGATCGCTTGTGCAGGAGTGATATCCGCGCGGACCGCGGTCTTGACCTTACAGTCGTGCCGCGCTGCCAAATCCACGACATCGTCCACGACCGCCTGCTCAAATTGATCCAATCGTCGACCGGCGCGGCCGCCGCCACCTCGCGCGGACTTTCGGTTCGATACATAGAGAACGGTGATCGACGCATCCTGCCGGCGGGCGGTCGCGATGGCCAGTTCGGCGGCACGGCGAGCGACCTCAGTGCCATTTATCGGGACAAGAATGCTGAGCCGGCCAGGCTCGGGGCGTTCATGGTGCGTGCCTCTTGCCGCAGCAATTGCGAGCGGCGCCGGGAACATGGCGCTGATGCGGGACACGCTCTCCTCAAAGGCACCGCCGCGCCCTTTGGGTTCCGGCACGCCGACGAACAAAAGGTCATAGCCCTTCCTGCCCTCGCTCCGCACCGCCTCCTCTATCGGCACGTCGACAGTGCGGACCTGCACATCGGACCGCGTCTTGTCGCTCTTTTTCGAGCCATCGCCGGGCTGGTCAGCAGCGACATCGAGCGTCGTGACCGTGTTGGCGCCCGGCTCGCGCTCGCGTTGCTCGCCCGACAAGGGAAGCACCGTGACCGGCAAGGCGCATTCGGCGGCCAAATGGCCCGCGAGGCGAGCAGCAAATCTGCCGTTGGGGCTGTCATCGGCCACCAACAACAAGCGCTCGATGTTCCACACGAAGCTTTCCGCTTCGCTCTCCTCGCGCGCAAGCCGCCGCCTTTCGGACTTGCGCAATGGCACCCTCCGCGCGGCCCAGCGCAGCATCGGCGGCATCGCCATCGTGGTGGTGACGGCCATGGCGACGATGATGGTGAAGAGATTTTGGCTCAAAACCCCCATCGACAAGCCGATCGACGCGACGATCACCTCGGTCGAGCCGCGCGCGTTCATGCCGCAGCCGAGAACCAGCGCCTCGCGTGGCGTGAGACCGCCGAACTTGCCGCCGAGGAACGCGCCGCCGAACTTTCCGATGCTCGCCGCCGCGATGACCGCAAGCGCGAGCAGGAGCAGAGCGGGATCCTTGAGCGCCGTGAGATCGGCGCGCAACCCCGCCATGCCGAAGAAGATCGGCATGAAGAATGCAGCGATCAGCCCGC
>Ga0126371_10004586_pt1 | contig 12194 bp, 7 predicted proteins | sample PanSoiMetaPlot_4_FD_110145 | JGI IMG/M metagenome (GOLD analysis project Ga0126371, IMG submission 110145) | Tropical forest soil microbial communities from Panama - MetaG Plot_4 | ecosystem: Environmental > Terrestrial > Soil > Tropical forest > Bulk soil | place: Panama | collected 2016-02-17
CGTCAGCACTCGCCGCCGGCACGCCGAAGACGGCGAAGATCTCGTCGCCGATATATTTGTCGATGGTGCCGCCACAGGCGAAGATTGGCGCCGTCATCCGCTCGTGATAATCGCGCAGCATTCTGACCACTGCCTCGGGAGCCATGCCCTCGGCCATGCTGGTAAAGCCGACGATGTCGGCAAACAGCACCGCGACGGTTTGCCGTCGCACCGCCCCCAAGGGCTCGTCGCGCTCGGCCAGCATATCGACGAGATTTGGCGAAAAATAGCGCGACAGGTTGTTGCGCGCGCGCTCGGCCGCCGCACGCAAGCGTTCGATTTCGCGCAACTTGCCGATATCGTCCAACGTCTTGCGAATCGTGATCTCGAGATCGTTCAGATCGACCGGCTTGGTGACGAAATCGAAAGCGCCGCGGTTCATTGCGGTGCGCAGGTTGGCCATGTCGCCATAGGCCGAGACAATGATCGCACGGACCGCGGACCGCTGCTCGCGCAACCGGGCGAGCAGGGTCAGCCCGTCCATGACCGGCATATTGATGTCGAGCAGTAGCAGCTCGATGTCGGGCTCGGCCGCGAGCGCCGCCAGCGCCTCTTCGCCGTGACCGGCAAAGCGGAATATAAATTCCCCTTGGCGGATCTGGTGGCGAAAGCGCTGCGTCAGCAACAGCTCGAAATCGGGCTCGTCATCGACGGCGAGGATCTTGCTGCTCATGCCTGTGTCGCTGCGGTCGCCGGCTGCCGGGACCGCGGCAGGCGGATCGTGAACTCGGTGAATTCGCCGGGCTCGCTAATGACGGTGATCGTGCCGCCGTGCTGCTGGGTGACGATGTCCCAGCTGATCGAGAGACCGAGCCCGGTGCCCTCGCCGGTCGGCTTGGTCGTAAAGAACGGCTGAAACAGCTTGTCGCGCAGTTCCGGCGGGATGCCGATGCCATTGTCGCGCACCTTGATCTCGACCTCGTTGCCGAAGCCGCGCGTCACGACTTTCATCACCGGGTGAAAGGCGGCGCCGCCCGCGTCGCGGCGCCGCTTGTCGGCAGCGTAAAAGCCGTTACTGAACAGGTTCAGCAGCACCCGCGTCACATCCTGAGGCACCAGCTCGATCGGCACCAAGTTGCGGTCGAGCTCCCGCTCTATTGTGATGTTGAAATCGTGGTCCTGGGCGCGGGCGCCGTGATAGGCGAGGTTCAGCGCTTCGTCGATCAGCGCATTGAGATCGACCTTTTGTCGTTCGCCGCTGCTGCCACGCGAATGCGCAAGCATGCTCTTGACGATGCCGTCGGCCCGCCTGCCGTGCTCCGCGATCTTTTCGAGGTTGCCGGTCAGCATGTCGATCACCTCGTCGACCTCGGCGCGTTTGTCCGCCCCGAGGGCGGTGATCGCCGGGCGGGCGGTCTGTTTGAGCTCGTCGAGCAATTCGACCGAGAGCGAGGCAAAGTTGTTGACGAAGTTCAACGGGTTCTTGATCTCGTGGGCAATGCCGGCGGTGAGCTGGCCCAGTGACGCCATTTTCTCGGCGTGAATCAGACTGGCCTGGGTGGCTTTCAACTCTTCGTGAGCGGCCCGCAGCTCGCGCTCGCGCCGGCTTTGCTCCTTGAGGGTGTCGCGAAAACGCGCGAGCGTCCGTGCAACGGCACCAATCTCGTCGGCCCCCGCTTTTGGGATCGCGACGTCGACGTTTCCGGCGTTGAGCCCATCCATCGCGCCGACCAGCCGGCGCAGCGGGGCGACGATCGAGCGCAGCACAAGAAAAGTCAGAAAGATGCCTAGCAGCACCGCACCGGATACGACAATCCGCGACAGCCGGGTCGCCGCCGCGGCCTCGGCCATGGCCTTTTGACGAGCGGCGAGGGCCTCGCCGGTCAGGTCGGCGACGATCGCGGCGAGCAGCTGATCGGCGGCTAGGCTGTGGCGGCGCGCCTGGGCGAGCAACGAATTGCCGATCACTCGACGGTCGCTGCTGTATTCGTCGACTGCCTTGGCGGCGAACTCGTCATACTGGGCGAGCTCGGTGCGCACCGCGGAAATGCGCTGCGGGTTCCAGCGCGCGAGCTTGTCGAGGTGCTGCTCCATCCGCTCTCGCGCCGCCGCGGCGTTCCGTTCTGACAATGTCAGTTCGCTGACGGCGAGGTCGGTCATCCAGTAACGAACTTCGCCAAACGCAATCTGCGCGCTGTCGGCCTGCTCGATGCCGGCGAGCAGTCCGGCCGCCTTGACCATGCCGGCCGAGTTTTCGCCGAGCGCGCGGGTCAGGTACGCATTCGTCGCGATCAGCACCAAAAGGCCGGCAGTCGTCAGCAGGATCAGCCGCATTCTGATCGTCAACCCGGCCATGCTCATATTCCCGCCGCGTTACGAGGCCCGACCCGAAATCGGTCGCGTCATCAGATGCGGTATTCGTCACCCCTGCGAAAGCAGGAGTCCAGAGCAATAGTGGAGGTCTTGGCCCTGGATTCCCGCTTCCGCGGAAACGACGAATACTCTGCTGATATTGCGAGAATCATTTTCCTCACATAATCAGTGAAAGAGGGTGATGCTGGTGACCCCGCCAAGGTCGCCTAGCTTGCCACCCTCTTTCGGGTAGCCGGTGACATCCATTTCGCCTTTGGGTATACCATGGCAAGCGAGGCAGGAGGCCGCATAATATTCGGGAATCATGACGCGGAACGCAGGTTGACCATTGCTGTCGACAACCGCGGAATAGGATTGCCCCTTGGGCCAGTCCTTGCTCAGTAGCCTTGTCTTGATGACTTCGGTCTCCCAGGCGTCCGGCAGAGCCTTGCGGTTGCGCACCAGTTCGGCTGGAGCGGTGAACTTGGCCACAGCCACGCCTTTCGCCATGCGATTGAGGGCTTCGTCCACCAGGCGGGTGAACATGGCCGGAATAAAGCCTTTGAACCCGACACCTTTCTCGTTGATCGTCGCCTGGTTCTCGTCCATTACCGCCACGATCGCCGCCATCCCGGCGCGAAGCAGGCGCCCTTCGCGCGAATTGGGGTCGGTGGCCCTGGGATCTCTGCCGGTCGCCTCTTGGTAGCGCTTGATCGCCTGATCCAGCACGGCCTGACCGGTCAGGTGCTTGTCGCCGAGCTGCGGATTGTTGATCAGGTCCTGATTGTCGGAAACGACCGTGCGCGCGTCGCGCAGCATCTCGGCTAGGCTTTGGGCGGTCGCCGCATCGTCTTCGGCTGGCGCTGCCACTGCGACCGCCCCGGAAGCGGCCACCAGCAAGGCAGCGAGGCAGTGAGAGAAGAGAAGTCTCACTGTTTCACCGCCTCATTATGGAATCCGTGTCATGCCAACGTCCCCGGCAGCCGGCGCAGCTCCTCCTTGAGGAGATCGAAATCGACCGGCTTGGTCAGAAACTGGAGGGCGCCCGCGGCTTCCGCCTGCCGACGGCGTTCCTCGTCGCCATAGGCGGTCACCATCATGACCGGCAGGCCGGGGCGCTGCCTCTTGATCTCGCGCAACAGGGAGAGCCCGTCCATGCCGGGCATGTTGATGTCGGACAGGATGACGATCAATTCGGGCCGAACGCCGTCCGCCAGCTTGTCGAGCGCCTCCTCGCCCGAGGCGGCGAAATGCAGCACATAAACTCCCTGGCGCGCCTCCCGGCGAAAGCGCTGGCGAAACATTTCGGCGACGTCGGGCTCGTCGTCGACGATCAAAATGCTGAAGCTCATTAAGTCATCCCTGCGGCTGCCACCCGCCGCGACCGCGGCAGACGGATTGTGAACTCGGTGAACTCGCCGAACATGCTGTCGACCTCGATCGTCCCGCCATGTTGCTGTGTCACGATGTCATAGCTGATCGAGAGGCCGAGCCCGGTGCCCTCACCGGTCGGCTTGGTCGTAAAGAACGGTTGAAAGAGTTTGTCGCGTAATTCAGGCGGAATTCCGGTCCCGTTGTCGCGCACCCGGATCTCGATTTCGCCTTCGAGATCGCGCGTCGTGACCTTGAGCACCGGGCGGAAGCCCTCCGCTGCCTCATCGCGCCTCTTGGCTGTGGCATAAAAGCCGTTGCCGAACAGGTTGAGGAGCACCCGCGTCATGTCCTGTGGTACCAGCTCGATCGGAGCGATGCTGTGATCTAGCTCACGCTCCAGGGTGATGTTGAAGCTCTGGTCCTGCGCGCGGGCGCCGTGATAGGCGAGGCTCATCGCCTCCTCGACGAGCCCGCTGACGTCGGTCGGCTGCCAATCCCCGCTACCGCCGCGCGAATGCGCCAGCATGCTCGTGACGATCCCGTCGGCGCGCTTGCCATGCTCGGCAATCTTGTCGAGATTGCCGGTCAGCATTCCGACCGTCTCGTCGATTTCCGCGCGGGTATCGTCGTCGAGCGTTGCGATCCCGGGCGCCGCCGCGGTCTTCAATTCGTCGAGCAATTCGACCGAGAGGCCGGCAAAATTGTTGACAAAGTTGAGCGGGTTCTTGATTTCGTGGGCAATCCCGGCGGTCAGCTGGCCGAGTGCCGCCATCTTCTGGGCATGCAGCAGGCTCGCTTGCGCCGCCTGCAATTCGCGCAGTGCAGTCTCGGCGGTGTCGCGCGCCACGCGGATCTCTTCTTCGGCACGCTTGCGTTCGGTGACGTCGCCATAGATCAACACACAGCCGCCGCCCGGCACGGCGTTGCGGCGCACCTCAAGGACGCGCCCATCGGGCCGCTCGCGCTCGAAGCGCGTCTCATGGTCGGGGATGGCGATGCCGCGGCTCAGTTCCGCTTCGAGATCGGCGGGATACTCGCCGCGCTCGACGAGATAGCCGAAATACCGGGCTAGGCTCGGACGGTCGGCGAGGAATGTATCCGGCAGATCGAGGATCTGCTGGAAGTTGCGGTTCCAGGCGGCGAGGCGCAGTTCGCCGTCAAACATCGCCACCCCATCGCTCATGTTGTCGAAAGTCACGTGCAATTCGGCCTGGCGCTGGCGGATCTCGTCCAAGAGCCGCGCATTGTCCATTGCAATGACCGCCTGCGCCGCAAAGTTCTCCAGCAGTGTAATCTCTTTTTCGGAGAACGGGCGCACCTCCTGGCGGTATATCGTAAAGATACCGAGTATGGCGTCGTCTTTGCGGAGCGCCACAGTGATCAGGGTACGTCCGCCGCCAAGATCAACCATCGCGCGCCGCACCGGATCCCCTGCAATGTACGCCTCCGACTCACGGGCGTCGAGAACGTGCGAAATGTATTCGCCTCGAAGAACTCTTCCGCGCGCACTCATCCGATCATAGCCGGATCCCGTCGCCGCCATCGCGCCGAAAAGCGCTTGAGAACCGCCACGGATCGCGGCCAACTGAAACCGGCCATTGTCATAAGTCCACAGTGAGCCGATCTTCGCGTCACAAAGACGAATAGCCTTCTCCAGCATTGCGTCAAACACTGGAGCGAGATCAGCCGGCGAGCGATTGATTACTTCCAGGATCTCGGCCGTCGCGGTCTGCTGCTCCAATGCCTCGCGGGTCTCGGTGATCAGCCGCGCGTTCTCCATTGCGATGACTGCCTGCGCAGCGAAATTCTTCAGTAGCGCGATCTGCTTCTCGGAAAACGGCCGGACCTCCTGGCGGTAAAGGACGATGAACCCAAGTACTGTCTCACCCCTGCGTAGCGGCACAATCAGTGCGGTGCGAGCGCCGCCGAGATCGACGATGGCGCGGCGATTGGGATCGCCTGCCTCGTAACCCTGGTCGCGCTTCAGGTCGAGCAAGTGGATGACAGGCTCACCTTCAAGAACACGGGCGCCAAACGATCCAGGGCGCGGTACAGCAATGTTGTTTCTCCGGTATTCGGCAAAGGCGGCGGGCACTCCCAATGTCGCCGTAGTGCGGAAGCGCTCCCCGTCATAGGTCAGGAGTTCGCCAAAGCGCGCTTCGCAGAGCCGCATCGCCTTTTCGAGCATCGCCTCGAACACCGGGGCCAAGTTGCCGGCCGATGAATTGATAACCTGCAATACCTCAGCAGTCGCCGTCTGTTGCTCTAAGGCCTCCCGAGTCTCGGTGATCAGCCGCGTGTTCTCGATAGCGATGACCGCCTGATCGGCAAAGGTGCGGACCAACTCGATCTGCCGATCGGTGAACGGCTCAACCCGCTGACGGGCGAGGTAAAGGACGCCGATCGGATCGCCCTCCCGCAGCAGCGGCACACCCAGGCCGGTGCGCATGCTTCCGATGGTGACGACATCGGGTAGAGCGTATTCCGAGTCAGCCGCAAGATCGGGTATTTGGACCGCCTCATGGGCGAGCAGAGTCCGTCCGACAATGCTGCCGCGACCGGGCTCGAAAGTCAGACGCCGTACACCGGCGTCCCATTCGGGCGAAAAAGCGAAAGTCGATGCTACCCGATAGACATCGCCGTCGCGCTTCGCGATGTGTCCCATCTCGGCATCGCACAGCCGCGCGGCCGTTTCGACGAGTGTGTCGAGCACCGGCTGCAGATCGAAAGTGGAGCGACCGATGATCTTCAGCACGTCGCTGGTTGCGGTCTGGTACTCAAGCGACTCTTCAAGGTCGTGTGTGCGATCTCGCAACTCGCCGAGCAGCCGTGCGTTCTCCATCGCGATGACCGCTTGCGCTGCGAAACTCTGCAATAGCGCGATCTCTTTTTCCGAGAACGCCCTCACCTGCTGACGGTACACCGTCAGCATGCCGAGCAGAGCACTGTCCTTGCGCAACGCTACGGCGAGATGGCTGCGGGCACCGCCCAGATCGACGATGGCGCGGCGGTACGGGTCGCCTCTGCGGTATGCTTCCTCGTTCATCAGATCGAGATTGTGGACGACATCCTCGCCGGCCAGAATCCGTGCCGGTGCTGTCCCCGGGCCGAGCCCAGCCGGGCTGCCTGATCGGAACTCGGCAAAGGTGGGCGGCACGCCGCGCATCGCCACACCGTGAAAGTTCTGTCCGTCAAACACGTTGAGGATGCCGAACGCGCTGCCGGACAGCCGCAGGGCCTTTTCCAGCATCGCGTCAAACACCGGGCCCAAGTTGCCGGGCGAGCGGTTGATTACTTCCAGGATCTCCGCGGTTGCAGTCTGCTGTTCCAATGCCTCGCCTAGGTCCCGGTTTCGCGTCTCCAGCTCGCTGAACAGGCGCACGTTCTCGAGCGCAATGGCGGCCTGGTTGGCGAAGGTCTCGAGCAGCACGATCTGGGTAGCGGTGAACGCCTTAACCTCGCGCCGCCCGCAGCCGACCACACCGATCGGTTTACCCTCTCGGAAGATCGGTACCGCGAGGAACGAGCGATATCCCGCTTTCGATTGCAACACATCGATCGTGTGCGGATCGTAGTCGCGATCGGTCAGCACGTCCTCGAAATGCGCTGGCCGCGCGTCGACAAAAGCCCGGCCCATGGCGAAGTGCCGCCCGGGCGGCCTCGGGAATAGGCTGTGAAAGGCCGCTGACTCCTCCGGCGACATGTTGTTGAGCGCGACGAGGTGCAAGAGCCCGTCTTCAAACCGCGTCACTGAGCTGAATTCGGCCTCGCACAGGCTCGCCGCGCGCGCGACGATGGCGTCGAACACCGGCCGAATGTCGCTCGGCGAGCGCGATATCACGCTCAGGATCTCGCTTGTCGCACTTTGACCGGCGCGCGCTTCGTCGATCTCCCGCCGCAACGCGACTATGGTTTGCCGCAGGTCAATCTGCGTGTCGTCGGGCATTGCCTTGGCCTGTCTCCACCGTCACACGCGACGATACCCTTCCGCCCCTTGTTCTGCCAGCAGGAGTGTAAGATCGCCGCAAGCGCCGAGAGGCTATCTTCGGCCTGTCCGCCCGGCGCGCTCGACAAGCCGCGCCAGGAACGGGACATCATCGCCCGATATCGTGTCGATGAGCCCCTCGGCGATCCATTGCACGACCGAAGGGACGATGTCGCGCCCGCCCCGCCAATACTCTGCCAGCACTTCGGATCCAGGCAGGCTGACCCGGTTGGAAAACCCGGCATCGTGCAGCGCTCTGGCATCGTCCGGGTGAAACATGTCGATCTCGATCGACACCGAGCTGGCGCCGCATGCCCGCAACACGCCGAGAATGTCGGCGTGGCGGGCGTGGGTGATGGCCTGGGTGGTGATCCGCGGGTGGCGCTCTACCCCACGCTTCAGCACGACGTGGTCAAAGCCGATGATCATGGTCCTGCCGGCCGTTCCCGTGGCTTCGAGCAATTGCGCTACATGATCGACGGCGACGTCCGGCCGCTCGGCCTCCTTGATCTCGACAAAGACTCCCATCTCTTCGCGCGCCGCCCAATCGACGGCCTCTTCGAGGGTCGGGACCCGGGTTCCGGCAAACCGCATATCAAAGCCGGTTCCCGCGTCGAGGCCGCGAATCTGTTCGAGAGCGAAATCGGCGGCAAAGCCATGGCCGTCGGTGGTGCGGTCGAGCGTGCGGTCGTGAAGCACGATCGGCTCGCCTTCGGCGCTCAGCACGACGTCTATCTCGATCGCCGTCGCACCCCAGGCCTTCGCCGCCGCGAACGCCGGCAATGTGTTCTCCGGGTAGTGGAGGCTATAGCCGCGATGGCCGCGGACATGGACGCGGCCGGCCTCCCGCGCCGGGAAACTTAAGGGCGTGGGCATGATATGGTGTAAACCTGTCGAAAGTGAGGGAGGCGGCGATGGGACATTGGAAGGCGGCGACACTCTCGTTACTGATTGGCGCGCTGGCGAGCGGCTCTTGGGCAATTGTCGCGCCGGCACCAGCGGTGGCACAGAACACCGTCAAGTTCGAGCTGTGGTCGCGCCAGGACCCGTCGGGGCCCTTGCGTCCCGCCAATGTGGTCAAAGCAGCCGAGCGGCTCAACAAGGATCTCGCGGCCGAAGGCTCCGGCAAGCGTGTCGAGGTTGCCGTCCACGAAAGCCCAGCCCCGGGCTTCGACGACGATGCGCTGCAGCTTCTCAAGGTCTTCGGCATCGGCCAGGGCCCGGATCTGTTCATCGCCGCCCATGAATGGATCTGCGCTTTTCAGCGGGAAGGCTTTGCCCTCAAGCTCGACGAGTATATCGCCAAATACCCGCAGTATTTCGCCACGATCTTTCCGTCGCTGTGGCAGTCGGTCAAATGCTCCGACGGCATCTACGGCATCCCGCAGGATGCCGAGGCGCGCATGTTCTTCTACAACAAAAAGCTGCTGCGCGCGGCCGGCTACGACGATGCTTTCATCGCGGCGCTGCCGGCGCGAACGTTGGCGGGCGAGCTGACGATGGATGACGTCATCGATATCGCCAAGCGGGTGATCGGCAAGACCAAGGTCCAGTATGGGATCTTGCACCGGCCCAGCAAAGGACCGGACTACATCATGGCGTTCCAATCCTATGGCAACAGTTTCGTCGATCTTGCCACCGGCAAGCTGCTTCTCGAGCGCGACAAGCTTGCGGCCGCCTTCGGCTGGTTCGAGCGCGGCGTCAAACAGGGTGTCATTCCGGCCAACAACACCGCGATGGAGTTCGACGCCCTGCGCAAGGCCTTCTACACCGGCAATGCGGCGTTCTGGATGTACGGCATCTGGGACCTCGGCACCTTTGCGTTTCCGACCTACGGACTGCCCAAGGACGAAGCGGGGTTCTTTGCCGATTGGGGATGGATCGCCGGCCCGGCGGCCAAAAAGGGTGGGCAGGCGGCCAGCCTGACCCATCCGATCATCTATGCGGTCAGTGCGCATGCGAAGGATCCGGAGCTTGCCGTCCGCCTTCTCGGCCACGCTTCGGACCCCGATCTCAACACCGACCACGCCGTCACGACGACTCATCTCGGCATCAAATCCGAACAGCTCAAAGATCCGCGATACGCCGATGCCTGGCCGCTCGCCCGCGCCACCGAGCTCTTGAAGATCACCAAATTCCTGCCCAATAACCCGCAATTCGGCGATCTCAACGGCATTATCTACACCGCCCTTCAGGGTGTCGAAACCGGCCGGCTGTCCGGCCAGCAGGCGGCCGATTTCGTCATCGACGAGGCGACCTCCTCGCTCAAGGATGTTGTCGTCAAATAGGATTGATTGAATAATGAACCGCGTTCCTTCGTCATTCCGGCGCACGCGGGAATCCAGAGCCGGGGAGCTCGGCGCTAGGGGCCCTGGGCCCCCGCCTTCGCCGGGGCGACGCAAAGGTTCTAACCATTGGTGGCGGTGACTGAGCTGCCGTTCGGGCGCCGCAATGGCGCCGGGTCGGCGGCGCGCCGGCGGACCAATTTCGTGTTATTTCTCGGTCCGGCGATTGCGCTGACGTTTCTGTTCTTTGTGATCCCGGTGCTGATCGACATCGCGGTTTCGTTTACCGATCTCGACCGCACCCTGCGCATAAGCAAATTTACCACCGAGCAATATCAGAAGGTCTTCGAGGGCGATCGGCGGCTGCCGCAAGTCATCGGTCTGACATTCGTCTACGCCTTCGGAACGCTCGCCGTCTTCAATGTGACATTCGCGCTGGTCCTGGCGCTGACCACCACCTCGCTCGACAAGATATCCGGCGGCTTTTTTCGCGGCGTTTGGCTCTTGCCGCGCATGAGCCCCTCGGTGCTCTACATTCTGCTGTGGCTATGGGTCATCAACCCATCCGACGTCGGGCTGTTGAACCAGTTTCTGATGCCGCTGCTCGGTCTGGCCAAGCCGCTCGATTTGATGACCAGCGCGCCGGTACCGCTGATCGTCATCGCCAATGGTTTTATCGGCGCCTCGCTCGGCATGATCATCTTCACGGCCGCGATACGCGGTATCCCCGATCACCTGTTCTATGCCGCAGAGGTCGACGGCGCGGGTACTCTCGCCAAAATCCGCTTTATTACGCTTCCGGCGCTGCGTTGGCCGATCAGCTTTGTGACGATCTACCAGACGCTGTCGCTGCTGGTCAGCTTCGAATACATTCTCTTGCTGACTAAAGGCGGCCCGTTCTACGACACCACCGTCTTCGCCCTTTACGTCTACCGGCGGGCATTTACCAGCGGCCAGTATGGCTACGGCGCGGCACTGGCGCTCTTTCTGATCGTGATCGGCGCTGCCGCCGCACTGCTCGGCTGGCGCTTCTTCGACTTGCAGCGCCTGTTGCAACGTCCCCGCATCGAAGTGCATTGAAATGGCGGCACCGAAAATGAGGCGGAAATCACCAGCCACTTGTCGTCGCCCCCGCGAAAGCGGGGGTCCAGGGCCGGCGCTAGGATCTCGCACCCCTGGGTTCCGCTTTCGCGGGAATGACGGGTGATACGTAGGGCCCCTGGGAATTTTCGCTCAGATACTGACATGGTGGCGCCGCCGATGTTTGCTGGTGTTGGCTCCAACCGGGCCACGCCTGTCGATTGGGACAGGATGGCGGCGCGCGCCCGCGCGCTGCGCCATACCAAGGCGGCGGCCCTCTATGCCTTCCTGATCGCTGTCTCGTTGCCGATCATCTTGCCCTATTTCTGGCTCGTCACGATCGCTTTTTCCGCGAAAACCGGTGTCGCCGACACCGTGGTTCTGTGGCGCTCGATGGGCGTGCTCGCGCCCGCAGTGGTCGTCTTCTGGCTGGCGGCGCTGCTGGCGCGCAGCCGCCGCCAGCTGTGGCTCCGGCTGACAGTAATTGCACTCGTCGCGACGGCGGCCTTCGCGTTGCTGGTCGGCCCGCAGCTGCACCTGCGCAATTTCATCTTCCTCGTCGACCCGGATTTCGCCTCGGCCGTGCGCTCCCGTGTCGGGGCGGTGCACGGCGCCATTCAGTTCCCGAGCGTGTGGCGAGCCTTTAGCAATTCGCTGCTGATCGCCGGCTCGCAGACCGCGATCGTGCTGACCGTGGCATCGCTCGCAGCCTACTACCTGTCGCGGTTTCAGTTCCCGGCCCGTGCGGCGATGCTGCGTTCGCTCTTGGTGCTGCATGCATTTCCGGTGCTGACCCTGATCGTGCCGATGTTTCTGATGCTCTATTGGATCGGCTTGTTGGACACGCTCTTTGGCGTCATTCTCGTGCTCGTCGCCTTCGAGCTGCCCTTTGCGATCTTTATCATGAAGGGCTTTTTCGACACGGTGCCGTGGGACATCGAAATGAGCGCGCTGACCGATGGTGCCTCGCGGCGCCAGGCATTTCTGCGGGTAGTATTGCCGCAGGTCAGAAACGGGCTATTGGCAGTCGCCGTCTTCACCTTCATCCGCGGCTGGGAGGAGTACATCTTTGTCTTCACCTTCCTGATCCGCAACACCAACTGGACAATGAGCCTCTACATGTACTACGTCCGCGACGA
>Ga0126371_10004587_pt1 | contig 12192 bp, 12 predicted proteins | sample PanSoiMetaPlot_4_FD_110145 | JGI IMG/M metagenome (GOLD analysis project Ga0126371, IMG submission 110145) | Tropical forest soil microbial communities from Panama - MetaG Plot_4 | ecosystem: Environmental > Terrestrial > Soil > Tropical forest > Bulk soil | place: Panama | collected 2016-02-17
AGATTGCCCGGATAGGTTTCCAGCTTCGCTTCGAGGCGCTCGAACAATGCGAAGGCGTCGGCTGTCGCGCCGGCAAAACCGGCGATCACGTCGGCTTTGGCCAGCCGGCGCACCTTCTTCCCGTTCGCCTTGATCACGGTATTGCCGAGTGAGACCTGGCCGTCGCCCGCGATCACCACCTGACCTGCCTTGCGCACGGAAAGTATGGTCGTGCCATGCCACACAGTTTCGGTCATTGTGCTACTCCGGATGATGTCGCGCGGCGTCGACTAAACCAGGTGTCGTGGTTTCGAAGTTCGCACGATTTCGATATACAGCCCGATTTGCGACCTTCGAAACCGAAACGACACCGGGATCAGAAAATTTGCTAGTGTCCTTTCGATTCTGAAATTCGCATCGATGCCGATATAGGGATAAAGCGAATTTCAGAAATCGGGACACTAGCCCCATAAGATATAGCTCCGGCAACCGGATTAAAGGTTCCCGAACCGATGCGAACGGCGACAGTTGAACGAAAGACCCGCGAGACGGAAATCCACGTCGCGCTCAATCTCGACGGCACGGGCGTTTACGACATCGCAACCGGCATCGGATTTCTCGATCACATGCTGGAGAGTTTTTCGCGTCATTCGGCGATCGATCTGACCGTCCGCGCGCAGGGCGATTTGCATGTCGATTTCCACCACACCACGGAAGATACGGCCATTGTGATCGGGCAAGCCATCCGCCGGGCGCTTGGCGATTTTTCCGGGGTACGCCGCTTTGGCTCTTGCCTGATGCCGATGGACGAGACCCTGACCCGTGTCGCCATCGATCTGTCAAATCGGCCCTATCTGATCTGGAAGGTGAAATTCACCCGGCCGAAGATCGGCGAGATGGACACAGAATTGTTCCGCGAATGGTTTCAGGCGCTGGCGCAGAATGCCGGCATCTGCCTGCATATCGAGAATCTCTATGGCGAGAACAGTCACCACATTGTCGAGACTTGTTTCAAGGGCACGGCCCGGGCACTGCGGCAGGCAGCCGAAATTGACCCGCGTCTCGGCGGTGCCGTGCCATCGACAAAAAGCATGCTGATGGACAGCAAGTGATGCGAGCCAAGGGTCGCCCTATTTGACCCCCTTCGCGCGCAAGTTGCCGCCGGCGGACGAGCGGCATCAGCTCCGGCCATGCCTGTCCGCCTTCGATCTGACCTTCATCGGCGTCGGCAACATGATCGGCACAGGCATATTCGTGCTGACCGGTATCGCCGCAGCAACCCAGGCAGGACCGGGACTGATCATCTCATTCGTGTTTGCGGCGATTGCCTGCGGATTTGTCGGATTTGCCTATGCGGAGCTTGCCGCCAGCATCGGTGGCTGCGGCGCGGCCTATGGCTATGCTTATGCCGCTTTCGGCGAGCTGCCCGCCTGGATCGCCGGATGGAATCTGGTGTTCTGCTTTGGCTCGGCTCTGGCCGCGGTCGCCAATGGCTGGTCGGGTTATTTTGCCAGCGCGCTCCAGGCGTTGGGAATGCCATTGCCGCCGGCCATCGCGAGCGGTCCGGCGACGGGCGGAATCATGGACCTTCCTGCGGTGGCCGTGATCTTGCTGCTGATGCTCGCGCTGCTTGCGGGCGTCAAGCAAAGTGCCCGCCTGAACCGATTCATCGTGATGGCAAAACTGGCCGCATTGGGCGTGTTTCTTGCGGTCGCCGCTTTCCATCTGCAGACCGCCCTTTGGCATCCATTCCTTCCCTATGGCTGGTTCATGCAAAAACCCGACGGTTCGACGGCCGGTGTGCTCGCCGCGGCGTCGGTCGTGTTCTTCGCCTATCGCGGGTTTCAAACCGTATCATTTGCAGTGGAAGAGGCTCGCCGGCCGCAACGGGATATTCCCCTTGCGGTGCTGGGTTCTTTGGCCATCTGTACACTGATCTACTTTCTGGTCGCCGGTGCTTTGACCGGAATCGCTCCATACCGGGCGCTGAACGTGCCGTCCCCAATTGCCTTCGCCCTGTTCAGGCTGGGTTATAACTGGGGATCGGCGCTGGTCGCGGCCGGCGTCATCGTCGGGCTGACCTCGACAATGCTGATGATCTATTACGCGCTGACGCGGATCATATTTGCGGTTGCGCGCGACGGATTGCTACCGCAGTTTTTTTCCGTGCTTCAGCCGCGCAGTCAGACGCCGGTCAATGCGATTATCATCTGCGGCGTGATCATGGCGGCGCTCGCCGGCGTCGCGCCGCTGACGGCGACAGCAAAACTCGTCAATGCCGGAACGCTGACCGAATTCGTCCTGGTATGCGCAGGAGTCATTGTACTTCGGCGGCGGACCGACATCGTCCGTCCATTCCGCACGCCCGGCGGAATTGTCATTCCGCTGCTCGGCATTGCCTCCTGTACCGCGTTACTGAATTTCCTGCCCGCGGTGACGCTCGCAACCTACGCTGTGTGGCTTGCCCTCGGCTTCGCGCTGTACTTCGTTTATGCAGCCCGGCGATCAGCGCGGGGAGCGCTTGGCGAGAATCCGCTGTAGCGTACGGCGATGCATGTTCAGGCGCCGTGCGGTCTCCGAGACATTGTGTCCGCAGAGCTCGTACACCCGCTGGATATGCTCCCAGCGCACGCGATCGGCGGACATCGGATTTTCCGGTGGCTGGGGTTTGGCGCCCGGTGGGGCGAGCAGCGCGCCCATGATGTCATCGGCATCGGCGGGCTTCGACAGATAATCGATGGCGCCGAATTTCACCGCCGCGACCGCGGTCGCAATATTGCCGAAGCCGGTCAGCACCACGACCCGCGCATTTGGCCGCATCTCGTGCAGCTTCTCCACGACATCGAGGCCGTTGCCATCATCGAGCTTAAGATCGACGACTGCGAATGCGGGCGGGTTTTCATTCACCATCGCGACGCCTTCCCGGACGGTCTCGGCGCTTTTGACAGCAAAGCCGCGAGTCTCCATGGCACGCACCAGCCTTTCGCGAAAAGGCCGGTCGTCATCGACAATCAGAAGGCTTTTTTCTTCAGGAAGGGACACTTGCTCCATAGTCCATCAGTGGCCGGATTTCACGTTGGCTATAGCGCGCGCAAGCGTTACGGCCAATTATTAATATGCAACTTCACATATGAATGTCCTCGGTTGGCGGTACGTCGCCGTCAATCGCGCCGCGCGGCCAACTCGCCACCACGCTCGCGCCGCCACCCATCCGGTTGCGGGCCGAGACTGTCCCCCCGGTATATTCGATGAGGGTTTTGGCAATGAAAAATCCCAGCCCGAGACCTTCCTGTTTTCCGTCCGACGGGTTGAGTTCACGCACCGCGCCGCTGCGCCCGGCCATGCGCGAAGTGACGTATGGCTCGCCAATCTGTTCAAGAATTTCCGCTGCGAAGCCCGGCCCGTCGTCCATCACCTCGACCGTGAGGCGTTGAGCGTCCCAGCTTGCCACCAGACGAACCTGGGCGGTGGCAAAGTCGGCGGCATTTTCAATAATATTGCCAAGTCCGTGTTGGACTTCGGGCAAACGCCAGATCTTCGGCATCGGGCCCGCTTGAACCGATATCGAGATGGCGACATCCAGACCGCGATGAGGCGCTGCGATATCGTCGAGCAGGGCACCCAGGGGCAGCCTTTCAGCCTGACCGAGTACAGTTTCTTCCGGTTGTGCAAGCCTGGCAATAATGGCTCGGCAGCGCTCGGCTTCCGAGCGCAGCAGGCGAAAGTCATCCGCATGTGGATCGTTTGAAAGGTCGCGCTCAAGCTCGTGCGCGACAACTGCAATTGTCCCCAGTGGAGTTCCCAGTTCATGCGCGGCGGCCGCGGCGAGCGCACCCAATGAGCCGAGCCGCCTTTCGCGGGCCAAAGCAAGCTGGGTTGCAGACAGCGCCGCTGACATGCGTGCCGCCTCGTGGGCGATACGCCAGGCATAAATTGAGGTGAACCCGACGCCCAGCAAAAGCGAAACCCAGATGCCCAATTGATAGAGCGCAGGCAGGCCGAACCCGTCCACCGGCGCCCAGGGCAGCGGCAAATGCGCCTGCCAGAGGAAGGTCACCGACAGGAACGCCAGAGCGCACAGGATCAGCGTGTTCCACAGATCGAGCGTCGAGGCGGAAATCACCACCGGCGCGAGAAACATCAGCGCGAACGGATTCTCGATCCCGCCGGTGAAAAATAAGAGCGCCGCAAGCTGAACAATATCATAGGCCAGAAACGCCGTGGCCTCTCCGGCACTCAGGCGTTTCGAGGACGGATAGGCGACAGACAACATCACGTTGAGCAATGCGCTGGCCATGATTGGGGAGGCGGCAAGCAGGATGGGAAAATCGAAATTCAGCCCAATGCGCACGCCAAGCAGCGCAATCGTCTGGCCGACAATCGCGAGCCAGCGAAGATTGTTTAAGGTGCCAAGCCGGACCCGGCCGCGGCCCGGCATAGGCGCGCGGGCGCGAAACAGCGGCGGCGCCGGGGTTGCGGCGGCCGGCAATTCGCCGGTCAAACTCATCGCGCTTCCCATATACGGCTTTTGGGCATTTTGCGATTTTTTTGAATCGCAAAATGCCCAAAAGCTTTTGATTTGACGCGTTTTCTGCGCCGAACCGGCAGCCACTTCGACGGAAAACGCCTTGGGCGTCAGATAACCTGAAAAAAGCGCCCCCGGAATTCTCCGGGGGCGCCTCGCCAGGCTAGGCGCTTGTCACCTGGGAGGGCACGGCTATCGCGCCAGCCTGTTTCTTACCGGGAACGCGTGTTTCCCGAATTGACTGCAACCTCGTGAGCATGATGCACACGGTCGATCACGTTGATCGCCACCAACTGCATTGTCAGGATCTGCACTGCCTGCCGGGCAAAATTCTGGAGCCCGGCATCATCACCGGATTTGAGATAGCCGCGCATCAGGTTCAGCGCCTGATTATGCTGATCGATCTGCTGCGCGATGTAGCGGGCATCGAATTGCTGGTCGTTGGCCGCCTGGAGATCATCGAGCAGCGCCTGACGCGTCTGGTCGAGTTGGGTCGGTGCTTCCGTGCCGGGTGCTTCCTTCGCCATCAGGCGTTTCAGCTGGTTGATGTTCTGCGTATTCGCATCGACCATTTGCTGCGCGTATTGCTGGACGTCCGGCGAATGCGAGCGCATCGCGGCGATCTGTCCGGACTGAACCTCATACATGTCGCCAATTGCGACATTCTCGACAAAAACCTGCGTCGGCATGGACAGGGTACCGGCCGTGCCGCTCGTACCCGCGACCTCCGAATTTCCGGGTGGCGACTCGGAAAGCCCTTGATTCTCCACCGCGGACGATCTGCCCGGAGATTGATTTGACGCAGTATGCTGGTTGCAGCCGGCGAGCATGACCAGGCCCGCGACCAGACTGGTTCCCAGCGCAAAACGGCAGGACATTAGCTCCTCCTCTGATGCCGAAAACCCGTGACCATGAAATTCGTTCCGGACTGGCTGAACGGGCGCATGTTGCGTATCCTGCGGGCCACTCCCGCGAGACGGTTTCGATGAACGACGTGGCAACACAGGATCAATGCGCACGCGCTCCGGCTTGCCGGGAGACGGATTCCGCCATTTCTGTTCACGGGCTCACCAAGCGCTACGGTGACGTCACAGCTGTCGATGCGATCAGTTTCGAAGTCAAGCGGGGTTCGTTCACGGCGTTGCTTGGCGGCAATGGCGCCGGGAAAACGACCACGATCGCGATTTTGCTCGGACTGATCCGCCCGACAGCCGGACGCATATGCGTTCTGGGCCAGGATTTTGCCCGGCATGCCAAGGCGGTTCTCGCGCGAATGAATTTTCAAAGTCCGTATGCCGATCTGCCTCGCCGTCTGACGATTCGCCAGAATCTGATGATATACGCGCGCCTCTACGGCGTCACCAAACCCTCCGAGCAGATCAAGCGCCTGGCGCATGAGCTGGATTTGGGCAGTTTGCTCGACCGGCCCCTGGGCGAACTGTCGGCGGGTCAGCGCACCCGGGCTGGCCTTGCAAAAGCTTTCATCAACCGTCCGGAGCTGGTGCTGCTGGACGAGCCGACCGCTTCGCTGGATCCGGATACCGCCGATTGGGTGCGCAGTTTTCTCGCCCGATACGCGGCGGAAGTGCATGCAACTTTCTTCATCGCATCGCACAACATGCCGGAGGTCGAACGCCTGTGCGATTCGGTCTTGATGATGCGCAGTGGACGGATTGTCGATTCAGGTTCGCCAAAAGAGCTGATCGCGAAATATGGCCGCACCACGTTGGAGGACGTGTTTCTCGACGTCGCGCGGTTTGGCCCGAAGGAAGCCGCGGTATGACGCCTTCCGGAACATCGCGGCGGATCAGCGCTGTCCTGTTGCGGCACTGGTATCTGATTGCGGGATCCTGGCCGCGTTTTCTTGACCTCTGTTACTGGCCGATCGTCCAGATGATCATGTGGGGCTTTATCCAGACCTTCGTCATGCGTCAGTCCAGTTTCTTTGCCCAGGCGGGTGGAATTCTCCTCGGCGCGGTCATGCTTTGGGATGTGCTGTTCCGTGGGCAGATCGGACTGGCGATTTCGTTTTTCGAAGAAGTCTATTCGCGCAATCTCGGTCATCTCATGGCGACGCCGCTCAGAATCGGCGAATACATGGCGTCGCTGATGATCGTCAGCCTGATGCGCACGGCGATTGGTCTGTTTCCCGCGACATTGCTGGCGATCTGGTTTTTCGGATTTTCGCTTTATTCGCTGGGCATTGCATTGGTGGCGTTCTTTTTCATCCTGGTTGCGTTCGGCTGGAGCATTGGGCTGTTCGTCTCTGGTCTCGTGCTGCGCTATGGCCTGGGAGCCGAAGGATTCGCCTGGGCGGTGATTTTCGCGCTCGCGCCGCTCTGCGGGGTCTATTATCCGGTCACCATCCTGCCCGGCTGGGTGCAGTATTTGAGTGCGATCCTCCCCGCATCCTACATCTTCGCGGGAATGCGTTCGGTACTGATGCAGCATGTCGTGCGGTTGGATTATCTCGTCATCGCTGCCGCCCTGGATATCGTCTGGCTTGCGATCGGCGGTAGCGCGTTTTTGATGTTTCACCAGCAGGCGCGCGAACGCGGCATGTTGCTGCAACTTGGCGAATGAGGATAAAGACGGTCATGGACCGTCGGGTCATCCTGCTGCCGTTTCTCGCCGTCGTTGCCGTCGTGCTTGCGGGCGCGTTGTGGCAACTCGGCGATCTCGCCGCGCACCGGAATGTCGAGAGCGTTGCAACCGGTGAAACCGTCAATATTGGTGGGCCCTTCAAACTCATCGACCAGGACGGCACGACTCGCACCGACCAGGATTACCGCGGCAAATATATGCTGGTGTTTTTCGGCTACACCTATTGCCCGGATGTTTGCCCCACGACTTTGGCGGTGATGAAGGCGGCGCTCGAAATGATGGGTTCGCGCGCCGGGAATATCGCGCCGCTGTTCATTACAGTCGATCCGAAGCGCGATACACCGGCGAAACTGAAATCCTATTTGTCGTCTTTTGGTCCGCGCTTTATCGGGCTGACCGGCGACGACAAGGCGATTGCAGCCGTCGCAAAGGAGTATCGGGTCTTTTACCAGGTCCATCCGGCAGAGAATGGCGGCGATTATACGGTCGACCATTCGGGCGTCGTGTATCTGATGGATACCGGCGGAAAATATGTCGCGAATTATTCGCTCCAAAATTCGCCCGACATGATGGCGCAGGACCTGCTGAAGCACCTGCGCTGAACGTTCAGATCCCCGGCTGGGGAAGTTCAGCCTGCAGGCAGGCGGCGATCAGCATATTTCGCATCAGGCAAGCGATCGTCATCGGGCCGACCCCGCCGGGAACCGGCGTTATCGCCGCCGCAATCTCGGCTGCTTCAGCGAACGCGACATCTCCAGCGAGCCGCGCTTTGCCGCCGGCAGATGCGATGCGATTGATGCCGACGTCAATCACAATCGCCCCCGGCTTGATCCAGTCCCCGCGCACCATTTCGGCGCGCCCGGCCGCGGCAACCACGATATCGGCGCTGCGGCAAAGACTGCTCAGTCCTTCGGTTTTGGAATGCGCGACCGTCACGGTGCAGTTTTCCTGCAACAGGAGATGCGCCATCGGCCGGCCGACCTGATTGGAGCGGCCGATGACCAAAGCATGTTTGCCCGACAATGTTCTCGTGGCCTGCTTCAACAGGATCATCGCACCGGACGGTGTACAGGCCGCCAACCCGTGGTCCAGTGTGGTTTCGCCGATCATCAGCCGGCCGAGATTGATTGGCGTCAGCCCATCAACATCCTTGAGCGGATCGATCGCCGAAATGATTGACCTTGTGGCAATCGATTCCGGCAGGGGCATTTGCACCAATATGCCGTGGACCGATGAGTCGGCGTTGAGTTCGCCGGCGATCTCCAACAGCAGCCGCTCCCGAATCGTCGCGGGCTGGCGGATGTCGCGCACGGTGAAGCCGACTTCCCGCGCGGCATTGTTCTTTGAGCCGACATAGATCGCGCTGGCCGGATCGTCGCCGACAAGAACCATGGCAAGGCAGGGCACGATCCCGTGTGCGGCTTTCAGCTTTGCCGCTGCGGCGGCGACTCGATGACGCAAATCTGCCGCGGCGGCTTTGCCATCGATGATTGCGGCGCTCAAAGCTTCTCCCCGAAACCGGCGGGCAGCGATGTAAGCCCCTGCACCTCGATCACCTTGGTCCGGGATGCCGCCCCCGAGACGATTTGTATGCGGCTTCGGCCAATATCGAGCTTCGCGGCCAACAGCCGGATCAACGCATTATTGGCCTTGCCGTCCTCTGGCGGTGCGGAAACCCGCGCCTTCAGCAATCGGCTTCCGTTCGGGCCGGTGCCCCAGCCGGAAATATTGTCGCTGCCGCCGCGCGGGGTCAGCCTCACGGTGAAACGCAGCGACTCCGACATCAGAAGAAAGTGCCGATGGCCAGCCAATTTCGTACGAAGGTGATGATGAGGAGGACAATCAGCGGTGACAGATCAAGCCCGCCGATGGGCGGAATGATGCGCCGGATGGGCCCGAATAGCGGTTCGGTCAAAGCGTAAAGCGCCCGCAATACGCTGCGGGTGAACGGATGCCAGCTGTTGATGATTCCAAACCCGACCAGCCAGCTTGATATAACGGCGGCGAGAATCACCCACCAGTAAATGTCCAAAACGGAAATCAGCAGAATTCTTAGCGCAGTTATCATTTCGCCCCCTCAAGCGCGTTCCCGGCGCTTCGGCGAGCGGTTTGTAGAGCGCCCGTTGGAATTGGGGAAGCGCCATTGACACGAAGGAAAGGCAATCCCTACATAGCCAACCTTCGCGCCTGGGCCCAAAAACGGCGCGAATACCCGGTTGGGGCTGTAGCTCAGTTGGGAGAGCGCCTCGTTCGCAATGAGGAGGTCAGCGGTTCGATCCCGCTCAGCTCCACCAACCGAAGGTTGCCGCGCCGCAGCCCTTGGGCGTAGGCGGGCGGCTTCGCCGCTTCGGCTGGCTGCGGGTTATTTTCCGTTATACGAGATGCGCCAGACGACATTGGCGACATCATCGCCAACCAACAGACTGCCGTCTTTCGCCTGGGCCAGACCGACCGGCCGGCCCATCACGCCTGCCGGTGCTGCATCCTTGACCCAGAATCCGAGTGCGAAATCGTCATAACCGCCGGCCGGGCGCCCATTGGCAAACGGCACATAGACGATCCTGTAGCCCCGCGGACTGGCCGCGTTCCACGAACCATGATGGGCTACGAAAGCACCACCGCGATAGGCCGCCGGGAACTGGGTCCCGTTGTAGAATACGAGGCCCAGAGGCGCCGAATGGGAGCGGAACAGCACATCGGGAACTTTGGTTTTGGCGACGAGGTCAGGCCGCTTCCCCTTGAGCGAAGGTTCTTCATGCGGGCCGCTATAGGCATAGGGCCAGCCGAAGAATTCGCCCTGCTGAATGCGCGTCATATAATCGGGGACCAGCTCATCGCCTTCGCCGTCCCGTTCATTGACGACGACATAGAGATCATTCGTACCCGGATAATATGCGATCCCGACAGGATTGCGCAGACCGGTCGCGAACTGCACCAGCTTACCATTGACGATTTTGGAAACCGCCGCACGATAGGGCGGATCGGTGTCGGCAATATTCTCCGCGCTGCCGACTGCGACATAGAGATCGCCCTTCGAATCGGCGACGAGGTTGCGGGTCCAGTGACCGCCAAGCGCCCCGAATACATTGGGCTCCGTCACCTGGGTGCGCGGGCCTGAGGCTTTGGTGTCCCCGTCCTTGTACGGGAAACTGTAAACCCCATAGGAATCGGCGATGTAGAATTTGCCGTTCGCGATCGCCATGCCGTGCGGCATTTTGAACCCTTCGGCAAAGGTTGTGCGCAGGCTCGCCGTGCCGTCGCCTCTTTCATCGCGCAGCAGCGTGATTTTTCCGGCTTCGGCCTCCGCCAGGAAAACATCGCCATTGGGGGCGACCTGCAGCCAGCGCGAATTGGTAAGATTGTTGGCGAAAATATTGGCGTGGAAGCCCTTCGGCAATTGCAGCTTCGCGGGATCGGCGGGCTGCACCTTGACCGAGCGCTCTGCCGAGGCGGGCGTCGCATAGGGCGGCGGAAGATTGGAGGCCATAAACGTGAAGTGCTGCCCGACCGTCTCGTGATTGGGGTTGTCCTGTGCCCAGGCGAGTCCGATGACCGCGATGGCGCCGGTCAGCGCTCCGGACAACATGAATGCTTTTCTCATGATCCTCTCCTCAACGCCTTTGGCGCAGTTTTACGACCCGCACGCGGCGCAAACAATCGTCACTGCAGGCCAAACACCACGATTTTCGCGCTTGCCGTCGCAACCGGGAAAATCGGCGATCTTGTGCCCGCAACAAATGCAACGCGCTGTTTCCCGTCGACAAGATAGCTGACGACGCCGCCTCCGGCCGCGCCGGCCAGCTCGGTCTGCCACAGCACTTTTCCGGTGCCAGCGTCGAATGCATAGGCGTGGCTGGCGAGGTCGCCGGCAAACACCAAACCACCTTTGGTCGGTGTCACGCCGGCGAGTGCCGGTGCCGGAGTGCGGAAGCGCCATTTCACCTGACCCGTGTCGGCGTCGATCGCATTGACAAAGCCGCCCCAGTTCGGGTCATGCCGGCCGAACAGGTTGCCGTCGCCCGAACCAGTCCATTGCTGCCCGAGTGAGACGCTGGCCGGTTTGTTGGGATCGATCACCGTGACCGTGCTGCACCAATCTTCCGCGCCGCTGTAAATCAGATTGGTGTCCGGACTGTAAGCGGGGCCGTTCCATTCTGCGCCGCCGGATGAACCGGGGCAGAAATGAACCGGCTTCTGCGACAGGGGCACATCGACATTCTCTCGCCGCGTTACTGCGGTCGCGTAGAGCCGCTTGGCGCTATTGAGATCATAAACATAGAGCTGGCCGTCTTTCGGTGTCGCCGCGACCACGTGATGGCCTGCTTTGGTCGTGAACAGTGCAGGTGCGCCGGCGACGTCCCAATCGTGGAAATCTTCCGGCACCAGCGAGAAATGTCCCTGATAAACGCCGGTCTTTGCGTCGAGGATCACCACCGAATCGGAAAACAGATCGGCCCCTGGCCGCATGTCCTTGAGAAAATCGGGGCTGGGGTTGCCGCCCGGCACATAGAGCAGGCCTTTGGCAGGATCGAGCGTGTATGAGGTCCATGTGGCGCCGCCGGAAATCGGCACGCCTTTGGCGGTGCCCCAGGATTCCCGCGCAAGGGCCTGCATGCGCTCATTGTTGGGTGCGGGCGGTCCGTCATTCGGGACCATATAGGTTTCCCAGGCGATCTTGCCTGTCGCCGCATCCAACGCATACATGCGGCCCCGGCCTTCGTAGCGGTCACCACCGGCATTGCCGATGAACACCAGCCCGTTCCACGCAATCGGCGCAGCCGGAACCGATTCACCTTTTTTCGGATCGGCGATGCGCGTGTCCCACAGCTTCTTTCCGGTCGCGGCGTCATAAGCGAAGACCCGCCCATCCTGAGTTCCGCGGAACAGACGTCCTTCGAGATATGCCGCGCCGCGATTGACCGGCAGCGCGCCCTTGACGTTCTCATGGACTCGCCATTTCTGCTGGCAGCTATCCGCATCGATGGCGAAGGTATCCATTTCGGTCGTGCCATATATCGTGCGGCCGATGACAAGCGGGCCGGTCTGGAAGCTGGTATCGATGCCGAGATCATAGACGCAGAGCC
>Ga0126371_10004588_pt1 | contig 12192 bp, 7 predicted proteins | sample PanSoiMetaPlot_4_FD_110145 | JGI IMG/M metagenome (GOLD analysis project Ga0126371, IMG submission 110145) | Tropical forest soil microbial communities from Panama - MetaG Plot_4 | ecosystem: Environmental > Terrestrial > Soil > Tropical forest > Bulk soil | place: Panama | collected 2016-02-17
GACCGCGCGCGACCCCCGGCTATAGTGGCCGCCGCTGCCCCTGTGGCGGAATTGGTAGACGCGGCAGACTCAAAATCTGTTGCCCGCAAGGGTGTGCTGGTTCGAGTCCGGCCAGGGGCACCAACGACACGGATGCGTTTTTACGGCCAGCGAGAGCGCGGCACGGTTCTGGGGCGTCATTCGTTCAAATTGTCCGCCCCTTCGAGCGCGATGGTCAGGCAGCGTCGCAGAATCTTTTCCTTGATGGTCGCCGGCCGATCGAGGCGCAGGCGGGCTAGTGCGTCAAGTGTTGTCGGCGACGGTGCGCCGGTCATCAACGATCGCAGCACCATATCAACCACGCCTCTGGTCGTGGCCGCTTTTCGCTTCACATGCCCCAACGCCACGATCAGCCGCTGCTCGACGGCGTCGAAGTCGGTGCCGAACGGATAATCGGGCAGCAACCCGGCGGTCCGAGCCGCGGCAAGCTTGGTGTGCAGGGTTTCGGGCAGATTGGCGCGAAACGCCGGCGGAATTTCATAGTCCGCTTCGATCTTGTCGGCTGCTTTGGTTTGGCGCAGCAGCTCGGGTTGAAAGCGCGAATCGGCGATGGCGAGCATCGCCGCGACGCAATCGCGGTCGCTCCGCCCGCGCAGATCGGCCACGCCGTATTCGCTGACGACGACATCGCGCAGATGTCGCGGAATTGTCGACGCGCCGTATGCGAAGCGGATGTTTGAAGAGATGCGGCCCCGTTCCATACGCGTCGCGTTGACGACGATGATGGCGCGCGCGCCGTCGAGTTCGTGCGCTTGCTCGACAAAGTTGAACTGACCGCCGACGCCGCTGACCACGCGTGCATCAGCGCGGGTGTCGGAAACGATTTCACCGAGGAGCGTCGCGATCATGGCGCCGTTGACGAAGCGGGCATCGCGGCGGTCGGTGCGCTTGCGCGCTTCTGCCGGGCCGCCAACTCGATTGGTGAAGGAAATCCGCGTCATGTGGAAGAGCGCGCGCTCAGACTCTGGCATGTCGCGCAGGCGACGGTAAAAATCCTTGGCGTCGAGGAAAAATGCGGCGTGCAGCAGGGCGCCATCCACCGCCCGACGCTTCAACACGCCGGCAGAATAGAGCTCGAGAAAAGCGTCGACGAACATTTCGGTGATGCCGTAGAGCCCTTCGGTGAACGGCGCGAGGCCGTCCTCGCTATGGCCAAGCGCCGCGACTAGACCGCGAAATGCGGCGTTGTTCCTGTGGCGAAGAATGAGCGCCCACGCGACCGCGTCGCCCAGCGAACCGATGCCGATTTGGAGGGCGCCGCCGTCCTTCACCAGACGAGCGATGTGAAGCGCGGCAGCATGATGCGCCAGGCTGACCGCCTCCTTCGGCGGCGCAAAGAGCGGAAACTCGTAAGCCGGCGCCTCGAGAACGTGGTCGAAGGCCGTCGTCGGCAACACGGAATCGCCCGGCATGAACGGCAATTCGCGATTGACCTGGCCGACCAATGCGATTGGCTGGCCGGCCTGGCGCGCAAGGTCGAGGAGATCGAGCGTAACGTCGGGATTGCAGCTCAAGCTTAGCTCGGTCGGACGATGTTCGCCGCGCGGCGCGACCAATTGAGCGATCACGTTGACACCCGCGTCGCGTAGCAGGCGCGGTGCCTCGCTATAATTGACGCTGATGTAGTTGCGTTGCGCGCTGCCGACGCCAAGCCAGCGTCCCGGCGTCAGGAAAAATTCCGAAACTTCGATATTGGCGGGCAATCGGCCAGCACGTGCCGCGGCGGCATAGGCAAGATCGGGGTAACCGCCAAACAGCCGCGCCACGATTGGATCGGTCAGCCGTCGCGCGATCTCGGGTCCGTCCAGGTGTTTCTCGAGGGTCAGCGCGGTGAAGATGTGAAGCCGGATCGACGGATCCGCTACCGCCTTGGCATACAGTGCATTGGCGACGTGGTTGGCCTTGCCGAGGCCCAGGGGCAGACCGAGCACAATGCGCTTGCCGACACCGGCGACGATGGCGTCGGCACAGGCTTCGGCACTGGCATGAAAGTTCGTCTCGTTCGGCACGCGCGCTAGGCCTCGAGAGTCTGCCAGCCCGGATCAGGCTTGAATCGCTCGCCATACAGTGCGGCCAGCCGGTCGAGCGCCGCCGTCACGTCGGCGATGCCGCGCATGCGCGCATAACGCAGAGGCCCACCGCGGAATGGCGCGAACCCGGCGCCGAACACCAATGCGCCGTCGACGATGTCCTCGCTCGTCACCACGCCTTCGCGCAAACAGGCAACGCACGCGTTGATCAGCGGCAGGATCAACCGGTCCGTCAATTCCGGCTCCGGCGCTTTCTGTCCGACGCGCTTTTGCGGTTTGCCATCCTTATTATAGTCGTAGATGCCTTTGCCGGTCTTGCGGCCGAGCTCGCCCCGCTTGACCTTGGCCGCGAGCCAGTCGGGCGTCTTGGGCAGCGGATCCGTGAGGTTCTGTGCCAGCACGTTGGCGACGTCGAGGCAAATGTCGAGTCCGACATAATCGGCGAGCTCGATCGGCCCCATCGGCATGCCAAAGGTCTCGGCCGCGTGGTCGATGGTTTCGGCGGCAGCACCTTCGTCGAACGCCAACAGCGCCTCGAGCAGGTAAGGCATGAGCGTACGGTTGACAAGAAAACCGGGCGCGCTCTTGACTGCGGCCGGCACGCGGTCGAGCGCCGCGACGAAGGCGCGCGCCGCCGACAAATTTTCCGGTGTTGCCTGCTTATGACTGACGACTTCGACCAGCGGCATCCGCGCAACCGGATTGAAGAAGTGGATGCCGACCAGACGGTCGGGGCGCGCCAACCCGTTGCACAGATCCTCGATCTTGATGCTCGACGTGTTGGTCGCAAGCAGTGCGGCAGGCTTCATCCGCGGTTCGATGGCGGCGAAAATCTTGCGCTTCAAGTCCAGATTTTCCGGTACGGCCTCGATGATCAGGTCGGCACGCTCGACACCCAGGCCGCGCGGGTCGGGGATCAAGCGGTCGAACGCATCGCGGAGTTTCGCCCGATCGTGGCGGTCGCGATAATGGTGCCGGAACAAGTCGCCGGCGCGTTTCATCGCACCGCCCAATGCTTTGAGACTCGTGTCGGCGAGCGTGACACGAAATCCGCGATAGGCGCACCACGCGGCGATGTCGCCGCCCATCGCACCGGCGCCAATCACGTGCACATGGGCGACGGCGGGGCGCTTGTCGGTTTTGCTCATCGCCTGACGCAGGAAGAAGATCCGGACCAGATTCTGTGCCGTGTCACCCACCAGCAGCGCCGCGAACGACGGCAGCTCCGCTGCCTTCATGGCCGCGAATCTGCCGCCGTGTTTTTCCCAAAGCCGGATCAACGCCTCGGGCGCAGGGTAGTGGTCCGGGCGGGCCCGCTTGTTCGCCTCGGCCCGCATGCGCGGCCCGGCAAAACGGCGCACCGGCGACAGGTTGAGCAACGTGGGTCTCCAGCGCCATCCGCGCGGCTTGACTGCGCCCGACAATGCAGCACGCACCGCCGCCATGACATGCCGCTCGTCGACCACGGTGTCGACCAGACCGGCGCGCAGCGCGGCGCGCGCGTTTTTCGGCCGCCCGGTGAGCATCATGGTCATCGCGTCCAATGGGTCGATCAGACGGGTCAAGCGCGCCGTGCCGCCGAGACCGGGATGCAAACCGAGTTGGATTTCGGGAAAGCCCAAGCTGGCGTTCGGCACGGCGATGCGACGCCGGCAAGCGAGCGCCAATTCGAGGCCGCCGCCGAGGCAAAAGCCATGAACGACCGCGACGGTCGGAACGCGCAGCGCCGCCAGTCGATCGAACACGGCATGCCCGCGCCGCAATACGGCCGTCAATTCGGCGGCGTCGCGCACGCCACGAAATTGTGCGATGTCGGCGCCGGCAACGAAACCGTTGCGCTTGGCCGAGCGAATGACCAAGCCCTTGGGTCGGTTCGTCTCGACTTCGGCCAGCAACTGATCCAACTCTTCGAGCATGATCGGCTCGATCCGGTTGGTGCTGGCGTCGGTTTGATCGAGAATCAGCCACTCGATGCCGTCGGCCTCTCGCAGATGACGCCAGCAGCGAGTGGCCGTCGCGCGCGCAACTTCGTGCCCGGCACCCAATTCAAGACGATCGCTCGCGATTGCCGTCATGACGCCGCTGCCGGTTCCGGTCTTCATCATACCGCCTCGATCAACATGGCGCCGCCTTGGCCGCCGCCGATGCATTCGGTGGCGATGCCGCGCTTGGCCTTGAGACGCCGCAGCGCATGGGCGAGGTGCAGGACGATGCGCGCGCCGGTGGTCCCGACCGGATGGCCCAACCCAATCGCGCCGCCGTCGATATTGAGCTTGTCGTGGTCGATTGCGCCGAGTGCGCCATCAAGGTGAAGCACCGTGCGGCAATAATCCGCGTCTGCCCAAGCCTTGAGGCAGGCGAGCAATTGCGCGGCAAAGGCCTCGTTGATTTCCCAGACGGCGATATCGTCCAGCGTCAGTCCGTGGTCGGTGAGCAGCGGGGTCGACGCCAGCGTCGGACCGAGACCCATGATGCGCGGATCAAGCGCCGCCCACCGGCTGTCGACGATGCGCGCCAAAGGACTCAATTTGTGTTTTTCGACTGCCGTCTCCGACGCCAAAATCACCCAGCACGCGCCGTCGGTGATCTGGGACGAATTGCCCGCCGTGACCTTGCCGAACGGCCGCTCGAACGCGGGATGCAACTTGGCGAGACTTTCCGGCGTCGAATCCGGTCGGACGCCGTCGTCGTGGTCATAGAGCGTGCCATCGCGCCCGAACATCGGCTCGATTTCGGCTAGCGAACCATCGGTTTGCGCCCGCGTCAGGCGCCGCTGACTCTCAACGGCATAAAGATCGGCATCCTCGCGTGAGACTGCGAACAGGAAGGCGAGCACCTCGGCCGTCTGGCCCATATTAAGTTCGACCACCGGGTCGGTCAGGCCACGCTCCAGACCGATGACCGGCGTCAGGAACGAGGGGCGGAATCCAGCCATCGCCACGAGGCGGTTTACGAAGCCGCGGGCCGATGCAAGCCGGCCAAACCATTCGACCGCGCGGTGATTGAAGAGCAGTGGCGTATAGCTCAATGCCTCGGTCCCGCCCGCGAGCACGAGGTCGGCAAGGCCCTGTTCGATATACCGGAAGCCGACGTCGATCGACTGCATGCCCGAGCCGCAATTGCGCTGCACGGTCCAGCCCGGGACTGAAACATCGATGCCGAGGCGCAGCGCCGCCACCCGGCCGGGATTGATCTCGTCCGCGATGGGGTTGACGCAACCCATGATCACTTCGTCGAAAGCGTCGGCACCGAACGGCTGACGCAACAACAACGGCCGGCCGCAAGCGACGGCCAAGTCGACCGGCGTGAACGGTCCGGGCTTGCCCCGCGCTTTCAAGAACGGCGTCCGCGCGCCGTCGACTAGATAGACTGGACGGCTTGTCGCTGGTCGCGTGTCGGTGGCGATGATCCGGGTTCCTTCTGGATGATGCGTCCGGGCTTCAATTCGGCGGGCGCGAAGTCGTCGACCATGATGGCGCGATGGACCGCGTCGTCGGTAGCTTTAAGCGTCGCAATCTCCGCCTCGTTCAACATTCCTTTGGCGACGGCATCACGCCAGGCGTGAATCTTGGCGTCGCGCAACCGGCGCCGTATCGGCTCTGCCTGGTACGTCAGTGCAAAGGCGCGCTCCACCAACACGGCGCCGCCGCGCTCGGCATCGATATAGAGACCGGCCGTCAGGCGATCGCGCGTCGCCGTTGGTTCGGTCACGAGTTCGGCGCAATCCCGCGTGAGGTCATCGGACGGGCCGAGACGCTGCCGGCGATCCGACCGCACAACCGCGCGCATCAGCCAGGCCATGGGGTGCGAGGGAAAATTGGCGATGATCTCGTCGACGGAGATCTCGAGTGTCTTCAGCCCGGCGGCCATGCAGTAATCAACGAGGATGGCGTCCGCCTGCGCGCGGCCCTCGTCCTCGAAACGCTTGAGCACGGCGCTCAACAGATAAAGCTCGCTCAACATGTCCCCAAGCCGGGCGGAGAGCATTTCTTTGCGCTTCAGCGCGCCGCCGAGAACCAACAGCGCCATGTCGGCGAGGAAAGCCAGCGCCGCGGCATAACGCGACAATTGGCGGTAATGTGCGCCCGGTCCGGGTGCAGTACGCCCGCGTGTCCAACTGCGCCAGGTGGCGCGGCCTGCCGTTCTGATCGTGTGCCCGACATGCGCCCAGAAAGCCTTGTCGAAGGCGTCGAGTCCGCGCGCGCGATCGGGATCGGCCAACGCCCGCATCTCGTCGAGGAGATGTGGATGGCAACGGATGGCGCCTTGGCCGAAGATCATGAGATTCCGCGTCAAAATGTTCGCGCCTTCGACCGTGATCGCAACCGGCACAGCGCGGTAGAGCGCGCCGAGATAGTTGAGCGGGCCGTCGATCACGCCCTTGCCGCCGTGAATGTCCATGGCGTCGTTAACCGCCTGACGCAGGCGCTCCGTCGCATGCGCTTTCATGATCGCGGCGATCACTGCCGGCCGATGGCCGTGGTTGAGCCCGGCGCAGGTCAAGCGGCGCGCCGCATCGATTAAATAAGCGGCGCCGGCAATGCGAGCGAGCGGTACTTCGACGCCTTCGAATCGCGCGATCGGCACATGAAATTGCTCGCGAATGCGCGCATAGGCGCCGGTGGTGCGCGCACAGAGGGCGGCGCCTGCCGCTGACAGCGACGGCAGCGAAATTCCGCGGCCGGCAGCAAGCGCGGTCATCAGCAGCTTCCAGCCTTGACCAACCTGGTCCTTGCCGCCAATCACGTGGTCGAGCGGCAGGAACACGTCCACGCCCTGGGTGGGACCGTTCTGGAAGACCTGGTGCGCGGGATAGTGCCGGCGGCCAGTCGTGACGCCCGGCGTGTCGGTCGGGACCAGCGCCACGGTGATGCCGATGTCTTCCTTGGCGCCCAAAAGATGTTCCGGATCGTAAAGCTCGAAAGCCAGTCCGATCAGCGTCGCCACGGGGCAGAGCGTGATATACCGCTTCGACCAATTGAGGCGGATACCGAGCGTGCGTCTGCCGTCGTACTCGCCCCAGCACACGACGCCGCGGTCGATCATCGAGGCAGCATCGGAACCCGCTTCAGGGCTAGTGAGTCCGAAACAGGGAATTTCGCGTCCATCGGCGAGCCGCGGCAGATAATATTGCCTCTGCGCCGCCGTACCGAAATGCAGAATCAGTTCGCCCGGTCCAAGGGAATTGGGCACCATGACGGTCACCGCAGCCGTTACGCTGTGGCTCGACAGCTTGCGGATCACTTCGGAGTGGGCATAAGCCGAGAATCCGAGACCGCCGAATTCCTTCGGGATGATCATGCCGAAGAAGCGGTTCTGCTTGATGAAGGCCCACGCCTCAGGCGGCAAGTCGAACAACTCGAACTGAACCTGCCAGTCGTCGATCATTCGGCAAAGGTCGTTCACCGGGCCGTCGAGAAAGGCTTGTTCTTCCGCCGACAATTGCGCGGGTGGCACGGACAGAAGGGACGGCCAGTCGGGATTGCCGGAGAACAGATCTCGGTCCCACCAGACGTCGCCCGCCTCGATCGCGACACGCTCAGTTTCAGACATATTCGGCACCGCGTGCGCGGCCCATCTGAAGATCGGCGCCGTAATCCAGCGCCGGCGAAACGTCACATGGTGTTCCGACAAGGCCGGAAACTCCCGCGCTCGTCGAGGTCCGATGCGCGTTGAGATCGAAGCATGACCGTCCGATGTTGTCCGCTTTCAATCGCGCGCCACAATTGCATTATTCTACCGATTCGATTGCAATAGAAAGTAGGAATCTCGGACGGAGGCACGGTCGTTCTTATCGCACGTGGCCGGCCACGTCGGGCGCTATGATGTTCGCGACCGGGCTGCACGGGAACAGCGCGCATGTTTGAATCAATCGTCGACCGGCTCAGTGAGCGGATTCTCCGCTACCTCAATCGGCCGACCGGCCGCTATGCACCGTTCTTCGCGCCGGATATCGAAATCGTACGGCAGTCGCTCAAACCCTGCGACGTCCTGTTGGTCGAAGGCAATACGCGCATCAGCGCGGTCATAAAATACCTGACGCAATCGACGTGGTCGCATACCTGTCTTTACATCGGCGATGCGTTGGGTCCCGACCCGTCCGGCGGAGAGGCCAGGGTTCTGATCGAGGCGGAGGCCGGACCCGGCGTCATTGCTGTGCCGCTCTCCAAGTACGCGCATTTCAACAAGCGCATCTGTCGACCGATCGGTCTCAGCGACGACGAGCGAAAAAAGGTCATCGCGTACGCTGTTGCGCACATCGGCACGCAGTATGACAGCCGAAGGATTGTCGATCTCGCGCGTTACCTGTTTCCGTATCCGCCGGTTCCGATGTGGCTGCGCCGCCGCATGCTGGCCATCGGCGCGGGCGATCCCACCAAGGCGATCTGTTCGGCGCTCATCGCCGAAGCGTTCGGATCGATACGCTATCCAATTCTGCCGGAACGCGTCGATGTCGGCGGTAAGTCGTATGGCATTGCCCCGTATGTCCAGCGCGAGATCGATCACATTCGCAAGCATGGTCTTTATACGCCGCGGGATTTCGACATCTCGCCCTATTTCGCCGTAATCAAACCCACGATCGAACAGGGATTTGATTGTCATACGCTGAAATGGGAGCCCGACCCAGCCGATCAAGCGGTTGGCGGAAGCGGACAAGGTCTCCGGTCCGGATCGACGGCGACATAGGTGAATACCCCTTCGGTCACTTCGATTTCCTCATCCTTGCTGATGCCGCGGCGGACCCAGCTCTCGACCTTGACCGTCACGGATGTGCGACCGACTTTGGTAATTTCTGCGTAGCACGTCACTTCGTCGCCGATGAAGACGGGGCGATGGAACGTCATCGCGGTTACAGCGACGGTGACGACCCGCCCGCGCGCGCGTCTCATCGCGATGGCGCCGCCGGCAAGATCCATCTGCGACAAAAGCCAGCCGCCGAATATGTCGCCTTGAGGATTCGCGTCGGCCGGCATCGCGATGGCGCGCAGCGCCGGCTCGCAGCGGGGCAGAACATCGGTCGATTCGGATGCGTGTTTCATATGCGTTCCTTTGTGCAGTCGGTCGGCCGAATCTGAACAGTGGGCGATTTTGCGACGGAACTTGGCGGCCAGAATACACGGACCTCGAATATGCCCCCGTTCGCGCAGTTCTACGATCGACACGGCCGTTATTGCCGCCCCGGAATCTGCCATCTGCGCCGCCGACCCCGGCAGCTGCATGATTTTTCCAAAAAATGCAAATATGGCAACGCACATAGGCCGATGCTATAGCGAGGGCGGTCGACGACGAACGCGCAACCAATGGCGACACGATCAAGGTCGCCGCGGGGAGGGAGCCCCCAACGATGGATGCCGTTGTGCAGAGGACACTCACCGATCTTGCGGCGAAGTCACTGCCGGCGGGCGCAGCGCATTACACCGCCTATGTCGGGCCGCCCGAACAATATGATTTGATGGGTGCCGCGCAATTCCGGTTGCTGACAACGTTGGGTTTGCGCGACTTCCACCGCGTGCTCGATTTCGGCTGCGGCTCGTTACGCGCTGGACGGCTTCTCATCCCCTATCTGGCGCCGGAGCGTTATCATGGCCTTGAGCCTAATATTTGGCTCGTCGACGATGCGATCGAGCGGCAGTTGGGCGCTGATCTAGTCACGCTGAAGCGGCCGCGGTTCTATGGTTTCGCCGATTTCCGCGCCGAACGCTGTGGCGTGGATTTTGACTTCATCCTGGCGCAATCGATCTTCAGCCATTGCGGCGCCGATCTCATTGCCACCGCGTTGCGTGGCTTTCGGTTGGCGTTGGCGCCGCACGGCCTTGCGCTCGTCACGCTGCTTCATCCGAGGCAAGACGGAGCGGCGGAATTCCACGGCGGCGGCTGGATCTATCCGCAGAGCGTGGCGCATGCGCCGCGCACTTTCGCGCGGATCGTTGCTGCAGAGAATTTGTTCTGCCGGCGCCTGTGCTGGTTCCATCCGCGGCAGACGTGGTACGCCGTGGCGCGGGATCCGCGCAACCTGCCACCGCGCTCTTTCGACCGGTATCTGCGCGGCGCGGTACTCAACGTGCCGGAATGGCAAGTAAGTCTGAGCCGCTCATGGGATCGCTGGCGCCGGTTCGTGGGCGTGAGCGGACGGCGTTGACCACGATGGCGTCCAACCCGCCCGATCACGCGGCGCACGCGGGCGTATCCGCGGAGCGCAGTCGCGTCGCCTATTCATGCATCGTCGATAACAGCAGCGTGATGATGGCGCAGAGCTTCATCTGGGTGACCTGCCTATTGACGCTGCGCGGCGCCGCGGCACGCGACGTTTACGTACACGTCGTCGACATTACGGACCGCGGGTATCTCGGCTGGCTCGAGGAGTGCGGCGTCAACGTCGTACGGCGCGAAGCATTTGACCCACGCAATCGCTACTGCAACAAGCTCCAGCAACTCGATACCTTCATTGGCAGCGACTATGCCTCCATCGCACTGATGGATTGTGATACCGCGTGGGTCGGCAACGCGACGCCGCATCCTCACGGCGCCGTGGCGGCCAAGATCGTCGATGTCGCCAATCCGAACGAGGCGGTGCTGGCGTCGGTGTTTGCGGCGGCCGGCTTGGGCGCGCCCGACTGGACGGCGGCAAGTTTTCCGGGCGGTCCCGGCGTCAATTGCACCGATCGCAATAATTGCAACGGCGGCCTTTACGTCGTCGACCGGGAATTCCTGGCCGCGCTTGCACCGGCGTGGCGACAATGGGCACGCTGGTGCATCGACCGCGCGGATCTTCTCGGCTCATATCGCATCCATGCCGATCAAGTCGGATTCGCATTGGCGATGCGAGCGCTCGGGAAGAATGTCGTGCCGCTCGATCTCGCCTGGAATTACCCGACGCACGCCGACTGGAATCCGAAGCGCAACGACGCGCATCTCCTGCCCGATATCGCGCCGCAGATCCTGCATTACCACAAAATGCTCACCGGCCATTTCGAGATCCCGGCCATCGGTCGTGCGCAGGTTGATGCGGCGATTGCGCGGGTCAACGCCGCGCTGCGTGGTATCTTTGCGACGCGTCTGCCGAGCAGCCTGTTCTGGAATCTGCGTTACAGCGTTGATCCCGCGCTCGGCAGCGGCGTGGGTTCCCGTGGCGACATCCTCGAGCAAAAGCGCGCGCTCATGGCGCTGGTGCTTCGAGGCTACGAGCACAAGCCTGTCCTCGATGTCGGCTGCGGCGATCTCGAAGTGGCGCGCGCGCTGCCGCTTAAGGACTATATCGGCCTCGACGTGGCAAAGGACGCGATCGAACTGGCGCGCAAAAAACGGCCGGACTGGCGGTATCTCGTCGGGCACCCGGCGGATGTCGCGGTCTCGGCCCCGGCCGCTGCGGTCATCTGTCTCGACGTTCTGATCCATCAGACCGCGCGTGTCGATTTCGACCGGCTGATCGACGCGCTCGTTCGGCTCGCGGGCGATCGGCTCATCGTCAGCGGATACGACGAGAAACCGAGCCTTACCTCGGCCATCGTCAATTTTCATGAGCCGCTGGGCGAGGCGTTGCGCAAGCGCGGCGTCTTCCGCGAAATCATCGCCATCGGCAAATACCGCGACGTCACCGTCTTCGTCGCCGACAAGCTCGCGCATGGCCCAACCGTCCACCGGAACGACATGGCCGCCGAAGACTTCAATCACGCGGCGCAGTTGACCCAGCGCCCCGACCTTTTGCGGCACTTGGCTGATCTGTCGCGGCAGTGCTTCGGCTTTTTCACCCGGCATTTCCCGCGCTCGCTCGAATATCCCTGGATCGCGGCCAAGCTCGACGGGGACCTTTCTGGCAAGACCGTCGTCGACATCGGCGCCGGACTTTGTCCGTTGCCGCCGTTCTTGGCCGAGCGCGGCGCCTTCGCCCATTGCCTCGATAGTCACCCAATGATCAGGACCGTCGAAACACGGGCGCAGTGGAACGAATGGGGGTTTTTCGATTACGCCGCGCTCCATCCGCGACTCCGCTCGCATCACGTCGATGCGCTCGCGTTCCAACCGCCAGCGCCGGTCGACGTGGTTTATTCGATCAGCGTCGTCGAGCACATGCCGCGCCGCGTGTGGGAGGCAACGCTTGCCGCGGCGGCGCACTGGCTTAAGC
>Ga0126371_10004589_pt1 | contig 12191 bp, 15 predicted proteins | sample PanSoiMetaPlot_4_FD_110145 | JGI IMG/M metagenome (GOLD analysis project Ga0126371, IMG submission 110145) | Tropical forest soil microbial communities from Panama - MetaG Plot_4 | ecosystem: Environmental > Terrestrial > Soil > Tropical forest > Bulk soil | place: Panama | collected 2016-02-17
AACACGAGTGCTTCTTCGAGCTTCACGCGGAAGGTTCGTGGTAGACATACGCCACCTGCCTGTGTTTCGAAATATATACTCTCCGGCGGATTGAATACCCTAGGACGAATCGGTAGACGATCCGCCGACGCTACACGCTCTCACACGCCATCGCACAGACATCTACAAGCAAAGATCCTAGGTAGGAGTTGACGATGGCGCTCGCGTCCTATGCTGAGCGACAATTCCCGGAAAAGTCCTTTTCGGCTTCGGAGGGCTTTATACACCGTCTTACTCCAGCCCGCACGCATCCGCCTGGTCGAAGCCGTGGCTTGTCTCCAAAGACTACGTCGCGAGATGGGGCGTTTGTCAGAAATGGACGAGGATTACAAGAAGAAGAAACTTGCTCTTGAGGTCGATTAAAAAACTTAAATGGAGCCTCAGACGGCGATGCTCAACGGGTCAACTCGGGACAGGCTCCTACACAATCGTCCAGAGCGACAGGTCAAGGATTGCTCTCGCGCTCTCGTTCGAACAACTCCTCGCGCCCAGCCCACTGGGAATAATACGTAGCGAGTCGCCTCAGCCGTCCGATCGCTTCCTAGTCTACGCCGACGGGGTGACCGAAGGTGAGAACGCCGAGGAAAAAGTTTTAGTAGGTCACATTATGTAACTCGCGATTACTCAAAATCCCGATTTGTTATCCTAAGACCACTGTAGGTTCGCGCCTTGTATTCGCAAATTCTTTCATTTACTCGGGTAGCCAAGCCTGGGGAGAAACTTCACGGCTAGACGCTGACCGAACCTCCCCTTTCGCGGCAAAGCCCCAGGCTCAGACTGGGGCTTGTTTTTTGTTCTGGTCGAGTAGAATTGCCGGCCAGTTCAAACGTGGAATTGAGGGATGACCCTAACATAGCCTCCGAACTTTCGGCGGGACTCAATTGATTAATCGAACGATTGCCTTGCACGTGAGCCCGGTTGCGCATTAGTTTCTGGCTAGACGGGTGGAAGGCCCCAAGCGTCTCCGTGACCGGTTTAGTCGCAACGACTCAACCGGTCTCCCCGTCGTGGTGTGGGACTCAGCATCAGCAGGTCACTATGCAATCCCGCTCCTCGTGGTACCCGCATGGAACATCTGACAACCGAACAACAAATCCGGTCAGAGATTTACGGAGCATTGGAACATCTCGGCGCCGATCGCGAGCTACTCAAGCTGCTCGGCACTATCGGGTCTTGGGGTGACACTCTGGACGATGAAGAAGTACTCAGATTACTGAGGGAATGGTTAACCCGATACGTGACCCCAGATGACAAGCGATCGATTTGCTGAGTTGGAGGTCGCCGGTGGCGGTTCGGCCTTGGGGACTTCTATGATTCACCAACTGTTGTGCGCTATTTGTTTCCAGCCGATAGACCTCAAGAAGTCCAAGAACGATGAAGATGGACGCCCTGTCCATGAAGATTGCTACGCGATGAAGATGACATCTCTAAATAAGCCGAAGAAGCCCCGTCGCGTTTCGATATTCGGCGCGGGCAAGAAATCGTCCTGACGGATGGTGCCTTAAGACGGATGGTGCCTTAAACTGAATCGAAAGAAGTTGAAATTTGAGTGCTTTCGCCTCCCTAGGAAAGAGATGTAACACACTGAAAACAGGTGGTTGGTATCGACCTCTTTTCATGCTTCGTTGTGACCGGATTCCGGTCATGCTGACCTGCTCACAACAGTTGACCAGCGTCGCTTCGTAGATTTCACGAATCGGAGCTTCTCATCTTCCTGAACTCTTCACCTCTGTATGCGACTTGCCTTCGACCTCCGTCGCAGTTCGTGGGGTAACAAATTCCCGCCCCGCAAAAGGTCTTTGTAGCGAGTGCCAACGCAACGAATTGAGCCTCCGCAGATCCGCGTTAACGCTCTGTTTTCGACAGTTGACCGACGAAACCGCTAAAATCTTGTCGGTTCGTACCACCTATGGCCCCGCAGCTGGAATCGCCGTCGGACAGCCGCGCTGATGATGCCGAAGTTAGCGGCTGGCTGCCAGCACTATGCTTGCTTCTCACCATAGTTTTTCCAGCAACCAGTCTCTATCGCATCATCTCTCATACCGTTCCAACGGCCATTGCTGTTCACACTTTCAATCGAATTGTTCTATTGGGCGTTTATTCTCTTCTGTTCAGTGCCTTGCCGGTCTTGAGCTTCATGGCTGGACTGAGATTGTGGCTTGTCAAGCCCCAAGCTGTCGGGTTTGCGCGGCGATTCCTTCTGACGTACTCGATTGCGAATGCCCCTATTTTGTTTTCTGGATCGCAGTTATTCGGCCCACGAAACAGGTCGCATACGCTGAGATGGATGAGATCACATCGTAGGTCCCACCGCCGTGGTTCCTTTGGTACACATATCTGGAACACTCCAAGCGCGGGCGCAACACGTATCGGCGCCATGAGCCAAGCTTGATGTAAGATACCCCGCCATGTCACTCATCTACTATGAGGAAAAAAAGTTTTCCTTTGGCTCACTTGTGACATCACCTGTTAGCGGCAGTTGACGTTGCGTAAGTTAATCGCTTACGCCTAATAGAAGGCATGTAGCCTTTTGGTCGCATGTGCAATTGGATCCAGACAACCTAATTGAGGTCGGCATCGATGCGCTGGGTTGCTCGCCTTTTCAAGTCCTCCAGACATTCCATTCACTGCCCTAAATGTGAAGGACGAATCAGTCCCGGTGCAATCTACCGCACGGGTGCCATGTACTGCGACCACTGCGGAGCCTGGCTCGCCACCAGTCATTGGCTTACCGATGGCAGCTACAATTGGGGCTTGGTGCTCGAACGTTGGCTGATCTTCTGATCGAGCCCACTCCGGAATATACAGACCGTGCTCAAGCCTGCTTAACGGCTATTCAAAGCGGCCATTCAAACCAACCAGCGACGTTGATGGCCGGATTTTCAGATCGGCTCAAGAAGCTATCATTCGAGCAAATACAAAAGGTTTATCGAGACACTTTCGAAGGTACTCCTTCCTGCTCGCTATCTCTCAGCAAGAGTATCTACGGGTTCCGGGGCGATCAAGAGAACTTCGTCGCACGGATGTCGCGAGAATTAGAATCCAAGGGTGTTCAGATTGCACCCTACTCCTCCGACCATTTGAATCTTTGTCTCCGGGCGATGAGTCGCAGGTGCGCCGCTCTTGGGGAGGATCTCGCTTTTGTTGTGCTTCCGGCAGTCTCGAAAATCGTAGCGGCAATGCGGGGTACGAACAACGTGTTTGAGGACTTGTTGTCAACAGTCGAGTGGGTCTTGACACCTCGCTGAGAGTCGAGTCCGCTGGTGAGCGTAACATCTCGTTTGCGCTTATCTACCAAGTAACGCATAGGTAATTTTCCATGAGATGGTGGAGGTAGTAATTGTGTCTGATTCCGATATTCTGACAACCACGCGTTCTTGGATTGCGGTCCCTTGGGATTTCAACAGTTGTATCGGTCTGCGGTTTCGGGCGGACGGTTCCAATGATATGTCGTTTGACAGGCTCTCAAATTCTCCGCGCTGAATCACTCCCGCTCTCGCTCTTTCGGCTGAGGAACGAAAACCGAATCACAGAACGGGCATTTGACCTCGTAAAATCCCATGCGCTGGGCCGCGAAGGGCTCAATCCTCGCTTGGCCCTGGGCGCAGACGAAATACAACGAAGCGAAACTAAACTATGGCACATTCTCGAGGGGAACCCAGTCTGAGTCGGGCGACTTTGCAGAGCATTTCTTACCGGGTTTGCAGGCAAAAACTGCGTAACTGGGTGTATCTCCCAAACAGACGCTCGCCAGCAGCCTCCTTCGGGCTCCTCTGAAAAGGCGCAGTCATCCTTGGGATTCAAATGAGCATTGTCGAGCATTAGCTGCCCAACTACCTTAACTTGCTTGCCCTGTTGCCGATTGAGCCGGGCTACAGTCCAATTCACATCTCTCGTATGCGGTGTCATCTCCGCGACAATGCTCGTCTGTTCGGCTGGACCGGGACTTTGGGAATCGTGTGCCGGTGGCGACGTTCTAATTTCTGCGGCTAGATCTGGATCGAACCCTATACCGAGGTGGAAGTCGAAGGAATTATTGGTGCGCAACTGACAGTTGCAGGTTTCACCTCGATGGTGTGATGTGATGGCGGTGTTCTCAACAAAATAGAGATAACCGACCACAGCGTAGATGTTGCCCTCACCAATCCCGTCCGAAATCGCTGCCAGCCGATCGGCAAATTGCGAATGATCGTGGTGCGGCTGAGACATTTCTGCGGGAATTTTGTCTTCGATGGATACGAAATCCGCCTCTTCTAATGCACGGGCAGGGGCAAGATCCCGGCCGGGGGTCTGGTTCTTAAGAAAATTGAGATACGGATCGTAGCGCGGATGTGCCGCATGGGAACAGCCCGTAGCCTTTCCCGGATGACAGTCGTCAGCGGTTGCTACCGAATCGCAGCTAGCGGTCACTTGGCCCGATGCTTTGGCTGCCAAGTCGTGCGCCCTATCGCTTTGTGCCTGCAGATGTGTGCAGAAGGCGACGAGCCCAAGTGCCAGGGCACCGCTTCCAGATTTGTGATTCATAGTCTTCTCCTCCTCTACGGACTCGGGCCCAAAGCGCTGAGGGAAGTCAACAAAGATTTTCAGATGAAATGAATTTTGCTCGTCTCCAGGAGAAGAGTCAAATGAGAGAGTTGATCGTTTCGATGCACGCACAGCGCCCGAAAACTTGCTAATCACAAACGAAAATCGCCACTTCCGACAAACCGGCCAGACCTGAGGCCCCAGTTTGCTCTGCAACAGTTCGCGCCACAGACATGGACAATGCAACGCGGAGCGCCTGCTCTACTTGCCTCCGAAAAGAATGCGTGCCCCGAGCTAAAAATGGTGGGACCTTGGGAACAAAGTAGGGAGGATTCTGGACCGCAGTTAGAACATCCACACCATCGATGGCGCATTTTGGCGCTTTGTTTGGAATCCTACAATTTGTTACGTTCGCAGGCCCGAAGCTACAAAGCAGCGATGGCTGTCCTCCCAATGCCGCCAAAGAAGCGACCGCATTATGTTCGCACCTTCCCGCAGATATGCAGCAAAGTGGGTCGCCAAGCCTCTTCCCAAGTGTCGGCAAGTGATCCTTAGTATTGCCGGCTGGAACCAGATGTTTGAGCGCTGCAAAACCTGCTGACCGACGAACAGTCGACGTCAACGGCTCGGGACTGCCATTGGACACGAATCGTCACCCAAGCTTCGTTTACGCCCTCGTCACGTCCAGACTAAAGCCTGAACTCTAGGGTGTAACTTGCCCCGACCAACCAGTACCAGCGAAATGTCCGGCGCCGCCGCCCTTAGACAATAACCCTGACTCGGACGAAATAGTCCGCGCTATGCATCAGCGATCCTGGAGCCAGCTTGGTCACGCTCCCACGCCTGAGCGGGATCCTCATCTGGCAGGGGACAGATCTCCGGGTTCTGCATGATCATGCGCGCACACGTATTCCACCGCAATTTCGCGTCATCGTTTCCTGGTGAAGCAAAATCGATGGCCCTCTCGTAGTGAACCATCGCTTCGCGTAGGTCGTGATATGCTGAGGCACCACCTCCAATACCGCTCTCACGAATCTGGGCGTGTCCCATACGCTCCCAGATGATGCCGGCATAGTAGGCTTGCTCGTAATCGCCTTTGATTCGATCGAGAATCTCCTGAGCTGCCTTCGCAGGGAGCGGCAACTGAAACTGATCAGTTCGTGCGAGGAGAAGCGAGATTAGGGCTTGCTGGTGATCGGGCACGATCGCCAAGATATCGAGGCAAATGCTTTCGGCGAGAGTAGGTTCATTCAAAAGACGATAGCGCTCCACTTTCGCGAGCGCTTCGGGAATACTCTGCACGGAAATGGATTTCAATTCGAAATGCATAAAGATCTCCTATGTTTTCCTGTCTGAGAAGACTCGAAAAAGTTTTGAGAGCGGGTCGAAGAAACGATCGACCACGCGCTCTTTAAGCGGAATGATAGCGTTGTCGGTGATCGTAATGCCCTCGGGACACACCTTAGTACAACACTTGGTGATGTTGCACAGGCCGATGCCGAATTGCGTTTTCAGCTCTTGAAGGCGATCGCCCACATCTAATGGGTGCATTTCCAAAGCGGCCGCATAAACAAGGAATCGTGGGCCGATGAACTGTTCCTGCATGTGGTGCTCGCGCAATACATGGCAAACGTCCTGGCAGAGATAACATTCGATGCACTTGCGAAATTCCTGTACTCTTTCGACATCATCTTGGGCGATGCGCCACGTGCCATCCGGAGCGTCGGGAGGCCGCGCCTTGAATTTCGGGATGCGCTGTTTCACTTCATAATTCCAGGACACGTCAGTGACCAGGTCCTTTAGGTGCGGAAATGCCTTCATCGGCTCGACCGTCACCGGCTTATCCAGCGCCAGCGTGTTCAGCCGGGTCATGCACATCAATTTGGGCTTTCCGTTTATTTCCGCCGAGCACGAACCGCATCTCCCTGCTTTGCAATTCCAACGAACCGCGAGATCGCCAGCCTGTTCCGCCTGTATCTGGTGAACAACATCGAGCACCACCATGCCTGCCGCAACTTCAGTTGTGTAATCACAGAATTGGCCCCGGCCCTTCTCTCCGCGCCAGATCCGAAACAAGGCCGTCGCCATTACTTCATCTCCTCTATGATTTGCTGAAGGTCTGATCGCATGGGCGGTATCGGTTCGCGAGAGAAATGCATTGCGCCGTCGGCGTCTTTTCGTACGACAATGTTGAACGCGCCGAACCGGGTGTTTTTCTCCGGGAAGTCATCGCGGAAGTGGGCACCCCGACTTTCTTTCCGGTCTAAAGCCGCTCGCGTCACAATTTCCGAAACTGTCAGGAGATGGTAGAGGTCGAGTGCAGTGTGCCAGCCCGCATTGTATTCCCGATTTCCGTCCACGCTGACCCGCTCACTTGCAGACCTTAATTGCTGAATACGGTCGAGGGCTTGTAACATTTCCTGCTCCTGCCGGACGATTCCCACCAGGTCCTGCATTAGCTCTTGCAGCGTATGTTGCACGGCATATGGATTTTCCGAGCCTTGTCGCTCGAACGGCTGTAATGCCCAACTCTCCGCGGATCTGAGTTCATTGCCGTCGACGTTTCCTAACGAGTTTTGTCGAGCGAAAACCGCGGCGTATTCTCCGGCCCGCTGGCCGAAGACCAATAGATCTGACAGAGAATTCCCGCCTAGGCGGTTGGCTCCGTGTAGACCTGCGGCACACTCTCCCGCTGCAAACAATCCAGGAACGTCTGACATTTGGGAGTCGGCGTCAACCCGCACGCCTCCCATCATATAGTGCGTTGTAGGGCCCACTTCCATCGGCTCCTGCGTAATGTCGATGTCAGCAAGCTGCTTGAACTGGTGATACATGCTGGGCAGCTTCTTCTTTATATGTTCTGTAGAGTTCGGTATTTTCTCCTTGATCCAAGCAATGTCCAGAAAGACGCCACCGTGGGGGCTGCCGCGTCCTTCCCGGACTTCTCGCCGGATGCAACGAGCGACGTGATCGCGTGTCAGTAGTTCGGGAGGGCGTTTCGCTTCCTTGTCGCCTTGGGTGTACCGCCACCCTTCCTCCTCTGAATTCGCGGTCTGGTTCGTGTAGAGCGGCGGAATGTCTTTGAACATGAATCTCTCACCGTTTCGGTTCCGAAGTACTCCTCCCTCGCCACGCACCCCTTCCGTGACCAGAATGCCACGAACGCTTGGCGGCCATATCATTCCCGTCGGATGGAACTGCACAAATTCCATGTCCATCAGCGCGGCCCCCGCGTGGTAGGCGAGCGAGTGACCATCGCCCGTGTACTCCCAGCTGTTACTGGTGATTTTGTAAGCCCTCCCAATTCCTCCCGTGGCTACAATTACCGCCTTGGCACGGAACACGTGAAATCGTCCGCGCTCGCGGTCGTACCCAAACGCACCGGCGATGCGCTCGCCGTCCTTCAGCAGTCTGACGACGGTGTGTTCCATGAAAACGTCCAGACCAAGATGGATTCCGTGGTCTTGCAGTGTACGGATCATCTCTAAGCCCGTGCGGTCACCGACATGGGCCAACCGGGGATAGCGATGACCGCCGAAATTACGCTGCAGAATCCGCCCATCACTGGTGCGATCGAAAAGGGCGCCCCAGGCCTCCAATTCGCGGACGCGTGCCGGGGCTTCCTTGGCATGCAACTCTGCCATCCGCCAGTTACTCAGATACTGGCCGCCACGCATCGTGTCGGCAAAGTGAACGCGCCAGGTATCACGATCGTCCACATTTCCCATTGCGGCAGCTATGCCCCCCTCGGCCATGACGGTGTGCGCTTTGCCAAGCAGAGATTTCGAGATGACAGCTACCCGCACCCCAGCAGCCGAAGCCTCAACGGCGGCTCGCAGGCCCGCACCGCCCGCGCCGATAATGAGAACGTCGTGCTCGTGGGTGACATATTCGGCCATTAAACGATTCTCCAATCCCTCCACACACCCATCGAGCACAAGCGTACGTAAAGATCGGAGAAGGCCACAGTGAAGAGACTGCACCATGCAAACAGCATGTGACGTTGGTTCAAACAACTCACGCAGTCGTACGCCCGCTTACGCACCGGGGCACCCGACAACCGATCGCGAAAACCACCGACCAGATGACGAAGCGAGTGGCAACCGATGGTGTAACCGGTGAGCAGTACGAGGTTCGTCAGCAAAACAAGAGTACCGAGTCCGATGCCAAAGCGTCCGTTGAACCAGAAGGCGTTCCATACGTCGCGCGCTAGAATGATCAGGAACACTAGGGCCAGATAAAGGAAATAGCGGTGGACATTTTGCAGGATCAAAGGAAAAGATCGTTCCCCGAGGTAACTCTTCCGGGGCTCTCCCACAGTGCAGGAAGGTGGGTCTGCCCAAAAGGCTTTGTAATATGCCCCGCGATAGTAGTAGCAGGTTACCCGGAAGCTGCCTGGCGCCCAGAGGATCAGCACCGCCACAGTCACCCAAGCCGGCATCCAACCCGGCATTGGACCAAACCAGCCCTGATTGGGTGCGCCGAATAATTCCGGTGAATAAAATGGGGAGAGATACGGACCGAACCGGAAGTGCTGTCCCTGGAAGGCTGCCCAAGTCGCGTAAGTAATGAACGCTGACAGCCCGAGAAACACCGCCAGAGGCTGGATCCACCAAGTATCTGAGCGCCTCGTGTGTCCGAAACCGGAGCGCGTTAGTGGGACATCAATTTGAGCCATCGGGCCTCCTCACTCGCGCAGAATACGCTTGCGGTCAAGCCCCCGCCCGTCTGCAGCTGAATCCGGGCGGTAGTCATCATACAGGCAAACTCGTAGTGTTAGAAACAACCATCGCTGTAAACGGTCGGGCGCTAAACAGGGAGTGCCATGTCACCTTTGCGCACGCGGCCGGCGGCGCTTAGACAAGCGGTGCTGTGGTAAAGTTGCGGACTGCAGGTTCCGCTGCTACGAAGGGTGCTGCGACCCGGGCGCAATCGGTAGCCGCTGAACTGCATGTCGATTTTGGTGGTGTTGGGGTAAAGACCGATATCAAGATTCTCTTAAAGAGCGTTGAGGAAAGGGTCCCTGATCCTGTTTCGATTCCTACCACGATGTTGCGATTGGAATGGGAGGCAGCAACGATGCCCCGGCTGTTCCCACTCATGAAGGGTGAGCTTTCGGTGTACCCGTTGACTTCGACAGAAACCCAATTGGATTTCTCTGGTGCTTACGAGCCTCCATTCGGTACGGTGGGAAAAACCATGGATGCCATCGTTGGTCACCGCATTGCAGAAGCATCCGTTCATCGCTTCATTGGCGACGTGGCGGCATATCTCAGGCAAACGCTTGTGTAGCAATCTAATCTGGTTACGCCAGGTATCAATCCGCTAACGTAGAAGAAACGTAGGAACCGAAAACGACTAATCGCCGGCCCAGCGCAAATCGCACGAAACCTCATGGCGTCAGGTCGCCAGAGCACGATCTTGTGTAGCGCGCGGCGCGGGCTCGGGCAATCGCTGTCCGCAATGCACGCAATTCGCCCAAGTCGGGTCAACGGGCTTACCGCATTTCGAGCACGTTGGCTGCAACAAAGCACCGCAGTGCGGACAGAATGGAAATCCTGCCTTTTCGATATGCCCGCAGCCGGGGCACGGCTTCGGTAGAGGGTCGCGGAGAATGAAGTACAAGATTATTCCGATCGCAGAGGGAGTGACGATTGCCAGCAGCGTCCACAGTACGTACCGCATCTGCCGCCGCTTCGCATCGCCGCAGATGTATCCGATCAGCGCCACGCAAGCCACCACGAATAGGAACATCCCGTACACGCACCAGCGCTTGTCCCCAGCGCGGCCATTTGCCTATCTCCGGATCCGTTGGTGCCACGAAGAAGAACAACGGCACTGTGAAGCACAGATAGGCGAACCATGAACGATCCACGCCGCCTTTGGAATTACGCGCAATTCCTTCGTGAAGCGGCTCATGCCAACCTCCCTGCGCCGCGCTGCCGGACTGCCAGCATCACTGCGGCCACTCCTCCCGCGAGCCACCCCAGCGCAGTGAACGCGGCAAAACCGATCCACGTATGGCCGAACTGCGGCCCGAGCAAGCTCCCGAAATATGGGCTCACAAAATCGAAAACCGGCCAGCTCGCAATCGTCTGCAGCCATGCCAAAGTCACGACAAAAATGACGACCTGGCGGTTCCAAACATGCTCGGCCTCGCCCGCGAGCTTCGCCTCCGCCCGCGCTAGCGTCGCCTGAAGCAGCCACGAAGAAGGCTGCGGCGTCGGCAATCGGCGGAGTTCGGTCGCAATGGGCCGCCATGCGTCTAATTCGTTCGAGCAGGAGACGCACAAGCGCACATGCTCCGCAACCTGCTTTTCTTCCGCGGCCGTCAACGCCCCGGCTGCGGCTAGTGCCAGCAGTTCTCGCACTTTGTCGTGCTCGCTCATCGCCGTGCCTCTCCATACTGCCCTGCGAGCGCCGAACGCAATTGCTCCAGCGAACGCCGCAGCCGCGACTTCACCGTTGACACCGGCACTTCTATAACCTGCGCGATTTCCTCAATCTTCATTCCATCCTCAAACCGCAGGGTGAGAGCTTCACGATAAATCATCGGCAGCGCCGCCATGGCTTCGTCGATGTGCGTTCTGCGCTCCACAGCGAGTGCGGTATCCAAGGGCGTGTAGTCCCTCGAGGGAATCCGGCCCGCTACGGTTGCGCAGTCCCCGTTGTCTGCAAGCGGCTCGTCCAGGCTCTGCGGACGAACCCGGCGCAAATGATCGATCGCCAAGTTGCGCGCCAGCGTGAAGAGCCACGCGTCGAAATTGCGGGTTACGTCAAACGAACGTACCTTCTCGGCCACTTTCAGCCAGGTTTGCTGGAATAGGTCTTCCGCCTCGGCTGGCTGCCGCACCATGCGCAGCAAGTACCGATACAGCCGGTTCTGATACCGGGCGATCAGTTCCGAAAGAGCGTTCAGGTCGCCTCGGCGAAGCCGGGCCACATCCGCATCCACGGCCACAAGCCCCTCCAGCGATAGTGCGGTCGCGCTCACTATACTCGTGATGCGGACGAACGCCCGAAAAGGACGCAACAGGTCCTCCCTCGGATTGCCCTGCTCGGTCCCCCCGGTTTCATCGTATCTGCTGTAGCCGCCACGATACTGGTATCGAAATGTTGGCCGAGAGGTAGCGGGCCGATAAGATTGCGAGGCTGACCAGCGTCTTCCGGGGATTAGGGCTGGTCCTCAAAAGGCAATGTGCGAGTTCCCCGCTAGGGTAAACGTCAATTCCCTGCCATTAAAGCTTGCAGGGCAGCCTCTTTTGTCGTTGCCTACGGCGATTGTGCAACTGAAACTAATTTTGCCGCTGGACCGTAATTATTCCATAGGAGGTTGACATGCATGACACGAAGGAGCGGTTGTCTGTACTGTGGATATTCGCGTTACTGAACTACTTGTATGCGGACGTCGTTGCCCTGTTCGCTATTGCTGGCGGAGACGTGGGAAGCCCAGCTGGCTCGCGAAATTCATTCGAGCCTCTCCCCCCATGGGCTCTGATGGGTTCAGCGGTCTTGATGGAAATACCCATCGCCATGATTCTGGCATGTCGACTGCTTCCGTTTAGAGCGAACCGGCTAGCGAATATAATCGCGGGTGGCATTGTAACCCTTGTAAACGGTTTCCTGAC
>Ga0126371_10004590_pt1 | contig 12190 bp, 7 predicted proteins | sample PanSoiMetaPlot_4_FD_110145 | JGI IMG/M metagenome (GOLD analysis project Ga0126371, IMG submission 110145) | Tropical forest soil microbial communities from Panama - MetaG Plot_4 | ecosystem: Environmental > Terrestrial > Soil > Tropical forest > Bulk soil | place: Panama | collected 2016-02-17
GCCTCCAAGGTTCTATTGAGCGCGGTCGAAATGGAGTTGTTCACCGAACTTGCCAAACACCCGGAAGATCTCGAGTCCCTGCGGGGAAGGCTCGGATTGCATCCCCGCTCGGCGCGTGATTTCTTCGATGCCCTTGTGGCTCTCGGGCTGCTGGAACGCCGCGACGATGTGTATTGCAATACGGCTTCCGCCGACTTTTTTCTCGATAAACGCAAGCCTTCCTACGTCGGCGGGGTGTTCGAGATGGCCAACCAGCGGCTGTATCCCTTCTGGCACCATCTCACCGCGGCTTTGCGAACCGGAGAGCCACAGAACGAGGCTCGGTCCGGCGGACCCAATTTCTTCGTCGCCCTGTATGCCGACCCGGAAAGGCTCAAGGGGTTTCTGAAAGCCATGACGGGTCTCAGCAAAACCGCAAACGCCATGATTGCCGCTCGCTTCCCATGGAGCAATTACAAAACGGTCGTGGATGTCGGCACGGCCCAGGGCGACCTGGTGGTGCAAATCGCCCTGGCCCACCCGCACATTTCGGGAATTGGTTTCGACCTTCCCCAGGTCGCCCCGATCTTCGAAGAGTACACTGCGGCTCAGGGCCTTTCCTCCCGCGTGAAATTTCTACCAGGGAATTTTTTCGACCATCCTTTGCCAAAAGCCGACGTCGTCATGATGGGGCACGTCCTCCACGACTGGAGTCTCGAAGAAAAGAAGTCCCTCATTCGCAAAGCCTTCGAAGCTGTTCCCGCCGGTGGCGCGCTCATCGTCTACGAGAGCATCATCGACGACGACCGCTCGATGAATGCCTTTGGTTTGCTGATGAGCCTGAACATGCTCATCGAGACGCCCGCGGGATTCGACTACACTGGAGCCGACTGCAGCGGCTGGATGAAAGAAGCTGGCTTCCGCGAAACGCGTGTCGAGCATCTTCTGGGTCCCGATTCCATGGTCATAGGAATCAAATAAGCCTGAGCGGTTTTTGTCGCCGCTCCCTTTGCATACCCGCCCGTTCCGCGCTATTTTTTTATTGGCCCCGGTCCTCGAGGAGCAGACAACTTGTTCCCACAACCCGATCCGCCGTCCAAATCCCTGCTCAAGACTCCGTCTTTTTATTCCTGGAGCCTTGTCGCGGCAGTTGCGTTCGTCGTCGGCTGGATCTTCTTTTTCCGCTGGTGGCAAAACCGCGCCTTCGAACATCGGGTCAGACAGGAGCGAACCGAAAAGCAGCGCGAGGGCGACCTTGCCACGCTTGAACAAATGGGCGGCAAGGAGCTGGCCATCCAAACTTTCTACGCCACCCCCGGGGAGATTCGCCGGGGTCAATCCGTCCAGCTTTGCTATGGTGTCGCCAACGCCAAAACGGTCAAGCTCGAGCCGCAAAGCAATCCCGTCTGGCCTTCCTATTCCCGCTGTGTCGAGGATGCTCCCCCTAAAACCACCACCTACACACTCACCATCACCGGCGCCTCGGGCGACAGCAAATCCCAGTCTCTCGTGGTCACCGTTCGCTGACGGTCATTTCCGAGGACCCGCGGGCGAGAGCGCGCCCGATGGGGGCGCGAGTGCGACCCGCGGGGCCAGGAATCCTGGTCCGCTTTAAATGCCACGGCAATCGATCGGGATCAGCTCCCTTCGGCGATCGACAATGACGGATCTTCCCCGCTCTTGGCCTGCCGCTCTAAATTAACTTCTTCGCCTTCTCGCGTGGCCCGGGATTTGTATCGTGTTGCGATATATCTCCCTCAAGCGGGATAACCTTAACGCCCGATTCGGCGTCTACTTTATTGGATGGCCCACTCGATTGGATAACCCGCTCGCCTGGCGACGGCGTAGGTGTCCAAAAGGAGCTCACTCCGGAGGGTATGGTATGAAAATACGCCCATGGGTTTTCTCCATCGCGCTGGCCGCAGGTTGTACCGCTTTACAGGCCGCGCCGCAACAGATGGCCTCACCGCATGCAGAGAATCTCGAGAACTGCCTGGAAGGTTTTGCGTCCTGCGATTATGCGCACCTCAATTCGCAGGAAAAGCAAGCGGTAGGAAAAGCCACCGAGGAAAACAATTTTATGGATTGCTTCCACGGATTTTCCGATTGCGACAAAAAGCAACTGAATTCCGAACAGCAACAAGAGGTTGCCCGCGCCCATCGCATTCAGAACTTGCAGGGTTGCGTCGACGGCATCGGCGAGTGCGATATGACCCTTTTGACCGACAAGCAGCGCCAGCAAGTCGAGCAACTCGCCCGCGCCCGTAACTTCCAGAGTTGTTTGGACGGCACGGGGATGTGCGAGCAGTCACAACTCAGCGTCGATCAGAAACAGCAGGTAGCCGAAGCCAATCACTACAACAACCTCGAGAATTGCCTGGAGGGGATGGGTGACTGCAACCAAACTCTGTTGAGCACCGAAGAACAGCAAAACGTTGCCCGCGAAACGCACAACCGGGACCTTCGGCAATGCCTCGAGGGATCCGATACCTGCGACCCCTCTCGGCTTAGCCGCGCCGAACAGCGCGACGTCGCCGCGGTTTCCCGCGGCCAGAAGCTTGCGAACTGACCCGCCCGAGTGGCGTCTACGTGGTCTGGCAACTCCGAACCAAGCAGCGCCATGCGGCTAAATCGCAGAGGCCTCCCGCACGACCGCCATTTCCCGGTAACGGCACAGCGCATTGGCCAGCTGCATCTGCCGCGGAGAGCGGCACTCCGGTTCAAACAACCGCGGATTCCCCACGACAATCACCGCTGTCTTCGCTCGCGACGTCGCCACATTCAACCGGTTCAGGCTATACAAAAACTCCATTCCGCGCGGCGCGTCTTCTGGCGACGACGTGGTCATGGAATAAATCACGACCGCTTCTTCCTGGCCCTGAAATTTGTCTACCGTCCCAATCTTCATACTCGGCAGCCGTGTCCACAAATCCGCGACTTGCGCGTTATATGGCGCAACAATCAGAATGTCTTCTTCTTGGAGCCGCCGCCGCTCGCCCGCACGGTAAAACCACTGCACTTCCGGTCTCAGCAGCCCCTTCACAATGCGCGCCACCAGTTCTACTTCCTCGGCCGAGGAGTTCCGGTTTCCCTCATGCTCGACCGGCACAAACCACAATCCCGCGCCCTTCAGCCACGGATGACCTTCGAGCACCCGGCTCTCGGTCAACAGCTCGGACTGCAACCGCTGTTCATAGAAAAGCTCCGATGTAAAATCGCAAATCTTCGGATGCAGCCTCCAAGTTCTCGGCAACAGAAATCCCATGTCCGGCGGAATCGTTTTGTGGTCGCCCAGCAGGTGCTCCAGCGCGGATTTCTCCGCTCCCTCGGGATGGCTGCCCTTCAGCGGCCGCTCCAACTGCTGCGGATCGCCGATCAACACCAGGCTCTTCGCCGCCTGCGATACGGCAAGCACGTCCGCCAGCCCCATTTGTCCCGCTTCGTCGATGAACAGCACGTCCACGGCCTCAAACGCCGCCTCCGGCGACCACATCCACGACGTTCCGCCCACAACGTTGGCCTTCCCGGACACTAGCGCCTCCCAGGCCTCTTCGTTCTTCCCGGCGATCGCGATGCCCTCGGTCCATTCTTCATCGTCGGATCGTTCGGTGCAGTTCACGCCTAACTGGCGGCCTTTTTTCGCCGCATCCACCACTTCCTCTAGCAGCTTCCGAATCACTTTGTGGCTCAGCGCGGTAACGCCAATTTTCTTGCCCTGTTTGACCAGTTCGCAGATCATCCGCGCGCCGGTGAACGTTTTTCCCGCGCCCGGTGGCCCTTGTATGGCAAACACCGAGTCCTTCAGGGCCGCTGCGATCCGGCACGCCGTGCCCTGCGGACTCTCCCCCGCGCGCGGTTCAAGCGTTTCGCCTTTCTCGAGCCGTGGCCGCTTCCGCAGCAGCAAGTCTCGCCCCGCGCGGTATCTCCCGGGAGCCTCGATGCCATTCGCCGCCACCCACTCGCCGATCCGGAAAAGCGCCTCGGCATGCTCTTTCACGCTAAGCGGTCGGTCCCACACGTACACCGCGGTCGGATGCATCCCCTCGGTTTTCTTCGTTTTCTTGATGTCCACGGTGCGTTCGGCCATATCGATTTCGACCACTGTCCCGAACTTCTCGCCCTTCGAATACAATTCCTTCTCGGCACGCGCTTCGGTCTCCTGCTTTTCGAAGCTGTAGCGATCCACAGGAATCTTTCGCTCCACCTCGAGGCGCCCTAAAAACCTCAACCCCGCTAATCCCGCTCTATCTTCCAAGAGATGGGCATCGTCCAGGTCGGCCAGCCGGTAGCCTTCCCAATACGTGGCCTTGTCCTCTCGCCGGTGCCAGTCCTCCAGTTGCCCGAGCAGCCATCGTGCCTGCTGCTCATTCGTGCGCGCCTGGAAGTCCGTCGGAATCCCGTCTGTTAGTCTTTCGACCAACGCCGCCACGCGTCTCTGCCTTTCGTCCAGTTCTTCCGAGGGCGCCTCGTCGCGGTCCACAAATCGGGGGACTTGCGTCCCGCTCTGTATCAACGTCTTCCGGCAAACCTCCAGCCACTCGCGCAGCTTCGCGGTTGAGACGCAATCCTCACGGTTGTACCCCTCCATCACTTCGCGAATTTCTTCCGGCAACACCTCTTCTCCCCAGCCCAACTCCAGCCGGTGCTCGACGTAGCGCATCGCACTCCGCGACTTGTCAAGCGGCGTTTCGCGATTGAATCCGTAAAAAGCCTCAATTTTCTTTAGCGAGTACTCTTCCACGCTGGCCCGGACGCCCTGCTTGAATGCTTGATGCAAATCCACCAGCACGCCGGCGCGCAACATGCGGTCGATTTCGTCTTCGCGGGTCGCATGCATGCCCATCAAGCGCTTCATCGTACCCGGCTCGTACGCGCCGAAGTGATACACGTGCATCTTCGGATCGCTCCCGCGCCTTCGCATGATTTCATCGACCAGCCACTCAAATCCTTTTTTTTCCTCGTCGCGATTCAACGCCCAGCGCTTCTGATAAACCAATTCGCCACCGGCATCCCCGGCCGCGAACCCAAACAAATATTGCAGTCCCGGATCGCCCACGAAAGGGTCGCCCTCGAAGTCCATAAACACATCGCCGTTTGACGGCTCGGGCAAACGGCAAAGTCCCATCTCTTCGGCAACCGGCGGAAGCAACTCGTGCACCAGCTGGTTCGTTGTCCGCCCTTCCACCTGCACGCGGGCCTGCTCGCGCACACGCACGTAGGCTTCCCGCGATCCGTGCTTCGGTTTCTTCTCGAGGGGAAGCGGCAGCGCCGCGAGCTTTGCCACGGTCCCCACGTCCCAGGCCACGAATTGATGCTGCTGCCTCCGGATGTCCGCCACCAGCGACAAATGATCGTCCGCGCGCCTTCGCGCGTCGCATTCGCGAAACCACCTACAGATGTGGCAGTGCTCGACCGGCTCCGGATAGGTCGCCTCGACCACATCCATTTCGCTCGCAAACCCGAGCAAATACTGCCCCGCCTTGGCAGGGACCGCCTTCGGAGAGGCGCCCCGACGGCCCCCACCACCCAGCCCTCCGTCGCCCTGCTCGTGCAAACTCCATCCGACCGCCTCGATCAGTCTCCCTTTCACGTAGCGGTAATACGCCGCATACTCGGACACGCGATATTTTTCGCCCGCAAACCCTTCCCCCGGCGGTATCACCCACAGAAACTCGGGCATGGTCCCCTGAATTCTCCCCAGCAGCTCCGAATACAGGGACAGCTGCAGAATCGTGGTGGCTTTGGTTTCCTTTGCCAGCTTGGTGTCCGCCACTTCGTAAGACCACGCCCAGCGCTTGCTCGGCGCCGCCACACGCCGCAAAACATCGGGCCGCCCAAACCATTCCTCGTCGCTCAGCGCGCCTTGCGCAATGACCTCCGCGCCGCGTTCCATCAGCTCGAGGGTTTCCCGAAGCAGCCGTTTCTCTTCCTGGTGGGGGAGGTGGCCGAGGTTAGCGACCGTTAGTCCTTTGGTCGACAAATGTGCCAAATATTCGCGCTCGTGCCGCTCGCCGCGCTCCCGAATCACCGCCAGATCCGGCGCGGCCCAAACCGGTTCCCTCCGCTTTCCCTGGGCGAGTTCGAGGTCCAGCGTCGTCAAGTGGCGGCATGCCAGGTGATTGCCCAGGTCGGTCGCCGCCAGCCGAATTTGCCCCGCCGCCAGTTTCATCTTGCTGTTCCCGTTCTTCCCGTCGGCCGAACTTCAGGTCGCGCCGCTGGTTACTCCAAGGAAAGCCTACCGCGCCAATCGAATCCCTACAAATCCTGCAGCTTTGCTTTGATTTCAGGGAATCCGGTAGCCTCAGCTCTGACGATAAGGACTCTCCCGAGAGATGCATTATCATCATCTCCGTCGGTGAAATCCAAAAGATCGACCGCGGGCCAAGATTCTTCGGTCCGCCATGGAAACAGAACTTGCGGCCCGTTCGATGCGTATCTTGCTCGGAAGGCTTCGAATCCATTCCCCGGTCGGCACGCCCATGCGTAGACGAATCGTTCGCGTCATGCTGATCCTGCTGTTCCTGCCGCCGGTACTGGCGGCGGTCGGGGGGTGGCTCGTGGCGCCGGCGTATCTCGATCCCATCCGCCGCGAGCTTACGCCCGACCTGATTCGCGAAGCCGATGTTTCCTTCTCGCTCACCCACGCGGACCGCGAGCGGTTCGACGTGCGCGCGCCCGATGGAGTGTTGCTGCGTGGCTGGAAGGTCACGCCCCCGAAACCCGACGGCTCATGGGTGCTGCTGTTTCATGGCGTGGCGGACAACCGGGTCGGCGTTAGCGGCCAGGCGGAATTGCTGCTGCGCGCCGGGTACAGCGTGGTGATGATGGACGCGCGGGCCCACGGCGCGAGTGAAGGCTCGATGGCCACCTATGGCTGGCTCGAACGCAACGACACGCGGGCGGCGATCGACGCGCTGTTTCATGACGCGGAGCAGCGTTGTCTCTCGACCCAGTACCACGGCGCCGGCAACCCCTGCCCGCTGCCCCGGCATATTTTCGCGCTCGGTGAATCCATGGGCGCGGGTATTGCCCTCGAATCCGCGGCAAGCGATCCACGCATTGAGGCGGTGGTGGCGGAAGCTTCGTTCGCCAATCTGCGCGAGGCCGCCTATGATTATGCCGGATTGCGCAAATATCCCTGGCTCGGGAAGACGCTGCTGTCGCCCTTCGCGTGGACGCTCTTGTATCGCGGAGAAAAGCTCACCGGCATTCCGCTAGCGGAGGTGTCGCCGGTGAAGGCGGTGGCATCGCGGGCCTTTCCGGTGCTTTTGATCTGTGATGAAAAGGACGTGGCCCTGCCTTGCCGGCACTCGCGGATGATTTACGATGCCGCGCGAGGGCCCAAGCAGCTGTGGGTGGTGCCCAACGCCTACCACACCGCCGCGCTGGGCTTTTACCCGGAAGAATTCAAGCGACGAGTGCTCGGGTTTTTTGGGACTTACAGGAACGCCGCGCCCTTAGCGCCCGCCGACTAATCCCGGCGGTGTTTCTTCTAGCACGCAGGAAAAAACGGGCTCCCCCCGAAACTTCTCGCAAAGCAGCCCGTTGCTGGTGTTTTCCGTATTCGAAGAAACGTTTACGGTGTGGCCGGTTTTTTGGGCGCCGCGGTCTTCGCTTTCGGAGCCGGCTTCTTCGCCGCAGGTGTCTTGGCCTCCCCGCCGCCTCTGCTGAGCAGCGTCAACGCGTCCTTGGCGTTAAAGGGGAAGCGGCGAACCGACTGCTGGCCAGTCGTGCTGAGTGTCACGTCTACCCGGCGATTGTTGGCCATGCGGACGGTCACAATATTCTTAATGAGTTTCTGCCGTTCCGCCGCCGACAGCTGGGAGTCCTCATCGAGCAGCTTCTTGACTTCGTCGGAGGTCATGTTTTTCTCAAAGCCGAAGGCCTTGACCTCGAGATGACCTGCGGGCACGCCTTTCTCGACGAGGTAACTCCTGACGCGTTCTACGCGCCGTTCGGAGAGCTTCATGTTGTATTCTTTTGCCCCGCGAGAGTCGGCGTGACCTTCGAGAATCAGATGGGCCGCCGGGCGGAATTTCAAATACTGTTGGTAATCGCTCGCGAGAGCGTCGAGGGTGGCAGCCTGGCTGGCCAGCAATCCGCCAGTGGGCCGGGCCGCGGTGGGCTGCGCCGTTGGGAAGTACACGCTGTGCAAGGCCAGCTTGACCTCGAGTTCATGGACCTGCGGAGGTTCCTTGACCTCGACGTTGCCGGAAGCGTCGCCGGTGCCGCCGCGGCCATCGTTGACCGTGCACCTCACCGTGTAAGTGCCGGGTCCGAGGCCAGTTGAATCAAATTGCGCGTTCGAGCCGCTGCCGGTGATTTTCCCGCCAGACGCGGTGTAGCTATAGGTCAGCGGATCGTTGTCCGGATCGCTGCCATTGCAGGTGATTCCGGTTTGTTCCCCAGGGAGAATCGGGCTGCGCTCGATCGAAAGGCTGGCCGATGGCGGACGGTTGGGCCTCTCTTCCACCTTGATGTCCGCGCTGCAGGAAGCCGTGCCGCCCCTTCCGTCATCCACCTTCACGTTCACGGTGTAGGAGCCAACGCCGACGCCCGTGGAGTTCCAGCGCGCATCCGCGCCGTTGCCTTCGACGGCGCCCCCGGTTGCGGAGTAACTGTAGGTTAGCGGGTCGTTGTCGGGATCGCTGGCGCTGACGTGCACGGCAACCGACTCACCCGAGCCCGCGTGGATGGACGTTGGATTCACAGAGCAGGCGGCGACTGGCGGATGATTCGGTGGAGGCGGTGGACTGGGCATTCCGAAACGAAACACCAGGCCGGTGCCGGCTCGGAAATCGTCTTGGCGCCCGTTGCCGCCCACGGCGGGACCCGAGAAGTTGGTCATGAGGTAGTCGAGCTGGGCAACGCGCCAAGCCAGAGACTTTGTCAGGACCATGTCAACTCCGCCGCCGGCGGCCAGGGCGAAGGAACTCTGACTGGTCGACCCGGTCATCTCCACGCCGCTGTGTGCGCCGCCCACCAGGAAGTGGGCGAACGGCACGAAGTAGTCGAATTTGCGCCAGTTGAGGCGCGGGCCAAAAAGGTAGCTGACCATGTTTCCGTTCACCGAAGCGGTGCTTCCGGTGAGAGGAAAGAGGCTGCGGTTGAACTTGTATCCCGCCAGTTCGGCGGTTAAACCGAGCCATCGGGAGGCGTTGTAAGTGAAAGACCCGCCGCCGCCGTGATTGGCGAAATTGTTGAAGGGGCTTCCGGGCGCCGCGTTGACGTAAAAATACATGCCGCTGATCTCGTAGCGGGGCACGAGCTGGCCCGGTGCTCGCCTGTCCTGCGCGTGCGCCGCTTGGGGCTTGGGAAAAGGCTTTGGCCCAGGGAATGCGGGAATTGCGAAGATCTCTTTGGAGAAGGAAGCTTGATCGGTCGCGACGGCGTTGCTGCGTCCGCCGGAAGATTTCAGGGCGGCGGCTCCGCTCGAGCCAGAGGTATCATCGGAGAATCCGGCGGCTTTCTGTTGCGCGCACAGAGGCGACGCCAGAACTACACTCAGGGCCGACGCTAGACACCAATTGCGCATGTGTTCCTCCTAGCAATCATTCTCCAGATCCCGCCTGATTCGCGTGCCGGCGGTGAACCAGGCGCTAGAGGCGGACACTTCGGACGTGTTGCAGCTCTACCGGCTGTCAACACGTGCCCCATCGCACACAAACCTCCCCTTGTTGTGGGAAAAAACAGCAGCCGACCGGACACACCGCCGAACAGCCTATTCCACAATAACCACCTTATGCAAACGATTTTGTAGGAGCGCAACGTCGACAACTGTGGAAGTAAAATGAACCGGCAGCTCGCAAGTGTCTCGGCTCAGAGCGGTTTGCTCGATGGGGCGGCTCGCCGTTTCGCTTTGATCAGCACGTCCACGGAATCCGGGCGGCCATTCCAAAAGTCCAGGCGAATGCGACCATCGGGCAGTTGCGAGACCGTGGCAGGGATGGCGCTGGCCGTCAGATACCATCCCGCGGGGAGCACGACCGCGTTGCGGGTGCGGCCGAGGCTGCGATCGAAGACCAATTCATCCCCGTCGAGCCGGTAGCTAACCGGAGCGGTGTAGGATTCGGAAATCCGCAAGCGCAGGGACTGGCCCTTCTTCACCGGTGGGAAGGGAATCACCACGATTTGCGTCTCCGGCTTGACCGGGTCACCCGGGTCGATTTTTGCCGCCGAAAGTTCCGCGCCGGTCACGAGCCGCGTGGGCAATTTCTCTCCGGTATCGAGGACGTAGGCCGAAGGATCGGAAACCGTGCTGCCTTCGCGAACCACGTTCAGGTATTTATCCACGTCCGGCCGCGACTCGGTGTAGTCGTGATACAGCCTGAAGGTGTGCGTTTCGGGCTGCTCGAGGAAGTACACGATGTCACGATTCTGACGGGCGCGTTCGGCGAGGCGCTGCCGCTCGCTCTCTCCGCGGAACGGCGCTTCCCAACTGCGCGACTCGGTCAGGGGACGGGCCGCCGCAAGGGGACCGGTCTGCGCCCCCAGCTTCGCGCGGAGCACCAGCGGCGCTTCGCCGGCGCCGGGATTCATGAAGCTGATCTCTGTGCGCCCATCGGGCTCGGGCAAAACCTGCGAGGGAACGTTCGAGCTCACGAGTTCGTAACCGGCAGGCAAGATGACGCTGTTGCGCTTGATGCCGAGACCGCGATTGAAAACGATAGCGTCGCCCTCGCGGTAGTAACTCTTCGGATCTTTATAGGTTTTCAGGATCAGCAGGCGCCCGCGTCCCTCGGGCGGAACGGCGCGGGCAAGATGAATTTTGATGAAGCTTTCGGCAACATCGGCATCCGCCATCAGCGGATCGTGGCGGGCTTCCGCCCCGGAAACCACTTCAAAGCGCAGCGGCTCGCCGGTCATGGCGTCGTAAACCGCTTCGTCGCTCGCCAGGCTGCCCTTGCGGATGGGATTGAAAAAAACTGTTGCGCCGGGGGTAGCGGCGGAAACTTCATAGGAAATCTTGAAACTTGCGCTATCCGGTGCGAGCAATTCGTAGCGCGTGTACTCGTCGGCTTCGCTTTGCCGGGTTGGCGCGGCGCCCTGCTCTTGCGAGCCGCGCGCGGTCGGGTCAAAAGCGGCAAGGAGAACGGCGATCAGAATCGTAGTGCGCTTGCGCATAAAGCAACTCCTCCTTCCGTCCTTCTCTTCGGCGAAGGCCGGGAAGCATCTTCTCTGATTCGAGCGCGAGAGTAAATCCCGGGTGCCCCCGCCGCGACAGCGCATTTGGGGCGTCCTGCGTTACACTACTTCGGCGGACTCCGATGCACAAGATCACCACCCTCGATGACCATTGGCTGGGAAGGCCGCGCTCGATCGGCACGGCCTTACTGGAATCGGACGGCCATCGGGCGATTGTGGATCCCGGCCCCGGATCCACGCTCGACACGCTGCGGAAAGAGCTTGGCGCGCGCGGCGTTTCGGTGAACGACCTGGAAGCGATTTTGCTGACGCACATTCACCTGGACCACGCCGGCGCGACCGGCGCGCTCGTGAGGGAAAACCCGCGGGTGGCCGTGTACGTGCACTCCCTCGGCGCGCCGCACCTGATCGATCCGTCGAAACTGCTGGCAAGCGCCGCCCGGCTTTGGCCGGACAATCTCCGCGAGCTCTTCGGAGAAGTGCTGCCCGTCGCTGAAGCGAATCTGCGAGTCCTCGAAGGTCGGGAGACGATCATGCTCGGGTCGCGCAAGATCGCGGTGGCCTACACACCAGGCCACGCCTCGCACCACGTCAGTTATTTCGAGAACGTCGAAGGCGTCGCCTTCGTCGGCGACACCACCGGGGTATCGATCGAAGGGCACTCTTACGTGATGCCGGCCACGCCTCCGCCGGATATCGACTTGCGGCTCTGGGATTCCTCCTTGGCCACGACTCTGGAGCGCGAACCGAAGCGCCTGTTTTTGACGCACTTTGGATTTTCCGAAAATCCCGCCGCGCACGTCGCGCAATTCCGCGAGCGGCTTCACCGCTGGATGGAAACGACAGAAAAAATCCTCGAAACGGCCAAAAGCGATGCGGCGGCGATGGCTTCCTTCGTGGCCGCGATGCGCGCGGAAATTGGCGAACACCTGCCGGCGGAAGAAGTGGAACACTATGTGGCGACCGCGGGTCTGAACCTGTCGTTTCTCGGGCTGGCGCGCCATGCGCGCAAGCGCGCGCAGGCAGCTTCCTCGAGCGCCAAGACCATTTTTTCATCTTGAAGCGC
>Ga0126371_10004591_pt1 | contig 12190 bp, 6 predicted proteins | sample PanSoiMetaPlot_4_FD_110145 | JGI IMG/M metagenome (GOLD analysis project Ga0126371, IMG submission 110145) | Tropical forest soil microbial communities from Panama - MetaG Plot_4 | ecosystem: Environmental > Terrestrial > Soil > Tropical forest > Bulk soil | place: Panama | collected 2016-02-17
TGATCGCGATCCCCAAAGGTGCCAGGACTTGCTTTGCGAAATAGTGAAGCATCGACATCTCTACGGCTGTTTGTCGTCGGGCTTGGCAGTCGGCTTGACTGATCGTGGTGCAGAATCCTCCCCTCGATAAGCCGGGCCAAGGCCAGGTTGAGCTCCCGGCGTAGCCGCCTGTCGCTCGGCGTTTAGCTTCAGGATGGTGGCTTTCTCCCTGTCCCCATCATCCTTGCGCTTAAGTCGATAGTACGCAGTGGCCAGTGACACGTGAGCTTCGACAAAGTCGGGGGCCACTTTGACGACATTCTCCAGGGTTAGCCGCGCGTCCTCGAATCGCGCCAGTGAGACGTAGATGCTGCCAATGTAATACTGGACGTTCAGATCGCCCGGTCTCAATATCGCGGCGCGGGCCAGGTGGATGAGTGCCTCGTCAAATTTATCGTCCTGCTTCAGCAGACTCCCAAGATAAACATTTGATTCGAAATCGTTGGGATTATGCTCGATTTCGGACCGGAACTGTAGCATTGCTGCTTCCCTGTCGCCAACCGCCAGCAGCGCTCTCCCGTATAACGAATGCACCGTCGGCATCTTAGGATTCAGTTCCAGGGCGCGCACGAATTCCTTGATAGCTGTAGGATAGTCCCGGGCAAGGAGATGACTTGTTCCCATCATGACATGAGCTTCTGCCGAGTCCCCGTTTCGAAGTATCCGATCGATATAGACCTGGCCGCGCTCGATCTGATTGTCATTCGTCAATGCGCTCCCCAGCAGGTAGTTCAGCGTGGGATCGTCGGGGCTCGAAGCCTCTACCGGCTGGAGCAGCGCTATTACTTTCTTATAGTCGCCCAGGACAAACTGGCAATCTGCTAACAGCAGCAGGGCGTTCCTGTTGTCGGCATGGGCCGCCACTATCTTCGACAATATACCAGCCGCATCCGTGAGATCGGCACTCTTATAGTACGCAAGGGCCAGGTTGAATTGGTACGACTCATTCTGGCCGTCCAGAGTCAAAGCAGCCTTGTATTCTTCGATGGCTTCCTGATATCGACCCAGCCCGGCATAGGCCGCACCAAGGTTCGATCGCGCATCCGCTCTTTTCGGATCTATTGCCAGCACGTTCTTGTATTCTCGGATCGCTGCCTCGTAATCTCCTGATTGGTGCAGCCTCACGGCTCTGGCAAACGATTGATCGACCCCGGTTTGCGCTTGTTGAGCCCACCCGGGCCGCACAGCAAGACTGAAAAGGACGCAAGCCAATGCAGGAATAACCATTTCTAGCCTGCCCATACCGGTTCTAGCCTGCTCATACCGGGACACCGCGTCATCAGTGAAGTTGAATTGAGGCCCAAATAATATACAGTCTCGAACTCGCTGCTTGCAAGCTGGAATTTGGCCCGGAAATAGCGTTTTGGAAGGATTTAGCGAGATGTCGTCAAAGCTTTTGCGGATGGATAAAGGACGTCGCAGGCCCATGTTTCACGTCCTGGGGCCTAATTTAGGGAACCGCAAGGCCTACGAATTTCTCGGCCGTCACTACCGGAGCCCGTCTGATAGGGCCCAGTCTGAGATCGAATCCCGAACCCATTCGCAAGTTGCTTGACGGACCTGTTCCTGGCATCCGGGCACCGGATTATTCGCCAATATTTCCCGCATTCGCTAATACTTACGGGGTCTGTTGGTGTATAATACCCTGTCATCTGACTCCGAAATACTAAGCGGGAGACTTGAACATGAAATCTGCTATGGGAGTGTGTCTTGTCCTGGGACTGGGTCTGTTTCCGAGTCACGTTCTGCTATATCAGTCCGGAGGCCAGAAAGAGCAAGAACAAAAGCTCGTTATAGGGACGAGCGAAATCATGGTGGATGTGGTTGTACGCGACAAGAAAGGACGTCCAGTAAACGGGCTTAACCAGTCTGTCTTTCACGTCACCGAGGACGGCGTCGCCCAGCAGATCGAGTCATTTCGCGAGGTGATGAGGGAACCCCCATCTTCAATCGAGGAACTGGCCAGGCGGGATGCCCGCGGAGCTTCCGCGGTTCCAACCCGGCGGGACCCTTACTCTGGAATCAGCGTCGTGGCGTTAGTTTTTGACCGCCTGAACCCAGGGGCCCGAGCTCTGGCCCAAAAGGCAGCGCAGAACTATGTCAGCGAGGCGCTAAAGCCAGACGACTTGACCGCCGTCTTCGCAATAGGGACTGGACTGAATTTGGTGCAGCCATACACCAGCGACGCGAAGCTCCTAACTGAAGGGATTCAGCGGGCTGCCACCGAAAGCGCAAATACTTTCACTCCAAATGCTGATAAGATCCGCGACCTTATCAGCCAAAAAGAGGATGCTGAGGACCAACAAGGTGCCGCCCAACAGAGCGCTGGCCGGGCTAACCCTAACGCTGGTGCCTCCATTGGAGCTCAAGCCGCCCAGCTTGCCCTATTAAAAACTGCGCTGCAGGCTGAAGAAAGTTATGAGACGCTCGAGCGTAATGAGCAGGGACTGGCGACCGACTATGCCTTACTTGCCGTAATCGATTCGCTGGCCAGAATCCCGGGACGCAAGGCCATCATGTTCTTTTCAGAGGGGATGTCCATCCCCGCCGCCGTTCAAACATCTTTCCAATCAGTTATCAGCGCGGCTAACCGTAGCAACGTTGCTATATATCCTATTGACGCCGGCGGCCTCAGAGCCGAGAGCACTGTGGGAAATACGGCAAAGGATCTGAAGTCGATAGCGATGGAGCGATCCCGCCAGGCGGCCAGCGGAAGGAACGACCAGGCTGGTCCTATGACGCGGGACCTCGAGAAGAATGAAGACGTGCTTCGGCGCGATCCTCATAGCGGGCTTGGCATGCTTGGTGATCAGACGGGCGGCTTTTTGATCTCTGATACCAACAGCCTGACCGATGGCCTCAGGCATGTAGACGAAGACCTGCGCTCTCACTACGAGTTGACCTACATTTCCAAGAATCAGGACTACGATGGGCGGTTCCGTGCCATTGCGGTCAAGGTCGACAAATCCGGTCTGGATGTTCAGAGTAGAAAAGGATACTACGCTCTACATACCGGCTTCTCGTCATCAGTTTTAGGATTCGAGGTGCCGGCGCTCGTTGCATTGAACAAAGGATCGACGGCTTTGCCATTGCTTGTCTCGGGCATGAGCTTCCCGGAAGATAAACATAGTGGCCACGTGGCCATTGTGGCCGAGGCACCCGGGAAGTCTTTCACTTACAACATTGACAAAACCAAGAACCAGTTCAACTCTGACTTTTCCATCGTCGCGGTGATCAAGGATGAGGGAAACCAGATCGTGAAGAAGCTCAGCCAGCATTACGTGCTCTCTGGTCCGGGGGACAAGGCAGCAGCCGCGGCCGCTCAGGAGATACTCTTCTATAGGGAGACGGATCTTCCAGCCGGAAAGTATACAGTCGAGACGGTCGCCTACGATGCCCCAACCGGCAAGGCCGGAGTGAAAACGGCCGCGCTTGAAGTACCGGCGGTCACCGGTGATCGACTGCGGCTTAGCAGCATTGTGGTCGTTAAGCGCGCCGACAAGCTGTCCGATTCGGAAAAGGGCATTTCCAACCCCTTTCACTACCAGGGTATGCTACTGTATCCCAATCTTGGGGCTCCGCTAAAGAAAGCAGCCGGCGCGAAGCTCGGGTTCTTTTTTGATGTGTACCCGGCGAGGACGGCGGGCTCAGCTCCAAAACTGACGATCGAATTGCTCGCTAACGGGGTCTCGCAGGTATCGCTCCCGGCTGATTTGGGACCGCGTGACCAGTCGGGTCGGATCCAGTATGCCGGTTCATTCCCTCTGGATCCATTTCCGCCTGGCCGGTATGAGCTCAAAGCAACGGTGACCGACGGCAAAGATACCGTCAGCCATTCTGTCGGATTCGCAGTGGAACAATAAGAAGCTTTGGCTAAGGCTGGCATTGTCGCAAGAGGCGATGGTGTCCGCGCAAACCTGATACGTTAGTGTCGCCTTTAACCACGGCGTCAAATTTAAATAGGCTTGAGCCGAGGCCGCGATGACAAGCTGGAGGCTTGTCTCACATCAGAGGAGATATCAAATGAAGGTTTTTGGCAGCATAGTGCTTTGTTCCTTATTAATCGTCAGTTCACCGGCTTTCTCGACGTTCGCGCGCCAATCCGGCAACCAGAATCAACGCGATGATAAAATCGTGATCCGCGCAAATGAGGTGATGGTGGACGTCGTCGTCCGGGACAAGAAGGGCCGGCCGGTTCCCGGGTTGGCGGCGGCGGATTGCCAGATACTTGAGGACGGCGTTCCACAGCAAATCCTGTCTTTCCGCGAAGTGAGAAGAGAAGTCCCTGCATCGGCTCCGGAAGCGGGCAAGCCGGTTGCGGCCAACCCGGTCCAACCGCCTCAAACCCCGAGCGCCGTGGCGAGGAATCCGTTTGCCGGAGTCAGCGTAATTGCAATGGTATTCGACCGTCTGTCCCCCAACGCCCGAGCGCTTGCCAAGCGCGCCGCTTTGAGCTATGTCAACGAAGCTATGAAACCGGACGACCTGACCGGTGTATTCTCCGTCGATCTGTCGCTTCACGTCATTCAGAGCTATACCAGCAACACCGAATTGCTCAAGCCAGCGATTGACCGCGCTGCTTCCCAAAGCGCGCAAGCATTTACATCAAACGCGGATGCGATACGCGATATGACGTCGCGGCAAGAGTCTCTGGAAAACTCCCAATCGTCCGCTCAGGGCGCCGCCGCGGCTGCGGCCGGTCCAGGTGGTGGGAGCAGCTCGGGGGCTGCCGGCGGGCAGATCGGGGCAGGAGCGGCCGAAGCAGCCCTGAACCGGATGGCCTTACTGGCCACCGAAATGTATGAATCAATCGAGCGAAACGAGCAGGGTTACAGCACTGCGTATGCTTTGCTTTCGATAGTGAATTCCCTCAGGGAAGTGCCCGGTCGAAAGGCCGTCATCTTCTTTTCGGAGGGCCTTATTATCCCTCCTGCCGTTGAATCACCGTTTCGTGCAGTTATCAGCGCCGCCAACCGCGCCAACGTGAGCTTTTATCCGATTGATGCTGCGGGGTTGAGGACAGAAGACCTGATGACCAACTCAGCTAAGGAATTCAACACCATTGCGCGAAGCCGGTCTCGCCAGGCATCGACCGGACGCGACGACACCTCAGGACGACCGATGTCGAGGGATCTCGAACGCAATGAGGACTTGCTCCGCCTTGACCCGCATTCCGGATTGGGCATGCTTGCCGACCAGACCGGTGGCTTCCTGGTCAGCGATACGAATAATCTAGGCCAGGGCGTTCAGCGCATTGACGAGGATATGCGGGTGCATTATGAACTGACCTACGTGCCCAAAAATCAGGAGTACGATGGTAAGTTCCGGTCGATTGCAGTCAAGGTTGATCGCCCTGGAATAGAGGTGCAGGCGCGCAAGGGCTACTACGCAGTAGACATCTCGACCGCGTCTCCGATCCTGGCATACGAGGCCCCGGCGCTGGCAGCAATCGGCAGAGCACACAACACGAACCCGGCCTTCCCGTTAAAGCTCAAGGGCTTCAATTTCCCTGAAGCCACTAGAGAAGGCCTGGTCACTGTTCTCGCCGAAGCGCCTGCGCGCGGATTCACCTACGCAATCGACAAGGACAAGAAACAATACGCCTCGGATTTCTCGATCGTCGCCCTCATTAAGAACGAATCGGGTCAGGTGGTCAGTAAGCTCAGCCACCATTACGTGCTGGCGGGAGCAGCGGACAAAGTGAATGATGTTACGAAAGGAGATATCCTGTTCTTCAGAGAAGCGCAACTGCCGCCTGGAAAGTACACAATCGAAACCATTGCTTATGACGCGCCTACAAACAGGTCCGCCATCAAGACCGCCTCTGTCGACGTGCTCTCGCCGGGCGATGACAAGCTCCGGCTGAGCAGCGTCGTCGTGCTCCGTAGCGCCGAGCGATTGTCGGAAGCGGACAAAAAGGTCGACAATCCATTTCATCTTGGTGACGTCCTCGTGTATCCGAACCTCGGGGAGTCCGTCAGGAAATCGGCCAGCAAGCAACTTGCATGCTACTTCACGGTGTATGTATCGAGATCAACCACGTCGGCTCCAAAGCTGAGTATAGAGATTGTGCGCAGTCAAAAAGCAATGGTCAAAATCGATCCCGCGTTGCCCCCGCCCGATCAGTCAGGAAGAATTCAATACGCCAACGCACTCGCGCTTGACGCCTTCCTGCCTGGAGAGTATGAGCTAAAGGTCACAGTGAATGATGGAAAGGATTCGGTGACCCGGTCTGAGACCTTCTCCGTAACGCAGTAACGGTCCGTTTCCGCTGTTGATTTGAGTCTCTCGGCGGGTCCTTGAGACTCGATTGATAGACCTGACGACGGCCATCGTGAAATATGCTAAACGGACGCGGGGACAGTGCTAACAAGTTGAGAAGAGATTTTTTCGGCAGACTTGTGTCAAGAAAATCATGAAGGTAAACTGTCGCCGTTCCCGGCTGCAGGTTTGCCCAATTCCGTTCGGCTTGCGCGTTTTCACTTTGCGTCAAGTTGGAAACTAGACTGTCGTCCTCGTTTCGATTTCTTGCCGGAGGTGATGGGTATGCGGTCCCTACTGGCTTGCGTCAGGCTCGCTACAGCCTCACTCTTTCTCTGCGCCACAGGTGTTTCGCTGGCTCAGGTTGGTCATACACTGCTGGGAAGAGTCTTGCTCCCGAACGGGTCGTCGCCTAGCCGGCCCATGAAACTCACCCTGACCTCCACCGGCGTACTGCTTACGACATATACCGATACGGAGGGCAGATACGCTTTCTCGGGGCTGTCAAACAGGATCTACGAAATCACAATCGAAGGCGACAACGAGACTTATGAAACCACGACCGTCAGGGTTGATGTCTTCACTCTCACCGCCGCCCCGGCGGATTATACCGAGAACATTCAGCTCCGAGGAAAGGACTTACAAGTGGTTTCTCGTCAGGCTCCCTCGACCGTTGATGAAGCAGACGGGCTGGTTCCAGCAAAGGCGAGAAAGGAGTTCCAGGAAGGAGAAAAGAGCGCCTCTGAAAACCAGACTGAGTGGGCAATCGCCCATTTCAGGGAAGCGGTTTCGGTCTATCCCTCTTTTTATTCCGCTCTGGTTGCTCTCGGCGATCAGTACGAGAAGCTGAGCAGGCATGATGACGCCATATCGGCCTATAAAGCAGCAGTCGAGATCAAACCTGACCGCGTGCGCGCCGTGGCCGCGCTGGGAGCCGCGCTGACCAGGCAAAAGAAATACTCGGACGCTATTCCGTGGTTACGCAAGAGCGTCGAGCTTGATAGTAAGGGATCGGTATCCTACCTGTATCTCGGCCTGGCCGAGCTCAACACGGGAAATCTCGCGGACGCTGAGCGAGATATCAGAAAGGCGTACACCATTGGCAAGCAACCCGTTGCTCACATCTACCTTGCCAGTGTCTACGAACACAAGAGCGACCTCGCCGCCGCTCTTGACGAGCTTGAGCTGTTCATCAAAGAAGCGCCCGATTCGCCACAGGCCCCGGAGGTCCGAAGCAACATCGATAAGATTCAGAGGAAGCTTGGTCGAATCCGTTGATTCAGGAATGCAGACACCATTTCGATTGGGATCAACAACTAATTAACGCTCGAGCTCATTTTCTATCGCGACCGCCAGTTCCGCTGCGATGAAACCCTTCGGCCCTGGCTTACTCTTCCACGCGACCTTACCGTCCCTTCCTACCAAATACAAACGAGTCGGCCAGGCGCTGTATGCTTGCTCGACCTTATTATCCATCTCGTCTACCACAGTGGTGAATCTGATGTTGAGATCCCGAATGCATGTCAGGGCGTGGCTTTGTTTATCTTCTATGGTCGCCGGATCGGGAAGAGTGATTCCTTGTTCCACATTTTCTTCTACCGGTAGAGCATCAGAAGGATGAGCTTCACGGACATAGATGAGCACGAACTCTACCTTATCCTTGTACATGGCAGCCAGGTCATTGATTGCACGGAACTGCCCCCTGAATATGGGGCAGGTATAGGTGCCGAAGACAAGGGCTACCGGTTCCCTGCCGGCTAACGCCGACAGGCGAACCGTCTCGCCGGAACGAAGTTGCTTTAGCTCAAAGTCCGGGGCTTGCTGGCCGGGCTTTAGGGCGCCCTCACCCCAGCCATGCTTCTCATTTTCCGCTTGGACTCTCTGCTCATATTCGCTCCGGGTCATCTGGCCGCCATTAGGATGCTGAGTCAAAACAGCACTAATGGTGAGCCCCAAGACAAAGACCAGACCATTAACCTTCACGGCTACTCCAGATCTCAGTTTTAATTTGAAGTTTGGCCACTGCACGACGGAAATGGACCGAGGCCAAACCCCTCCCGCTCCCTCCAAGCATTGGGAACAGTTCTGAATTATATCAAATTCCAATGGTAGAAAGAATTTGGGCTCCGAACGGAGCCAGCAGGGACACGCCATGCTGAATTGCCCCTATTTCATGGCAGCGGCGGGGCCGCCGCCTGCCAAAATAACTAAGCCCGGCGCGGTCCGCTAAGCAGCGTCTCGCGCCGGGCTTAAGAGTTAAGGGCGATTTTGTATCGCGGTTAGAAGTAGAACTTCAGGGCCAGCTCAACAATCCGGTGCCCGTGCTTGTTGATGATCTTGCCGAAGTTCGCCACGGTAGTCGGATCGTAGTGGAATCCCTGGGTCGGGTCGCAGACATTGTCGCTGGTTCCGCCGGTCCCATTCGGGACGCCGTTCAGCTTGACATTGCAGTCGACAATCAACTGAGTGTTGACGTCGTTCTGGTTGCTGTTTCCGCTGCCGAACCCGGGATAGGCCTGGTTGAAGATGTTAAAGAACCCGGCCCGGAACTGAATCCTCTTAGCCTCAGTTATTCTGAAGTTCTTGAAGAACGAGACGTCGTGGTTCCACCGGTGCGGACTGCGAAGGTAGAACGGATTTACCTGGGCGCCGGTGCTTCCCAGCGGCGGTATCTGAATGGCGTTCAAGTCCAGGATCCTGTCGCCGAGTTTGTTGCCGCTGAGCTGGGGGTTCTTGCTGAAGATTGGTGCAACCGGCCCTGATGCGAAGACTGAATTACTGAATGCGTCAGAACCGAAGAAAGCCAGAGCAGCGTTGGCCCCGCCCAGGTCGCCGCCAAACACCAGCTTGATCGGTATTCCGCTCTGGAACGTTGTGATGCCGGACATCTGCCACCCGCTGAATACGCCCCGGGTGAACTTGTTATCAAAGGCTCCGCGGGCGAGGCTTGGCAGGTTGTAGTTATAGGAAAGGTTGAAGATGTGCGTCCTATCATAGGGCAGCACACCCCAGCTCCGATGCCGTGTGTCGATTGGATCGACTTGCGATCCTGTCTCGTTGGTCGCGGTCGTTCCCAGCGCCTTTGAGAAAGTGTAGGTGGCGAAGAACTGAAGGTTCTTGCCCTGCTGGTGACTGGCCGTTACCTGCAACGAATGATAAGACGACGTGGAGTCGTACTGGAGGAGGTTGATGTTGCTGTAAGCAGGGAAAGGCCTGAAATTCGCCAGGACACCGGCCTGTCCGGCTACCGCCCAACGTTGTACTGGAATCGCGAGGTTGGCGTTGCCGACGTGACCAGACAGCAGAGTGCCAACCGGAATAAAGTCGGTGTTGATCGTGTCCGGTAAGTGCCTTCCCTCGGTGCCAACGTACGCTACCTCGAGAACGGTATTTGTAGGCAACCGGCGTGCGATCGACAGGCTCATGTTTGCCGTCCGTGGAATGAAGATCGAATGCTGGTCGGCCGTGCTGATCCCGATGCTGCCGAGTTGGGCGAACGGGTTGATCTGAGTCATCGTGTTGTACGTCAGGCCAGTGTTATTGCCAAGCCCGCCGAACTGGTAGCTGTCAAAGGTTTCACTGAAACTGTTAGGCGGTTGCTGCAGTGAGTAGTACTGGTAATTACCCTGCACGCGGTTATAAAAGATCCCCGCGCCGCCCCTGACAACCGTGTCGCCTCTTCCGTTGATATCCCACGCAAAATTGAGCCTCGGTGCCCACTGAATCCCGGGCGTGCTCACCAACCCCTTGGGTATCGCACCGCTCTTAGCGGTTAGAATGCCATTGGGCTTCGTGGGATCGTTGTTGACAAGGATGCCCTGGCCTTGAACGTACGAGCCGGGATCGAAAATGATACCCTGACCGCCTTGCTCATAGTTATTGGGATAGTAATCGGCCCTGACACCAAACTCCAAAGTCAAGTTCGGTCTTACCTTCCAGCTATCCTGTAGGTAGAACTCGAAGTTGTGCAGTCTGAAATTCCCGATGGGCGTCTTTGTCCCGGCAACGACCTGAGTCGGCCTGCCGGTCAGTATGTCGGCAAACTCGTTGCCGGTCGAATGGTTGCCCCAGTTGGCGAAAATGAATCTGCCCTCGGTGTCGGTGTTGAAGTTCTGGATCTTGTCGGCCTGCTCGATCAGGGTGCCGAACTTGATAGTGTGCGCCCCTTTGACCTTGGTAGCGTTATCGGTAACCGAGAAGCTCGAGTTGTGTGAGAACAGCGGGTTGCCGCCCGGCGACCACAAATCGCCGTGAGTCTGACCGCCCCAGCTCGTGATAAACGCCAATGGAACGTACTTGCTTTGCTGACCGAATGGAGTGGCGTAGTTGCCAATACCGAGCGACGAGATGGAAACCTTGCTCGGGTCAGCGTAGTCGTTATTGAGCAACAGCTTGCTGGCGCTCACAACAACCTCGTTAGTCAGCGTCGGATTTATCACCCGGACCAGGCTCGCCGACATTGAACGTCCGAGGTCCTGGCCTTGCACGTGGCTCGGCAACTCATAGTTCGACGGATTCCACCAAAGGCCCCGAGCGAAGTCCTGCGTTTCAGCCTCTCGCGCCAACCGGACGTATAACTTGGTATTGGGAGTGATATTGTAATCAACTCGCCCAACCATCTGGGTTCGATTGGTGGGCTGCAATCCCTGGTTAGCGTAGTTCAGCAATGGCGAGTCATTCGGATTCGGATCCGTGAAGTTCGGGAGCGGATACTGATTCAGGAAGACCTTGCCGATCGGAAATTGCGTTGGATCGAAATGGATTTGCTGTGAACTATCGCACGTGGCGGCCCCATTCTTACAGAAGGTGCCGGCGCGCTCAGCAAGCGTCGGAGTGCGGTCGAGTACCGTGTTGAGCTGTACCTGCTGCCGCTGAACCTCATAACCAAAGAAGAAGAACAGCTTGTCGCGGTTCTTGTTGAACCCGGTCCCCGGAATCAGGACGGGTCCTCCGATATTGCCGCCCGGATACTGGTAGCTGTCCTGCGACCTCGGCAGGCCAAAGAGCGTATTCGAACGGTCATTGGCATTAAATCGGTAGTTGCGGATGTAATCGTAAACCTCGCCGTGAAACCCGCTGCTCCCGTTCTTGGTTGTAGCCGTGATCTGAACACCGCTGGATCCATATTCCGCGGAGTAGTTGCTCGTCTGGACCTTGACTTCCTGGACCATGTCCGCGTTGGCGGTGATTATCGTTCCATTGTTGGATCCGATATCCATGATCCTGGAGCCGTCAATGCTGATGTTGTTATTCTCGCCGCGCAGGCCATTGACGTTATAGCTGTTGTTTGCATTGGCGCCGCCGCCGAACGTCACGCTTTGAATCGTAGTCTCATCCGGAGCGACCACGCCCGGTAATATCCTGAGCAATTCGAGCGCGCTGCGGCTGATGATGCTGGTGTTGTCGATGGTCTTGGACGTGATCGTGTTCTCCTTGGCGCCGGTCTCCTTCTGGATTACTTCAACCGATGCCTGGATAGTCACCACCTCATTGGCGGCACCGACCTCCATCACAGCGTCCACGCCCTTGGTATCGCTGGCGCTTACGATGATGCCGGTCTGCTCGTATGTCTTAAAACCCTGCGCCTCGACTTTCAGGGTGTAGGTGCCCGGATCTATCGAGCTGAAATTGTAGACTCCCTCTTCGGTGGTCTTCGCTTTTCGCTCGAACGTAGTTGCGTTGTTTGTCAGCGTGACGCTTGCCTTTGGCACTACTGCGCCGGATGGGTCCTTAACTAATCCTCTCAAAGTGGCGCTGCCGGTAACTTGTGCGATGGCAAAAGACGCCGGTAGCAGCAGTAGCGCCAGACCAAGCCCGATCTTGAGGAACAGCCTGGCTCCACTGTTCGAATGCGATGTCAAATCCTGAGTCAGCATTTATTTGCCTCCAA
>Ga0126371_10004593_pt1 | contig 12188 bp, 13 predicted proteins | sample PanSoiMetaPlot_4_FD_110145 | JGI IMG/M metagenome (GOLD analysis project Ga0126371, IMG submission 110145) | Tropical forest soil microbial communities from Panama - MetaG Plot_4 | ecosystem: Environmental > Terrestrial > Soil > Tropical forest > Bulk soil | place: Panama | collected 2016-02-17
GGGGCGACCTCGGCCGAGGAGTTGGAAGCCGAGGGCTCGCGCGATCCCGGATGGGCCATCCAGCAGGCCAAGAGGCTGCTGGACGCCGGCGCGGAAATGATCATGGTGGAATCCGAGGGGATCACGGAAAGCGTGAAGAAATGGCGTAGCGACGTGGCCGCCAAGTTCATCGGCGAGCTGGGAATCGAGCGCCTGATGTTCGAGGCCGCAGATCCGGAAGTGTTTGCCTGGTACGTAAAGAACTACGGGCCGGAAGTGAATCTGTTCGTCGATCACAGCCAGATTGTTCAACTGGAATGCCTGCGCTCGGGAATCTGGGGAACGAAAAGCGTATGGGGCCGCATCTTGACATATGAAGGGAGTTAGCGTGAAACAGATTATTGCAATATCCGCTGCATTGTTAATGTCCTCATTCGCAGTCCTGGCCCAGCAACGCGAGAAGAACCCTGGCGGGGCTCCTCCCGCGGCGGCCCCTCATCCGCAGTTGGGACACATTCCCGCTCACGGCCCGACGCCGCAGCCCCGCGCGGAGAGAGGCGGTCAGCCTCAGGCCCATGAGGAGAGAGGCGGTCAGGCCCGCGTTCCGGAACACAGAGAACCGCCTCGTGTGACGGAAAGGGACGAGTGGCGGGGGCATGCGCTGCGGGAAGAAGGCCGCCTGCGCCAGGAGCATCCCTTTGAACATGGCCGGTTCAATGGAGGGTTCGGGCCAGGCCATGTGTTCTATCTCCGAGGCGGAGGGCCACAGCGATTTTTCTTGGACGGCTTTTATTGGAGCGTGGCGCCCTATGATGCCGAATACGTGGGCGACTGGACCTGGGACAGCGATCCGATCGTGCTGTACGAAGATCCCGATCATCCCGGCTGGTATCTGGCGTATAACGCCCGGACCGGCACGTACGTCCACGTGATGTTCCTGGGAGCGCAAGGGTAACGGCGCGAAGAAACGTCCTGTTTTGAGCAGGCTCTATTCATCGGGGCCGGTGGCCTGTCCGGGGAGGGTCCTGGCCGCTCGATTGCAGCTAGCTATAGGTGGAGGTTTGTATGAAGTCTTCGACACTCGTTCAGGAAGTATCGCAAGAGAATAGAATCGATCATCCCGTTATGCGGCATCTTCAGCGGGAAGTCGCGAACGCTTTTGTGCTGTATGCGAATTACAAGCACTATCACTGGCAAACATACGGCCCGTTGTTTCACGATTTGCACTTGATGCTCGATGATTTCGCCAAGGAGACGCTGGAAACCATCGACGAATTGGCGGAGCGCATCCGGATGATCGGCCAGGATATTCAGTGCGTGCAGTTAAAACAAATGCAGGAAGCTGCGTCGGTGCATTCCGCGCAGGCGGGTCAATCCGCCCGCGAGATGATCGAGGAAGCCGGAGCGAATCTGCTGATCGTCATCAAGGACATGCGCGAGGCGGCCAAGGCGGCCGATGACGCAGGTGATCCGGGCACGGTGGATCTCTTTTCCAAGATGGTCCGCTCCCACGAGAAGCACGAGTGGTTTTTGCGCCAGGTGCTGAAGAAGAAAGACGGACTGATCTTTTGAGAGACTCGGGGGCGCTGCGCGCTCAAGCGTGCGCCGGCCTGGGGCTCGGCGCCTTTCCGAACAGCCGGCGCAGCTCGTCCTTGGCCTTCGCCAGAACGCGCTTTTGTTTTTCCGGTAACGCGCGCCCCGCGCGGTTCATGTAAAAATTCAGCATCGACATGGCGGATTGAAACGGCGAGGCTTTGCGCCTAGCGCTGGACTCGGCGGAGCGCTTGAGCGATGCCGCAATCCGGCGGGGACTGCTGAAAGTAAACACTCCGGGATCTAAATCGAGCGCATTGCTGGTTTCGGTGACGTGTTGCGACCAGCGGCGGGGGGCCGCAATTTTCTTCTTGCTAGATTTCGCCTTCATACCCTTGGGATGGCAATTGAGGCGCCACAAGCTCAAATCGAATAAAGGCGCTAGCGGAACCGCGAGATCCGGGTTCGTGGCGCGAAGGATGCCATCCTTGGCCTCGTGCCTGCCAAATGGTAGGCCGCGGCGGCGCAACGGATCGATCACCCATACATTGGGAGACGCCCATACCTAGATAGTCGTCAATTCGTTCCCATCATCCCGGCCATAAAGAAGCGGCGGTCAGGGCTTGAGTCCTCAAGTGTGGATACTCCCCCAAGGTTCCGCTCCAGCACCACGCCGTCAAAGTATCGCAATCAGGGCGGTATGCGGTGCGCAAATACTCATTCACGGAGACGAAAGTGGCGACAGGCATGCGTCCAGTGTAATGCTGCTACCCTTGAATACTACGCATGCCGGAGAGCAAACTACAGGTTATCCCGCTGGGCGGGCTCGGCGAATTTGGAATGAATTCCCTGGCCCTTCGCTATGGGGATGACATCATCGTGATCGACGCCGGAATGATGTTTCCGGACGCCGAACTGCTGGGCGTCGATATCGTTACGCCCGATTTTTCTTACTTGGAAAAGAATGCGCCGCTGGTCCGCGGGCTCGTGTTGACGCATGGCCATGAGGATCACATCGGCGCGGCGCCGTTTCTGCTCTCCCAAGTTCCGATGCCCGTCTACGGCACAGCTTTCACGCTGGCGCTGGTGGAACGTCGCCTCGAAGAACACGAGATGCTGGAGGAAACCGAGCTTCATAAAGTCAAGCCCGGCGACCGCATCGAACTCGGCTGCTTCTCGATCGAGTTTATTCACGTCACGCACTCGATCGTGAGCTCTGTGGCGCTGGCGATCACGACTCCGATAGGAGTGGCAATCCATACAGGAGATTTCAAGGTCGATCCCACGCCGACCGACAACAACCTCTTCGACCTGCACACGCTGGCGGAATACGGCAAGCGCGGAGTTCTTTTGCTGCTCTCCGACTCAACCAACGTCGACCGGCCTGGCTACACCGAGAGCGAACGCGCCGTGGCGCCGCGCCTGGAGGATCTATTCGTCCGCTCGCCACGCCGCTTGGTGATTAGTTGCTTCAGCTCGTCGGTCCACCGGCTTCAGCAGATCGTCGATCTGGCGGACGAGTATGGCCGCAAGGTGGCGTTCTTGGGGCGAAGCATGCTGACCACCACCGAGATCGCGCACGATCTAGGGCTGCTGTCCATTCCCAACAATCTCCTGCTGCGGCCTCAGGATCTGATGACCGCGGCGCCTAGCAAAGTGGTCGCCATCGTCTCGGGCACACAGGGCGAGCCGATGTCCGCGATGTCGCGCGTGGCCGTGGACAATCACAAGCATCTCTCGATTGAGCCGGGCGACACGGTGGCGCTGAGCGCCCGCATCATCCCAGGCAACGAGAAAGCCATCTACCGGATGATTAATCACTGCGCGCGCCGCGGCGCGGACGTTGTGTATGGGTCGATGAACCCGCCGGTCCACGTTTCCGGACACGGCAGCGCAGAAGAGTTGCGCCTGGTTTTGAACCTGGTCCGACCGCGTTATTTCGTCCCGATTCACGGGGAATACCGGCAGATGGCCAAGCACGCGCAACTGGCGCAGCATTTGAGCCACGCGGGGTTGAAAGATACGTTCATTCTCGAGTCCGGAGAGACGCTCGAGATCGATTGCGAGGGCGCGCGGAAAGGCGAGCCGGTTCCGGTGGGGCGCGTCTGTATCGACTCCGGCAGCCTGGACGAAGTGGTGGAGGACATCGTCATTCGCGACCGCCGCCATCTTTCCGAAGACGGCTTTGTGCTTCCCATCATCGCCATCAACCGGCGCACGGGACGCAGCGAGACGCCGCCGGAGATCGTGAGCCGCGGCTTCATGTCGATGGAAGAGAGCGCGGGCGTGTTGCAGGAAGCTCGGCAAGTGGTGATGAAGACGCTGGATAGCTCGACCGCCGAGGAGCGTGGCGATTGGGGCGTGATGCAGGAGAAGATTCGCGCCGACCTGAAGCGCTACATCAGCAAGCAAACCTCTCGACGGCCGCTGATCATGCCGGTGATTTTAGAGGTGTAGAATAATTCCGTTCGAAAGGAGAACTACAGTATGAAAGCTCTGGCGATGGGATGCGCGGGCGGGCTGACGGCGTTTTTGGGCGTGTTGGCGACGACCGCCCCGGCCCAACAACAACAGGATCTCAGCAAGGTGGAGATCAAGACCACTAAGCTCAAAAACAATTTCTACACGCTCGAGGGGCAAGGAGGGACCATCGGCATTCTTACCGGCCCGGATGGCGTGTTCATGGTGGATACGCAGTTCGCTCCTTTGAGCGATAAGATCATCGCCGCCATCAGAAAGGCGTCCAATAACGCGCCTATCAAGTATGTGGTGAACACGCACGTGCACGGCGATCACACCGGCGGAAACGAGAACCTTGCGAAAACGGGCGCGGTGCTTCTATCGCGAACCGAGCTGCGGTACCGGCTTGCTCATCCGGCCCCGGCGGCGAACGGAACACCGGGGACACCCGCGCCCATTGGGGCGCTGCCCGCGATCACCTACGACGGTCCTGTTACATTTCACATGAACGGCGAGGAAATTGATTTGATCCCGATTCCCCACGCTCACACAGATGGCGACACCCTCGTGCGTTTCGTCGATAGCGACATCATCATGACCGGCGATTTCTACCGCTCCGTCCAATATCCCAATATCGACCGGGCGAACGGCGGGAGCCTGAGGGGAATGCTGGATGGACTGGCTTTGGTGATCGGACTGGCTGGGCCGAAAACGAAAATTGTTCCCGGTCATGGCGATATCGTGGACCGGAACGCGGTGGCCGCGCACCGGGACATGATACTGGCCATCCGGGACAAGATCGCGCCGCTGGTGGCGCAGGGGAAGAGCCAGCAGGACGTGATCGCCATGAAACCGACCGCCGATTTCGACGCGAAAGTCCCCAATGCTTCTACTACTTCCGAGCGCTTCGTGACGCAGGTCTATCAGGAGTTGAAGGAAGGCAAATAGCTCCTACGGCGTGATCGCACAACAACGTCCCAGCGGCGCGGGAGCCGCAAAAGCTGGTCTCGTTAGAAAGCTAAATCGCTCCTAACTCAGCTTCAGTGAGCCGAGGATCAAACCTCCTATAACAACCACGCCCGCCAAAGCGTAAAGCGCGTAACGGAGCATCCGCTGCTTGCTCGATGTGACGCGGTTTTCGTCCTTCCTGATCTGCTCGTCGAGGCTTTCAAACATGGAGCCCTCCTAAACGATAAGGCCGTGACAAATACGTCCCAACCCGATTTGAGCTTGGCCAAAGTATATACCTGCGGAGGGCGAAAGAAAAGGGGATGCAAACTCGAAAAATTCGAGCCGGCTGAATCGCTACAGCACCAAGAAACCGCTGGTGCGGCGGACGTTGAGGATGTGAGTCCACATGACGCGCGCGCGTCCAGAGAGGTCTTCGCGAGTGAAGCTTACGGCGAGGCCAGGTTCCAGCGCCTGGCAATCGTGCGAGGCGCGGAAACCGCCTTGCGCTCGTTTCGACCAGAGCCGCCTGAATGGTGAGCGGGGCGGGATTCGAGATGGCGATTTCCACGATGCCGGAGCCGGGCGCGCGCTTTTCTCTTCGCCGTTCCATCGATTTCACCCCGCTACAGGCGCGGTTTGCGCACCCGAGTTTTGGTAAGTCTTCATGCGACGCTGGAGGGTCCGCTGGGAAGATGCCGAGGCGCGCAGCGGCGCGCTCCTGATGTCCGCCGTTCTCGCGCAGGGCCTCCAAAATTGCAGACTTTTCGAGCTCGGGCAGAACGACGCATCGGTAAAGCCCAGCCGAAAATGCATCTTGCAAGAACTCCTCGGGTAGATCGGCGGTGGCGACTTCCGGTCCCGCCGCGAAGACCGCCGCGCGCACGCCGACATTCTTGAGCTCTCTCACATTTCCCGGCCAGCCATACCCGCGGAGCTTTTCGGCAGCCTCGCTTGAAAAACGAAGACCAGGCCTTTGTTGCGCCAGGAAGTGATGCGCAAGCGGCATAAATGTCGTCGCCGCGATCGCGTAGAGGACGGAAAGCTGAATCTGAGACAGCCGGTGATAGAGATCGGCCCGGAAGCGCCCTTCTTGAACGGCGGCTTTGAGATCCCTGTTGGTCGCTACAACCAGCCGGACGTCCACGGAGACTTTCTTGACGCCGCCGACGCGAAAGAAGCTCGCGCCATCCAGCAAGCGGAGCAATTTCACTTGGAGCCGTGCGTCCAGCTCGCCATTCTCGTCGAGAAACAGAGTTCCGCGATCCGCCATTTCGGACAAACCCGGCTTGGCGGAGTCGGCGCCGCTGAAGGCGCCCTTTTCGTGGCCGAACAGCTCGCTCTCCAACAGATTCTCCGGCAGCGCGGCGCAGTTTACGTCCACCCAAGACTTCGCCGAGCACGGGGAGAGATGATGGATCGCGCGCGCGACGACTTCTTTTCCCGTCCCGCTTTCGCCGGTGATCAACACCGTGGGCTGGTGGCGGCGACCTTTTGGCCATCGCCAGAAGACGGCGCATGGCTTCGCTTCCGAAAATGGCCGTGGCGCCCAAAAATTCGCCGCATTCGAAGAGTTCGCTCAAGCCCTATTGTGAGCGGCTCGGCGCGCGCAAGCCATTCGGGATTCACATGGGAATCCTCGCGGTGAAAACCTGAGATGGTTACGAATTCCCAAACATGGTCGGATTCGAGTACGGAGCGTTCCACATCTCTTTCGGACCCAGGTTGGCAGTGAGATAATCCTGCCTTGTCTGCCCGGAAGGAAGGCCGTAATTCGTCGCCTGGAGGTAGGCGAGCTGCTGATCCTGCGTCAGCTCGTCCCATTTCATATTGGTTCCCGGGATTGTCAGTCTGGACATGGGATCGCCGGCCTGGGTGACCTTGTCCTGGTTCAGGATGGCGGCCGGGGACATCATGGCCCCGAAGGCGGCTTCGTTGGCCAATTCAGTGGCCAGTGTGGGCACGGTAGCCATGCTGGCGCCAAACGGAATGGTGACGTAACCATCGGGAGCGCCGCTCTGGGAAGCGCTGGGATCCGATGCCGTGTTGGAAGTCGCCTCCGGAGTTGTCGCAGTGACAAGATATTGTCCACCGCCGGAGCCACTGTCAGAATTTTGGCTGGCTTCCAGCTGAATATTGATTTGCACCGCCGATTCGTTCGATTGACTCAAGTATTGCTCCAGCGTCGCGGCAAGTTGCTGGGCGAAAGAAGTTGCTGAAGCGGCGGAAGGTGTGCCGCTGAAGAGAGTGATTGTGTTATTGACCGCCGGCGTGCTGCTTGTTGCTGAAACCATGCGTCGGTGTGCCTCCGCGTCTGCGGATGCACGCCGAAGGCCGTTGGTGGACGACTATTTCTTGGGCGCGCCGAAATTGACCTTGATTTCGTAGCGTTGGTCGAAGGGAACCAGCACCAGATAGACGGAGGCGACGTTTGGGATGGCGGCGGCGTCCGACGGCGGTTCATAGCTCACCAGGAGCGTCGCATTCTCTTCGAAATTCACGTCAACTTTATCCAGCTTCGCGCTGAGGCCCGGCAACTGAGGAGCATGAACCTCCAGGTGGACCGAGCCTTGCGCGCCATTGTGGAACACAACCTTTTCCGAAGACGCTTTGTCCGCGGCCAAAGTGATCTCAGACTTATCCAAGGATTTATCCGCGCCGGACTGCTGCAGAATCTTCTGCGCCGCGGCCATGATCGTATCCTGAGTAAGCTTGGGAGGCAGGCCGCCGATGGTTCCGTCCGCGTTCTTCTTCAGCAACGGCACGTCGGAAGGCCCCACGGGCGTAACCCAGGCATCCTTTGGCGCTTCGCTGGACCAGACCCATTTTCCGTTCTCCAGCTTCCAGGTGGTGATCATGGGCACATCGACTTCCGCCTTCGTGTCCTGTTGCGCGGAGACGCTGAAGCTCCAAAGGCGCTTTACATCCAGCTTGACCGCCGCCTTTTCAAAGCCGCTCTCGTATTTAATGTTCGTGATCTTGAACTCCTTCAGCGGAGTTTTCCCGGAGTTGAAGTAGTCGTCCTTCGTGTCGGCAGCCACATAATCAAAGGCGTCGTAGAATTTGGCATCCACCAGAGCCTGAAAGAACCCCGTCACTCGCGCGCGCAACGCGCGGTCGACCTCGGGCGGCGGCTGAGGATCGGGCGTTTGGGCGAAAGCCGCAAGCGGCAAGAGCAGCAAGGTAGATCGAAGAACCATGGAAACTCCTTCAGTCTATCTCAACTCCTTTGCAGACGCGGAGGCTGGAGGAACGTTAGCCGCATGTCATATGATTGACAGAGCTTATGCCGGTATCTCTCTCCCGAAGAATCGTTCGAGGGGCGCGGAGCTTACGTTTCGACACGCTGCCGCGCGAGGCCGTAGAGAAAGTCGAGATCGCGCTATTGGACTATTTTTCGTGCGCGTTTGAGTCACGCGGCCTAGGGCCAAGCGTGCACGCCATCGAGCTTGCGGCGCGGGCGCCCGGCCGCACCACGGTGATCGCGACTCCTCTGAGGGCCGCCGCGCCGGAAGCCGCCTTCGCCAACGCCGTGCTCGGGCACGGATTGGTGCGCGAGGACATGCACACGGGATCGGTGAGCCACTTGGGCGTGGTCGTTTTTCCCGCGCTTCTGGCGCTGGCGGAGTCCTCGCGAGAGCCGGCGACCGGGCGCGACTTTGTGACGGCCGCCGTGTGCGGCTACGAGACAGGCGCCGCCATCGGGCGCGCGCTGATGGATCGCGATGTGGTGAAGCGTTTCCGCCCCACCGGGGTCACGGGGCCGCTGGGCTCGGCGATTGCGGGAGCGCGGCTCCGGCGGCTTAACGAAGATGCCGCTACCAGCGCGTTGGGATTCGCTGCCAACGCCATTGCGGGATTGAACGAATGGCCGGTGCAGGGCGCTGACGAAATGTTTTTCCATGTGGGATTCGCTGCGCGCAATGCCGTGACCGCCGTGGAGCTGGCGGAGTTGGGAGCTTTTGCATCGGAGTCGGCGCTGGACGGACCCGCGGGACTCTTCGCCGCGCTGGGCAAGCCGGACAACACGGATCAAGTGGCGCCGTTTTCGGGCGGACCGCTCGAGATCCTCTCTGTCTATCACAAGCCTGCGCCTGCCTGTAACTACGCGCAGACGGCGTGTCAGGTGGCGCGAATGCTGGCGGTCGAAGACCGCGTGCGGACTCCCGAAATCGCTGGAATCGACGTGAGAGTGTCCGCCGCAGCCCTCAATTATCCAGGCTGTAACGCCAGCGGGCCATTTGAGCGCGTCTTGCAGGCCAAAATGAGCATCCAGTACTGCGTTGCGGCGACGCTCGTGCGCGGAGCGATCGAGGAAGCCAACTATCGCCTACTCGCCGATCCCGAAGTGAAGCGGCTGATCGATGCTATCGCGCTCGAAGAAGCTCCAGAGTTCACTGCAGCCTATCCGCGCGCCCAAGGGACGGAGATTACCGTTACGCTCCACAATGGACGGGTGATCCAGCGAAGATTGGACGATCTGGTTCCGGCGACGCCCGATCAAGTTCGCGATCGGTTCCGCACGGCGGCGGGAGGGGCGCTGGGCAGCGATGCGGCCATCGCGCTGGAAGAGGCGGCGGGACGACTCGAAGAATTGCCCGATATGGCCGATCTTGTGGCCTTGGCGGCGGGAAAGGATCGCGATGCAGCCGCTTCATAAGATCGACGACGAAACCGCCGCTTATATTTTGGAAACCCGGCGGCAGTTCGAGGACTTGAGGCAAGTGGCCGCGCAACTTGCGGGGTTCCTTGTGCTGAACGCTTCGGGTGCGGACACGGCGTCTCCGGACCACCCCATGCTCGCCTCGGCGGCTGAGCTGTATCGAGATGCGGCCGAGGGTGTGCAGTGCGCCCGCCCGAGCCGCCGAGCGCTGCTGCATCATCGGTTTCTATTGGAGGCAAGCGCCGATCTTGGCGCCGCGCTGACCGCGGCGCGAAACGGCTTGAGAGTCGATCCGGTGCTCCTCCCGCTGCGGCGCGCCTACCGTCATCTTCAAGACGCGGCGTGCGAGCTGCCCGGATTTGAGATGGTGTCGTTTCAGCACGCCTGTTGCGCGGCGCGTCGAGCCCCGGATCGGGCGCCCCAAGAGAATCGAATATGAACCGCTACTCCATTTGGGCGATGGAATTCGCCGAGGTTCCCGACTATCATTTGAGCGGCCTCATCTACGGCGCGCACAATCAGGGCTACCGTCGGCTGCCGTATTGCTATGTGGTGATCAAAGGACAAGGCCGAGTCGCCATGATCGATGTCGGCTACAACCACAAAGCTTATGGCGAGGTGCTGGCCAATACTTACGGCGTGCGGAACTGGCGGCCTCCGCGGGAGGTTTTGGCGGAATGCGGACTCGCGCCGGAAGACGTCTCCACCGTATTTATCACGCACGCGCATTTCGACCACATGGGGAACCTGGAGGATTTCCCAAACGCGACCTTTTATATCCAGGAGCGTGAGCTATCGAAGTGGGTGTGGGCGATGTCGCTGGAGCGGCGATTCCGCTGGCTGATGCTGGGAATCGATCCGGCCGACTTGCTGCGCGCGGTGGATTTAGCGCGGCAGGGGAGGCTGGTCTGCGTCAACGGCGATCGCGAAGATGCGCTGCCCGGAATCGATCTGCGCGCCGCCTTCGACACGCATACCTGGGCCTCCATGTACGTGACCGTCCGCAATGATCTAGCGGCGAATTCCGGCAACACTTGGGTCTTCGCGGGCGATCTGATCTACGCCGCCGAGAACCTGCGCGGCGCAGACGCGGACGATCCTTTCTATGTTCCCGTCGGGCTCGCCACCGGCAGCCAGGTGAATCTCATCATGACGGCCGAGGACATGATCAAGGCCGCGCAGGGCGACCCCAACCGCGTCATTGCGGTTCACGAGGACCGGCTCGGCTCGATGTTCCCTTCGCGTACCACCTCCGCGAATCTGAAGATCACCGAGCTCGCGCTCGCGGAGGGGGAGCCCAGCCGAGTGGGCTAGATCGAGACTGGCGGCGCACCACGGCGCGCACTCGTCTCCATGCTCGCGCCAGATCCTCGGGCTCCATAAAGAGGACATAGGCCGACAGAGCGTCCCATTCGAACATCGGTATGTTCAGCGAGTACTCGATCAGCAAGTGAAACAGCAACCCGGCCGCCAATACGTAGTAGCGGAACTCCTTAATCCAAACCAGAACGCCCAAGGAAAACTCCAGGCCCAAAGCGCACCAACTCCCGAACTTGAGGACGATGGGATTGCGAAACCATGCGGGGAGAGGAAAACGCCGGAGCTCGTCAAGATGATAGACGTAACCGATCGCCGTCCCCTCGATCCAGGGCGGTCCCTGCGCCTTCCAGCAAAACGCAGCAAAATACAGAAGCGCCAACTGGAACTGAATCATTCGCTGTGCCCATGGACTGCGCGCCTGGGTACCAGGATCTTGCTTACCCCTGCGGATGCGGATCAGGCGATCGACGGAAAAATCTGCTCCGGCCGGCGCAAATATCAAGAAAAAACCAGCCAAGCGTAGGAAAGTGTCCCCGCCGTGCGTGATGTACAGGTTTCTTTGTTGGATCGAGGTCAGGCAGAGGAATACGATCACGCTGTTGAGCCGCGTCAGAAAACCGGCGCTCAGTGAGATAGCCGAGCACAGAAACACCCAGAACAACGCCTCGATCCAGGCATCGCTGCGGGGAAGAAGCACGAATAGGTTGAGGCGCGTGCCCGGCTCCATCTGCTGCATTGTGCGCAGGCCCACCCAGGCGTGAGTTCCATACCAGGTCAGCCAGTCCGGTCGAAGCAGTAGAAGAGTGACGACCACCAGCCCGCCATATATTGCCCGAAACAATGCGATCGGCGTGGGAGCCTGAGGCGCGAAGAAGAAGCCATTCCAAGCCTCGATGAGCGACCTTAGCCGAACTCCGTCGCCAGACCACGCCCTCGCGGTCGCGGCTCGGTAACCGCGGGTAAGCCCAAACGACGATTCGGAGCCGCGACCCTCAGGCAGCGGTTGTGACGAATCTGATTTGGTCTGACTTAGCCTCACTCCAGATCCCGGGCCGATATGGTGTGGGCATAGAAGATATGCGCATCCCAAGGCGCGCCATCGTACGAGCCGTCTCCGCGGAGAACGATTGCCGACCAGTGCCGCACCAGGAAAACCACCTTAACTCGAGCCGGGCGGTTGTTATTTACCCTCGCGATAAAGCGCGCCGCGTCCGGCCACAGCTCCGCGTGCGCGTCGTCGTTCAGATTTTCCACAAACTTGCGATATCGTTCCTTAAAGTAGCGA
>Ga0126371_10004597_pt1 | contig 12178 bp, 8 predicted proteins | sample PanSoiMetaPlot_4_FD_110145 | JGI IMG/M metagenome (GOLD analysis project Ga0126371, IMG submission 110145) | Tropical forest soil microbial communities from Panama - MetaG Plot_4 | ecosystem: Environmental > Terrestrial > Soil > Tropical forest > Bulk soil | place: Panama | collected 2016-02-17
ATGGGAAACTCTTGTCCATAAAAACGGCCCTGACCAATCACCGGAAGCTCTGAATCCGAAACGACCTTGTACGGCGGCGGATCGTCACGCCGTTCCCATTCCCGCACGATGCGGTTGCGCAACCCGCGAGTCGAAGCGTCGGGGAAGTCCGGACCGAAGATCAGATGACGGGCTGTATCCCCGACATCAGCAGCGACAACGCGGGCCTTGTATTGCGGATGGGCATAGGCCTCGAAGCTCGCAAGTAGGCGAGTCCCCACCCAGACCGCGTCCGCGCCGAGTGCCAGCGCGGTAGCAAAAGTCCGACCATCGGCAATGCCGCCCGCAGCGACGACGGGCACGGAAGGGACTGCATCGATAACTGCGGGAAGCAAGGAGAATGTTGCCGCGACAGCCCGGTTGTGGCCGCCGGCCTCGCTGCCTTGCACGACGAGTCCTTGGGCTCCGCGTCGGAGAGCCGCTTTCGCTTCGTCCGCGCTGCCAACTTGAAACCAGATATGACTACCAGCCGCCCGCAGACGCGATAGCCACTCGTGCGGCACATCATCCCAAAAGAATACAGCAACCGGGACCTTCTCCGTGACGCACACCTCGATGTGCTCGATCGTGCTGAACCGGCCAATGATATCAACGCCGAAACACGCGGGGTTGACTGCTTTGACACCGCGGATCGCCTCTTGCAGCACGTCGGCGGGCATTGCAGCAGCGCCCAGCATACCCATTCCGCCGGCCTCGCACACCGCCCGCACCAGGGGCGCAGTGGCAATGAACGCCATGCCTGCGTTAATGAAAGGAACCTTTAGTCCGTATTGCTCTGTGATGCGTGTCCTTAACATGAGGTCCTCGGTATCGTGCTTTTTCTCTCTGCGTTTACGCCAGTACATGGAATCGATACGTCACCTAGGCGATGGGTTTGTTTTAGGCTGCGGCAGGAACCTCACCGCGTCGGGCCAACAGCTGCTCGCCCGCGCTCACGTAGTGTCGTTGCTGGAGCCGAGCGTGCTGTCCCGCAACATGCAGGTCTCGCAGGCGCCGCTGCAGCGGTGAGTTCTCGTACACCGCGCTGCTTCCAGCCAGGGCGAAACAGGCATCAGCGACGCGCACGCATGTCGTGGTCGTCCATACTGCGGCCTGGCTACTCTCGGCCAGCAGGGCCTCGCCCTTCAGCGTCCCTGAAACCGCGTGATGCCAGTGGCTCGCGCTTTGAGACTTTAAGAACGCGCGCGTGGCCCTCAGATCCGCGACCACGCGGCCGAACTCGAATTGGAATGTCTCGGAGTCCTGCATCGGCACACGCGATTGCACTTGCCGCCGGCCGGTAGCCGCAAGGTCGATGAGATTGCTTACTACCGCTTCCGCCATGCCAAGCGCACTGGCAGCATGAAGAAGGGGGAGGAACTGTGGCAGGGCCGCATATAGCGGTCCGGACAGAAATGGCGCGCCGCGCTCGAGGTCAGCAAAATTCGAGACGGGGACCGTTTTGTTCTTCAAGACAACATGGTGGCTCCCAGTACCCTTAAGGCCTGCCGCATACCAGCTGTCCTCGATCTGCCACTCACGCGCGGGAAGCCAGGCAGCCTGAATCTGCGGCCGTCCTGCTTCGCTGACAAGAGGCTTGCCGTTGGAGATCGAAACGCAGAACCCCGCTATCCAGGCGGCGTACTGGCATCCACTGGAGAATGGCCAGCATCCGCTCACCAGTCGCCCATTCGCGCGGGCCTCCTCCGCGGTTCCTGCAGGTTGAGAGGCACCCGCAAAAATCACGTCGGGGCCGTTTTGATAAATGTGCTCGTAGGTCTGCTGCGGCAGAAATGGCGCGAACAGGCTGCCGTTGCTGCTCGTCATGGCATTCCAGCCAACGGAGCTGTCGATCTTGGCAAGCTCCACCAGGATCTCGAGGCCCGCCGGCAGGTCGAGCTCCAACCCTCCGTAGCTCCGCGGGACAAACATGCGAAAGATGCCGGCCCGTTTCAGCGCTTCGACGATATCCGCCGGGATTCGCCGCGACGCTTCGATCTCCAATGCGCGCGCCGTGATGGCGGGTCCCAATTCCTGGACAGCCCTCAGCAAAGATTTGCCTGTGAGCGACGAAGGCGACATGCCGGAAGAGGCATGCCTGGTTTTGGGTGAGAGGAGACGTTCACTCATGATCGTACCTTGCAGTTTGATGTTCATTGGTAATTTGTCGGGCGAAGCGTCATGGAGCCGGAAGGTCCGCTTTTTTCGGTTACCCGGCGATCGCAGCCGAAAGGAATTTCCGAAACGGGTCGCCATAAGGCGGATGGAGAAGCGCCACCGCTTCCTTCGCCTCGGTCTGCCGATAGATCGCGCGCGCATGACTGAACGTGCGGAACCCCGCTTCGCCCCTGTAGGTCCCCATGCCGGATGCGCCGATCCCGCCGTATGGCATGTCCTCCACGAACATGTGCGTCATCACGTCATTGATCGTGACGCCGCCCGACGCGGTGCGGTCGAGCACCTGGCGAGCCCGCTCATCGTCCGCTCCGAAATAGTAGAGAGCCAGTGGACGCGAGCCGGCTCCGATCGTTTCCAGCGCATCGTCGATGCTGCGATAGCCGAGGATCGGCAGGATCGGACCAAAAATTTCGTCGAGCATGACCAGCGTATCGCGAGGCGGATCGAGAATCAGGACCGGCATCATGCGACGCGCGCTCGCCGGTCTGGCAGGCTCGAAGACTTTCAGGACTTCGGCACCTCTGGCGCCGGCATCCGCCACCAGCCGCTCCAGTCGTGCGATGTGCGCGTCATTGATGATCGACGTGTAGTCGACGGAGTCGAGACCGTCCGGATACATGCGACGCGCGGCGGCGACGCACTGTTCGGCGAACTCACGCTCGCTTCCCGCCGGCACCAGGGCATAGTCCGGCGCGAGGCAGATTTGCCCGGCACTGCGCAACTTCACCGCCATCACGCGCCGAGCCGCCTCGGCGAGATCATAGGTGTCGCCGACGATCACCGGCGACTTGCCACCGAGCTCCAGCGTGACCGGCGTCAGATTGTCAGCCGCTGCCCGCATCACATGCCGTCCCACCGATGTCGAGCCTGTGAACATCAGATGGTCGAATGGCGCCGCCGCGAACAGGGCACCCTCCGCGGCTTCACCGTGCACGATCGCTACTTCGCTCGGGTGAAATGTCTCGGCGATCAGCCGGGCGAGCAATGCAGAGGTCCGCGGCGTGAATTCGGACGGTTTGATGATCGCGCGGTTGCCGGCGGCGAGAATACCTGCGAGCGGCCCGAAGACGCACATGATCGGGTAATTCCATGGGCCGACAACTCCGATCACACCGAGGGGAATATATTCCACGCGCGCCTCCGCGTCGGGCGCCAGCGCGGCATGCTGCGCGGGCTGCATCCAATTCTCGACTCTCGTCGCAGCGTGGCGGAATGCATTCACGGCGCCGAAAGTCTCGAATCTGGTCTCCTCGGCGCTGCGATGGCCAAAGTCCTCGGACACGGCGACAGCGAGGGCGTCACTTGCCCGCGCGAGCATCGTGGCTGCGCGCGTCAGCCGATCTCTGCGCGTCGCCGCATCAGGGACGCGCTCCTTTGCATGCGCTGTGCGCTGGAGTTGTAAGAGGTTGTGAAGTTGGGTCTTGAAGTCGGTGGTGGTCACTTGGATGCTCCGTATTCAAAGCAGTGAGTAATCGTGGCATGCGACCGAAATCTAGACGGGCAGACCGCCGTGGGCTTGTCAGAAGATGCAGTTGCTTGGCCAGCGGTGCATACCTTTGGCTGCTCTAGTATTTCACTTCCGTTGAGCGCCCCGCGGTCTCGAGCCAAGCCACGCGAAAGGTTTGCCAAGGCACCGCGGACGTTCACCGCGAGCAGTTCGTTAGGGGTGATGGAGCAGATACTCGTCGAATCGTCGCAGCGTAACTCATGCGTTGTTCAGCGCAGCCCGGCGAGTCGGGCTTCGTGCGTCGTCGATGCTCAATTCAGCGCCAACTCGTCCAGGTTACTTGGGGCGCCCCCTTCCATTGGCAGCGCTCCACTCAAGTAAAGCAGGTTGCCGACCTGCACGGCTGGAACGTAGGCGCCGAGCGGCTTCGGAGGAGAACGTTGATCTCCGCTCTCTCAGTCGTTGTTCGGCACTGGCGTTCATCGGACCCTCCGTTACCATTTGCCCAGTTGGGCGCCGCTGTCCACGTGCAGCACCTCGCCGGTGACCTTGCTGGCCTCGCTGAGGTACAGCACCGCTTCGGCGATGTCCCTGGAATCGCCGATCTGTCCCATGGGAGACAGCGTCTGCAGGAAATCCTTCGGCACGCTCTCGAGCAACGGGGTGTCCACCACGCCCGGAGCCACGGCGTTCACTCGTATACCGTTTCTTGCGTACTCCATCGCGAGGCTGCGCGTGATCGCATTGATACCACCTTTGGTGATCATCGGAACCGACGCGCTCAGGGCCGCGAGCGGATGATCAGCAATGGAAGCAGTCACGCTCACGACACTGCCACCGCCCTCCTGCGCGAGCATCTGCTTGATGACGCGCTGCGTGATGTGGATGAAGCCGTCCAGATTCGTAGACGAGAGCGCGCGAAAGTCTTCCGTCGTGTAGTCCGTGAAGGGTTTCGCGAAGAAGATTCCCGCGTTGTTCACGAGTACATCGACGGAGCCGAACCGCTGCATCGCGGTATCGACGAGCTTCTCGGCGGTAGCCGGCAGAGCGATATCGCCATCGACGAGCGCGAGGTTGTCCGAACGCTGCAGCGCGTTCTTCTGACTGATATGGCGCGAGTTGGCCACTACGTTGTACCCGCGCTCGAGGAACAGGTTGGCCACTGCGGCACCGATTCCCTGAGACGCGCCCGTCACGATGGCGGTCTTGCGTTTCGTAGTCATGTGAAACTCCTCATGAAGAACTGTGTGTGGGGCGTATTGTCGGGGAGCACCTGCGGATTGAATCACCAAGCGAGTCAAAGGCTCGCGCGCGCGAGAATCGACTCCGTCTTGGAGAGGGGGCCGATCAGTCGTATCGCCACATACGGCTACTCGGATCAGGGGCGCGTTGCGATGATCAAAGGGTATCTGCAGCTCGCGGCTCGTCTCGCCCGCCCAGCCGACGTCGGCGTCACTCATCCGCAGCGGAATGCGCCCCGCCTCATCGGTGACGAATTTCGGATAAGCGCTGGTGTCGCGTTCGATGCGCACCCGCAGAAGCGGCTGCCTCCGTTGCAGTACGTCGAGAACCTCACGCCACCGTGCAGCGGTTCCGACGTCGACGAACGTCGCGGCCATGACGAAGTGAAACGGATAGGTCTGATCGTAGAGCCAGACGAGTTCTTCGAGGGCTGTAAGCGCGTCAGCGCCATGAGTTGCAGTGTTCATGAGGGCCTCGTCTTCAAAACACGGTGCGTGAGCCCAAGAAGCATCGGTCCGCACGCCGAGCATATCGATAGAGCTGGCGCCGGCCTTTTCCTGCCGTGCACGGACTTGGCACAGGATGCAAAAAAGCATTCGCCTTCTCGCTCGATATGTGCGGTGGCGGGTGGCGTCTGGGCTAGCCAGCTAAAGGGCGAAGATGGACTCAATCTTCGCGACGCAGCTCACTCGGAGGATGCCCGTAGGCGATGCGGAACGCGCGGCTCAAGCTGGCGCCGTCGCCAAAACCGTTTGCCAGCGCAATATCGAGAAGCGAGCGCGTGCGATCCTGGAGGATGTCCTGCCGAGCGCGATCAAGCCGGGTGCGCCGAATCAGGCCGCCCGGCGTCGTTGCGAAAGCCGCGAGCCGCATGTATAGAGATCGTCGTGACATACCCATATCTCGCGCCAGTCGCTCGGGTCCGTATGTGCTGTCCGTTGAATTGCGCAGGACATGTAGTGCCGCTCGCGCCAAAAGAGGTGACCGGGGAGAGTCATCTTCGCGACCGGGTTGCCTCGTGCTAAGCAGTGCCAGATCGATCATCGTACGGGCTGCGAATTCGCCGGTGCGATCTTCCGGGGCGGACAGGAGTGCGCGAACCCCGCCGGCTGCTGTCACGATCCCGGCCTGCCGGGCAATCGGTGTGGTTAATGCGTCTCTAGCCAGCTCGGGCCACTTCGGGTCGTCTGCAGGATCGAAGATCAAAATGAGTGCTTCGTGCCCCTCGAGCATTTCCAGCCTGTAGTCCTCGGCCATGGATGTAATCACCAGGTCGCCTGGCGCGATATCGAACTTTCTGCTGGAACCCTCGTACCGCATTCGTCCACTGAGTTGCCACATCAGCTTGAGGTGATTGCCAAGACCGAGGGCCACAGCTCGCCGTCCGATTAGCTCGACCGAGATGGCTGGCATCTTGAGGTGGGTCACGCCGTACCGTCCGATCCGGCGGGAGATGATGGAGCGATTTAGCTGCTCGTCGCCCAGTTCAATCTCGAGATTGGGGAAGGCTGCATTAGCCTGTTCAATGATGGGGTGGATCGGCCTCAAGTGACGCTCCTGAGACAATGCTGCCGAGACGATACGCGTTGTGGTGATGCACTCTGCAATGCGCGCGGTGTCCGCAGCCCGCCCGCGCTCGCTGTGACACGCCACTCATGCGCGTACGAAGTCCGTCGACAAGGACACCGAGCGCCAGAGATCGAGCTCGCGCTCTACGTCGCGATGCTTCTCCTCGATGCGTGCGACCGTATCGCTGCCGAGCGCGAGACGTGTCGGCGGTTTGCGCGCCGCTGCAAGCTGCACGATCGCTTGCGCTAGTCGCTGTGGATCCCCGGGCTGTTGATGATTCGCGGTCGCAGCGAAGGAACGCATCTTTCCCACGGTGTCTGCATAGTCGTTGATTCCAATGGCGGTGCTGCTCAATGACTGGGCGCTGAGAAAATCCGTGCGGAAATATCCCGGCTCGACGACGGTGGCATGGATACCGAGCGGCGCAAGCTCGATGGACAGCGCTTCGCTGATGCCCTCCACCGCGAACTTCGTCGCGCAATAGACGCCCCAGCCAGCGGACGACGCGTAGCCGCCGATCGAGGACATATTGATGATGTGTCCGGACCGCCGGCTGCGCATGTAAGGCAGGACAGCGCGCGCCACATTCAAGAGGCCGAAGACGTTCGTTGCAAACACACGTTCTACCTCGATGGCGCTCGCCTCCTCGACGGCCCCGAGCAGACCGTAGCCTGCGTTGTTCACGAGAACATCGATGCGTCCGAATTTTCCGATGCCTCTCGCAGCGGCGTCGCGGGCCTGCCCTTCGTTTGTGACATCCAGCGGCAGTTTGAGTAACCGGGGATGGTCGGTAATGGACGAGGGATCGCGCGCCGTCGCGACGACCGCATCGCTCGCGAGAGCCGCTTCCACGATCAGAGCGCCGAGCCCGCGGGATGCGCCGGTGATGAACCAGGTTTTCATGTGTCTGTTCGTGCGTTCAACTGAGATTCAGGGAAGGCGGACGATCGAGTGCTCGACCGTGATGGCGTTCGGGCCGAACATCGGGGTGGTGGCGGCATCCAGCACCGCCTTGCGGACGCGCTGGCGGCGGTGGCCGCCCGACGCACCGGCCGCATCGCCGGAAACGCCGAGTCACCCTCGTCGGGCAGCAGCGAAACCACCTTTGTCCTGATGCCGAGACCGGCCAGTTGAGGCAACGCCGTTGAATACCAGTCGGCGGTGGCGTCACCGCCGAATCGGGGCACCAGGACCGCCCTCCGAATGCGGCGAGGAGCGGTGGCGGGGTCTCTGGCGATGCCTGTGCGGTCCCCCTGGCGGTGAGTGCGGCCAGGGGCGCGGTCGCTGCGACCGTGGCCGCCATGTGCAGCAGGCGCCGTCGGGTCGTCGCCTCGGTGCTGCCGTCGGCCGACCGGAGAGAGTCGCTAGTGAGCATTGATGATCCTTTGAGGTAGGCACTCGATGGTGCGCAGCGTACCTCCGTCAGGTATGGATTAAATCTTCACAGGCGTTGATTAGGTATGAACTCCAGGTTCATAATCGAGTGATGCGAAAACCCGCACCCACACCCCCGATCCCACGAGCTCCACGACCGGTTCACCTGCCCGCATTGGTCTCATTTGAATGCGTGGCGCGGCATCTCAGCTTTGTTCGCGCGTCAGAAGAACTCGACGTGACCACGACGGCGATCTCGAAAACCATCAAGCAGCTCGAAGCGCAGTTGGACGTACGCCTGTTCAACCGCACGACCCGCAGTGTCGCGCTCACTGAGGCCGGGACGAAGCTGCTCGGCACGCTCGCACCCGCATTGGATCAGATTCGTGATTCGGTACAGCAAGCGGGAGATTTCTCCGAGCGCCCACATGGCCTGCTGCGCATCAACACCGGGTACGTCGCGTACGCTTCTTTGATTCAGGCGCGCCTCGCCTCGTTCGGCGAGCGCTACCCGGAGATCACGCTTGATGTCACGATCGACAACAATCTCAGCGATATCGTCGCCGGCGGATTCGATGCTGGCATCCGCTTGGGTTACGCGTTGCAACGTGACATGATCGCCGTACCCCTGGGGCCGATACAGCAACTGACGGTAGTAGGTTCGCCGCGCTACTTCAAACGTCGCGGAACTCCGAGAACGCCGCACGAACTACTCGAACACGATTGCATCCGTCATCGCCTGAATCGCGCGCGGTTCTTCGAGTGGGAATTTCGTATCGGCGGCAAGGACGTAGTCGTTGACGTGCGCGGCCGGCTTGTTCTCGACGAAATGCGCGCGGTGCTCGACGCCGCGTGTCAGGGCAGCGGGCTCGGCCTCGTCTTCCGACAGTTCGCGACCGCCGAGATCGCCTCGGGCGCCGTCGTTTCGATACTCGACCAGTTTCTGCCGCCGGACCAGCGATTTCATCTCTACTATGCGAATCGCGCCCACACACCGAGCAAGTTGCGCGCGTTCATCGAGTTCATGCAAGCGGTGAATTGGAAGGTGCCGAAGTAAGCGCGTTGTCGATCACGCCACACTCGCGGGCTACCGGCTTCGGGCGACTTTGCGTCGTGGTGCTAGTCGTGCCCGCTTCGAAGACTCCAGCGATCCTCGCGGCATGCTCCGGCTACTTATTGGCGACCCGCTGACTGGCCGCAGTTTGCCGTCAGTGTACGGCCCGGAGACATCGGTAACGGAACTGGGGTGCACCACGTGGGTGAGACACGAAAGCGCCTCAGGACCGCCCTTTTTCCTTTAGATTTGGACTGAGTCAGTCCGATGGTGGTCCTGTCGTAGGCGTCCCATTGTAACGCGAGAAAATCTCCCTGGCGTTGTCAGGTCCACAGAGCCATCGTCAGCGCCAGATGAAGCTCCTTAGGCGACACTCATCGCTTTAGCGATATCTGCCTCAGGCCAAATTTGCTCGGTTCTGTCGGTCTCGTAAATCCGGCCATGCAGAGAAGTAGTCGATGTACTGGCGTGAAGACATTTCGTCGCGCCCCCGCAGGGTTGAGTCGCACATACTCATCGACACGGTAGTCAGTCCCTCAGGACCGCCAGGGTCCTGTTTCAGCTTGAAAGGAGAAGTCGATGAACGGGAGCTTCTTTCGCCGAGCATCTGCGTTGGTAGGTGCGGTCGTGATCTGCATCGGCCTCGCTAACCTTTCGCCGGGCGCCATTGGTGCCCAGGCCGAAGAGGCCAAAATGGCGGCACCGCAAGTGGTGCTGGTCGAAACGTATAACGCCGTAACCAGCATCTATTTCACGAACATCGCCGTCCACGAGGGCTCCCACGACCAGGTCTCGTCGAGCGACGATTTCGGGCCGACATTAAGTACTGGCGGTTTGGGTCTTGGTCGTGTGGAAACGTACTCAGCACGGATCACTTTGAGACGAGCCGGTTGTTAGATAGCGCGTCGGGCTAACCTTCAACTGTGGCTCGCTTGGCGCTACACCGGCGCGGCAACTCGGTGCCATGAGCAGTCATGCCAACCCTCATGATGCCCGTGCCGGCCGGCTTCAAGCCGACCGGCAGATCCCCGTTGGCGTCCTGCGTCGGTGGATATTTGACGAACGTATGATGTGGACGCAGCCCGAAATCGCCTATTGGGCCGCCTTATTCTCCATTTTCTTCTCCAGCTCTTGCTTGAGAGCTTCGAGATTGAAGCTCGCGCCCTTCTGCATGGGCGGGAAATCAAGGAATGTTTGCGCGAACTTTGCGACCTCATCCTTGACGAAGATGAAGCGCCAGAATTCGTAGGCGAACCAATTGTAGTAGTTAATCGATCCGCTCAGACCAGCGCGTTCGTAAGGATCCAGCCGGAGATTAACGAGAATTGGCCAATCGACCTTGACCGTGCCGCCGAGCCAGCCGTTCGGCTGGTCGATGAAGCGATACTTGAAGTCGTTGATACGCACAGCCCCGAGTGTTGTTTCGGCGAAGTAGAAGATTTCGTGGCGCTTCGATGGCCCTTTACCGGTGAATAGGTCGGTTTGGTCATGACCATCGAGATGGACCTTGTAGGTGCGGTCGCCGATCTGCTTACCCTTCTTGAGCTCTTCGACGATGTTCGGGTTGCCGGCCGCCGCCACGAGGGTCGGAAACCAGTCGAGGCCGGAGACAACCTGATTCTCAACTTTCCCTGCCGGCACCTTCCCGGGCCAGCGTAGGATCATCGGCACGCGGAAGCCACCCTCTAAGACTGTTCCCTTGCCCCCCGCGAACGGGGTCTGACCGCCGTCAGGCCAAGTGAAGTTCTCTGCACCGTTGTCCGTGGTGAAGCCAATGATTGTGTTGTTGTCGATGCCCAGATCGTTGACCTTCTTCATCACCGCTCCGACGATGTCGTCGAGTTGTGCCATTCCAGCCTCTTGGACCGACAATCCGTTCTCGGGGGTGCGCATCTTTTCGTACTTCTCCGAGAGGTGGGTAATGACATGCATGCGCGTCGGATTAAGCCAGACGAAGAAGGGCTTGTTCTCACCCTTGGCCTTGTCGATGAACGCAAAAGCGTTGCTTAGGATTTCGTCGTCCACCGTCTCCATTCGTTTCGGACACAGCTCTCCTGCGTCCTCGATCCTTTGTTTTCCGATTTTACCCCAGCGCGGCTGGACCGTGGGGTCGTCCACGTCAGTGGCCCAGGTATGGAGCATGTTCCGCGGACCAACGGTCTCTTTCATCGCAGGCGGATAGTTGCGGTGACAGGGGTCCTCCATCGCGTCCAGGTGATACAGATATCCGAAGAACTCGTCGAAGCCGTGTAGCGTGGGAAGGAACTGGTTCAAGTCGCCCAGGTGGTTCTTCCCGAACTGACCAGTGGCATAGCCCATAGATTTCAGCACGGTCGCGATGGTCGGCGCTTCGTCCGGCATGCCGAGCGGCGCTCCGGCCTGCCCGACGGTGGTCAGTCCCGTGCGGATTGGAAGTTCGCCAGTGATGAAGTTTGCGCGCCCCGCCGTACAACTCGCCTCCGCGTAGTAGTCGGTGAATCGCATGCCTTGTGCAGCGAGCTTGTCTAGACTCGGCGTCCTGCCGGCCATTATGCCCTGGTTGTAGACGCCGATATTCGCCCAACCGATGTCGTCGCCCATGATCACGACAATATTGGGCTTCTGTGGCTGCTGCGCGGCCGCTGGCATGCTCGCCACCGTCACTGTGGCAAGCATCCCCAACAGAGCGAGCCAGACGGTCCTGGTCATACTCACGCTTCGTTTCCTCCTTGTTCGGCCGTCCGAGGCCTGCGCCCAAGTGCGCCCGTCAGCTAGATGGTGTGAACGTGTTTAGTGGGAAGGACGTAGCTTTGGGACAGTTGTAAGAAGAGATCTCAGACCGCCTTGGGCCCAGCCGTCATTGATATATGTCAACGCACGCTACGTAAAGTGCGCCACGTCCGCGAGAATGCAATGCCGCATACCGTATTTTGGGTTTGGCGACGCGTTGAGGCCCGTGATGAGGCAATCGTCGTACTGAGAGCGCCGAAAACGTCACGCACCCGCGCGTGATTGCGGAACTGGTCACAACCAACCGGTTGCCGGCGATCTTTCCATTGAGTCTCTTCACGGCGAGCGGGGGACTCATGTCCTGTGGGGTTGATTTGTTGAAAATAAATGCAAGCAAAAAGAATGTGATGCGTGGCATGGCGACGCGTGTGCGGACCTGTCGGTTCGCTGTCCCCTGACTCTCAATGGTCCGCGGGGATCTGTGGCCGGCTCACCGCCGTCGTGATTTCCAGCGCCAATATGCTTGGCAGCCGGCACGATGCCAGCGGATCACGGTCTCCGGCCTGACGATCTTCAAAGCGTCCAGC
>Ga0126371_10004599_pt1 | contig 12177 bp, 7 predicted proteins | sample PanSoiMetaPlot_4_FD_110145 | JGI IMG/M metagenome (GOLD analysis project Ga0126371, IMG submission 110145) | Tropical forest soil microbial communities from Panama - MetaG Plot_4 | ecosystem: Environmental > Terrestrial > Soil > Tropical forest > Bulk soil | place: Panama | collected 2016-02-17
TGCATTGCGCGCATGAAGAGATTGTAGTCGGGGAGCAGTTCTCAGTTCTCAGTTCTCAGTTCTCAGTTCTCAGTTCTCAGTTCTCGGGTCTCGGGTCTCGGGTCTCGGGTCTCGGGTCTCGGGTCTCGGGTCTCGGGTCTCGGGTCTCGGGAAATGGACCCGGTGCCCTTCGTAATTGTTAGCAACGTGTGTCTGTCGTGAGAGCGAGATTTGCAGCGACTTTTCGGAAATCAAGTCCGAATTGAAACTCGCATTTTACTTCTTCATTCTCGATTAGCTCCGCATAACTCTCCCTGGAACGCGATCTGCACTGCACTACCAGTTGGCAAACGAATTCTTAGAGCGTCCTGAGAATTCCTGGGACAGGAGCAAGAGCATGCATATGTGCGGGAAGAAACCGCTGTTGGCGCCAAGCTTACTCGCAATCTGTGTCGCCACCTGAGTGGTTCCTCACTTTCCCGGTCGAGCGAATAATGATCTCTTATTTCTCGTTCCACCACCACAGAGGAGCGAGTGGCTTCTCGGCAGGATAGACCTCGTTCAGAGTGTCTCCTTCAAAGAGCTCTCCGTTCTTCATGACATATTGAATCGTGTTCGTGTTATGGATGTCGTCAAGAGGATTCTTGTTCAGAACCAGAAGATCGGCGAGCTTCCCTGCTTCGATCGAGCCGAGATCCTGCGCGAAGCCGATCGCTTCGGCGCCATGAATCGTCGCCGCCTTGAGAACCTCCATGTTTGAAACACCGCCTGAGGCAAGCGACCACATTTCCCAGTGGTAACCCAAGCCCTGGAATTGACCATGGCTGCCGATAAGTACGCGGCCCCCTGCCTTGATGAGCTTGTTGTCCTCCGCGGCAAGGCGCGGAAACACGAGTTCGTCCTTGCGGGTCCAGATCCGCCGGCGCCGCGTGTCGTCATCGACAATGTTATGAGGGAGGAAGTGGCGAACCTTTGGATCATCGTGCACTTCGGTGGTTTCGTAGTAGTAATTCTCGGCCCATGGGCCCCCGTACGCGACGATAAACGTCGGCGTATAGAAGATGCCGGAGCGCGTCCAGAATTGCACCACATCATCAAAGAGTGGCGTGATCGGCATGCTGTGTTCGTTGCCGCTGAAGCCGTCGATCGCGTGCGACAAGTCGAGTTTCATGTCGAGAGCGCCTTCGGTCGTCGGCATTACACCAAGTTCTTTGCACGCCATTACCATCCATTGGCGCTGCTTGCGATTCCCGACGAGATAGGACTTGAGATACGTGGTCCGGTAGAACTTGCGGTACCGGGAGACCACCGACTTCGCGTCGTCGACGGATTGGAAATCTGTGTCGGGAAAGACTCCGGGCCCCGTTGAGTACGCGCGTGGGCCGAGGATTTCCCCCGTATCAACGAGATCCTGATAGGCGAAAGTGTCGTTCGTACCGGTTTGCGGATCGCGACCGGTTGTCACGCCGTACGCGAGATTCGCGAGGAAGCTCCAGTTTTGCACATCCATGACCGTGCGGCGAATCTCCGTCCAGTGGGGATGAAGATCGATGAAGCCGGGAACAATAGTTTTTCCGGAGACATCGATCACTTTGGCGCCGGCAGGAACAGTGACTGAACCGCTCTTCCCGACCGCAACGATGTGGTTGTCCTGTACCACGATGTCGCTGTTCTCGAGGACTTCGTCGCCATGCATGGTGATGACACGCGCGCCGCGAAGAACCGCGGATCCCGCCGGCTTGTGCCGTGGAAACTGAATGTTGACGGCAATCTCTTCAGGATGAAGCTTGGGAGGTTTCTTCTTGTCGTCCTTCTTGTCGTCGTCTGAGCCCGCAGCAGTCGATGTGGTAGCGGATTTTGAGGGCGGTTTGGGAGACTCGGTCACCCCCGGCTTGGGCTCGTTATCGGTCTTCGGTGGCTCGAACTCGATCTGATTGAGGGGAAGACGGAAGAATGTCGACCCTTCGGCCCACACCACGGTCTTCCCGTTGTCCGCCCACCCCATGTAGTCGCCGCCCACTTCGGTAATTTTTCGTAGAGGAACGGGTGCTTTTGAAACGTCGATGGTTGGACCATCGCCACCAAACCTCGGAACCGCGAACAAATAGACCTGATTGCTCACTTGTGCAAGAGCCCACTGACCATCAGGGCTGATGCGGACATCGTCAGCGGGCGTGCCATCGGGTTTGTCGGGCGCAGGAAACCAAGTCTTTCCAACCACCTTCACCATAGTTCGGCGATCGGTGCCGTCATAGCGAAGGGACATCAGGCCATTTTCGGAATAGACGTAGATCCGATCGCGCTCCGGGCCGAAATGCGGACTCGCGGCGCCACGAGCCGGAAGGATCAGGTGGACCTCGCCGCCGTCGCTTGTGAGCCAGATTAGATCGAGATTCGAGCTCTTGTGATCCCATTCGTCAAACTGCTCGACGTGCGCCTGCCGCGGTGCTCGAACGGCAACTATGCGCTGACCGTCAGGTGACCAGACAACATCGCGATAATACGCGGGCGTGGTCGTCAGCTTCTGTGGAGATCCTTCACCATTAGCATGGATTTTCCAGATCTGGCCGCCGGTTTCATCCCACGTGACATAAGCGATCCATTGGCCGTCGGGCGACCATGCCGGCTCAAATTCGCGTGCATTTCCAGTTGTTAGCCGTTTTGGTGTGCCGCCCGGAATATCCATAACATAAAGATGAGTGAGCGCGGAAAAGACGAGGCGCTTGCCATCCGGAGACTGAACGGGCTGCTGAATAAGACGGACCTGTACAGGTCCGTCTTCCACGCGCATGGCAACGTTCAGATCTGGACCGAGATCACGAGAAATCTGCGCACTGAAAGGAATCTCGTGTTCCTCGCCTGTGGCGATTGTGATTCGGTGGATTTTGCCTCCCGAAGCAGCGATCAGGTCTTTGCCGTCCGGCGTGAATGCGTATGTCGGAAGGAAGTCGCGAGTGAACAAAGATTCTTGGTCGTCCCGTTGAACGGGATATTTCAGCCAATGTTCTTCACCGTTCTTCAGGTCGCGGATGCGTAAACCGGTTTCGGTTTCGTAGCGTGTCGCGTATATCAAGGTGTTGCCGTCCGGCGAAATAAGCGGACGCATGCCGCTCCCGGGAGCATCTGTGACCGGATCTTCGTCGCCCGTAACCAGATCGCGACGAACGACCTGCGAGAGCGGAAGGGTCACGTTGTAAAAACCATTCGGATGCTGGCGGGAAGCGTAATACAGGTAGCGTCCGTCCTTGGAGGGCGAAGCACCGATCGTGTTGACCCACATGCGCGGACGCGTGTCAGGCTTCGTATGAGACTTGGTGAGTTGGACACCGGCACCGCCACGAATGTGATACATCCACAACTCTGAAGCACCGATGGGAAATTGCGTGGCGCGACCGGCGATCACATAGTTGCCGTCGGGCGTCCAGACGGGTGAGGTGAATTCACTTTGCTCATCCTGGCTGAGTTGTTTTGGATGGGTACCGTCGGCGTCGGCGATCCAGACGTTCTCCGCGCCACCCGCATCGCTGATGTAGGCGATCTTCTTGCCGTCCGGCGAGTAGTGGGGCTGATTGCTGAAGGCCATCCCTTTGGTTAACTTCTTGGCCGTGCCGCCAGTGATGGGCACCGTGTAGAGATCACCGACCAGATCGAAGATGATGGTCTGGCCGTCGGGTGAAACGTCCAGAGAAATCCACGTGCCTTCGGTCGTTGTGAACTCGATCTTTCGTGCGGGCTTCAGCGGAAGCGGTTCGTCTTTCTTCGCAGCGGTATCGTTCTGAGACTTGCTTTGCGAGCGTTTGTCAGCCGAAGAACCAGCCGTCGCCGGGGAGGCGATCACAAATAAAAGGTTGAATGCACACACAAGAATGCACAGACGCGAGAGCAAAGATTTCATTAAGTTCTCCGGAAGGGGAAGCGCTGCGTATCGTATTTCGACTGGCGCGAAAAGGTCAAGATGCTCTATTGCTGGCCGCAACGCCAGGATTCGAGCGGGCAGCAGCCTCCGCGTTGATCGCAGTGTTGAAGCACGGTTGCCAGTCGTTTGAAGATAGAAAGCTGCTAGTCGGCGACCGAGTCTGCCTGATAGCGGCTGAGAACGTCCTCACGAGTGACGATGCCCTCCAGTACACGCGCATCCGCCCGATTTACGACAGGAATGATGTCGGATTGGTTCACGCAACGAAGGGCAGCATCAAGCGGGAGATCAGGATAGAGATACGGGAGACGCTCGATCGGCAAGACCGAGGATAAAGTCAGCTCACCCTTCCCTTCTTTCATCATGCGATCCAGCAGCTCGCGCTGGATCACGCTCCACCCGCTGGGAGCCATCTGGACGAGAAAGGAGTGTTCCCTCAGCTCTCGTGTCCGCAGGGCAGCATCCCCGACCGACCCAGCGCCATTGAGGATCAAAGTTACCGGAGGCTTCATTGCGTCTTCGACGCGCAGAATTTCCTCTTCGCGCTGCTCCTCGAGCGACGGAAGCACGAGCCCATCTTGACGTGTCAGGACATCGAAGATCGGTACCGGTTGCAGGGTTCGCGACAGAACGTAGGCTACCGTGTTTGCCACAATGACTGGCACCACGATGGAGTAGTTTCCGCTCACTTCGAGGACCATAAAGACCGATGTCATGGGTGCGCGGAGGAAAGCCGCGAACAGCACCCCCATGCCGACAAGTGCATAGGTTCCGGTGGAGACTGTCAGCAGCGGGAAAAAATGACGCTCGATTCCGCCAACGGCTCCGCCCATCATGGCGCCTATGAATAACGTTGGGGCGAACATTCCGCCGGGTGTACCACTTACGAACGATAGCGTCGTCGCGAGAATCTTCAAACCGGCGAGGATGGCCAGGAATTTCCATCCGAACTGATCGTGCATGGCCTGATCGATGAAGTCATAACCTGCGCCCATGACTTGCGGCGCTCCGAACCATCCGATCAAACCAATGAAGAAGCCCGCAATAGCAGGCTGCAAGTATTGTGTCGAGCGCGGCATTGCGCGGAGCCGCGGCCTGAAAAATCCGATCGATTTTGAGAAGGCCACGGCGGCGAAGGCTCCAGCGATGCCGAGTACAGCGTATGCGATCAGCTCTCCCGGGTGCGTGAATGCAGTGACCGGCACTCTGAATAGGGCATCGGCGCCAAGAAACCATCTCATGACCACGACGCTCGAGATGGCGGAGAGAACGACAGAGCCTAGAATCCCCGCACTCCATCTGCCTATGACCTCTTCAATGACAAACAGCACTGCTGAGATGGGTGCGTTAAAAGCGGCGGCGAGACCGGCAGCAGCACCAACGGGCGCCAGCAAGCGAAGCTTCTCACGAGACAGTTCAAGGCGGCGACCGAGCGCCGATGCTAGAGAGGCGCCGATCTGCAGCGATGGATCTTCAGGCCCAAGGGACTGGCCGGAACCAATCGCGAGCGACGAGCAGAGGAACTTTCCGATAGCATTTTTGAACGGAATATAGCCGTTGAAAATATAAAGAGCGGCTTTTGTCTGGTTCACACCACTGCCGCGCACCTCCGGAAAAACATGCACGACAAGTACCGCGACGAGCAATCCAACAGCGCTGGGAGCCCCTATGATCCGAATCGCGGACGGATGAGGCAGAGGGCCCATGAGGGCAATTCGGCTCCAATCGATCGCAACGCGAAAACAAACGACTGCCAGGCCCGAAAATAATCCAATGAAAACCGACAAAATCAGGAAGAAACGATCTTCCGCGAGATTCGTATTAAACGTAAGCCGTGCAAGCCTCCCGACAAGGACTTCGGTCAGGCGGATACGATTTGTTGCAGTCTCAGTTGACAGCGGCTGAGGCGGTTGGCTCACTGATCCACCCCGTCGCGGTCGCGTGCAATGAGAAGAAGGGCCAAATCTGCGCCAGTCGGCTGCCCGCACTGCTGCACAGTCTGTTGCTCGATCTGACTTACCAAATCCATCAGCGTATCGGGCATGTCGGCATTGCTGGCCGAACTCAGCTTGCGTAGGCTCCCGTGGGCCGCATTCCACCTTAACCAAAGATCGGGCAATGTATTTCCAGTGACAGTGGCCGAAGACCCCGGCCGTGAACTTCTACCGGAAACATCCGGCAAGTCGATTTTGGTCTGGGCCGCGCACGCAATTAACCGGTCCCCCGCCAAGCGAAATGCCGAAACCAACCGACGATTGCGTTCGGCGTCGGAGATGCGGCGCAGAAACGGATCTGTTTTGAGAACGAGTTGGGCGGTAGCCAGTTGCTGGTGCGCCGTGTCGTCTTCAGGACTGAGCTCGATTGCTTTGCGAAGATACTTGGTGGCGGAACTGTAGTGGCCAAGCTGGAAGGCGGCATCGCCAGCGCCTTTCCAACCTGCCGAATTCTTTTGATCGAATCTGAGAGCGAGTTCGTACTGTCCGAGCGCAGCGCGAAGGTCACCCGCTTGTCGAAATCGAGCGGCGACCTCCAGGTGGGCAGCGGCTTCCGGGGGCAAGACTTCGGTGAGCCCAATCAATTCTGCCTGCGCTTGCGCGAATGCTTTCTGTTGCAACAAGAAATCAATCAGTTCGAAGCGGGTTTGTCGACGATTGCGATCCGGGTCCGCTGGCCACAATCCGTAAATGGCGCTGTGATAATAGCGCAAGGCATCGTCCACGGAGTGGCGCCGCGCCGCAAGTCGGGCGAGTGCCAGGTTGATAGTGCTGTCCTGCGGCGATCCCTCCCATAGATGAACCAGGTAAGCTTCGGCCTCGTCGAGGCGCCCCGTGTCGCGAAGCGCACGGGCCAAGCTGAGCTGATACGTGGGGTTGTCCCGGTCATAGCTCAGGGCGGCTCGGAAATCGTCGAGTGCACGATCAGGATCGTTTCCCTTATATGCTGCCATTCCGGCTTCAAATGCGTGGAAGGCGATCTGTTTTTCATTCGCTTTGAGGCGCGTAACGAGACGTGAGACCAGGGCAAATCCAACAATGGTGGTCGCAACGAGCGCTGCCAGAACAAGTGGGGTCCGACGAGCGAGGGTGGGTGCCGGCAAGTTCATCGCAACGCGATATTCCATCCTAAAGCATGATGAATACACACGAAAAGCGATCGGACAGGAGAAAGTAGGACAGTACGGCCGGTTCAGGTAAGATACTGCCGCTCATGAATCGCGAATATCACAAGGGTTACAGCCAGGAATTGCAGCGCGAGATGGAAATGCTCGTTTTCGGGCGTGCGGGGACGCCGCTGCTGGTCTTCCCGACGTCTATGGGGCGTTTTTACGAGTACGAAGATCGCGGAATGATTGGCGTCCTGGGATCGAAAATCGAGCGCGGCGAAGTTCAGGTTTTCTGCCCCGACAGCGTGGACACCGAGAGTTGGTACAACAAGTCAGCGCACCCACGCATCCGCGTATTGCGGCATCTGCATTACGAGCGCTACCTTCTCCATGAACTGTTGCCCTATTTGCGATGGCGCAATCAGGGAGGACTCGTTGTCACCGGATGCAGTTTCGGCGGCTATCACGCAGTGAATTTCGCTCTGAAGCATCCCGATATCGTGAACCAATGCGTGAGCATGAGCGGCGCCTACGACATCCACCAGTTTCTAGACGGGTATTACGACGACGATTGCTATTTCAACTGTCCGCCAGATTTCTTGGCAAACATGTCGGATGACTGGTTTTTGAGCCGCTACCGGCAGATGAGGATCGTCCTGGCATCGGGTGAGTGGGACATGTGCCTGGACCAAAATGTGAAGCTCTCGAATCTGTTAAATGCCAAAGCAGTGGGCAACTGGCTCGATATCTGGGGCGATCACACCATGCATGATTGGCCGTATTGGCTGCGGATGGCGGAAAAATACTTCTAGTCATTGGCTATGGTCATCACGAATGCGATTGACGACCTGCCAATGAAGTGCGCACGGAGGTCATGATGAAGAAGATCGGAATCATTTTTGGAATGGAGAATACGTTCCCGCCGGCGGTCGTGGAGAAGATCAACTCCATGGGAGTTGATGGTGTATCGGCAGAGTTCGTGAAGATCGGCGGCGTGCGAATGGATCAGCCCAAGCAGTACGACGTGATCATTGACCGCATTTCGCAGGACATTTCCTTCTATCGCGCATACCTGAAAAATGCGGCGTTGCATGGAACAGTCGTGGTCAACAATCCGTTCTGGTGGACCGCCGACGATAAGTTCTTCAACTACGCGCTAGCCACTAAGCTGGGTGTTGCGATCCCTCCCACCGTACTTCTGCCCCACAACCAGCATCCTCCGGGAACAACGGACCAGTCCATGCGCAATCTGATGTATCCGCTGAACTGGGACGAGATTTTTTCGTATGTGGGCTGGCCTGCGTTCCTCAAGCCGTTTGACGGCGGCGGTTGGAAGCACGTCTACAAACTGCATTCCCCCGAGGAGTTCTTTAAAGCCTACAACGAGACGGGGGCCCTCTGCATGACCCTGCAGCGGGGCGTGGAATTTGAAGAATACTTCCGCTGCTACGTGATCGGACAGGAGAAAGTCCACATCATGCGGTACGATCCGCGGGCTCCCTTTCACGAACGCTACGTGAAAGGCAATCCGCCTCCGCGCCCCGGATTGAAAGAGCGGATAGAGAAAGACTGTCTGACGCTCTGTCGCGCTCTGGGATACGACCTGAACACGGTCGAGTTCGCCGTTGAGAAGGGCGTTCCGTACGCGATCGACTTTATGAATCCGGCACCGGATGCGGATGTCCACTCGGTCGGTCAGGAGAACTTCAACTGGGTCGTGAATGCAGTGGCGGAGATGGCCGTCCAAAAAGCACTCGCCGGAGAGAATCCCGCCGAAGAACTGAGGTGGGCGGCTTTTCTTGAGGGCGAAAAGGCGCCTCCCAAAAAAGCTGTTCGGAAGAGCGCTCCGAAGGCCGCGCCGATGGCGGAGGTGTAGTCGCTGTCGTCTGCCAAACACGCGATTGTTATACTGTTCGAGTGCGTTGGGATGTGCTGGCACGAGTGAGTTACTTCTCACTGTGACATTGTTGCCGTATGAAACCTACTTTCACGATCGGGATCGAGGAAGAATATCAGACAGTAGATCCTGTTTCCCGCGATTTGCGGTCGCACATTCACGCGGAAATCATTGAAAAGGGCAAGATGCTTCTGCAGGAGCGCGTGAAGGCGGAGATGCACCAGTCTGTTGTGGAGGTAGGAACTTCGGTCTGCAGCAATATTAAAGATGCCAAAGATGAAGTGAAGAAGTTGCGCCGCGACATGATTGCGCTGGCGAAAGAGAACGGGCTGCGCCTGGCTTCGGCTGCAACACACCCCTTTGCGGACTGGCGCGCACAGGAGATTTACCCCGACGAGCGTTACAAGAATATTGTCGAGGACATGCAGTTAGTGGCGCGGGCCAATCTGATTTTCGGGCTGCATGTTCACATTGGGATCGAGGATCGCGAGACGGCGATCCATATGATGAATCATGCCCGCTATTTCGTTCCGCACATCCTGGCGTTATCGACGAATTCCCCGTTCTGGCTGGGCATGAATACGGGGTTGAAGTCGTACCGGTGCAAGGTATTCGACAAGTTTCCACGGACGAATATTCCGGATTACTTCACGAGTTACGGTGAGTACGAGAGCTTCGTCAAGCTGCTGATCAAGACCGGATGCATCGATAACGCGAAGAAGATATGGTGGGATATCCGGCCGCATCCATTCTTTAACACGATCGAGTTCCGGATCTGCGATATCCCAATGCGCGTGGACGAGACCATTTCGCTTGCGGCACTTATTCAAGCTACCGTGGCGAAGCTGTACAAGCTCTATGCGGCAAACCAGGGATTCCGTTTGTACCGGCGGGCGTTGATTATGGAAAACAAATGGCGGGCGGCGCGGTACGGAATCAACGGGAAGATGATTGACTGGGGTAAGCAGACGCAGGTTCCCGTCCGCGATCTCATTCTCGAGTATCTTGATTTCGTCGATGATGTCGTGGACGAGCTTGGCTCGCGCGAGGAAATCGAGTACGTGCACAAGATCATGGAGTCGGGTAGCGGCGCCGATCGCCAGATTCGCGTCTTTGAAGAGACCGGGGATCTTAAGAAAGTTGTGGATTACATCATTGAGGAGACGGAAGTGGGCGTAGCCGAAGCGGCAGCCCCGGTTTCCGAACAAAAAGCAGGGTAATGAATAAAGTTATTCACGCCAATCGTCCATTAAACACAATTCCCTTCGATTCTGAACTGACTCCGGGCGCGCGCAATGCAGTACGAGTGTGCCTGCGGGTACAACCATCGGAAAAAGTCACCGTAATTACCGATGAAGCGAGCATCGAAATTGCGGCTGCCATCGTACGCGAACTGGAGCAGATTGGCGCTCCCTACCACGCGTTCATCCTAGAGGAACTGGCAGCGCGCCCACTGACCAGGCTGCCGCAAGAAATCCTTGACGACCTGGAACAAACCAACGTCAGCATTTTTGCCGTCAGAGTTCAACCCAACGAACTGCAATCCCGGATGCAGATGACAGAAGTTGTCAATCGGCGAAAGATCCGGCATGCGCACATGGTGAACATCAACCGGCAGATCATGCTCGAGGGTATGCGCGCAGACTTTGCGAAGGTGGATCGGATCAGCCAGAAAGTCGCGGACATGGTGCGCAAGGCGTCGCAGATTCGCGCGAAGACGCCGGCGGGTACGAATCTGGTCGCGGAGTTGAATCCTTCCTATAAGTGGCTCAAAACCTCGGGAATCATCAGCCCCGACAAATGGGGAAATCTGCCTGGGGGTGAGGTGTTCACCACTCCCGGTGAAGTTAACGGAACGTTTGTAATCGATGGTGTGGTCGGTGATTATCTGTGTGCGAAGTTCGGAGATCTGAAAGAGAATCCGCTGACCATCGAGATCAAGGGCAACCGACTGGTGTCGGCGGAAAGCGGAAACCAAGAGTTAAGAGACGATTTCTGGGCGTACACGCACACGGACGAAAACAGTGATCGCGTTGGCGAATTCGCTATCGGAACGAACATCGAATTGAAGGACGTGATCGGGGAGATCTTGCAGGACGAGAAATATCCCGGAGTCCATATCGCCTTCGGGAACCCTTATGGCGAACACACCGGCGCAAAGTGGTACTCATCGACTCACATCGATGTGGTGGGGAGAAATTTCGATATCTGGGTCGATCAAGAGCAGATTATGCGAGGCGGACAGTTCTTGATTGAACCTTAGTTGCCGGGCGTCTGCTCGCAGTCATTGATAGTTCGTGGGTAAAGGCAATTTTCTCGCTTTAACGACGTCGCGTCGCTGCACTCTGTAATCGGCTCGCGGGCGAGGGCGCCCGCGCTACACTTTCCGGTCATGATCCCTTCCCTGCGACAAGCCTTTAATTCGAAATTCAAGCAGGAACAATATCCGAAGCTTTTGACTCTGCTCGCAGAGCGGTGTGGCGTGCCGATTGGATTTCGTGTCTCCGAAACGCCCTGTTTTTTGCCCGCGCCTTTGCTCGAACGGATGGCTGCCGATGGGAAAGACTTGATTCGGCAGCTTGTCGATAGCCGCGAGTATCGCGCGCGATCAGAAGACTCGATTCCCTCCGAGTTCAAGGCGCCCAACGAGAGTCCCCACCCGATGTTCATCCAGGTGGATTTCGGCCTTGTCCGAGATGCGAGCGGTGAACTGCAACCAAAGCTCGTCGAACTGCAGGCGTTTCCTTCTCTTTATGCCTATCAACCTGTCCTCGCACGAACGTTTATCGAGGTCTACGGGCTGGAGTCATCGCTGAAGTATCTGTTGAGCGGACTGGAGCCTGCTTCGTACCTACAACTGCTCAGGCGTGCGATCGTCGGTGATCAGGACCCAGAGAACGTGATCTTGATGGAAATCGACCCCCAACATCAGAAAACCCTGCCCGACTTTCTCCTGACGGAAAAGTTGCTAGGGATTCGAACGGTCGACATTCGCGCAATTCAGAAAGATGGGAACCACTTGTTCTGGGAGCCCGATGGCCAGCGCGTGCCAATTAAACGAATCTATAACCGTGCGATTGTCGACGAACTGGAGCGCAAAGGGACGAAGCTTAGCTTCGATTTTCGCGATGACTTGCAGGTGGAATGGGCCGGGCATCCGAACTGGTATTTCCGGATTTCGAAGTACTCGATTCCCTACTTGAAGCACCCTTCGGTCCCCAAGACTTGGTTTCTCGACCAATTGACCCGAGTACCGGACGACCTCGAAAACTACGCGTTGAA
>Ga0126371_10004600_pt1 | contig 12177 bp, 9 predicted proteins | sample PanSoiMetaPlot_4_FD_110145 | JGI IMG/M metagenome (GOLD analysis project Ga0126371, IMG submission 110145) | Tropical forest soil microbial communities from Panama - MetaG Plot_4 | ecosystem: Environmental > Terrestrial > Soil > Tropical forest > Bulk soil | place: Panama | collected 2016-02-17
ACCGATCCCGACCCCCGAGGCCGTTTTGCTGACGATTGCCGATCCGAAGTTGCCGCGCTGGTCATACGCGACCGGCAAAATCGCCGGCGAGTCGCTGGTCCTGTCGATGGCGCACAAGCATCCCATCGTGCCAGTCGTGATCCGGTTTCACAACGTCTACGGGCCGCGCATGAGACCGACCCATGTTATCCCGGAGCTCGTCGAGCGGGTGCGCAGGAAAACAAACCCCTTTCCGATCTACGGCAGCGATAACACCAGAAGCTTTCTCCACGTCGATGACGCGGCGCGGGCCGTCATCCTGCTGGGCGATAAGGTGCAAGGGCCCGAGATCTATAACGTCGGGTCTGCGGACGAAGTCATGATCTCTGACGTCGCCGGGCTGATCTTCGAGGCCGCGGGCTTTCATCCGACGGTGGTGAAGGAGCCGGCGCCTCCGGGATCGGTCAAACGCCGGGCCCCTGATACCGCCAAGCTTCGCGCGCTCGGCTTTGCGCCGCAGGTTTCGCTGCGTGAAGGGATCAGGCAATGCTTGCGCGCTGATGACAGAGCAGGGTGGTTAAACGAATGAAAGATCCCGGCCGGCCATTCCGCGCGGTCATTCTTGCCGGCGGGCAAGGCACGCGCCTCTATCCGTTGACGGAGGCCGTTCCCAAGCCATTGCTGCGCATAGATGAGCGGCCGGTGATTGAGTTGATTGTTCGGAGGTTGGTGTATTTCGGTGCGAGCCAGATTACAGTCGCGGTGGGCCACCTGGCAGAGCTGATCGAAAGGTTTCTCGGCAACGGACAAAAGTTCGGCGTCCCAATCGATTATGTACGCGAATCTCATCCCCTTGGTACTGCCGGGTCGATCGGATTAATGCCCGCATGGGACGGGCCGCTGGTGGTCACCAACGGAGATGTTCTGTCCGACATCGATTTCCAAGACCTGCTTCGCAGCCATGACGCGCTCTCTGCCACTCTGTCGGTTGCCACAAAGATACGGTCCTTGCGCACCGATGCAGGAGTGGTCACAACGAATGCTTCCCTGCAGGTGACTGGTATCGTTGAAAAGCCGCTGATCGAGCAGCGCATCAGCTTGGGAATTTATGTCATCTCGGATCACGTAAGGGCACTGATTCCGCTCAACCAGCGCATCGAAATGCCGGAGCTCATTCAAAAGCTGATTTCATGCAAACAGCTGGTGGCCGCCTATGATCATACCGGTCTCTGGCTGGATATTGGGCGACCGGACGATCTTGCAAAGGCGCGAGCTGATGCCGCGATATGGGGGAAAGCGATCGACGACGCGGCAAGAACGGATTGTAACGATATGCGACAGTGACAGCGCATAAGAAAGAAACTCGGGCACACGCGCGATGTGCCGCTGCAACTCATGTAGCCTTGGCGCTGTGTATTCCTCCGATGAGCACCCGTCTTGCGGAGGTGATTCGCGCGTGAGCTTGTGGGCCCATTGAGGTGCAAATGGCGCAAGCAAGCGCGGAGGGAGCCTGCTCGGGCGCTTGGCTTGCGAGGTCTATTATCGAATTTCCTTTAAGAGAACAAATGCCTCAGCGGCAGCAACACCACAGGCTGCTGCTCGGATACTGGCAAGTGCGCGCAACGCTTGCTCGCTTCGAGGAAAAGGAAAATCAGCCATTTCATCGGCGTAGACTTTCATGATCTGAAGTTTTTTCTCAAGGTAAAGCGAGATGTCGACGAACACATTTGGTCGAAAGCTTGGATTTTTGGGATTAATATCGAAATCCGTTTCGGAAATGACTTCATACGCCAAAATGCGTTTCACATACGGGTAGCGAAACCACTTTGCGCAACCTGCTACGGCATCAAAGATTACGCGATGATCCGAGTGAACATCACCTGAAAAAGGTGCATAAACCGTGTCGGGCTCAATGTGCTTCATCACTGCGCCGATTTTTGAAACCAGTTGCAATAACTTGCTGTCATCGATGTTTAAAGCGTCGAAATCAAGATGATGAACGGAATCGAAATTATACAGGCGCTTTACTTCACTGATTTGATGCACGAGTCTTTCGATCTTAGCTTTTGCATAGCCAAACTCTTCAGACCTTTTAGTCACAATAAGCCAATGGATTTCATCTCCGCCATCCTTATGGCGAAGAAGCGTCCCTCCACAACCTAAGGTCTCATCGTCAGGATGAGGAGCCACTACTAGTATTTTGCCCATAAGAACACAGCCTTCTTAGTCACTTTGAGCCCGGGCACTTTCTCGATGATTTCTTCTACCCTTTGCAAAGGCGGCGCCCCTCTCCTTTGCGCAAACTCAACGTACTGCGGGGTAGCTAAATAATAACGCAAGTATTCCTGTTTGTTCGGAAACTGCAAAGAGTAATCTCGATGCTCGACTTGAACGTTTGCAAATGCCTTTGTCATAAGAGGCGCAAATTCTTGCTCCAGGCGAAGCACCCGCGCTTCTTTCTCTTCGGTGGAAGCTTTGCCAAGAAGCTGCGCTGTGATGGTATCGAGCTCAACAGCGTTACCGCGCATTGGCCCCACCATGCACAGCGTGCCTTTTTTATCTAACATGTCTTTTGTTGAAGAAATCAATTGTGCCGGATTGTTCGTGTAATACGCGGAGTAGCCGAAGAAAATAAAATCAAAGGTCTCAGGAACGAAACAGAATTTCTGGTTCATGTCCCATTGCATGAACCCTACGTGCTTATAGCCTAGCTCCCTTGCGCGAATTCTGGCTTGGCCCAAAAGCTCTGCGCTCTTATCCAGCCCCAAATAAAAGCAGGCATTTTTCGCCAGCGTTTCCGTATAATTGCCCGAACCACAGCCGATATCTGCAATTCGCGCAGGCTTTTCTCCATCTAAAAAATGGTCAAGCCTGTCTTCAATTTTCATAGAGGAAAATTTTAAATGGGCCCGTATTCTTACACTGAGTGCGTCATTGGTTTCATTGAATCCTAGGTCCATGAAACGTTTTCCTTGTGAACGCGACTTATCTTTCGGGTTCTTTTTCGAGCTTCCTGTACATTAGGCCATTGGCGCTGGGCGTATCTACGGGATCGGCTGCCGGCGACCTTCCGCCTGCCCGTAGCGGGCGAAGTGGTATAGCGGATTAACGCCGTGAGCCTTCACGTCGGGGTTCCATTGCAGATAGAGGTCGCCGTCGAATTGCGGATGCGGCACGGCGCCTTCGCGCCAGCCTTCGGCCAGGTAATGAACCAGCGGATTTTGCCGGCTCTCCTGCACTTGTGGATGCCGCGCCAGGTACCAGCCGCTGGAGAACAGCGGATGCGGATCAAATCCGGCGGCGCCGCCGAGCCTGAGAAAATGCACCAGCGGGTGCATCCCTTGCGGAATTTCTGCCCGGTATCGCGAAAGGTAGTAAGCGGTGTCGAACAGCGGATGCGGATTGCGGCCGAGGGCTGTGCCGATCGTAATGTAATGGACGAGCGGGTTGTTGCGGAAACGAATCTCGAGCTCGCTCGGGAGAATGCCGAATTGGACGAGCGGGTTATCCCTTAAGCTGAGCTTGCGTTCTTTTGCAACGCTGCCGACGGCTCGACCGAGATCGGGGTTCTGATCGACGTAGTGGCATGGGTCGAACAGCGGGCAGGGCCAGGAACCCTCGGCCGCGCCGTAATGCACGTAGTGGGTCAGCGGATCGGCAAAATAACACCCCGCCGCGGCAACGTCCGGCCGTTGCTGCAGATAGTATGCGTCATCGAACAGGTTGGCGTCGCGGATCAGCCGGGCCAGGCGGACGGTCTTCTGGCCGCTGCGTCTGCGAAAGAACTCGAGCGTGAGCCAATGGTACGGCGAGAGCAGGACCGCGAACGCTTGCGCTACCGCCAAGCCGCGGCGGTACTGGAAATAATGCTCCCAGCGCACGAACTCCCACCAGGGCCGACGTCGCCCATGCGAGTCGACGCGCGGATCGCGCCGGTATTCGCCGAAATGTCGCTTGACGCCCACCATCGGAAACATCGCGTACATGCCCGGCAGGTTGAACATGGCGTCATCGACGTCGTAATCGTCGGGGCGCCTGACGGGAATTTGGACGCTGTATGGGACGGAGTCGGCGAGCCAATTCAGCAGGCTGCGATTGGCGACGTAGCCGCCGCAACCGCCCGACCGCACCCGCATGATGGTCGGCCTGACGAAATAGGCCTGCTTCGGGATATGGCGGAGCTGGAACCCTTGCCAGTCGGGCGGCAACGCGGCCAAGCCGCTGGCGATCCGCGCCGCGACCTTTGCCCAAGGCCGGCTGGACCGCACGTCGTCCTCCGGCCAATGCCGGCTAAACCGCATGTCGTCTTGCAGGATCAAAGCGGCGCGGCAGTTTTTTGCCACGGCATGACGTGCCACCTGCCGATGCGATTCCCAGGCTGTACCGCGCACAGGGCGATAGAACGTGATGTGCCGGCATAAGCCGATGTGGTGGAAATGCGCCGCAGCCTGCTGTGCGCGGTGCGGCTCCTCCTGCAAGGAGATGCAATAGGCCGCATCGATCGGCTCAGGCAAAGGTGTGACAGGACTACGCCCTGTGCAAAAATCACAGGACGCGTCGTGCGGCGTGGCTTCAAAGTGGGCGACCGGCATGTCGACGATCGAGTTTGTATTCTAACTTCGACAAGGGTCGCGACGGCAGCAAGCGCGGCGACTCCTGCTCGCCGCATCCATCACGGCTTCGCCTCCGAAGAAAGCGCCTTGAACCAGCCAGCCGTTGCCTCGGCAATTGAATCCGGGTCCCACAGCGGCGCATCGCGCCAATAGTCGATCTCGGCAAGGATCCGAGACACGCCCTCCTCGAAACTCACTTTTTGCTTCCAGCCGAGATCGCGCTGGATTTTGGCAATATTGGCCCACGTGGAATCGGGCTCACCGGGCCGGTCGGGAATATGGATGACCGGCCCGCCGAGAAGGTCGACCAGCCGGTTGATCGATTGCGGATTGCCGGTGCCGAGGTTCCAGGTTTGGCCGCTGATCTTGCTTTCGGCCGCGAGCAGGAAACCTGCCGCGACGTCGCTGACATAGACGAAATCGCGGGTTTGCGTTCCGTCGCCGACGACCGTGAAGGGCTTGCCGGCGAGCTTCTGCTTCAGAAAGACGCCAAAAGTGCCGCCGTATGCGCCCGACGTGCGCCGGGTGCCATAGGCATTGAAGGTCCGGATCGTGTTCACCGGCAGCCGATACACGTTGTGCCAATGAAAGGTCGCCTGCTCGCCCTGGAATTTGCTCAGCCCATAGGGATGTTGCGGCGATATCGGATGGTCCTCGTCGGTGGGCGTCGCCGCCAGACCGTAGCAGGTCGAAGATGCCGAATAGAGAAATTTTGCGATCCCCGCGTGCCGGGCACACTCGAGCATGTGCACCGTGCCATGCACATTCACCGACATGTATTCGAGCGGACGCTCGATCGAGGGCACGATCTCGCCGAGACCGGCAAAATGGAATACGAAGTCGACGTCCTTGAACAAAGGATCGCCGGGTTGACAGCTGCGGATGTCGCGCACTTCGACTGTCAGGTCGGAGTTGTTGCGGTGATGGGCGAGGTTGGATTCTTTGCCGACAACGAGATTGTCGATCACACGCACGCGATAGCCGCGTTCGAGCAGCAGATCCGCCATGTGGCTGCCGATAAACCCGGCACCGCCGGTCACCAAAGCGGTCTTGTGCGGTCCGCTCATTTCGCCCCGATCTTCGTCATGATACCAATCGCCAGCAAAACTGTTCCGCAGCATTATTTAATGGTGCGTCAAAACTTGCAAGGTCGGTGAGCGACGAACCCCTGACGCTTTTGCACGCTCTTGTCACGCTTGAGTGTCGCTGCAGCGCATGGCGGATTGAGAATTGCATCTAACAGCCGTAAAACTCTCGATACCAACGCACAAAGTTTGCGACGCCTTCTTCGATGTCCGTTCGCGGTCGATAGCCGACTTCGCGCGCCAAAGCTTCTATGTCTGAATGAGTTTCGATGACATCGCCAAGCTGCAACGGCATGAATTCTTTCACGGCTTTGGTGCCCAAACAGTCCTCCAGCACCCTGATCAGATACAAGAGCTCAACCGATTTGCTGTTGCCGATGTTGTAAATACGGTACGGTGCGGCACTGCTCGCGGGTGTCGGCGCCTCGGCATTCCAGTTCGGATCGGGGACCGGGTAGTGGTGCGTCAAACGATAAATCCCATCGACGATGTCGTCTATGTAGGTAAAGTCTCTTTTCATCAGGCCGTTATTGAAGACTTTTATCGGCTCGCCCTGCAAGATTGCGCCAGTGAACAGAAACAATGCCATGTCGGGACGCCCCCAGGGACCGTACACGGTAAAAAATCGCAGGCCGGTGGTCGGCAATCCGAACAGGTGGCTGTAGGAGTGCGCGAGCAGTTCGTTTGCCTTCTTCGTGGCGGCATAGATGCTCAACGGATGGTCGACGTTTTGGTCGATCTTGAACGGCATTTTTCTACCGCCGCCATAGACCGAACTTGAAGAGGCGTAAATAAGGTGAGCCACCTCGTGCCGCCGACACGCTTCAAGAATATTGCCAAACCCAATGACGTTGCTCTGAAGATAGACTTGCGGATGGGTCACCGAGTAACGCACTCCCGCCTGCGCGGCGAGGTTCACTACGATTTCGAACCTGTGCTCGTTGAATAGCTCAAAGATTCGATCTGGCTCGTTGAGCTCGGCTCGAACGAACTGAAAGCCGTTTTTCGATTCGAGAATCGCAAGCCGCGCCAGCTTCAGGTTGACGTCGTAGTAATCGTTCAGATTATCGACACCGACGACCTTGTATCCATCGGCCAAATATCGTTGCGCAAGATGAAACCCGATAAAGCCGGCAGCGCCGGTAATGAGCACGCACGTCATGAAGGCACTCGTGGAAAATGCTTACACAAATAGCAGGTAGGCCCCAAATACCCGTTCTGCATTTAAGCCGCTATACCAATGTGTGCCCAACACTGCCCCGCATTATGGATCATCGGAATGAACGATAGCCGCTAGCGAATCGGTGTCGGCGCCTGTCCGATGGTCGAAATGCTTTTTACGACACCGACCCGTTAGGCGCAACGACGCTGTAGCAGCTAAAGTCACGTTGCGCCGGGCGTTTTTCGCTATGGGAAGTACCGATATTCCTGGCGTGCTCTGGATCGAGCCATGTCGTCTCGGCGTCCCGCTTGGCCATTTCGTTTTACACTGGCGGTGGTTCTGGGCTATAAACCGGCGTTTCTGGGCTGCTGGTGGGGGCAGGGGGAATGTCAGTCGCGTACGATTTTGCACGTGATTTGTTCGGCGGCAATATTTCGTGGTTTAAGGGGTTTCTTAGCGAGCGCGCGAAGCCGATTCCTCATCTTGCGCGGGCTGGTCAGCCGGCGCGCGTCGACGAAATGCCGCCCAAATGAAGACGCTGCTCCTCAATCCGCCTTCGTTTCCAAACTTCGACGGCGGCGCCGGCTCACGCTGGCCCGCGACGCGCGAGATCGCTTCGTATTGGTATCCGGTGTGGCTCGCCTTTCCTGCCGGCCTGATCAAGAACAGCCGGCTGCTCGACGCATCCCCCCACGGGGTCACCCCCGAGCAGACAATCGACATCGCAAAGAGTTACGACTTTGTCACGGTCTACACGAGCACGCCGGGCTGGCGAAACGACGTCCGGCTCGCCGAGATGATGAAGGCCGCAAAGCCCGATCTAAAGATCGCTTTTGTCGGCCCGCCGGTTACTTCGCAGCCCGACGCTGCATTGAAGGCAAGCGAATCGATCGACTTTGTTGTTCGTAAGGAGATTGACTATCCGCTGGCCGAGTTCGCCGAAGGCAAGGCGCTCGACGCAATTCAGAACGTGAGTTTTCGCAAGGATGGCCGCATAGTCCATAACACCGAGCGCCCGCCGCTTGACGACCTGGATTCGCTGCCGTGGGCTACGGATACCTACAAACGCGACCTCGATATCACGAGGTACAACGTCCCGTTTCTGCTCCATCCCTATTTGTCTTTCTACACCTCGCGCGGGTGCCCGGCGCTCTGTACTTTTTGTTTGTGGCCGCAAACCATAAGCGGCCGCGCGTGGCGCACGCGAAGCGCGGCGGACGTTGCCGCGGAATTCAAGCACGCCTGGAATTTGTTTCCAAAGCTCGAGGAAGTGTTCTTTGACGACGATACGTTTGCTTGGTCGAAGAAACGCACCGTCGAAGTCTGCGAGCAGCTCAAGCCCATCAAGAAGACCTGGTCCTGTACGTCGCGAGTTCACACGGATTACGAGACGCTCAAGGCGATGCGAGACGCAGGCTGCCGGCTGTTGATAGTCGGGTTCGAATCCGGAGATCCTCAGATCCTCAAGAACATCAAGAAGGGCGCGACCGTTGAGCAGGGCCGCGAGTTCATGAGGAATTGCAAAAAGCTCGGGATCGTCGTTCACGGCGACTTCATCATGGGTTTGCCGGGTGAAACGCCGGAATCGATCGAGCGTACCGTGAAGTACGCGGAAGAGCTGGACTGCGAGACGATTCAGGTTTCGATTGCGCACTCATATCCAGGAACCGAGCTGCACGAATACTTTTCGGCGCACAACCGCTTCATTAGCGGCGCGGAGATGACCGACGATATGGGGCACCAACTGCCGGCTATCGATTATCCGGGTCTTTCACGCGAGGAAATCGTGCAGGCCGTCGAGTATTTCTACGACCGCTACTATTTTCGCCCTCGAATTGCTTTTCGCATCGTAAAAAGCGCGCTGTTCAATAGCCGCGAGCGGCGACGGCTGTACAAGGAAGCTCGGGAATTTCTGCATACGCGCAGCATGCGAAAACGGTTTATTGCAGCAGGGGTAGGGCGGCAGTCGAATGTGGAGGAATTGACCCAGTTGAACCAGCCGGCTGAATAGAAGAGGTTCGGTACACTCTTGGGGCGCCCAAACGGTTAAGTCGATCCGAATCCTGTGAATGACCGTAGCGCGCGGCGAGGCGAATGGAGCCGGTGGAGAAGGCGCCGAACCATCGACGATTGATCGTCAACGCAGACGACTTTGGCTTCTCTGAAGAAGTCAACGAGGCGATCGTTCGTGCCCACAGGGACGGTATTCTCACCAGCGCGAGCTTGATGGTTACCGGCGCGGCGTTCGACCACGCCGTAAGGCTCGCTCGCGAAAATCACCGTCTCGGTGTCGGAATTCATCTCGTGACGGTGATGGGCCGAAGCGTCCTGCCACCCTCAGAAATTCCCTCGCTTGTGGATCTGCAGGGAAACTTTCCGAGCAATCCCGTCAAGGCGGGCTTGAAGTATTTGTTCTCGCGGCGAGCGCGCCGCGAGCTCAGAATGGAACTCGCCGCTCAATTCCAGAAGTTCCAATCGACCGGGTTGCCGCTCTCGCACGTAGACGGTCATCTTCATCTACACGTTCACCCGGTGATTTTTCGTGAAGCCCTCGAGCTTGCGACAAAATACGGTGCGCCCCGCATGCGCGTGCCGGTGGAAGAGCGAGCCCTGGCCTTGAGATTTGACTCCAAAAACCGTGCGTCGAAGACGATGACGTCGCTTCTGTTTGGCGCCCTGGCCCGGTACATGAAACCAAAACTATCCTCGAGAGGTTTTGTTTTTCCGGACCGGGTGTACGGAAATCTGCAAAGCGGCCGAATTACCGAACGATATTTTTTGTACGCGCTCGATAATCTTGGGGCGGAGTGCAATGAAATCTACTGTCATCCGGCGTTTTATGGACGGTCGAAAAAGTTGAGCACGGATCAAGAGCAATGTCAGACCGAATTCGAGGCCTTGACCAGCGCAAGCGTAGCTCAGAAGGTCAAGGCAAAGGGCATCAGGCTGATGAACTATCGGGAACTGGATCGAGCACAATGACAACCGCGATTGCATTGCTGGCGGCGATGGTGCACAGAGCGCGGCTGACCTGCCGCTTAGGTGCGGTGTGAATGTTGTGCTCGTGGTTGTCGAGGCAATCTTCTATCTCTTAACCGTTGTCGCGAGCGCGTTTTATCTGCTGTCGATTTGGGCAGCTCATCGCTTTTTCTCCGGCAGAGAAGACGGAGCGGAACATCGGGCCGCGGAGGCGCTACCCCCGGTCTCGATCATGATTCCGTTGCGAGGGGCCGACTTTGGGGCGTATCAAAACTACGCGAGCTTTTGCGAGCAAATCTACCCAACATTTCAGATACTCTTTGGCGTGCAAGACGCCGCTGATTCGTCAGTCCCGATCGTTAAACGCCTAGCCGGAGATTTTCCGCAGTGCGATATCGACCTGGTGATCTGTGCCGATGCTCACGGCCAAAATGCAAAAGTCAGCAACCTGCAAAACATGCTCGCTCGTGTGAAGCATCAATACATCGCAATCGTCGACAGCGACATAAGGGTTGGGCGGGACTATTTGCAAAACGTGATCCAGCCGCTCGCGGATCCAAAAGTGGGGCTTGTGACCTGCCTGTATCGCGCCGCTGAGGCGCCGGATTTTAGCGCGAGACTGGAAGCCGTCGCGCTTACATGTGAGGCGGCTCCGGGGGCGTTGATGGCTCGAATGTTCGAAGGCATCAAATTCGCGTCCGGCGCGACGATGGCAACAACGCGGGCAAGGCTCGACGAGATCGGCGGGTTTGCTGCGCTCGCCGACTATCTTGCGGATGATTTCATGCTCGGAAAGCTGATCTCGCGCCGCCACGAGGTCAGGCTGTCGCGCTATGTCGTCGAGACCGTGATGGCGCCTGCTGGGTTCCTGGGAATGGTTCGGCATCAAATGCGATGGGCGAGGTCCACGCGCAGGTCGCGGCCGCTCGGGTATTTGGGGCTGATTTTGACCTACGGAACGGCTTTGGCGGTGTTGACGGCGATCGTGGATCGAGCATCTGCGGCAAGCTTGATGCTGCTTGGCGCGACGCTGGCAATTCGGATGGCGATGGCTTGGCTGATAGGCGTGTACTGGTTGGGAGATCGGATTCTGCTTCGTAATCTGTGGCTGGTACCGATCAGGGATTTGCTGAGCTTTGTTGTTTGGTTGCTGGGGCTGGTTGGCCGCAAAGTTGAGTGGCGTGGACGTTGGTTCGAAGTCACGGGAGACGGCAAGATCGTTCCGGTGGAAAAAAGCCCTGGGCTCCTTTGAGGTCGGCTGCCGGTCGCTATGATTTGCCTGTTTATTTCGGAAAGCGTAGCTCAACGCCGCCTTTAACGCTATCGTGCTCATCGCAAGGACGAGCGGGCGAGGAATGTCCGAACTGAGAATGCCTCGAAATCAGGCCGAACTCGACGACCCGGATGAAGACGCTGAGCAATCAGGCCAGATTGCCGATGCGAATGCCTTTCATCAATTGGGCCAGCGGGCCGTCGCGCTTGGCCGGATGGACTTGGCGCTCAAATCCTTTCGTCGCGCTGTCGACCGCTCACCGCAAACCCCCGGCTTTCATTTGAGCCTCGCAACCGCGCTTTTTTCCATCGGGCGCACCGAGGAGGCTGCCGACACATGCCGGCGCGCGCTGGCGCTCAAGCCCGACGATTATGAAGCGTTCGCTTGCCTCGTCGAATCGTTTGCAGCGCTGACGCGGCAGAAGGTCACCGACGGTTTGCATAAACCGCCGACGGTGCCGACCGATGGACGGCGGAGCCAACCGTCGATCACGGTTGTTGTTTGCAGCATAGACGATACGAAGCGCCGCGGCATTCGGGCTCATTATGAAAAACTCCTCGCGGGCTCGCCCCATGAGGTCATACAGATCGCCGACGCAAAATCTCTCTGTGAAGGATACAATCGAGGCTTTGCGCAAAGTTCGGGAGACATCGTGGTGTTTTCGCACGACGACATCGAGATCGTCTCGCCCAATCTTGCAAGTGCGCTCGCCAGACTTCTTTCAACAAGCGACGTCATTGGCATTGCTGGCACATCCTTGCTTGAAGGCACCGGCTGGTTCGCCAGCGGCTGGCCTCATATCCATGGGCTCGTCGTTCATCGGGTTCGCCGGCAGTCACGTTTTCGCTTTGAGTGTTTCGCGCCGGTAACGCAGGCCACGCGCGTGCAAGCCATCGACGGGGTGTTCATGGCCGCGACCCGGCGAGTCTGTCAGGCAATACCGTTCGACCAGGCGGCGTTCGATGGCTTTCACTTCTATGATATCGATTTCTCCCACAGGGCATACCGAGCCGGATTTAAGCTAGCGATTGCGCGCGAGATCCTGATTATCCATGAGTCCATGGGCGTGATTGACGCAGAGTGGAA
>Ga0126371_10004601_pt1 | contig 12176 bp, 13 predicted proteins | sample PanSoiMetaPlot_4_FD_110145 | JGI IMG/M metagenome (GOLD analysis project Ga0126371, IMG submission 110145) | Tropical forest soil microbial communities from Panama - MetaG Plot_4 | ecosystem: Environmental > Terrestrial > Soil > Tropical forest > Bulk soil | place: Panama | collected 2016-02-17
CCCCCTTCTGATGGAGTTATCCCACATTTCTTTCCTTGCGTCGAGGGACTTTCTGCTGCGATTGTCACCCGTAGGCAGACCTAACCCTTTTCACATTTGGGGCACTACGCCGCGGCAGACCTTAATTACTGGGCGCGCGCGATCGCAGCCCTCAATGGATCGAGCAAAGGCGATCAGATTTCTGGCACACCTCACCCTTACCCTGTGTGTAACAGAGTTGCCTATCCGACCAAAAAGCCGCCCAGGGAGTGACAGCAGCAGCCTAACCCGCCAAGCCTCCTCCATTCTTCGTCGGGGCCGCCTCTCAGTTGGCGGCAAGCTTATGAGCAGAGCGTGAAGAAGTATCCCAACATCAAGCCGGGGAGGAATTTAAGGGCTACTGAGAGGGCGGTAAATTACGATTCTGGGTGATGTAACTGGCAGCAGACTCTTTTTTCACACATTAGCTGCAATGAACGCATCGGGGCGGTTCGATCGCACGAACCGCAAACAAGAGACCATCTATTTCTTCCGCGACTTGCTCGGGGACCGTTCGCCTAATGACGCCTCCGCTTCGGTTACGTAGTTATCAATCCGGCCTTTTTCTTTTTTTGCACTCTCGATAATGTTGGCCGCAAGCCGCTTGTGATCCTCGTCTCGCAGGTGACCCACCTGCCAATCCGATATTATGGTGTTCTGAAGCTTGCGCAAATCATTAAAGGCCCGGTGATGGACGTTTCTTAGCGCACCGCCAGGATACAACCCGTCTAGCAACACGCAGAGGCTAGCCACGAAACCGGCCACGACTGCCACGCCATCCATCTTGAAGTAGGCGAATATGCCGGAGCTTGCTGATACCGCAATGGCGGGAAGTTTTAATGCCCAAAATCTCAAGGCATCTCGGGTGGCATTACTCCGGTTCTCTGCGGCCCACTTTTCAATGTCTTTAATTTGCAGTTGCAGAGCTTCGGGTAGATTGACTGGAAGGCTAGGTACCGGCTGCGCCAATACAGGCCGAAGGAACCCCATCGTCAGATCCCCCTCCCGCATCAACGCAAGAATCGCGGATGCGGGTGCTGCATTCCGATCGGTTAGAAGCTGCTCTTCGGAGAGGCGATCTTTCAGCGCACATTGTGTGCCAGCTCGTAAAACGCTGTCAAGAGGTGTCAAGTGTGTCAACTGGCCAAGTGTTTAACAGAGCTGACTGAATGGGAAGGCCGGTGACCGCGTGCTTCTGAAAGTGTATGTCGATGGCAATCAGGTTTATGACGATTACCAAGTGCTCCCGGGGCCTGTAACGCTTATTCTGCACAGACCCAACTGAGCGCCGAGAGCCCACCCCTCCCGGCTTGGAATCTCCGCAAAGAACCCCCACATTAACGTAGGCGCCGACATCGCCGGGCACACCTCACCCTACCCGAACTCGGAGCACCGATTCCTCCTGCCAAAGCTACGAAGCACAGATTTCAGGCACACCTCACCCTACCCTGTGCTCATGTGGCTAATTAACCACCGCCAATTGTGAACGGAGGCGCAGCTCCTTTTGCCATTGTCGGTTCGATGCAAGTCGGAAGTGCGTGCCTTGTTTGTGAGTACCCTAATGCCGCGAAACGCAGTAAAGTAGCACATCCGGGCTACACTAGTGGTCAGTTAACACCGCTTTGGAAGTCGTCGGTAGAGAAAGAACATGTCCAAACGATTTCTCCAAACCCTCGGTATTCTGTTTTTCTGCACTGCTCCGCTGCTTGCAGAGACTGTTGATAAGCCTCCCACCTCGCCATTTGGTATTGGCGCGATTGTGGCCTGGATCGTTTGCGCCAGGAAAAAGCGCGATGAGATTGGCGGCTGGCTGCTCTATTTCTACTGGTCGCTTTATGGCGGCGTGATCGGCGTAAGCTTGATTATTCTCTCCACCCACGACCAGTTTGTGCCGCAGTATTTCACGCCTGAGAAGCACTTTCCTGCCCTCATGGCGGTACACGTACCAAATGTGCTGATGGTGTTCGTGTTAGCCGCCGTGGCTACATATTTGCTCATCGTGCGCGAGCCTGGGATGCTAAAGCTGCTGCGCGCAGTTCTTGGTGTGAGCATCGCCGTTTCTGTTGTATCCCTAGTGGTGGCAACCCAGACCCAGCCTGACCAGGCTGGTTGGGACTTCCTAAGTGCCACCACTGATACTGCCTGGCTTATTTACTTCTACTTTTCGCGGCGTGTGAAGCATGTGTTCGTGACCCATGATTGGGACGAAGGTGTGAAACAGATTTATCCCGAATCTGCTCCGCTGCGCATTGCGCCCTGGCGATCGTCCTTCGTATTGGCCGATTTTTCTTCCTCAGGGAGTCCCTTCGCTAAGGCCTCTTCAGCCTGCTCCAGCGGGATTACTTTATCAGTCCACTGAGCCTCTTGTTGCTCGTCGTGCAGCGGTTCGATTTCCTTCGCCAGTTTAATTTCCTGAAGCAAGAGAGTGTTCTGCTTTATAAGTACATCCACCTGTGCTAGCCGGCGCTGGGGGAATGATTGCACGGGAAACCTGCGCTGGTAGTCTTTCCAGTCTTCTTTCAACAAACTCAGCACACTCTGTAACTCTTCAGCTTTGGGCTGCAGCGATTCCAGGGTCTGCACCATAGCCGGGATGGTTGGGTCCGATTCATTGCGCTCTTCTGCAATGCTGGAGGTGAGCTCGCGGCTCCGCTGAGCATGCAAAAGTAACTTCTCCATGGCGAAGCCGCTGTCTCCCACCATGTGTCCCAAAAACGATGCGATGCTCCATGCGAGCAGCAGCATAATAATAGAGGCACGCAAAACACTGCGATGGCGCTCAACGAACTCCCACGCTTGCGGTGGTTCGATCTTCGTTATCGCTGACCACAAGCGCCGGGCAAAAGCCGTCGTCAACAGACTCGCAGCGGCAAGGAAAACTGCTAGGCTCAGCTTGCGTGGCTCGCCAAAGGGCAGTGAATAGAAGATAAGAAAGGCTGCGCTCGACGATAAGCATGCGCTAGCAAGGAAGCAGATCACAAAACGGGCATACGGAGCTGGCGGCCTGTCGCCTATTCCGGTTTCACCGGCGGAAACTTCAGCTGAAGACAGGTCTTCAATTCCGGGCGAATTTGCATCGGTTGGAAACGTCTCCTTCTCATTTACCTGATGCGGTGACGAGTGCTCGGCATCCAAAAACCTGCCACAGTTCGCGCAAAATGTATTTTCGTCGCTATTGCACTCACCACATAGCCGGCATTGCAAAGGTGTTCCTCCTTCTTTTGAGAGCTACAGCAGGTGCATAGGATAAGCGGGAACCGTTCTAATTTGTACACGAATCTTGTACCCAGCGGCCCGGCGCGCTTTTAAATTGAAAGGGCTATCGAGAAAGATCGCCAGATGCGCTATCAAAGCGCAGCAGACATGCATTTCGACCTACAACAATTGCAGCAAGAACTAGAAACCGGCGGGCTTACAAGATTAGAAAGGTTTTTCTCCTGGCGTAAATTTTTCTCCTGGCGTAAACCGCGCTGACGCTCGGGCTCGGGATGACGACGGAAAGTCGCCAGTTGTTGGTTGGCGGTCGTCAGAAAATGCAGGGTCCCTCGACTCGAACCGTGATGTTTTCGCGCGGTCCTCAGCCGGTAGTGCAACCCGCTCGCCGGTTTCGAGGTCTATCACATCGTCTTGCTCATGCTTCCTGCCGCCCCTCATCAGTGATCGATAGATGAGGGGCACGTATGGCTGGGCTGGCGTATCCGCACTGGGGGCCTCATCTGCCTCATACGCCCGCAACAGAACAGTTGCAAGATAGGCGATGGTATTGGCGACTTTCGGGCCGATTTTCCCGGCCTTCGCCTCCACCATTGTCTCGGCCAGCATTCGCCTTACGTCAGCCGCCGATTCAGGCGGGGCAATATGTTGCCTTCCTGAGCGGCTCGAATGCACCTCGAATGCAAGATAATTGAAGGTCGCCTTGCTCTTGTGAGACTTTTCTAAGGAGCCTGCGTCAGTCCGAAGATTTCCGGTGCACTTTTCCCTGACCGAAATCCCACAATGCATGGCTTTGGGGGCCGTGGACACTGCTTGGGCAATTGCCTTCGTTTGCCGCCAGCAGTTGATCGGCTTCGAGCTTGTTCGGTAACAGACATGATTCAAGGTCGGCAGAGTCTTTGCTCGACAGGGCTACATCGTCGGCACTTCGTTTTTGTCGCTCCCAGCCAATCATCATTTTGCTCTCTCACTGCTGACATCGGCCTTCAGTCTCTGCTGCAGCCAGCCGACCAGAGTCCAACCCAGACACGCAAAGCCAATGACGACCAACAGATTGACCAACCACATCAGTTCAATCGTTTCCGGCATAGACTAGCTTGGCGTTCATATCGCGAGCTCAGAGCGTGCCTAGGATGTTTGGAGTCACTGGTCGTAACTCCACTCGCCCCCAGGGGCGGAAGTGACGCCGATGAACCCCTCAATGAAATCGCGCAGAAGGCGGATGCGTCTTTCAGATTGTTGAGAGCCTTACTAAATTCAGTCGGGCGAATGGAACGTTGATGAAAGGCGCTCATGCGAGCGGGATTCCGGGCACACCTCACCCTACCCTGTGCTGCTATGGGTAATTAACCACCGCCAACCGCGGGGGGCTCGGGGGGCCCATTTTCCCAGCCTTCACCTCGGCCATCGTCTCAGCGAGCATTCGCTTTACGTCCGCCACTCAGGCGGGGCGATATGTTGCTTAGACTGCTCGTAAGTGGGTTGACGCCGCCTTCCCCGTTGCGTCCCAACTCCGCCACTTTGTCGCGGTTCGCGTGGAAATAGCAGAGCCCGCCTTCCATCGCCCAAGCCATGCAAGCCGTACCGTTTCGAGTGATGCCCATGCATCGCTTCTTGTGGCTACCCATGGCTCAAGCTGTAAGAGTGAACTCTTCGGCGGACGCGCTAGGCGCTTGAGACGATCCCGGAAAAACCGCTCGACAGGACATCAGCGACCATGTGTCCCGACGAATTTTATAACCGCATGGTCATCGGGATAAAGCGAAGTCCGTTGCGAACCTGTTCAGGTGAGGTTTTGCAAAAGCCGAGTTTCTCATAGATCGGCACTCCATACGGAGAGGAGTTAACCGTAAACTCACGAACTGAATTATCCGCGTCTTGGCTTTTCTTTAGGGCGTAGTGCCAAAGTTGCCTACCGATTCCTTTGCCTTGGAAACCCTGCGCGATAAAGAACATAGAGATATGGCGATTGTTCCGGATTTCAATTATCCCGATGACGCTCTGAGCGTCAGCAGCAACCAGCGCGAAGTGACCGCTGTTTGATCGTTTAATCATTTCCTCCGGTCTGTTATACCTGCGGAACTCGGCAATCCCTTCCGGCGAGTATTCGGGAGCCTCGTAATGATCGAAAACTACCTCTACCAGCTTGCAGACCTCACTCGCCTCCTCTGGGCGCATGAGCCGATACTCGAGTGCCATCAAGGGAAGATTATGAGCGAAACCGCGGAAGTGCAACCCATCTTTAAATGCGCCGCCGCTGTCGTCGGAGAACGTCGTGAATGCCGAATTGGTTGATTTCCGGGCACACCTCACCCTACCCTGTGCTGATATGGGTAATTAACCACCGCCAACCGCGGGGGGCTCGGGGGGCCCATTTTCCCAGCCTTCACCTCGGCCATCGTCTCAGCGAGCATTCGCTTTACGTCAGCCGCCGATTCAGGCACAGCAATATGGTCACTTGCCAGCTCGTAGGTCTGCTTACGGTGCCGGCCCCCGTTGCGCCCCAACGCCGCAGCTTTGTCGGGGTTCGCATGGAAATAGCAGAGGCCGCCTTCCATAGCCCAAGCCGTGCAAGCCGTGCCATTCTTGGTGACACCCTTGCATCGCTTTCTGGCGGCTTTCGATGGGTCAAGCTGTAACGGTGAAGTCATATCGGCGGACGCGCCAGGAGATGATGGTTATTCGCCGAATGCACTCGCGGTATTCCTTCTTTCTCACCTCGCTTCTTAATTAAGGCACAATGAAGCCGCCTACGACGAGTTCCACCGCGCGCGCATTGAAACCTGGCGCATCAGTAGCATGGGCTTTGGAAAGTTCCTGTCGCGTTACAGCAGAGAAGATAGTGCTTACTATCTGACCAGATAGTCCGCAACGGTTGAAGCATCTGCCATCTCAGCGGTCTTCACAAATTCTTCTTTCATTAAGCCACTGAAAACAACCGGCGGTATCGCGATCCCTGACGTCGGTCCCGACTCGTGCCCGAAGCTGGCATGGACCTTGCTTTAGTGAGGACGTGGCTGGCAGAGACAAAGCCGAAGGGCTCAGACCCTGGTAAGCCGCAAATTGAGCAGCTTGGACTCCGCTGCAATAAGAGCACCCCAAGGAGGAGATTTCCATGAAGATGCGTAGAGTCGTTCTCGCAGCAACTATCACTCTGGTATGTAGTTTTGCTTCGCTGGCGGCGGCCCAGGATGGCGTACTACAGGTTAGAGGACCGATCTGGATCGCGATGCCTTCCGGTAGCGGGCGACTGCAGTCGATCACTGTGAAGGCTCCGGCGAACGGCAACATGATTATCACCATGACCGGCACAGTTAACTACACTCATACGTTAGGTACCGAGGGATTTTGGTGCCTCACACTGTCGAAGATCTCTGGCGATACCGGGGGATGCGTACCGATGGCAGGCTCGGATTCCGCCATTCGCTCTTACTTTTCGACCGGAGACGCAACCACTGTTCCCGGCTTTGGCGCCTCGCAGCCCTATTCGATTGTCAGAACGTGGCCCGTGACTGCAGGCACGACTTACACTTTTTACCTGAACGGATACATTAGCGGACTTGGCAGCACCTACCTGTTCCAGCCATCAGCAACAGCGGTCTTCGTCACTGGAACGCTCGTCCCGTAGAACAAACCGAGGAACCAAGGTAGCGAAAGCTACACGATACGCCCTTCGCACCCTGGGCATTTTCTTTCGGTTGCGGTGATCTCTACACCTCACCCTACCCTGTGCCGACATGGCTAATTAACCCTCCCCTGGGGCGGAGCTTACCGCAGTTGCGGTGGAACACGCGACGGTCACTGACATGAATTGCTTCCTGTTAGGTTCACCACTTGCGGGCTGTCGGGGGCATTATCCTTGATGTACAGCTTACCGGTGCCCGATGTGTGATGCCCGAGCCCTACCGAGATGGTACAAGTGTTTCCCGACTTCAGGCTCCCACCACAGGTATTGTTTTGGGTAAAGGGTGAAGTGGTGCCGAGTACTCGCGCTCGCTGGTGGATCGCCCTAACGCACTGTGGTACCTTATACAGCAATTGGGGTAGGAGTCACCTCCATGCGGGATTCCGCCATCCCGCCGAGTATCGAAGTCACCCAGCTTCTCAAGGCTTGGGGGCACGGGGATGAGGGTGCTCTGGGACGGCTAATCCCACTCGTGCAACAAGAATTGCACCGGTTCGCGCATTGCTATATGAGCCGGGAAAAGCCGGGCCACACGCTGCAAACCACGGCGCTGGTGAACGAAGTCTACCTGCGGTTGGTTGACAGCGCGCAGGTAAGCTGGCAGGACCGTGCCCATTTTTTCGCCATCGCGGCGCGCATGATGCGCCGCATCCTCACCGATTTTGCCCGCTCCCGCAATTACCAGAAGCGCGGGGGTGCCGTTTTGCATGTGTCCTTCGACGAAGCGCTAGCGGTTTCCAAAGAGCGGGATTCCGAAATCGTGGCCATCGACGAAGCCTTGGCCGCACTGGCGGCCGTGGACGCCAGAAAAAGCCAGGTGGTGGAACTCCGCTTTTTTGGTGGACTGAGCGTGGAGGAGACAGCGGAAGTACTGAAAGTGTCGCCAGAAACCGTGAAGCGCGACTGGAGGTTTGCTAAGTCCTGGCTCCATCGCGTGCTCAGCAGAGACAAGGGCGATGAAGCCGGAGCGCTTACAGCAAGTTGAGCAGTTGTATCACGCGGCGCTCGCCCATGAGGAGAGCGAACGTGGGGCCTTTCTGGAGAAGACCTGCTCAGGCGACGAGGAACTTTTACAAGAAGTCCAATCCTTGATCCAGCACGACAAACAAGCAAAAAACTTCCTCGAGTCTCGGGCGCTCGAAGCGCGCGCCAAAGCCTTGGCCCAGGCGTCCGACAGTCTAAACCAGCAGCGGTATCACCTGCTGCAGAAGATCGGCGAAGGGGGCATGGGCGAGGTTTGGCAGGCCGAGCAAAAAGAGCCCATACGCCGGCGCGTTGCTGTCAAGCTGCTCAAGGCCGGGATGAACACGCGCGAAGTGATGGTGCGCTTCGAATCTGAGCGCCAGGCTTTGGCTCTGATGGACCACCCTGCCATCGCCAAAGTGTTCGACGCCGGCTCTACGCCTCAGGGCGCGCCGTACTTCGTGATGGAGTACGTCGCCGGTGTTCCGATCACGGCTTACTGCGACAATCACAGACTCAGCATCCGCGAACGGCTGGAACTCTTCATGCACGTCTGCGAAGGAGTCCAGCACGCGCATCAGAAAGCCATCATCCACCGCGATCTGAAACCCTCGAACATCCTTGTCACGGAGGTGGATGGACGGGCGGCACCGAAGATTATCGATTTTGGAGTGGCCAAGGCGCTGACCCAGAGGCTCACCGCGGATTCGACGTTTACGTGCGCGGGGGTGCTAGTCGGAACTCCGGAATATATGAGCCCGGAACAGGCCAATTCTTCGGGTGAGGATATCGACACGCGCACCGATGTCTACTCGCTCGGTGTGATCTTCTATGAGTTGTTGGCCGGCGCGGCGCCCCTCGATCTGCGAAAAATCACCCTTGACGAGTTGCTGCGAAGGTTGCGCGAGGAAGAACCGCCGAGGCCGAGCACCAAGATCCGCACGCAGGACCCTGCCACGCTATCGGAACTAGCTCGGAAGCGTCAAACTGAGCCCCTGGCTCTGGCCAAACAGATGCGCGGCGACTTGGATTCGATCGCGCTCAAGGCCCTAGAAAAAGATAGGTCGCGCCGCTACGGTTCACCCTCCGATTTGGCTGCGGATATTGGGCGCTATCTGAGGAATGAAGCGGTGCTGGCAGTTCCGGCTTCGGCTGCTTACCACGCTCGCAAGTTCGCGCGCCGCCACCACGCAGCCCTAGTCGTCACGGCTGCTTTCGTGTTAGTGCTCATCTTGGCAGCCGGTCTCAGCATCCAGCAGAGCATACGCGCCAACAGGGAAGCGGCCGTAGCCCAGGCCGTCAACGACTTTCTGCAAAACGATCTGTTGGCACAGGCCAGCGCCGCCACCCAGTCGGGGCCGAGCACGAACCCCGATCCGGACCTGAAGGTGCGGACGGCATTAGACCGGGCGGCTGCCCGGATCACCGGAAAGTTCGACCGGCAACCAGAGGTGGAGGCTGCAATTCGCGACACCATCGGGCAGACGTACATGGACCTCGGGCTCTATCCAGAGGCCCGGAGGCAATTGGAGCGGGCGCTGGAATTGCACCGGCTGGTACGGGGCACAACGAATCCGAAGACCCTCAAGAGCCTGAGCCACCTTGGAAAAACCGCCCTCCTCCAAGGCAAGTATGCCGAGGGTGAGGTGCTATTCAGCCAAGCGCTGAAGATCCAGCGCCGGGTGTTGGGGTTCGAGCATCCCGACACGCTGTATTCCATGAACGGTTTGGCGACCGCCTTGTACTGGCAGGGCAAGTACGCGCAGGCCGAGGCGCTCATCAGCCAGACGCTCGAGATCCAGCGTCGCGTCCTGGGCGCAGAGCACGTAGAGACATTGACATCCATGAACAGTCTGGCAAACGTCTACTACGCGCAGGGCAAATACGCGCAGGCCGAGGCACTCTACAGCCAGACCCTGGAGATCCGGCGCCGCGTGTTGGGCGCCGAGCATCCCGACACGCTGGCTTCTATGAACAATCTGGCGCATGACTACGAAGAGGGCAAGTATGCGCAGGCTGAGGCACTCTACAGCCAGACCCTGGAGATCCGGCGCCGCGTGTTGGGTCGCGAGCATCCTCTTACGCTGCTTTCTATGACCAATCTGGCGCACGTGTACTACTTGGAGGGCAAGTACGCGCAGGCTGAGGCGCTGGGTAGTCAGACGGTGGAGGTGCAGCGTCGCGTCCTGGGTCGCGAGCATCCAAGCACCTTGTTCTCCATGCGCGTTTTGGGCGACGCCTACACCGGGCAGAGCAAATACGCGCAGGCGGAGGCGCTATTCATCCGGACTCTCGAGATCCAACGCCAGGTGCGCGGTCCCGAAAACTATAGCACTCTCCTCACGCTTGACGATCTTGCATACATGTATCAACAGCAGGGCAAATACGGCTTGGCGGAGACTCACTCGGCGCAGGCCCTGGCGGGGCGCCGGCACGCCTTGGGCTCGGAACATCCGGACACGATGGCATCCGCCGCCGACCTGGCACTGGCCTACCTCTCGCAGGGGAAGTTCGCCGAGAGCGAGCCGCTCGCGCGCGAGGCCCTGGAGTTCAATCGCAACAAGCAGCCGGAAGACTGGCAACGATTCCGCACTGAGAGCCTGCTAGGCGTCAGCCTGGCTGGACAGAAGAAGTACGCCGAAGCCGAGCCGCTGCTGCTCGAAGGCTATCAGGGGATGTTGGCGCGGAAGGAGCGAATGGCTGTTCCGGACTGGTATCATCTGGACCGCGCCCGCGAATGGCTCGTCCAACTCTATCAGGCCTGGGGCAAGCCTGCGAAAGCTGCCGCGTGGCGGAAGAAGTGACACCTGATTTTTCCGAAGGCGGATCCTGTTCGCCAATGGCGTGAAAGCGACCAGAACCTTCCAACCGACATTCTCCCAGTTCTGGCCTGTTGACCCGAACTCGACTGGCTTCGGACTCTCAAAGCAGTAAGACTGAGCGATGCCGATTGCAATGATCCTGGTATCGACGAACGAGAGGATGACATCCCCAGGCGCGACCTCTCGCATACTCTCGTAGAAGGGATTCCTGCCGCCATTGGCATTGCGCTTTGGAGACCACAGGTAGCCGCCTCCGACTTCTTGGCGGTGAGTCTGGTTCTGGTTGACCCACCAGTAGCGCATAAGTTCAGCAGGAGCCTAGCAGATCTGGACCGGTCGAACCAGGAGTTTAATGCGACGTAATGCAACGGTTCGGACACCTTCCATGTTGGCACCCACGCAACTTTTTACCATCCATCAATGAAAAGCATTGGAATGTCGCTACCTGTGGTCGTCGGCACAGGGAGCCGTCCTCACCCGTTCCTCTTTTTCTTAGAGCCGTTCCCGAGTGGTGGCTCCCCATCTGGCCCGTCACACTGGCCAGCATCTTTTGAAACGCCTAGTAGTCCAGAATCTTTATTTCGATCTCCTCGCCTGGCCGCACAATTTCAGTTGGAGCTGCCGAAGGAGTAGGAGCTGGGAGCGCGCACGGCACTTCGGGAACAGGTAGTACAACCCGCTCCCGGTTTCGAGGTCTATCACGTCGTATGGCTCATGTTTCCTGCCGTCCCGGTACATCAGTGAGCGATAGATGAGGGGAACGTATGGCTGGGCTGGGGTATCGGCGTTGGTGGCCGCAACTGCCTCATACGCCAGCAACAGAACGGTCGCAATGTAGGCGACGGTACTTGCGACCTTCGGGTCCATTTTCCCGGCTTTCACCTCGGCCATCGTCTCGGCCAGCATTCGCTTTACATCGGCCGCCGATGCAGGTGGAGCAATATCTTTCGTTCCCTGCTCGTAGGTGTGCTTACGGTGCCGACCTCCGTTTCGCCCCAACTCCGCGGCTTTATCGGGATTCGCATGGAAATAGCAGAGGCCACCTTCCATCGCCCAAGCCGTGCAAGCCGTACCGTTTCTGGTGACGCCTTGGCATCGCTTTCTAGCGGCTTTCGATGGCTCAAGCTGTAAGTGTGAAGTCATATCGGCGGACGCGCCAGGCGCGCCTGAATCATGGTTGTTGTTCACTTAACAGTCCTATGTGAGATTGGGTTATGGTGGTGCCGCCTTCGAGTTCTTGAGGCGAATCCCGATGGCAGTCACGCAGTCAGTTAACGGCTATTGAATCAGCAGGCTGTACCCTTGCGGCGGGGGTTTACTATTATGTCTGTCCAGCTGTTGTCCAGCAGTAATGTGTTCTTAGCGCTCTTAGTGCTACTTACTGCGGCCACCCATGCCGTGTAAGTTGTTTGTTTTCTTTATGCCGTTAGTCTTTTAATGCGTGGGTCGCAGGTTCGATTCCTGCCGGGCTCACC
>Ga0126371_10004602_pt1 | contig 12176 bp, 12 predicted proteins | sample PanSoiMetaPlot_4_FD_110145 | JGI IMG/M metagenome (GOLD analysis project Ga0126371, IMG submission 110145) | Tropical forest soil microbial communities from Panama - MetaG Plot_4 | ecosystem: Environmental > Terrestrial > Soil > Tropical forest > Bulk soil | place: Panama | collected 2016-02-17
CCGTCAACGCAGTTCTCGACACCATACAGCACACGGTCGCCAAGGGAGACAAGGTAGCAATTACCGGATTCGGTGTCTTCGAAAAGTCCGACCGGCCTGCGCGCACGGCGCGGAATCCAGCCACCGGCGCGTCCATCAAGGTCCCCAAGTCCTCGGTGCCCAAGTTCCGGGCCGGTGCCGACTTCAAGGCCCTTGTAAATGGCAACAAGAAGAAGGTCGTCGCGGGCAGGAAGTAGCCGACCCCGCCGGCGGGCGGCAGCTTTGTGCCGCCCGCCCTAGGGGTCCCACGAGCAGTGCTAGCCCCCGCTCGCCTCCGTGCTAACGCCCTTCGGCTCGCTGGAATGAGGCGGGTGGGGAGCTAGCACAGCTAGCGCAAGCCTGGCTTGCGCGCTAGCGCCATCCTCAGCAGTCTGTCGATGATTTCGGGGAACGACACCCCGGAGGCCTCCCACATCTTCTGGAAGTACGACGTCGGGGACATTCCGGGGAAGGTGTTGATCTCGTTGATCAGGATCTGCCCGTCGGGCTGATAGAAGAAGTCGACCCTGGCCAAGCCCTCAGCGGAGACCGCGTCGAACGCGATCGCGGCCATCTCGCGAATCCGGTCGCTGTCTTTGGCTGGTATTGGCGCCGGGATCAGCATCTCGCTTGACGCGTCGAGGTACTTGGCCTCGAAGTCGTAAAATTCCTCGCCGCCGTCGAGTCGGAGCTCACCGGGCATGCTTGTGTCTGGTGGCGCGCCGTTCATGCCCTGCAATACGGCAACCTCGACTTCCCTGGCTGTGATCGCCGTCTCCACGAGCACCTTGGGGTCGTATTCGCGCGCCAGCGTGATCGCCTGGGCCAGTTCGCCGGGGTCGTTCGCCTTGGTCGTGCCGAGGCTTGAACCGCCCCTGGCAGGCTTGATGAACAACGGCCAGCCGAGCGCCTCGATCTGCTCGGCTACGCGCTGCTGAGCCTGGCTCGGCTGCCCCGTGGTGCTCGATACCGCGCTCAGCGGCCAGTCCCGCTCGTGCACGACGACGTGTGGCCCGACCGGCAGGCCCTTGGCGGCGAAGATCAGCTTCATGTACTCCTTGTCCATGCTGACCGCGCTCGCCAGTACGCCAGAGCCGACGTACGGTACTCCGGCAAGCTCGAGCAGGCCCTGGATCGTGCCGTCCTCGCCGAACGGGCCGTGCAGCACAGGCAGCACCACGTCGACGTCTCCGAGCACGTGCGGGATGTGGCCGGGCGCGCTCGACACGACCGCCGAGTCGCCCTGGTAGGCCCAGGGCACCACGTGCGCGTCTGGCTTGGCGACGGCTTCGACGCTCGGCAGTTCGCCGCTGGTAATCGCCAGCTTCGCCGGATCGTCGGGGACCTCGAGCCAGGTGCCTTCCCTGGTGATGCCGATCGGGATGACCTCGTACTCGTTCCGATCGATCGCCCGCAGCACATTGCCGCCGCCGAGACAGGAGATGGCGTGTTCCGGCCCCCTGCCACCGAACACGACGGCGACTCTGATTCTGCGATTGCCTTCCACAAATCCTCCAGGTTCCTTGGTCCGGCGGTCGAGTGTCATCTCCTGCCTAGCGAGTCGAGCGCCGACATCGCGTCGGCCAGCAGGTCTTCTGCGTCCTCAAGGCCAATGGAGAACCGCACCGACGCCGGGTCAATGCCGGCTGCCGCCAGAGCCACCCCGTCCATCTGCCTGTGCGTGGTCGAGGCTACGTGGCTCACCTTCGTGTGCGTCCCGCCAAGCGAGGCCGCTATCCTGGCCAGCTTGAGCCGGTCGGCGAAGGCGAATCCGGCCTCGGCCCCGCCGTAGGGCGCGACAGTCACGATCGCGCCGAACCTGGTGCCTTCCGGCCCGGCATCGAATTGCCTGCGCGCTAGCGCGTGGCCAAGATGCTGTGTCAGCCCTGGGTAGTAGACAGTGCTCACGGCCGGATGCCTGGCCAGCCCGGCAGCGAACACCTGGGCAGTTGCGCACTGCCGTCGGACGCGCAGCGGCAGCGTCTCAAGGCCGCGTCGCAGCGTGTAGGCGTCATCGGGGCCGAGGGAGCCTCCGGTGTCGATCCGGAGCTGGCGCAGTCGCTTGATGAGCTCTGGATGGCCGGTGACCACCCCGCCGGTGACATCGTTGTGCCCGCCGAAATACTTGGTGGCCGAGTGGAGCACCAGATCGGCTCCGTGCTCGAGTGGTCGGCAAATCACCGGTGGAGCGAGTGTGGAATCCACCACAAAGATGGCTCCAGCCTCGTGAGCTAGGCGGGCGATGCCGGATAGGTCAGCCACGGCCACGGTCGGATTCGCCAGTGTCTCGGCGTACACGATGGCTGTACCAGGACCTACGGCGGCGCGAACTCGCTCGAGGTCGCTCATGTCAACGAAGTCCGTGCGAACACCGAAGTTAGCCGCGACATTGCGCAGGAAGCTGTAGGTACCACCGTAGACGGCATTTGGAGCGACGACGCGCGCCCCAGCTCGGGCGAACGCCCAGAAGACCGTGGATATCGCGGCCATGCCGGACGCAAAGGCCTGTGAGGCGGCCTGGTAGCTGAGGTTGACACCCTCGATGGCGGCGACCGCGCAGCACAAGGCGGCCACCGTAGGGTTGTCGATCCGGCTGTAGCTAAAGCCAGGCGCGCTGTCGCCCAGCACGGCAGCGAACTCGGCACCCGAGCTGAACGCGAAGGTTGATGTCCGGTAGATGGGCGTGGTCAGCGGCTGCTGCGCCGGAACCGGCGGCGGCGGCAGGTGCACAGAGCGCGTGTTCTCGCCCGCGCGGCGCTGACTTGGCCCCGTCATCTGCCAAGGCGCCATCGGATCACGCGGCAGCGGATCGCCCCGTAGCGGATCGGACTGGCTCTGGCCGTCGGCGCGGGGTGCCTCGATCGCCAGCATCCGACTGGGCCGCTGCGGCGCAACCTGGGGAAGCCTGGGCGGCCCGACAGTCGGATCCGTCGCGAGCCGAGGATCGGTGATCAGCCGTGGATCGGTCAGCCGCGGGTCTGCCGCGAGCCGCGGGTCCGGTCCGAGCCGCGGGTCTGCCGCGAGCCGCGGGTCCGGCATCATTCGGTGGCTGCCAGCTAGCCGCGGATCGGGGGCCAGCCTCGGGTCGGCCAACGACCGGCGATCGGCCAGCTGCCGCGGGTCTGATATGAGTCGCGGGTCAGGTACGGCCGCGAACCTGGGATCGGCATACCGAGGGTCGACCGGGTACCGGGGATCAGGCGCATATCCGGGATCGGATCGTGGCTGACCGGGTAGCGGGCCACGATAACCGGGCTCGTTCTGCGGTGGTCCAGCCGGCGGAGGGCTCGACGGAGGCCCGACGACACGCGGCATTGGCTGACTGACGGCCCGCCCGACTGGCGGGTTGGGCGGCGGCGGGCCGTTCCGCCGGAAGTCGCGGAAGGGCGACACCGGCTGGCCCGCACCGGTGTACGCCTGGCCCGGGTATCGCCCACCAGGATCGGCGGGAAGCGGCCGCCCCGTCGGCGGCGCGTCTCCGGGCGGCGGCGGCCAGCCTGACGCCGGCCATGCGGTCTGCGAATACTGACCGTCACCAGGCTCGGCCGCAGGCCGCCCCTGGCCCGCGTATCGGTACCCGGCATCCGGTCCTTGCCGTTCGCCAGAAGGCGGCGCGGCGCGGCTGACCCGGCCGTTCGTCCATGACTCGTCGGCGGGACGGCGGGGATCATCGCCCGGCGGTGCGTCGCGCACCGGCCTAGGCCATTTCTCAGACGCCATAGCGCTCCGGCTTGGCCGACCGGCTCGCGAGCATCAGCGCCGCCTGCCCGACATCGAGCCCGTCGTACACGACCGCCGCGACCACCTCGGTGATCGGCATCTCCACCGAATGGGCCCCAGCCAGCTCGAGCACCGACTTCGACGACTTCACGCCTTCGACTACCTGATGGGTGCTCGCCATGATCTCCGCGAGTGGAATGCCGCGGCCCAGCTTCTCGCCGAATGTCCGATTCCTGGAAAGCGGCGACGAACAGGTCGTGACCAGATCTCCCATCCCGGCCAGGCCAGCGAACGTGTGCTGGTCGGCGCCAAGTGCTGCGCCCAGCCTGGCGATCTCGGCGAGGCCGCGGGTGATCAGCAAGGCTTTGGTGTTGTCGCCGAGGCCCATCCCTACCGCGATTCCAACGGCTATCGCGATCACGTTCTTGACCGCGCCGCCCAGTTCGCAGCCGATCACGTCAGGGTTCGTATAAGGCCGGAAGTAGCTGGTGTGACAGGCCTTCTGCAGGTGCTCAGCCGTGTGCTGGTCTTCGCAAGCCACCACGCCCGCCGCGTACTGACGCTGGGCGATCTCGTGAGCGAGGTTCGGCCCGGTGATGACCGCGATCTGTCCTGCAGGCCAGTTCGTGACCTCGGCGATGACTTCGCTCATCCGCTTGCCGGTCGCCAGCTCGACCCCTTTCATCAAGCTGACGAGAGTCGCGCCAGATGGGATCAGCTCCACCCAGCTGGCCAGGTTCGGCCGCAGCGTCTGCGACGGCACAACGAGGAAGACGACATCCGCGTCCGCGAGCGCGTCCTTCGCGTCGTGGGTCGCACGCAGCGAACTCGGCAGCGTGAACCCAGGCAGGTCCTCCTGATTGCATCTGGTCGAGTTGATCGTGTCGGCGACCTCGGGTCGGCGACACCAAAGGGCCGTCGACGTCCCGGCATCGCAGAGCACCTGGGCGAAGGTTGTTCCCCAGTTGCCAGCGCCCATCACGGCCGCGGTCACGGGCCGGTAACCTCCGTCACGGACTCGTCAGTGCTGTCGCCGTCGTGCTCCTCGGCCAGCTTGCGCAGGTCGGCGCGGACCTTGCGTCTTTCGATCGCCGGATGGTACGGCTGCGCGGGAGGATCCTCGCCGCGCAACTGGCCCACCAGCGCGGCGACATCGGCCATGATCTTGTCCGTGGCCGCTCGCATGGTCTTTGTGTCGATCGGCTGCCCGGCGAATGCCGATAGGTCTACAGGCGGTCCCGCGAGTATCCGCACCGTCTTGCGCGGTATCACGTGCGGCCTGACGCTGCCGTAGGGCAGGACGTATTGTGCACCCCAGTGTGCTATCGGGATGACCGGCGCCCCGGTCGCCAAGGCGAGCCTGGCTACGCCGGTCTTGGCGACCATCGGCCACATCTGGGGGTCCCGGGTGACCGTCGATTCTGGGTAGAAGACCACGCAGGCGCCGTCCTTTACCCCTTGCTCAGCGTCGCGCAACACGAGCGCCGCATCGGCCTGGCCGCGATAGACAGGAAGCTGGCCGAGCTTGCCGAGGATTGGCCCGAGTATCTTGATCTTGAACAACCCGGACTTGGCCAAGAACGTCGGGTACCGGCCAGCCTGGTCGCAGAACAACGCGACAGCGAGGACGTCCGCATAGGAGAGGTGGTTGGCGGCTACGATCACGCCCCCGGATTTCGGGATGTGCTCTTGACCTTGCCAGTCGTGCTTCATCAACGCGCGGATAGTCGGCCGCAGGATGAATTGTGACACCCCGCGCCATGCGTTGGAGTAACTACCGTCCGCACGTCTGCTCATCTGCGCACTCTCCCGCACCCCATGGTGCCAGTCTTCCCGTTGCCGCGACCCAAAGTCGAGGCAAGATCGGATGCTATGGCCATTGATACCCCGCTGACCTGGTCAGTGGTGATCCCCGTCAAGGTACTAGCTATTGCCAAGTCGCGGCTGGCCGGGCTTGACGATGCCGACAGGCGAGCGCTCGCGCTGGCGATGGCCGCCGACACCGTCGTCGCTGCCGTCGCCTGCCCCCTCGTCGGAGCTGTCGTTGTCGTCAGCGATGACCCGGCCGTGACCGCCGAGGTCGCGCCGCTTGGTGCGGTCGCGATAGCCGACACCCCAGGGGCCGGTCTCAATCGGGCCCTGGCTGCCGGGGCTGACCACGCGGCTGAACGGTGGCCAGCCAACGGTCTTGCCGCGCTGCTCGCCGACCTTCCTGCCCTGTCGGCCAGCGATCTCAAGGCCGCGCTGACGGCCGCTTCGGCGGTGGCGCAAGCGTTCGTGGCCGACGCCGCTGGGGCGGGCACGACCTTGTACACGGCCAGGTCGGCAGGTTATTTCAGGCCGCAATTCGGGCCGCGATCAAGAAGCCTGCATCTGCGGGCAGGGGCTACCGAACTCAGCTTGCCGGGGATCGCCGGCCTGCGACAGGACGTCGACACGCTCGCCGATCTGCGTGCGGCGGCGGCGATCGGGCTTGGTCGCCGGACTACTGCGCTCGCGATGACCGACCGCGTACGGGCCGGTCGCTGGTGAGCGTCCGGCCCGAACGGAGCCGATGGTTGGACTTGGCTAGATGTGTACGATCGGGCAGGTCAGCGTTCTGGTAATGCCTGGCACGCCTTGGATTTGCGCTACCACGAGGCGGCCAAGGTCATCCACGTTGTCCGCCTCGGCCCTGACGATCACGTCGTAGGGGCCGGTTACATCGTCGGCCTGCGTCACGCCGCCGATCTCAGCGATGGCCGTGGCCACATCTGCGGCCTTCCCGACCTCGGTCTGGACGAGGATATAAGCCTGGACCATAGAGGCCTCCTGGTCTTAAGTGTGGTCGACACGCTACCGCAGGGTGACCACGTCGGGTGCGCGCGGCCGTCGGCGGCGTACGGCTACTGTCGGATCGGATCCTGCCCACAAGCTGGAGGCTGCCATCACGATCGGTGAGCTAGGGGAGTTCGGCCTGATCGCAGCCGTCACGGCAGCGATGGCTGCCGCCGGCGGCCAGGCGGCGGCCGGCGATAAACCCGTCGGCAGCAAACTGCTTATCGGCGCGGGCGACGACGCGGCCGTGCTGCGTACAGCCGACGGGCGGGTGGTCGCGACCACCGACATGCTGATTGAGGGCAGGCACTTTCGTCGTGACTGGTCGTCAGCAACCGATATTGGTCATAAGGCGGCAGCTAGAAATCTTGCTGACGTGGCCGCGATGGGTGCGGTACCGACGGCGCTGCTTGTCGGCTTCGCCGGCCCAGGTCAGCTAGCGGTGGAATGGGTGACCGATCTGGCCGCCGGCATCGCCTCCGAGTGTGCGGCAGTGGGAGCGGCGGTCGCCGGCGGCGATACAAGCAGCTCAGAGACCGTGTTGCTTGCCATAACGGCGCTCGGCGACCTCGGCGGCCGCGCTCCGGTGACCAGAGGCGGCGCCAGGTCAGGCGACGTGGTCGCGGTGGCGGGCACTCTTGGTAGCGCGGCTGCCGGGCTCGACCTTCTGATGGCGGGCGCTGCCGGTGATCCGCCCGCTCTGGCTGACCTGATCGGCGCCCACCGGCGGCCGAGCCCTCCCTACGCGGCCGGGCCACAGGCTGCCGCCCTCGGCGCCACCGCCATGATCGACGTCAGCGACGGACTGATCGCCGACCTCGGTCACGTCGCTCTCGCGAGCGGCGTGCGCGTCGACCTGCAGGCGAGGCTGGTCGCGGCCGAGCCGATCGCGCGAATCAGTGCCCTCAGGGAAGCGGCGAACGTGCTCGGCAAGCAGGACTGGGTGGACTGGGTGCTGACCGGCGGCGACGACCACGCTCTCGTCGCGACGTTTCCTGCCGATGTCGCTCTGCCAGTCGGCTGGACGACGGTCGGAACAGTGGTACAAGGACACGGTGTGGCGGTAGACGGCAGTATTTGGTCCGCGAGGGGCGGCTGGGAGCACTTCAGGCCGTAGGGGCTGAGGGACGCGGCTGGAATAGCCTTGATGCCATGAACCAGACTCCGCCTCGCGTGCTCGCGATCGCTGGATCCGATTCCGGTGGCGGCGCGGGAATCCAAGCTGACCTCAAGACCATGCTCGCGCTCGGCGTGCACGGTATGACTGTGGTCACGGCGGTGACGGCACAGAACTCGTTGGGCGTGCAAGGCTACTGGCCACTTCCCCAGGAGGCTGTGCGGGCGCAAATCGTGTCGGTGCTCGGCGACATCGGCGCCCAGGCCATCAAGACCGGCATGCTCGCATCGCCCGAGGTGGTCGAGGTCGTTGCCGATTCGCTTGCCGGTGTGCAGGCCCCGCTTGTCGTTGATCCGGTCGCCGTGTCCAAGCACGGCGACAGCCTGCTGTCGGCTGGTGCCATCGAGGCGCTCAAAACCCGGTTGCTGCCGCTCGCCACCATCGTGACGCCGAACCTGCTCGAGGCGGAACTGCTCACGGAAACGCCGATCACCGACGAGGCTGACATGCTCGCCGCGGCCGAGCACATAGCGGCGCTCGGCCCGCGCTGGGTACTGGTCAAGGGCGGACACCTAGCCGGCAATCCGGTCGATTTGCTTTACGGCCCGACGTCCGCGTCCGGCCTGTCGGTGCTTCGCTACCCAGCGCGCAGGATCGCCAGCGCGCACACCCACGGCACCGGCTGCACGCTAGCCTCTGGGATCGCTTCCTACCTGGCCATGGGCTGGGAGGTGGCCGACGCGGTCGAGTCGGCGAAGGATTACGTGATCGGAGCTATCGACGGAGGATTCCCGCTCGGCGCGGGAATCGGGCCGGTCGATCACGGGTGGCGCATTCGCCAGCCAGTCAGCGGGTGACCTTGCCTGCCTTGATGCAGGAAGTGCACACGTTCAGCCGCCGAGGGGTGCCGTCGATCTTCGTGCGTACGCTCTGAATGTTCGGGTTGAAGCGGCGCGGGGTGCGGCGGTGCGAGAACGACACGTTGTTGCCGAAGCCCGGTCTCTTGCCGCACACGTCGCACACGGAAGCCACGGGATCGCTCCATTAGAGATAGTCAGATAGGTCATCGGAGCCGGTCATGGCCGGCTCAGTCGCCCAAGCTTATCCGACCGTGTCCCCCGGCGCGACTTGGCGGTCGGCAGGGCGACTTGGCGGTCGGCGAGGCGGGTGACAGTAGCACGGGCCATGCTTGTTCTTAGCACTAGACATCCGAGGTGAAGTAAGAGCCGATGGCGAAGCTGTCTGACAAGCTGCGCCTGATTGTGGGCGACAAGGCCGCGAAGCGGCTCGCCACGCTCGGGCCTTCTGGCCTGCATACCGTTGGTGACCTGCTGACCTACTACCCGCGTCGGTATGAGACCAGGGGCGAGCTAACCGACCTCGCCTCGCTCCGCGATGGCGAGCACGTCACTGTGCAGGCGATGATCGCGTCGACCTCGGTCAGGCCGATGCGTAACCGGCAGGGCTCGATCTTCGAGGCCGTTGTCACCGACGGCCGGGGGCGGCTGACGCTGACGTTCTTCGGTAAAGGCCGCCAGGATTGGCGTGAGCGAGAGCTGGCGTCAGGCCGAAGCGGCCTTTTCTCCGGGCAGGTCTCCACGTTCCGCGGCAAGCGCCAGCTATCTCATCCCGAGTACGAGATGCTCAAGTCCGACGAATCAGGCGACGCTAGGGCGGTCGAGTTCGCGACCGAGCTGATCCCGATCTACCCGGCCAGCAAGGACATCGCGTCCTGGCAGATCGCCGACTGCGTCAGGCTCGCGCTCGCGCAAGCAGACCTGGGCGATGACCCGCTGCCAGCAGCGATCAGGCGTCGGCATGAGCTGTTTGACTACACCAGAGCGATACACGCGATCCACCGTCCTGCGACGGAGCAAGACGCTAGAGGCGCGGCCAAGCGGCTCAAGTGGGACGAGGCGTTGATGCTCCAGGTCGTGCTCGCCCAGCGCCGCCGGGTCTCGATGGAGTACACCGCGCAGCCGCGCCCGACGGTACAGGACGGGCTGCTCGCCGAGTTCGACCAGCGCCTGCCGTTCGTGCTGACGGCCGGGCAGCGGCGGGCCAGCGAGGTCATCGCGGCCGATCTGGCCAGCGGCCACCCGATGCACCGGCTGCTGCAAGGCGAGGTGGGCTCCGGCAAGACCATCGTCGCGCTGCGGGCGATGCTCCAGGTGGTCGACGCGGCCGGGCAGGCGGCGCTGCTAGCGCCGACCGAGGTGCTCGCGCAGCAGCACCACAGGTCGATCAGCCAGATGCTCGGCCCGCTCGCGATGGCCGGCCAGCTTGGCGGTGCTGACCACGCCACCACCGTGACCTTGCTGACCGGCTCGCAGGGCACCGCGGCTCGCCGCAAGGCGCTGCTTGAGGCCGCGTCAGGCTCGGCCGGGATAGTCATCGGGACTCACGCGCTGCTCGAGTCTCATGTGCAGTTCGCCGACCTGGGGCTGGTGGTGATTGACGAGCAGCACAGGTTCGGTGTTGAGCAACGAGAGGCGCTGCGCGCGAAGGCGGTCAGCGGCAGGCCGCATGTGCTGGTGATGACCGCGACGCCGATACCGCGCACGGTCGCGATCACGGTCTTCGGTGACCTGGAGGTTACCGAGCTGACCGAACTGCCCGCGGGGCGGTCGCCGATCGCGACCCATGTCGTGCCGGTGGATGAGAAGCCGCACTACCTGACCCGCACGTGGGAGCGGGTCAGGGAGGAGGTGGCGGCCGGCAGGCAGGTCTATGTCGTATGCCCGAGGATCGGCCTTGACGCCGACGACGCCGAGCCGCAGTCGAACGACACCAGGTCAGCCAGCTTGGAACATGACGGCCTGGCCGAGGACGGCGGCTTCGATTTCGCCGAGCTCGACGAGGGCGAGGCCGAGCGCCGGCCGGCGCTCGCAGTGCTCGACGTGGCCGCGGACCTCGGGCAGGGCCCGCTCGCCGACTTGCGGCTTTCTGTGCTGCACGGCAAGCTCCCGCCAGACGAGAAAGACAAGATCATGCTGGCCTTCGCCGATGGCCAGATCGACGTGCTCGTGACCACAACCGTCATCGAGGTCGGCGTCGACGTTCCCAACGCCACCGCGATGGTGGTCATGGACGCCGACCGGTTTGGCGTCTCTCAGCTCCATCAGCTTCGCGGCCGGGTCGGCCGCGGCGGCCATCCAGGTTTGTGCTTGCTGGTCACGGCGTCACCAGAGGCTAGCCCAGCCAGAGACAGGCTGAACGCGGTCGCGGCCACCACCGACGGATTCGTGCTTTCAGAGCTTGATCTCGAGCAGCGTAGGGAGGGTGACGTGCTCGGCTCCGCGCAGGCCGGCAGGCGATCGAGCCTGAAGCTGCTCAAGCTCACCAGGCAGGCAGACAAGGACATCATCATCGACGCCCGGCGCGAGGCCACCGAGTTGATCGACGCCGATCCCGCTCTGGCCGGGCATCCTGCTCTGGCCGCGGCCATCGGCGTGCTTCTTGACGCCGAGCGCGCCGAGTACCTCGAGAAGGCCTGATGGCCGCGGATCCAGGCAAGCCGGCGCGGTGACGAGGATCATCGCCGGCGAGGCCGGTGGCCGAAGGCTCGCTGTGCCAGCCGGGCGCTCGACCAGGCCGACGAGCGACAGGGCGCGGGAGGGCCTGTTCTCGACGGTCGTCGCGATACTCGGGAGCTTGACTGGCGTCACGGTGCTCGACCTGTACGCGGGCTCGGGCGCGGTCGGGCTCGAGGCGCTGTCCCGCGGCGCTTCTGACGTGCTGCTGATCGAGGGCGATTCCACGGCCAGCGCCGTGATCAGGCGAAACATCGCCATCGTCGACCTGCCTGGCGCTCGCCTGGTGAATGACAGGGTTGACCGCGCGCTGCGCCGCGGGCCTGGCGAGGCGTCGCGGCGCCAGCTCGTATTCGCTGATCCGCCTTATTCGATGGCCGACGACGAACTTGCCGCGACGCTGGCGGTACTCGCTGAGCGAAACTGGCTTGCCGCCGAGGCGCTGGTGATTATCGAGCGCGACGCGAGGTCAGGGGCGCCGACCTGGCCAGCTGGGTATGCCGAAGACCGATCCCGCCGATACGGCGAGACGACGCTCTGGTACGGTCGCGCCTGCGGCGATACGCCCGCCGCCGCAGCTTCAACGACGGGAGCGTGAGTCCGCGTGATTCGCGTGGTCTGCCCTGGGTCCTTCGACCCGGTTACCAATGGTCATCTGGACATCATCAGCCGCGCGGCGAAGCTACACGACGAGGTGATCGTCGCCGTGCTTCGCAATCCGTCGAAGTCGTCGCTGTTCACCGACGACGAGCGGGTCGAGATGCTCAACGAGGTGACCAAGGACCTGCCGAACGTCAGGATCGCCAAGTTCGGTGGCCTGATCGTCGACTTCTGCCGCGCCAACGACGTCTCGGCGATCGTCAAGGGCCTGCGCGCTGTCACCGACTTCGACTACGAGATGCAGATGGCTCAGATGAACTACAACCAGGCCGGGGTGGAGACGCTGTTCATGACGACGAACCCGCTCTACG
>Ga0126371_10004604_pt1 | contig 12173 bp, 9 predicted proteins | sample PanSoiMetaPlot_4_FD_110145 | JGI IMG/M metagenome (GOLD analysis project Ga0126371, IMG submission 110145) | Tropical forest soil microbial communities from Panama - MetaG Plot_4 | ecosystem: Environmental > Terrestrial > Soil > Tropical forest > Bulk soil | place: Panama | collected 2016-02-17
CAACAACTCTTCCAGCCACTCGATGGCGGCGAGATCAAGATGATTGGTGGGTTCATCAAGAAGCAGAATGTCGGGCTGCTGCACCAGCGCTTCGGAGATGGCGAGCCGCTTACGCCATCCGCCCGATAGCGATTCTGCGGGAGCGTCGACGTTTTCCAATCCTGCGCGACTCAGCGTTTCAGCCATACGTGCTTGCCACTCATCCGCCGGGACGGAAGAGCGCTCCAGCGCATACTCAATCACAGAGCGCACCGTCAGCCCGGCAGCGAAATGCGATTCCTGCTGCACCAGACTCAGGCGGACGTGCTTGCGCACGGCCAGTTCCCCTGAGTCGGGCTCAATCGTACCGGAGAGAATCCGTAGCAGGGTCGATTTGCCCGATCCGTTCGGACCAATTACTCCGATGCGATCGCTTTCTTCAATGGTGAAGCTGATGCTGCGGAAGAGCGGTGTGGCACCATAGCTCTGCGAAACGTTTTGTCGTTGAGAATCGGTGGCAAGTGAACAACGCCCTTCAGTCGGCTACTTCGAGGATAGCAGGGGGGCTCTGCTCATTCCAAAATTGGAAACGAGGAATAGGAGAGCAGTTGCACGAGATCATCACCCGTCTCACGGCCAGAGTAACATCGAGTTTCAAATGAGGTTGAGTTGTTCCTGCGAGTCTCCAACCGATGCATTGAGTTCGATCCAGCGTGTGCCGTTTCGCGTTTGCATAACTGTCGACAGAAGTGATTTTCGAGTCATAGTCAATGATGAAACAAACTGGGGAACGGCTTGGGAGAGGGGCATAGACCGATCAGGCAATTTGCCCCGCAAAGCATGAAGGAAGATGTCTGGAAGATGGACGCCACTCGGGCCGAGGACAGCCACACCTTCCAGGCAGCCATGGTGCTGCTCGCCTCAGAGCTAATTGGACCCCATGTTGACCGTATCGTGTCCTTTCGGGGTATCCTCTTGGACTGGTGCAGGAGATCCCGGTTCGGCTCTATGAGCGAGGATTTGGGAGAACGACGAGTCCACAGTGAAAGCTGGTTCGATCCCGAGAAGGGAGGAATCGCCTTCCTGCTGAATGTCCTGGTTGCGCACGGTGAGCTAATTCGCAAGTGGTCGGAAGAATAACTACGCTCACAGCGTATAACCAAGAGATATGTGTTCGCGTAGTCATCGCGCGGCTTTTGACGCATGGTGCGTTCTAACTAGACCTTAGCCGCGTCTAAACTGATTCAATTTCTTTAGCCTACCCGGAGGAAATATGACAACCAATATTCCAACCCGTGAGACTCCGTTCCCTAGCACTTTCGACCTCGTGCAGGTACCTGCCAGCAAACAAGGTAAGGAGATTGAAGAGCCTGAACTCGAGGTCGACCAGATTCAGGGAAACATTCTGGCGGGGTTTAACAAAGACAATCAGACATGAATTTTTCTCGACATCCATGATCCTAAGAAATTCAAACTCTGGCTGCGCGCAATCACCCCCTTCGTCGCCACAACCGAGGAAGTGCTTCAATTCAACCGGCTTTTCAAATTGATCAGGTCACGGCGTAAGGTGGAATCACGCGCGGTTCTCTCCACATGGCTTAACGTCGCCTTTTCCTTCAAAGGGCTCAAGGCGCTCGATAAGGAAGCTGACAAGTTTCGGGATAAAGCATTTAAAGAAGGACTGGCGAAACGATCGCGAAGTCTGAACGATCCTGTCCAAGGGCTTGGCTGGCAGAAGCGGTGGTTGATTGGTGGCGAAGATAACGAGGCGGACGTTTTGTTGATTCTCGCTAGCGACTCCGTGGAAGAAATGGCTTTCGCGATTCGTCGCGTAGAGAGCTGGATATATGAGGGAGCAGCCCTGAATGGAGAATTGGTCCCCAGTGGGGCCGCCGTTATCTTCAAACAAAAGGGAGCGACGCTGCCCAGCCCATTGACTGGCCACGAGCATTTTGGTTTTCTGGACGGAGTATCGCAACCGGGCATCCGTGGAACAGCAGGTACGACCCAGGAACTGATCACTCCGAGGCAGAACCCCGCTGATCCTAACCAGGGAAAGCCTGGCCAAGACCGTTTGTGGCCAGGAGAATTTGTTTTCGGATACCCCGGCCAGGATCCCAAAGACGCTGACAAGAAAGGAAAAGTCAAAACGGAAGGTCCGTCATGGAGTAAGAACGGATCATTCCTAGTGTTTCGGCGGCTCCGTCAGGACGTTCTTGGCTTTCGTGAATTCCTCAAAGGCGAAGGCGACCGCCTGAAACTTGGACCTGAACTTTTTGGGGCGAAGTGCGTGGGTCGCTGGGCCAGCGGTGCTCCGATTGAGCGTGCAACGAATGCTGATAATTTGGAGATGTCACGCGATGATTGCGCCAACAATGCATTCAATTTTCAAGAAGCCACGGTTCCGAAATCGCCAGTACTGGCTCGGGTCAATGCAAGGACAATTTCCCCAAATCACTTGCGCATGAGGACAAGGACGGGCTGGTTTGCCCATTCGCCGGACACATCCGCAAGGCTTATCCTAGAGACGACGAATCCTTTGATCTGAAACAACGTTTTCCAAATGAAGCTGATACTGAGACGCACCGGCTTATGCGCCGCGGAATTCCGTTTGGCGATCCGTTCGATCCGACCATTGTTCCTGACGATGGAAATCGTGGACTTCTTTTCCTCGCTTACCAAACCTCTATCGAAGATCAATTCGAGTTCGTAACCAAAAACTGTGTGAACAATCCTGACTTTAAAGATCCCGGTTCAGGCCACGACCCAATCCTTGGACAGTCTGACAAGAACGGAAACCGCGAGCGCTTTTTTTCCATCAAGCTTGCCAACGGTGAGAAGCAGACGATCCGCCTAAAAAAAGACTGGGTGATTCCGACAGGCGGCGGCTACTTTTTCTCGCCCTCCATCCATGCACTGGAAGTTTTAAGCAGCTCCAGCGATTAGACGCGAGGACGGCAGGTGATACCTACGCTTACTCGCTTGAAGAGATACAGCAGATGCTCAACATCCTACCGGAGCCGGCAGTTACCGTCGTCGCTGCGTTTTCCTTCACCGCCGCACGAAAAGGCGAGGTGCGGAGATTCCGTTGGGAGGATTACGACGGCGAGCAGATCTGAATCTCGCGGTCGTACCTGGCGAAGTCACCAGTTGGAGCCGAAAACCAGGAAAAGCAAGGCTCCAGTGCTGGTGATTGCCCAGCTCGCCGAACGCTTGGATTCTCACCGACTACTGTCAGGGAATCCTCAGATTGGCTTGATGTTCCCGCCAACAAGTTGCGGTGTTCTGCCAACATTGCCCACGTCCATTGACCATGCAAAATGCGAAACAGCTACGCAGGCACTTGCGAGCCGAGCCCACCAACTGACTACGTGATTGGGCGAACATTGGCTGTTCGAGGATTCGAATCATCCCGCGTCTAGCGCGGGCCTCAACCCTTGTACATACGCGGATATTCAATCGATCAGTCCAAGGTGCCAGGCCTATAAGATCCTTACTTCGGTTCGGCCGTAGCGTTTAGAACAATATTCAGCGGCGGGATGGCGGCAGGGCGGTAGTAGCGGTCGACCAGAAAGCGCTTGCCGTCGTTACTGACATCGTACGTAAAAAGGTCTGTGGACGAAACATAGGGCCGCGAATACGTGGCGAATAACAGACTAGCCGGCCCCGTCGAAAGTCCTGGATCGGTCGTCACTGGAACGGCGATCAGAGTGCCGTGTGGATCGAGATAGTAAATCTCCTTCCCGTCGCCGCGCCAGCGGGGCTGTCTTCCGCCAGCACGCGAAACTTGTAGCTGTCCCCCTGCAGTCGGAAAAGTGGTGATGAAGACTTCCCATTCGCCGGTTTCGTTCGACTCATACGCTACCCACTTTCCATCTGGGGAGATTTGCCCGGTGGCCTTGCCCCCGCCTTGCAGGGCGCTACCTTTGCCTTCTAATAGGGGCGTAATTTTGCCGTCCGGAACAGAAACCAGCACCAGCGAAAAGCCTCCATTAGAAGCCTCCAGGTTCGCCAAGATGTACTTGTTATCCGGGGACCACGAATTGGGCAGCAGGTCGGTCGTGCCGGGCGGATTCTTGGCGAGTCCAATGTCTCTTTCCAGCCCATTGGAGTTCTTTAGACGTAAGCTCTCAAGGGTACTATTGTTTCGAAACGCGATTATCTTGCCATCACGCGACCACACGCCGGTCGTTTCTTCAGCTGGGTCGAAGGTGAAGCGAGCAGACGTGCCGTTTTGCAGATTGTAAGTCCACACGTCAACGTTGTTTTCGCGGCGGTCCGCCAGGTCGAAAGTTATCCGGGTTTGGTCAGGAGAGATGAAGGGGTTAGCGATGATACCCGGCTCTCCCACTTTTCCAAGCTCCTTGCCGGCACGATCCACCCAGATCAACTGGGAAAGCGGAGCGCCTGCTCCGCTGTGAAAGATCAGCGTCCCGTTTTCGGAAACTGTGAACGCGGCCCAGGAGGTGGAGGGGTTCATTCCCACGCGTTCGGCAATGATTCGTGGCTTACCGCTAACTCGATCGTCATACGGTTTGTAGCTGACCGCGACCAGTGCCCCTTTGTCATCAAGGTAGAAGACTTCGCTGTTGGCATAGCTAACGGTGGACTGGCTGTGGACAAGCAGGCTTTTTTGTTTTGCCTGAAGGTCGCTGAGGTAAATACCTCGATGGGGATAAGCAACATCCTTATAACTATCCTGCACAAACAGGAAGTGTTCTCCATCGGGCAGGAAGGCGGGCCAGCGATGAGTGTCACAACCTGTATCAAAGACCCCTTGCGTAAGGGGACGTGCGTTCGCGCCATCAGCATCGATTCGCCATAAAGGCCCGGCGGCATCCGGCGCGTAAATAATCACATTCCTTCTTCCCCAGCTTCCTCCGCGAGCATTCAGCACACTGCCGAGCACCGTGGGTGTTCCGCCACCGGACGGAATCTTCTTCAGTCTGCCGGCGGCAAAAAAAGCAATGAACTGGTGGTCCGGAGAGAAGAAGGGATATGAGGCGCCTTCGGTGCCGACGAGCTTCATCGACTCCGATGATCCGACCTTCTGCACGAAGATGGCATATTCTCCCGTCTCCGCCGGCGACACATAGGCCAGCAAGACGCCATCAGGGGAGAGCGCCAGATGGCTTACCTCGCCTGCGGTGGGAATGGAGAACTCCATGCGGACCTGCGTTGGGCCAGAACGCAGATAATAGAAGAGCGGAAGGGCTGTCAACATTCCTAGCACGAACATAGCTGCGCCCAGGAGCCACCAGCGCTTCTTGCCTTGCGTGCCGAGCGGGGCCGGCAGGGCAAGCGAAGTCTCCGACCCAGAGAGCGCTCCCAGGGCAAACGTCAGATCGCGCGCCGACTGGAAGCGGTCTGCCGGGTCCTTTTCCAGGCAGTGGCGGACGATGCGGTCCAGCCCGGGCGGAATGCGAGTTGCCGTAGTGTCGATCTCGGCCGGCTCCGTCGTGAGTATCGCGTTCATGGTTTCGACCGACGATGGCCCGGCGAATGCCTTTCTTCCCGAAAGCATCTCGTACAGCACGGTGCCAAGGCTGAAGATGTCGGAACGATGATCGACCGCCTGTCCTCGCACCTGCTCTGGCGACATGTAGCCCACGGTACCCATCACGGTTCCCGGGGTGGTGGCGCTGCCAGTGAGGGTGGCTGCTACCTCGCCGCCCGCGCCGAATGCCTGCTCCTTGGAAAGGCCGAAGTCCAGCAGCTTGGTGTGTCCGTCCCGTGTCAAGAAGATGTTTTCCGGCTTCAGGTCGCGGTGAACGATTCCTCGCTGATGCGCGGCAGACAGCGCCTGCGCAATGTGCGTGGCGATTTCAATCGCCTTGCGCACCGCTAGCGGACCGCGATTTACCCGCTCGCGCAGGGTCTCGCCTTCCAAAAGCTCGGTTACCAGGAATGGCGAGTCTTTGTGCGTACCTACGTCGTAGATGGCGACGATATTAGGATGGTTCAGGGCGGCGATGCTGCGCGCCTCCTGCTCGAAGCGGCGCAGGTGATCGCGGTCGCCGGTCAGGCCGATCACCTTGATGGCAACCAGGCGATGCAGCCGGCTGTCGTTCGCGCGATACACTTCGCCCATGCCGCCCCCGCCGAGCTGCGACACAACTTCGTAAGGCCCGAGTTTTTCTCCGGGTGCAATGGACATGGCGCAAGGCAGCATTATAAGCCGGAATTTGCGCCGAACTGCTTTGGCTGCCGGCGGTTTCCAAAACCTCGGGAGTCACTTAAAACTTAACCTATGCCCAAATCCTGCAATTTCCAGGCCGACGACCTCCTCATCTGCCTCGATATCACCCTCAAGGCCGATGTCAACGCCATCTCGCCGATTGTGGATTCTGTGCTGGACACGGCGCGGCGGATGGGACTTCTTCGGCACACCCGACGGGCACAGTCCGGCATTTGGCACTGGCACGATCGATCCTAGGAATGGTGGGCGCTTGTGTAGCACGAGTGGCGTCTTTATACTTGTGCGCGTGGCGCTCACTGCATCCATGAGCGGACATCGCACAGAATAACCGCGACCTTTCCATTCAACACGCCGCCCGGCCCGGCATGAATTATGACTCCCCAAGTGATCGCACTGTTACTGAGAGAGCTATAAAGCATGCGCTGATCATTGGCTTCGCGGCATTCGTTTCGTACGCCTATTTCTACGGGGGCGGAGGCTATAACCAGAACACGCGCTTCGACTTGGTGCGTGCGATTGTGGAACGTGGCACGCTGTCCATCGACGCCTATCAGGAGAATACCGGCGACAAGGCTTTCAAGGATGGGCACTATTACTGCGACAAGGCGCCGGGACAGCCGCTGCTGGCAGTCCCCGTCGCGATGTTTGCGCGCTCTGCGATGCGAGCCAGCGGAGTCGATCCGCTCTCGGCAAGCAGCTTGGTGACGCTTTCCTATATCTGCACGTTGTTCTCTGTGGCGCTGCCCACGGCCGTGGCGTGTGCGTGCCTATACTGGATCGCGTTGCGCTTAGGGGCAAGTACCAATGCTGCGGCCTTCGGCGCGCTCGGCATGGGGCTCGGATCTCCGATGTGGGCGTATGCCACGCTTTTCTGGGCGCACGCGCTCGCAGGGGCGTGCCTGCTCTTTGCGTTTGCTGCGGTTCTCAGGTTGAACGGTGAGGCAGCAGGCGGGGAAGTGCTGTGGGGATTCGTTGCGGGACTGATGGCCGGATGGGCGACGGTGACGGAATATCCCGCGGCGCCGGCGTCTGCGATTATTGCGCTGTTTGCCGTCGCGCGAGTTTGGACCGGCGGCTGGTCGCGACGGGTGCGTATCGCGAGCGGAGTCGCGGCGGGTGCGCTCATCTGTATTGCCGTGCTGATGCTCTACCAGCGCGCGACCTTTGGATCTGCACTGCATACCGGCTACGCCTACGAATACGAAGTTGGGGATTTCCCGTGTACCAGCCAGGGTTTTCTTGGGATCAAGCTACCGCGACTCTATGTCGCATTCAAACTTCTCTTTGGACTCGAACGCGGCCTGTTTGTTTCTGCGCCAGTGGCCATGGTTGCAGTCGCTGGGTTGCGACGGTTGCAGAAGCGGCCGGCAACGCGTGCGCCCGGCTACACCGCAGCGGCGATTTTTGTTTACTACCTGCTATTCAATGCTTCTTATTGCGAATGGTCGGCAGGGTGGTCGTACGGGCCGCGTTACATGGCGGCGGGGATTGCCTTGCTATGCTTAGGACTGGCTCCGGCGTGGGATCATTTCCGCAAAAATGGTAGGCGAATATTACTGGGGCTGCTGGTGGTGAGCGTGCTGTTCTCACTGATTGCAGTGTCAACGACGCCTCAGCCAGCGTCTCAGTACCGCTCGCCCATGATACAACTGCTTTGGCCGTCATTCTGGAGCGGAAACCTCGCATTGAATCAAAGCTCCATGCTCGCACCGTTCGATGCCGATGCGGACGACGCTCCCGGCGCGTTTAATCTTGGACAACTCATGGGGCTTCACGGGCTGGCGAGCCTGCTGCCGCTGCTGGCGGTGTGGGCGTTGGCCGGTATGGTGTGGGTCAAAACGAAGGAATGCGGCGAGAAACGAATGCAGGTGAGCGAGCAAGTTCGAAAATGAATAATGGTAAGGAACTCATTCGCAGGCTAGTGGACTATGCACGCGATGAAGGATTGCGCGGGGCGGTTGCCGAGACCATGATTGAAAATACGGGCATGCGTGCGGTTTTTCAAAAGCAGGGGTTCCGCTTGTCGAACTTTGAAGAAGAAGAGCTTGTCAGCGCGACATTGATGCTGGAATAGCTCTCTAAACTCTTCCGAGGGCAAGTGTTGATTCAATTTTTCGTCTCTTGCCTCAAAAGGCCAATGCTGCTGCAGTTGAAAGGGCAACCGGAAGTAAGTGTTGAAATCAGATGGGATGAGAAGGCCGGTCTCCGACGGGATGCTGTACGCTCCCAGGTATCCACGTGCTCAAGGCACAGAGAAAAAGGAGACCTGCTGCGAAGGAAAGACTGACACAGATCCGCCAGCAGCTTCGTTCGCTAATCGACGAAAAGGCGGAACTGTCGTCTGTTGCAAGATGGTGTGTGCTGTTTCGGAACGATCAACGGCTTCTGCACCTGATCACTTGACGTTAGACGAGGACAAAATGTTCCTGTCCTTCAAAACTCCTCCGCATGTGATCATTTGTATCAACATCGATGACCTAATCGCGTGCGAGAATGGCGCAAACTTTCTGCGGCTGATCTCAACCAGGTACATCGAAGCGAAAACCGGAGCAGCACAACTAATCACGCAGGCTTAAGGGGTGACCCGTCGGAGACGGATCCCACTCCAATGCCGGTCGGGATGTAGTGCTATCTTGAGATCGGCTCCTGGTCAATTTGCTTGGCATTTTGCGATTGGCACACGAATCTTGTTGTTAACATCGATTAATCGCATCTGGTGGCGATACTCCTGGCGGCGCTGCGGAACAGCATGTTGCCTTTGTGGAAGAAGCCTGTCAGCGGGGGCGAGGGGACGCAATTCACCCGCTTCCCATCCGAGCAGATATTTACTTCTGTCCTCACTCCAAATGGCACTCTTGTGATGGGGGCGGCCACATTGAGTCAGACGCCATCCTCATTCGTAACTTTAGGGGAGTCGGTCCCAGATACCGTAATCGGGAAAGTGACTCTCGTCAGGTTTCTGTCTTTTGACTTCACAAGCGAAAGAAAATCGATGGTTTGCTGACTTGTCGCCCGGCACGGAGTCGAATCGCGAACTCCCCGGCACAAGTCGGCGCGCAGACCTGTACTCGAGTTTTGGCGTTCAGAGAAATTCGAGGGATTTATCCTCTAGTAAACCGGAAAAGAGTTTCTCTAGTACAGGTCTGCAAGGAAATTCTCGGGAAAGGCCGCCAATCTGGCACAAATCGCGCCGTAACTAGTTATTTCTCAGATAATAACGACTTGCTGGCGGAGAAAAGTGAATTCGTACCGTCGATACATGTCATTCTCCGCCAATAAGTTACGTGCTTCTGCCAACATGCGCCATGTCCCTCGACCACCCAAGTGCAAAACAGCCACGTAGTCAAAGCGAACCGAGTCGAGCGAGATGACTTGATGCCTGGCCACGTGGACATCTCAGACGTGGAGTCTCCGGTATAAGTCGCGGCTCAAACTGGTGTCCGCTTTAGGCTGTAGGGGATCTTGGAGGCTTTGGGCTTTAATAAACTGGTCGAGAGTTTCGCTGCAAAGGCCACGAGCCGAGAGTTATGAAAAAGGTCGCCAATTGAGCAACAAGACGTTTTGCGAGGGCGAGCATCTGTGCAGGCAATCTGGTCCGGCGGCAGAAGTGGGTTTCAGGGAATGAATGAAGAAGGCTCGCAACCCGTCCCGGCCGAGTCTATCGATGTGGAATGCAGGCGGCTGCGAGAAGAAAATGCCCGCTTACGGCAGATTCTAGCGAAACACAATATCTCGTTCTTACCCATCGAATTTGCGGACCGACCTCGAATTAGAAGCGCCGAGGTCTTGTCTCCAGAGGACATGAAAAGAACGAGACGCAGACATGGTTTCCGACGCAGTAGCGCGCAATGAAGAAGTGATTGCAGCCCATGGGATGTAACTCCAAAACAATGCACCATGTGTAGAATCTCTTCACTCGCTGAGAAAGCCCATGACTGCGACAAAGAAGTTCATTGCAGCTCGCCAGTTCTTGCTCACCAACCGAAATAATTATGCAAAGGCCTACAACGAGTTTCGTTGGCCCGATTTCACGGATTTCAACTGGGCGCGTGATTGGTTCGACGTCTACGCACAGAACAACCATAAAACTGCGTTGTGGTTGCACAGCGACGTCAAAGCTGAAAGTAAGTTCAGCTACCAGGAACTAGCCGAGCGCTCCGACCGTGTGGCGCACTTCCTTCAACGTCAGGGCGTGGAGCCCGGCGATAGGATCGTGCTTTGCCTGCCCAATGTTTCCGCCATGTGGGAGCTGATTTTAGCAGCCATCAAGGTAGCTGCCGTCATTGTCCCGACAACCACGCTGGCAACAGAAAGCGAAATCCGCGATCGCCTGGAGCGCAGCGGAGCGCGCATGGTCGTCACCGACGAGAGTGCGATGCCACGCATTGCAGCAGAAGCGGAGTTGAAGAGAGTTCTGGTCGGTGGGCAAAGCGATGGCTGGACCTCTTACGATGCCGCTTTGGATGAGAGTCGAAAATACACAGCAGTTGTAACCCAGGCCAGTGATCCTTTTCTGCTGTACTTCACCTCCGGAACTACCACTAAATCCAAACTCGTACTCCACACCCAACAGAGCTATCCGGTAGGCCACCTCTCCACCATGTACTGGATTGGCATTCAGGAAAACGATATTCACCAGAACATCAGCTCCCCAGGATGGGCGAAGCACGCGTGGAGCTGTGTTTTCGCTCCATGGAACGCGGGGGCAACAACGTTCGTCCGCGACACTCCGCGATTCAACACCGCTAATGCGCTGCGGACGTTAGAAGAGATCGGCGTCACCACGCTATGCGCACCGCCAACCGTCTGGCGCATGCTCATCCGTGATGAATTGGGCACGAAGCCACACGGCTTACGCGAACTGGCCAGTGCGGGTGAGCCACTCAATCCCGAAGTGATCGAACAGGTCCAGAAAGGCTGGGGCTTGGTCATACGTGACGGCTACGGCCAGACTGAAACAACCGCCATAATCGGTAACTCGCCCGGGCAGGCAGTGAAAACCGGCAGCATGGGACGCCCGCTTCCTGGTTACCAAATCGCTGTCCTTGATATGAACGACGATGAATGTACCGAAGGGGAGGTCGCTGTAAGACTGGAGTCTCGACCGACTGGACTGATGACAGGGTATGTGGACGATCCTGATCGGACCAAAGCCGCGATGCGGAACGGTATGTACCATACTGGAGATCAGGCCTTCGTAGACGATAGCGGGTATTTCTATTTCGTCGGTCGGGGCGATGACGTTTTCAAGAGCTCCGATTATCGAATTAGCCCGTTTGAACTAGAGAGCGCTCTGATGGAACATCCGCTGGTGGCGGAAGTCGCGATTGTACCCAGCTCAGATGCCGTGCGGACCAGCGTTCCCAAGGCCTTTGTCACTCTTATTGCTGACGCGCAGCCCTCGGAGCAGACTGCCCGCGAGATACTGATGTTCGCCAAAGAAAAACTGGCCGCCTACAAACGCGTCAGAAAACTGGAATTCAGCGAACTTCCCAAGACCATCTCTGGAAAAATACGACGGGCGGAGCTAAGAAAAATGGAAGCCAGGCGTGTAAGTGACGGCCAACGCGGAGCATTGGAGTTTTGGCTTGCAGATTTTGAATAATCTGTGGATTGCGCTCGAACACCAAGTGTTCCGACGCCGCATGTGCGAAATAATAATTCCTCCTTGATCATCGCTCGAATTCCACTGCTCCTATTTCTTCTTTTTGGCCGCTCCCGCCGAGGCCTCGCCCATCCTGTTGGGAGCGAGAAAAGCATTCGAAACACTTATCAGCCAAATTGATCTGGTTAACCGGACCTTCGGCAGCTTGCACGGGGCGCCCGGAGCCGACGGCAACATTCCTTGATCTCAGGGTAGGCTTACCCGCGTATTTCCGGGCATGATATCGCGCTCAACAAGGGCAGGAGCAATTGCATTTTGGCCGGCTTCAGTCTGCGTCCAGCTGAGATGGAACTTCGGGCCTGGATTCTTCACATCTACAGTGAAATGACC
>Ga0126371_10004606_pt1 | contig 12172 bp, 10 predicted proteins | sample PanSoiMetaPlot_4_FD_110145 | JGI IMG/M metagenome (GOLD analysis project Ga0126371, IMG submission 110145) | Tropical forest soil microbial communities from Panama - MetaG Plot_4 | ecosystem: Environmental > Terrestrial > Soil > Tropical forest > Bulk soil | place: Panama | collected 2016-02-17
AATACGTAACTATTGTCAAGACTCCACGCCAGGTACGCTGGTCTGACTTCGTGGGGAGATGGTCATGCGGTTCGCGACGTTGATCAGCTGGCTGCTGACCGCGAGCCTTGGCGCATACATGCTCCGGACCTGGCTGGCGCGGGGCGGACTGCGCAGGGAGCGTGCTCGGGCGGGCGGCCTGCCCCCGCAGCTGATCTTCGGTCACGCCGGGTTCGCGCTTTCCGGCCTGCTCGTGTGGGTGTCCTACCTGGCGACCGGCACCCGGGCGCTCGCGTGGACCGCGGTCGGCGCGCTGATGGTGGCCGTCGGGCTCGGGCTTAGCACCGTGACATTGTGGGCTCCGTACCCCGCGCGCAAGCCGGATGAGCGGCGGGCGGCGCCGGCGCCATCGGACGAGCCGGCGCTGGTTGTTCCCGACACCCCAGCCGGCGCGGCAGACGCACCCGACCCGCCTGACTCTTTCATCACCGACGAGATGATCGAGCAGTTGCTCAATGATTCATACAAATCGGTGCGGCCACGCCCGATAAAAGTGAACCCAGCGGTGCTAGTCCCGATCGCGCACGGCTTCGGCGCCATCGGCACTTTCGTGCTCGCGGTCATGACCGCGAGCATGTGAATAGCGTGTGACGAGGCCCCTGGTATCACTTGGCGAGTCTTGCGGATCGTGACCGGTGCTGCCGATACTGGCGAGATGGGCGACCGAAATGTGCTCGGCGGCGAGCTTGAGCCGTGTGGAACCGACCCGGTGACGGGTTTCTACCGGGATGGCTGCTGCAACACGGGGCCCGAAGACCGGGGGAGTCACACTGTCTGTGCCGTGGTCACCCAGGAGTTCCTCGACCACCAGCGGCGTATCGGCAATGACCTGACCACCCCGATGCCGCAGTACCGCTTCCCTGGCCTGGTGCCGGGGGACCGCTGGTGCGTGACCGCGGCGAACTGGCTGCGCGCTCACGAGGAGGGAGCGGCCGCACCGGTGGTGCTGGCCTCGACACACGAGCGGGCGCTGGAGATCGTGCCGCTGACCGCGCTCCGCCAGCACTCGGTTGACGTCCCCGCGGACGCCAGCACCCTCGAAGACACCGAGCGCTGACACCACGGGGGGCTAGCCCCACTTGCCGGGCGGGGGCTGAGTACAGCCCGGATTGGGTGGCCAGGCCTATCGCTGCGGCAGGCCTCGCCAGGAATGCTCGTAGTCATGGTCACCATGACGCTAATCGCCAGGCCATTGGAGAGCGTCCGCACGCGCCCGGCCGCGTGGTATGCCGGATTCGCGGTCTACGCCACTGGGGTGGCGCTGTTCAGCGGTCTCGGCCAGGACCGCTGGTGGGGCATCTGGGCGGCAGGCGGCTACGCCGTTGCCGCCATGGTCGCGGCCAGCTGGCCCACTAGGGGCGGCAGGCTTACCGCGCTGGCCGCCGGCCTGGCCGGAGCGGTGGTCGCGCCGGCCGTCTGGCTGGCGACGACGGCGCCGGCGACCCCCGACGTCGCCGTGGTGGCCAGGTCAGGCGTCCTGCTGCTGCACCACGGTAGCCCTTACCTGGCGTTGGCACAGCTTGCTCACGGCGGCTGGCTAGCGTACGACCCCTACCTGCCGGTGATGGCCGTCTTCGGCCTGCCGAAGGCGCTCGGGCTTCCCGGCCTGCTCGGCGACCCCCGCCCCTGGCTCGCGGCTGCCACGTTCGGCCTGCTATTCGCCACGTTCCTGGTGACCACGCGCCGAAGCAGCTCAGCGCGCGTCGCCGCGGCCCGGATCAGCGCGACTGAGATCACCGCCGGCCGGAGCGCCGCGGCCTGCCTCGCCGCGTTCGCGCTCGCGTCGCCCGTCATGGCTTTCCCGCTTGCCATGGGCATCACTGACCCGCCGGTGATAGCGCTGACCTGCCTGTCGCTGGCCCTGCTCACCGGCGTACGCGCCAGGTACTGGCAGTCTGCCGCGGTCCTCGGCGTCGCCTGCGCCATGAAGTACACGGCCTGGCCGGCCTTCGCCGTGGTCGTCGTCATGATCGCGGCGCGGGACGGCGCGCGCGCCGCGCTCAGGTTCGGCGCCGCCGCGCTCGGGACCGCCGTCGCCCTCGCCGCCGCGCTCGCTCCGGCGGCGCTGGCTCATCCGGCCGCCATAGTGCAGAACACGGTCGCATACCCGCTCGGGCTGACCACCGCGCACTCACCCGCACAGAGCCCGCTGCCCGGCCACCTGCTCGCCACGCTCGGACCCGCCGGGCACGCCGCCGCGATCGCGCTGCTGGCCGCGGCAGGATTGGCGCTGGCCGTGTCGTTGGTGACCGCGCCACCCGTTACCCCGGCGCAGGCGGCCGGGCGTATCGCCCTCGGGCTGACCGCGCTGTTCCTGCTGTCACCCGCGACCAGGTTCGGCTACTTCATCTACCCGCTCGCCCTCTACGGCTGGGCCGTCCTGAACACGAGCAGGGCAGATAACGAAGCCTCGGCGACCCTCTTCAGGGCGCGCAGCGTCTCAGGTATGCCGCTCCGCGCGGCCTCAAAGCGCAGCGCGAGCTGCGTCTCCGCCTCGGTCCCGAACCGCTCATCGAACCGCTTGATCCCGTCGGGCAGCACCTCCCAGGACTCGGTCACCTGGGTTCCGCCGGAAACTTGCGTGAAGGTATAGCCCCACCTCGTCCAGGTGCCGCCGACTCTGAACGCGAACTCCTCGCCCGGCGACGCGGCGACGACCTGCGAGCGAGTCTCCCACGGTTCCCGCTCCGGAGACTCATTGTGACCGGTGAACCAGGCACCGACCCGGGGGCCCTCGCCGTCGTCCCACCAGCACGATTTGCACACCGGGCTCCATTCGCCCATTCGCGTCACATCGGAGACCATGTCGTACAGGTAGCCGGGGGATCGTGCGATGACAATGGACTCCGCGTGCGTCAAGGGTGTCTGCACGGTCAACAAGATAGCGTTGCGTTCATGGCGATCGTGAGACGAACCCTCGGGCGCACCGGCGCGGACGTGACCATCCTCGGCTACGGTGCCATGGAGCTGCGTGGACTGCCACGGGGGCCGCAGGTCGACGACGCGGAAGCGGGCCGCCTGCTGAACGCGGTGCTCGACGGCGGCATCAACCTGATCGACACCTCGCCCGACTACGGCGCGAGCGAGGAGCTCATCGGCCGCCACATCGGCCACCGCCGCGACGAGTACTTCCTGGCGTCCAAGTGCGGCTGCCTGCTTGAGCTGCCGACCGACGCGCTGCCGCCGTATCCGCACGACTACAGCCCTGCCAACGTGCGCGCGGATGTCGAGCAGAGCCTGCGCCGCCTGCGCACCGATCGCATCGACCTGGTGCAGGTGCACATGTCGCCGAGCGTCGCCGAACTGACGGAAAACCGCACGGTCGAGACGCTCAGGGACTTGCAGGATGAAGGCAAGGTTCGCTTCATCGGGATGTCCGGCATCCTCCCCAACCTGCCCGGGCACATCGGCATGCACGTCTTCGACGTCTTCCAGATCCCCTACTCGGCCCTGCAGCGCGAGCACGAGGACCTGATAACCGACGCCGTGGGCGCGGGCGCAGGCACGCTGATCCGCGGCGGCGCTGCGCGGGGGGCCGCCTCCGACGACAAGAACTGGCGTACCGGCCCGATCGGCCTGGCCGCCGAAGAGAGCCAGCGCCGCTGGCAGGCCTCGGGCGTGGAAGACCTGCTCGCCGACGCGGGCATGTCACGGATGGAGTTCGTGCTCCGCTTCACGCTGAGCCACCCCGGCCTGTCGAGCACGATCGTAGGCACCGCCAACACCGGCCACCTCAGCGGCAACATCGCTGTCGCCGAGCGAGGCCCGCTGCCCGACGATCTCTACGAGGAGGCCAAGAAGCGTCTGCGGCCGGTGGATGCCTAGCGGTCCGGGGCCCCGACCGCCGGAGATTCTGTCGGCGATCGCCGTCTACTGCGGATCTAACCGTGGTGCTGACCCCGCGTACGCGAAGGCGGCGATGTCCCTGGGACAGCTGCTGGCCGAACGCGGGATCCGGCTCGTCTACGGCGGCGGCCACGTCGGCCTGATGGGCGTCGTCGCGGACGCGGTTCTCGACGGCGGCGGACAGGTCCTCGGCGTCATCACCCGCGCGCTGCAGGCGAAAGAGGTAGCCCATCCCAGGCTGACCGAACTCGCCGTCGTAGACACCATGCACGAGCGCAAGGCGGCAATGGCGCTGGCGGCCGACGCTTTCATCATGCTCCCCGGCGGCTACGGGACGCTCGACGAGTTCTTCGAAGCGGTGACCTGGACCCAGCTCGGCATCCACGCGAAGCCTTGTGGAGTGCTCGACGTGGCCGGCTACTTCGCGCCTTTGCGCGCACTGCTTGACGCCGCGGCGCGCGGGGGTTTCATCATCCCGGACCATCGTGAGCTGGTGATCACCGAGTCTGAGCCCGGACGGCTGCTCGACCGGCTGGCCGCATGGACACCGGTTACCCGCGACAAGTGGGTAGACAGCTAGCGGTCCGTCACTTCCGGACGATTCCGCACCAGATCGTCGCGCCGCCCGGACTGTCGACCGGCGGCGTCCGCTCGTCCGGATGCCAGCGCGGTGTCCAGACCAGTTCGCCCGGGTCGACCAGGCTGAACCCGGCGAGCATCGCCTCCACCTCGGTGCGCGTCCGGAAATGCAGCCCCGCCGACGCGCTCTCGTAGACATGAGAAGCCTGGGCCGTCTCCGTGTACTGGTCCGCCGATACGTGCGACAGCACTAGGTAGCTGCCCGCCGGGACAGCGTCCATGAGTGCGGTGACGATGCCGCACGGGTCCTCGTCGTCAGTGAGGAAATGCATGACAGCGACGAGCAGCACCGCTATCGGCTGGCCGAAATCCAGTACGGCCCGCAATTCGGGGTCGGCCAGGATCGCCGCGGGCTCGCGCAGGTCGCCGCTGATGATCGTGGCGTTCGGCACCCCGTGCAGCATGTCGCGGGCGTGCGCGATCACAACCGGGTCGTTGTCAACGTAGACGACACCGGCGTCCGGCGCCACCTCGTGCGCGACCTCGTGCACGTTGTCCATCGTGGGCAGCCCGGTGCCGATGTCGAGGAACTGGCGTATCCCAAGGTCGCGGGCGAGATACCGGACAGCGCGCCCGAGGAATCTCCGGTTCTGCAGCGTGCTGCCGCGGACTACCGCCTCCAACCCTAGCGCGAAGATCCGCTCGGCCGCCGCACGGTCCGCGGGGTAATTGTCCTTGCCGCCGAGGAAGTAGTCGTACATCCGCGCGACGTTCGGGACGTCCGGGGTGAGGCTGGCGGCGGACGCGGCAGAGCCGAGCACGGCGGCGGCGCGATCGGGTTCCCATCCGGACAACCGCTCCAGCGGTGGCTCGGCGGCCGCGGTTGGCGGCAGCGCTTGCTGCCCTGTGCGGGACTTGCGCGCGACCCCGCACCAGAACAGCGATTTGCCCGGATCGTCGCTCAGTCCCGTGTCCGCCTCAGGTCGCCACTGCGGTGTCCAGACCACCTCGCCGGGAGCGATGAGGTCGAAGCCCGCGAAGAGCTCAGCGACCTGAGCCCGTGTCCGGCTGTGCAAGGTCGACGTGGACTGCCGGTAGACCTCCTCGCCAATGTGGACCTTGGCGTCGCTGTCCGCGGTGACATGCGAGAGAACGAGGTAACTGCCCGCCGGGACGGCGGTCATCAGCGCTCGCACGATGCCGCAGGGATCGTCCTCGTCGGAGATGAAATGCAGGACGGCGACAAGCAGCACTGCGATCGGCTGGCTGAAATCAAGCAGCGCCCGCAGCGTCGGGTCGGCGAGGACGCCAGCCGGGTCGCGCGCGTCGTGCTGGATGATCGCAGCGCGGTCGTTGCCATTCAGGAGGGCGTTCCCGTGGGCGATGACGATCGGGTCGTGGTCGACGTAGATGACATTGCTGTCCGGCGCGATCGACTGCGCCACCTCGTGCACATTGTTCATCGTCGGGAGCCCGGTGCCGATGTCGAGGAACTGGCGCACCCCGAGTTCGCCCGCGAGATGGCGGACCGCGCGGACCAGGAACTTCCGGTTCTGCATGGCCGATTCGCGAACCACGCCGTCCGGCATCATCGTGATGATCCGCTCGGCGGCCTCCCGGTCGACGGGGTAGTTGTCCTTCCCGCCGAGGTAGTAGTCGTACATGCGGGCGGTGCTCGGGATGCTCGGGCGGAATGTCTCGCCGGCCGTCATGCCCCGATTCTGGCACTGGCAACGCGTCGTGTCAGCGGTACGGAACCGGACGGTTACCGGCTTCCTGCACGTGCGTTACAGGCGCGGGTCCACCGGTTCCGATTCCAGGGCGAGCACGCCGAACACGCACTCGTGCACCCGCCACAGCGGTTCGCCGCACGCCACCCGGTCAAGCGCCTCGAGGCCGAGCACGTACTCGCGCGTCGCGAGCGAGCGCTTGCGGCCGACAGCGCGGGACCGCAACCTGGCCAGATTCGCCGGCTCGGTGTAGTCGGGTCCGTAGATAATCCGCAGGTACTGCCGGCCGCGCACCTTCAGCCCCGGCTGCGCGATGCCCTGCTCGCCGCGCACCAGCCCGTCAGCGGGCTTGACCACCATGCCCTCGCCGCCCGCCTCGGTCAGCTCGGACCACCACGCAGCGGCGGCCGCACACGAAGACGGGTCCGCGGTGTCCGCCATGACGTGCCTGGTGGGCGCGAATAGCTCAGGGTCAGCGGCGGCCAGCCGGCCGGCGATCGACAGGTGCCAGGCGTGCGGCCGCGCCGAATGCGCGGCCCCCTCGGAGGCGAGCACGGAGAACGGGGCGATCCGCACCCCGTCCAGGCCGTCGACCGGCCAGCAGTACCGCTGGTAGGCGGCGGTGAACGCGTCCGCGTTGTCAAGCCGCGCCCCGGTACGCGACAGCAGCGAGGACACGTCAAGCCCGCGTTCGGCAGCGGACGACAGCACCGACGCGGCCGCAGGCAGTGCCGCGTGGGCGGCCGCGCCAACCGCGGCGTACTGGTCGCGGAGCAACTGCCCGGCCTTCGCGCTCCACGGCATCAGCTCCGCGTCGAGCAGCAGCCATCCGGTGTCAAGCTCGCCGAACAGGCCCGCCGCGGCGACCGTGTCCCGCACCCGCGAAAGCAGCGCCGACGTCAGCGCGGGGCCGAAGAATGGCCGCCCGGTCCTTGTCCACACCGCGCCGCCGCCGTCCGGCCCGAAACGCGAGCGCCCGTCGGACTCGGACCTGCAGACCAGCACCACGGCCCGCGAGCCCATATGCTTTTCCTCGCACACCACATGCCGCACGTTTTCCGCCTGGTAGGCGGAGAACGCCTGGTCGGGGTGCTCGAGGAGGTCCCCGTCCCTGGCTGTGGCGACGGGGCTCATCGTCGGCGGCAGGTAGATCAGCCATCGCGGGTCGATGGCGAACCGGGTCATCACCTCCAGCGCGGCGGCCGCGTTCGCCGCGCCGATGGTGATCCGCGACAGGTAGCCGGTCTGGATCACCCGCTTGCCGGTCACGTCCTCGATGTCCAGCACGTCCGGCTCGCGCCGCGAAGCCGCCGAGGCCGAGGCGGCGGCGGCACCGGAGTCCGCCGCGCGCAGCGGCCTGGCCGGCTCGTAGTAGACACGGGCGGCCGGGACAGACGCCACGCTCCGTTCGGGATAACGAAGTGCGGTCAGAGAACCCCCGAACACGCAGCCGGTGTCCAGGCACAGGGTGTTGTTCACCCATTCGGGCTCGGGCACAGGCGTGTGGCCGTAAAGCACCATGGCCCTGCCGCGGTAGTCCTCGGCCCACGGGTAACGCACGGGCAGCCCGTACTCGTCGGTCTCGCCGGTTGTCTGCCCGTACAGGCAGAAATCGCGGACCCGCCCGTAGGCGCGCCCGTGCAGCCGCTGCGACAGCCCGGCGTGCGCCACGACGAGCCGCCCGCCGTCGAGCACGTAGTGGCTGACCAGGCCGTCGAGGAACGTCTCCACCTCGCGCCTGAACGACTCCGGCTCGGCCGAAAGCTGCGCTAGGGACTCCGCTAGCCCGTGCGAGACCCGCACGTTCCTGCCGCGCAGCGCGCGCAGCAGCTTGTCCTCGTGGTTGCCTGGCACGCACAGCGCGGTCCCCGCCGCGACCATCCCCATCACCAGCCGCAGCACGCCGGGCGTGTCCGGGCCACGGTCGACGAGGTCGCCGAGGAACACCGCGCGCCGGCCGTCCGGGTGCGCCGCGCCGGCCGCCCGGTCCGCCTCGTCGCGGGCGAGGACGTAGCCGAGCGAGCCGAGCAGCGACTCAAGCTCCAGACGGCAGCCGTGCACGTCTCCGATCACGTCGAACGGCCCGGTTTCGTGCCGCAGGTCGTTGTACAGCCGCGTGCGGGTGACGGTCGCGCCGTCCACGTCCGTCTCCGAACGCAGTACGTGCACCGTCCGGAACCCCTCACGCTGCAGGCCCCGCAGCGACTTGCGCAGCTGAGCGTGCTGGCGGTTGATCACCTGCGCGCCGAAGTCGCGGTCCGGGCGGGAGGCGTTCCGCCTCACGCAGGTGCTAGTCGGCAGGTCGAAGACGATCGCGACCGGCAGCACGTCGTGCTCCCGCGCCAGCTCAACGAGCGGCCGGCGCGCCTCCGGCTGCACGCTGGTCGCGTCGACCACCGTCAGCCGGCCGGCGGCGAGCCGCTTGCCAGCGATGAAATGCAGCACCTCGAACGCGTCCCTGGTGGCGGACTGGTCGTTCTCGTCGTCGGCGACGAGCCCACGGCAGAAGTCAGAGGAGACGACCTCGGTCGGCTTGAAGTGCCGGGTAGCGAACGTCGACTTCCCCGACCCCGACACGCCCACGAGCACCACCAGGCTCAGCTCCGGGATGGCCAGGTCGCGGCTCACGGCACGCCTGCCCCGGCGGCGGCGAGCGAGAACACGGCCATCTGCGTCGGCGGCCCGGCCTCCGCCGTGACCGCGCCTACCGGTAGGAACCGCACCGAGTACCCGTAGCAACCGGCCACCCGCTCCGCCCAGTCGCGGAACTGCCCGCGGGTCCACTCGAACCGGTGGTCGCGGTGCCGCAGCGCGCCCTCGGCAAGACCGTACTCGGCGTTGTATTCGGCGTTCGGAGTGGTGACCACGACCGTTCCCGGCGCCGCGAACCCGAACACCGCGCGCTCCACCGCCCCGAGCCGCTCGGCGTCCACGTGCTCGATGACCTCCATGAGCACCGCCGCGTCCAGCCCGGCGAGCCTGTTGTCGCGGTAGGTCAGCGCGGACTGGAACAGCCGCAGTCGGGCGCGCCGCGCCTCCGGCATCCGGTCAAGCCGCAGCCTGCGCGCCGCCTGCGCGAGCGCGCGCGCCGACACGTCCGTGGCGACGACCCGCTCAAACGTCGCGTCCTTCAGCAGGTCCGCGGTCAGCACGCCGGACCCGCAGCCGAAGTCGCCGACGCTGCGCGCACCGCTCGACCGCAGCACCTCGAGCACCGCCTCGCGTCGCTGCACGGCCAGCGGTGCCGCCCGCTCAACCACGACGCCCTCCGCGGCCTCAGCCGCCGCCACGGCCTCCGCCGCTACGGCCTCCGCCACCGCGGCCTCACCATCCTCGGTCATCAGCTCGACTGGCACGGCGTTGTCAACCTCGTCCGGGTCCAGGTCGTCGGCCTCCGCCAGCCGCGCGAGCGCCGCCGCGGTCAGCTCCCGCCGGTGCATCAGGTACCGCCGGGTGATCAGCCCTCTGTCCGGGTGCGCGGCAAGCCACCCCGACCCCGCCCGCACCAGCTTGTCCACCTCGTCCGTGGACACCCAGTAGTGCTTGGCGTCGTCCAGCACCGGCAGCAGCACGTACAGGTGGTTGAGCACGTCCGCGACCCGTACCGTGCCAGCCAGCCGCAGGTCCAGGTACGCCGAGTCGCCCCACGACGGCGGGTCGAGTGGCACCGCCCGCGCGGACACCTGCCACCCGAGCGGCGCGAACACCCGCGAGGCAAGTTCCGCGCCGCCCGCGCAGCGCAACGCAGGCACCCACACCTCCAGCGGAATCGGCGTCGCCGCCAGCTCGGGACGCGCGTCGCACCGCCCGCTAAGCGCGGTGCCGAAGACGCCCTTGAGTGCGACTGCCAGCAGGCTCGACGCGGCGTACGGCCGGTCGTTGACGTAGTTCGTGATGCCCTCGCCCGGCCCGCGCACCAGCCCGACTGGATCAACCTCGAGCATCAGCGCCGCGGTGCACCGCTGCGCCGTCGCCTCCGGATAGAACACGTGCGCCATACCGCCCGCCGAGACGCCAACCGACCGCACCCGGTCGGGATGCTTGTGTAGCAGAAACCCCAGGTCGGTGGCGGGCGCCCGCGTGGTGGTGATCGTCAGCAGCACGACGCCGATTGTCCCGGCGACCTTCTCAGAAGGTCAAACCCATATCGATCCCGAACGAAGCCCGCATCCTCCCGCCCCAGAACTGCGACAGCCCCCGCTGTCGTATGCCGAGTGCGCAAAAGGGCCGGCTAGAGCATGCCGAATGCGCAATCGGCACGCTCGAAGCCAGGCCTGCAGCAACGCAAGCTCGGCTGAGACGAGGCGTGCGTCCTTGCGCCGACACAGGGGAGCCGCCATGATTGTCGCCTTATCGTTCTGGCCGGCGCAGGCTCCCCATAGTCGCGCCCGATATCGAGGTTTGAATGATGGCAATTCCCGGCGCCGCTGTGCGGCGTTTCTTCTGGTTGGCGCCATGCGCGATGGCGATCTTGCCGTTGCTCACAGGGTGCGTCGGCGGCGGTGGCGGGGCGGCTCAGCCGACCGCGACAGCCACGGCCCCCGCCAGCGCGGCCCCGGCCAGTACGGCACCGGCAACCTCGAGCAGCACGGCGCCTGCGCCTGCCCGACCGGGCATCCTGGCAGTGACTAAGACCGGTGCTCTCGTGCGGATCGACCCGACGACGGGGAGCACCCAGCAGACGCTCGTTGCCTCCGGCGTGCTCGGCGATGAGATTTCGGTCAGCCCGGATCAGTCGACCGTCTATTACGCCCAGCGGTCAGGTTGCAACACCGAGGTCATGTCCGTTAGCGCAGGGGGCGGGACCCCGACATCGATCGCGCCCGGCCAGCTTCCCGCGGTCAGCCCCGATGGCACCAAGCTGGCTTTCACGCAGCAGCCTTTGCTCGCGCCGGGCTGCATGCCCACTCAAACCAATCTCGCCATCCTTTTCAAAGTCGTGATACGCGCCCTGCCCGCGGGAGCGGACACGGTGCTTTCGGCGCCGCCGCCGCTGCAATCGAGCGGGCTCTTCGCGCCAATCTCCCACCTGTCGTGGGCCGCGGACAGTGTTCGGCTCGCGGTCTCCGTCTCATCGGTCGAGGACAACGAGGGCTGGTCCCTGAACATCGTCGACACGTCGGTCGCGAAGTACTACGTGGGGCCGGGATCCGGTGTCACTTCTCTCCCTGTCGCCGGGTCGCCTGATGCTCAGCGCAGCTACATCCGCGAGGGCATCTTCCTCCCCGACGGAAACCTGTTCATCAGCCGTGCCTGCTGCGCCGGGGTCCCGGTACACAACACGTCCCGGTTGATGTGGGAGGTCACGCCGGGCGGCAACCTCGTTCACGAGGTGGCGATCGGCTATCCGAACCTGGAGCACGTGAGCCTGGCCGCGACCCCGACCGGGCAGTTCCTGCTCTACATCGCGGGCACTGACCTGTACGTGTCGCAGAACGGGAACAGGCCCGACAAGCTGACCTCGGGGGTTATTGCCGCTACCTGGATGTGATCCGGGAGCCCGTCACTAGTCGTTGACTTGTCTTGTGTGACAAGACACCATGTGAGGCATGGCTAGCGACTCGGGCCTGACCGAGCTGCGCAGGGGAGTGCTCGGCCCCTGCGTGCTCGCGCTGCTCGACATCAAGCCCCGGTTCGGTCTCGAGCTCGTCCGCGAGCTCGACGCCGCGGGCGGCCTGCTGACCAGCGACGGCACCGTCTACCCGCTGCTGAACCGGCTGCGCGACGCGGGCCTGGTGACCAGCGAGTGGCGCGACGCCGAGGGCGAGCGCGCCCGCCGCTACTACTTCATCACCGACGACGGGCGCAAGCAGCTAACGGCGTTCCGCGCCGAGTGGACCGAATTCGCCGCCACGGTCGGCGGCGTTCTTTACCCGTCGGGCGAGGAAGGACACCGGCCATGAGCGGAGCGGTGCTCGACAACCTGCTGGTCCGGGACTACCTGAACGCCCTGGACGCGGCTTGCCTGAAGCTGCCCG
>Ga0126371_10004607_pt1 | contig 12171 bp, 11 predicted proteins | sample PanSoiMetaPlot_4_FD_110145 | JGI IMG/M metagenome (GOLD analysis project Ga0126371, IMG submission 110145) | Tropical forest soil microbial communities from Panama - MetaG Plot_4 | ecosystem: Environmental > Terrestrial > Soil > Tropical forest > Bulk soil | place: Panama | collected 2016-02-17
CACGGTGGCGACAGCCACGCCCGCTCTGGCCACCGCCGGATAGAACGTGAGCGGGTATCCCGCGACGGTGAGTGCGCCGAGAGCCAGCAGCCATCGTTCGGAATGAATGAAGGCGGTCACCGGTGCCGTGCCGCGGCTTGTGAAGAACAGCAGCAGCCCGCCAAGCACGAGTCCGGCGGAGCCGATCGCAGCGGGCGGCGCCCCGGCTGGGGCGAAGGTGCTCGCGGTCCCTGTGGTGCCCCACAGCATCGCCGCGGTGAGGATGGGCAGCGCGCCACGGCGCGCGGAAACGAGAGGAGCGTCTGGCATGGTCGTAAACTTCCGTCGTCGGAGCTGTCATGGACGGGATCCGGGACGGACGCTGGTAAAACCGTCAGCGTGTGCGCCCGGTCAGGCGCACAGGGGCGGCAAGACAACATGCCAGTACGAGTTCACGTGAAAAGAGTAACGCGGCTGATCTGCTGGGCGCGCCGTCGGCGCGGCGGGCGGGTCTGCCCGGTCATCCGGTCGATACTGGCAGCCTCGTGAAATTAGCGGCACCGCAGGAGCCACGCTCCGTTCCGGCTGAAAATTCATGTCCACCCGTGTAGTTCTGCGCGAGGCCGGTGGCGCCGGCCGTTGTGTTGGCCGCCCAGTCCAGCTGCGCGAGCTGCAGCTGGGCGTCGAACGGGTCGCCGGTACTGTGCAGCATGGTGGTCATCCACCAGGAGAAATGGGTGCTGCGCCAGACCCGGCGCAGCGCGGCGTCCGAATAGTCGCCAGCGAGCCTGGTGTCGTTGTCGCGCAGCATGGCCGTGAGCGCCCGCGCCAGGGCGGCGACATCGGCGGCCGCTAGGTTCAGGCCCTTTGCGCCGGTCGGCGGGACGGTGTGCGCGGCGTCGCCGGTCAGGAACAGCCGGCCGTGCCGCATCGGCGCCATGACGTAGCTGCGCATCGGGAGCACGCTCTTGTCGGTGATCCGCCCCGTGATCAGCTTCCAGCCGTCCTGGTCGTGCCCGAGACGGGTGGCCAGCGCCTCCCAGATCCGGTCGTCGGGCCAGTCAGCGATGTCCGTCCCGGGTTCCACCTGCAGGAACAGGCGGCTGACGGCCCGCGAGCACATCGAGTGCAAGGCGAAGCCATCGGGGTGCCAGGCGTAGATGAGATGGTCGGTCGACGGCGCCACGTCGGCGAGGATCGCGAGCCAGGAGTAGGGGTAGGCGCGCTCCCACACCTGCCGCGCGGTCACCGGCACCGCTGCGCGGCTCGGGCCGTGCGCGCCGTCACACCCTGCGACGACGTCCGCGTCCAGGCGCACCTCGCGGCCGTCGTATGCCTGGAACGTGACATACGGATGCCGGGTATGCAGGTCGTGCACCGCGGTCGCGCGCACGCCGTAGAAGAACCGCTGGCCGTCGGCGTCCCTTGCGCGGGCCAGGTCCCTAGTCAGCTCGGTTTGTCCGTACACCCAGACTGTGCGCCCGGCCAGTCCGAGGAAGTCGAGGTGGTGCCGCTCACCGGGCCACTGCAGGTAGATGCCGCAGTGCTCCTCGCCGTCGGTGCGCAGCCGCTCGCCGAGCCCGGCGGCCTCGAGCAGCGCGACGGTGGAGCTTTCCAGGACCCCCGCCCGGATCCGGGATTCCACGTACTCGCGAGAGCGCGTCTCGATCACAACCGATTCGATGCCCTCGAGGGCGAGCAGGTGGGACAGCAGCAGGCCGGCCGGGCCGGCGCCGATGATGGCGACCTCGGTGCGCATCCGATCAGTCAACGGGAGCAGCGACAGCGCGGACAAGCGGCGCCTTTCACTGGACGGAAGACACGCCTGAGATGCTGCGGCCGATACCCTGCGCGGCGACCTGGAGCGCCGGCAGCACGCTGGGGCGGCTGCCGGTCAGCCTGGGGACGACGATGCCGAGCGACGCGGCGACCGTTCCGTCGCTGACGCGGATCGGGACGGCGACCGAGCAGGCGCCGAGGCTCATCTCCTCATACGTCAGCGAGAACCCGTCCCGGCGGATCGACTCGAGCTGCTCCCGCATGCGCTCTGGCTGGATGATCGTGTACGCGGTGACCCGCGTCAGGTGGTTCGCCAGGACATCGGCCTGGATGTCGTCGGGTGCGTGGGCGAGCAGCACCTTGCCGACTCCCGTGGCGTGCAGCGGCAGCCTGGCCCCGACCTGGCTGACGACGGGCACTGACGCGTGCCCGGATATCCGGTCGATGAACAGGGCCTTGATGCCGTCGCGGATGGCCAGGTGCACGGTGGCGAGCGTCGCGCCGTACAGATCCTGCAGGAACGGCGAGGCTAGCTGGCGCAGTCCGGACTGGACCGGGGCCAGCAGCCCGAGGTCCCACATCCGCCGCCCGATGACATAGTCCCCGGCGGGACGGCGCACCAGCGCGCCCCACGTGACGAGTTCGGCGACGAGGCGGTGGGCCGTGGCGAGCGGCAGGTCCGCCCGCCGGGCCAGCTGACTGAGCGTGAGGCTGCGGTGCGTGCTGTCGAACGCGCCGAGCAGGGCAAGCACCCGGGACGTCACCGAGACGCCGCCGCTGGCACTGTTGCCGGCCATCGGACCTCCTCCCGTCCGCTGCGCGCTCGATGGCGGCATCCTAATGTGGAGGCAAGCCGTGTGGAGGTGCGTATGCCGGTCGAGCGGATGCTGCCCGACTCCGACGCCGAGGCGCTGGTCGCCCTGGCCCGCGAGATCGCGTCCGAAGAGCTCAAGCCCATAGCGAGTGAGTACGAGGCGGCGAGCCGGTTCCCGCGCGAGCAGTTCAAGCTGCTCGGCCGCAGCGGACTGCTCGGCTTGCCGTACCCGGAGCAGTGGGGCGGCGCCGCGGTCAGCTACGAGGTGTATCTGCAGGTGCTTGAGGAGCTCGCCGCGGCCTGGATGACAGTGGCGGTGGGGCTGTCGGTGCACACGATGTCCTGCTACCCGCTGGCCCGGTTCGGCACCGACGAGCAGCGCGACGAGTGGCTGCCTGCGATGCTGGCCGGCGACCTGCTCGGCGCGTACGCCCTGTCAGAGCCGCAGGCCGGCTCGGACGCGGCCGCGCTGTCCGCCCGCGCGGTGCGGAACGGCGACGACTACCTGGTCAGCGGGACGAAGGCGTGGATCACCCACGCGGGCGTGGCCGACTTCTACACGATCATGGTCCGCACCAGCGACGAGCGCTCCCGCGGCGTAAGCTGCCTGCTGGCGGACGCCGCCACGGCCGGCCTTTCTGTGGCGACCCTGGAACACAAGATGGGGCTGACCGGGTCGCCGACGGCACAGCTGCTGCTTGACGGCGCCAGGATCCCGGCGCGACAGCTGATGGGCAGCGAGGGCGACGGGCTGAAGATCGCGCTGGACGCGCTGAACTCCGGCCGCCTCGGCATCGCCGCGTGTGCGGTGGGGCTCGCGCAGGCCGCGCTCGACGAGGCGGTGGCGTACGCGGCGCAGCGGACCCAGTTCGGGCGGCCGGTCATCGAGTTCCAGGGCCTGGAGTTCCTGCTCGCGGACATGGCGGCGGGTGTGGAGTCGGCGCGGGCGACGTACCTGGACGCGGCCAGGCGGCGAGACCGTGGCATGCCGTTCCGCCGGCAGGCCTCGATCGCCAAGCTGGTCGCCACCGACATGGCGATGCGCGTGACCACCGACGCCGTGCAGGTGCTGGGCGGCGCGGGATACACCCGGGATTTCCCGGTCGAGCGGTACATGCGCGAGGCTAAGGTGCCGCAGATCTTCGAAGGCACCAACCAGATCCAGCGGATGGTCATCGCCCGCGAACTCCGCAAGGCGTGACGGCTCGGCAAGTGGCTCGTTAAGGAGACAAGCATGGAAACTGACACCGCCATCGCGGCCATCGAGGCGTCGGTTGGCACCGAGTCCGGCCCGACGGACTGGTTCACGGTGGACCAGGCGCGCATCAACATGTTCGCCGACGCGACCGAGGACCACCAGTGGATTCACGTGGACACCGAGCGGGCCGCGGCCGGGCCGTTCGGCGGGACGGTGGCGCACGGTTTCCTGACGCTGTCGCTGGTCCCGTACCTGGCGGGCCAGCTGCGCCGGGGCGGCGACAACACCGGCGTCAAGATGGGGATCAACTACGGCCTGGACAGGGTGCGGTTCCCGGCCCCGGTGCCCGCCGGGGCGCGCGTCCGGGCCCGCTCTACGCTGATCAGCTGCGACCGGGTCGGCGACGCCGCGCTGCAGCTGGTCAACCGGGTCACGATCGAGGTCGAGGGCAGCGAGAAGCCAGCCTGCGTAGCCGACACGGTGAGCCGCCTGTACTTCTAGCGACGATTCGGGGGCCGGCCTCCCGAATGCGGGTATGTCTTCCGGCACCGCGGCTGCCGTGGGCAGCACCGCGGACCAAGGACCCTGGCGGACGACTCCAAGGCGACGAGGGGCATTTGCGCTCGGGGGGTCTGGAGCCACGGTGGGGGCCGGGGCGACAGCAGGGAAGGGAGACATGCGATGGCAGCCAAGCCGGTCGTGGTTGGCGTGGACGGTTCTGAGGCATCGCTGCACGCGGTGGAGTGGGCCGCACGGGAGGCGGAACGTCGCAAGTCGCCGCTGCGCATCGTGTCAGTGCCCGAAATGCCGCCCCGAATGCGTGAGGAACCGGGGACGCCCACGGTCTCCACCTCGCTGACCGAGTACGCCGAGCGAACGCTCGAGAGCGCTATCACCCGGTCCAAGGAGCTCGCCCCTGGCCTGGTCGCCGAAGGCGAACTGGTGACCGGGGCGCCGGCGGTCGTGATGAGCGAGGCCGGCTCGGACGCGCTTATGGTCGTCGTCGGCGCGCGGGGAGTAGGCGGCTTCGCCGCCCTGCTGCTCGGCTCGGTCAGCAGGTATGTGGCCATGCACGCCAGCTGCCCGGTGGTCGTGATCCGGGCGGAGACGGCTGCCGACGTCCAGCGTGAGATCGCCGTCGGCATCCGGGACCCCAGCGAGGGCACCGAGGCGCTGACGTTCGCCTTCGAGGAAGCCGCACTGTCCGGCGCCGAACTGGTCGCCGTGCACTCCGGGCACGGCCATGACACGTCGCCGGAGATCACGAGGACCCTCGAGGAAACCCTGCAGGAGTGGCGGGACAAGTACCCGGCTGTCGCCGTCAGGCCGGACGTCGTGCACGGGCACCCCGCCCAGGTGCTCGCCGAGTACTCGGCGCGCGCGGACCTGGTTGTGCTCGGCCGGCATGGCAAATCAGGCGTGATCCCGGCCATCGGCTCCAAGCAGCATGCAGTGCTCAATCACGCCCGCGGATCGGTCGCTATCGTCCCGGAGAGCTGACGTTCCTGGTGCGCGTGCGGGGCCGGATGCGGGCCGGGCTCACTGGCGGCAGGTCCAGCCCGGGAACCACCCGGTTGCGAATCGTGCCGATGCCTTCCACCGTCATCTCCACCACGTCACCTGGCCGCAGCGGCGGCGGCGTCCGTTCGCCTGGCCGGCCCTGGCGCCCCCACAGCTCGGCAAGGCAGCCGCCGTTGCCGCAGGTACCCGACCCGATCACGTCCCCAGCCCGGACCCAGGTACCGCGGGAGGCGTAGCCGATGAGCTCCTCGAACGGCCAGCTCATGTTGCTCAGCAAGTCGTGGCCCACCTGCGTGCCGTTCACCAGCACCCGCGAGTGGAGCGCCAGGAACCCGTCCGCGTCCCGGAACGGCTCAAGCTCGTCCGCGGTGACCAGCCACGGCCCGAGGGTGGTCGCGGTGTCCTTGCCCTTGGCCGGGCCCAGCCCTACCCTCATCTCCCGGCCCTGCAGGTCACGCGCGGACCAGTCGTTCAGCACGGTGTAACCGAAGATGTGCTCGCGGGCCGCCGCCGGAGTCAGCGAGGCGCCGTCGGCGCCTATCACGGCCGCGACCTCTAGCTCGAAGTCGAACGCCTGGCAGCCCGGCGGCACGGGCACGTCGTCGAAGGGGCCGATGACCGCGTACGGGTTCGTGAAGTAGAACGCCGGCGCCTCATACCATTCGCGCGGGACCTCGCCGCCTCCCGAAACACCGCGCACCACGCCCTCGACGTGCTCCTCGAACGCGGTGAAGTCCCGTACCGTCGGGGGCTGCAGCGGCGGCAGCAAGCGCACCAAGGCGAGCGGCACGGCGGGCCCGCGAAGCGCCGCCGCGCCCGTCTCGAGGGCCGCGGGCAGCCCGGACCGGACGAGCTCAAGCCCGGTCAGCCCGGCGGGCAGCGGGTGCAGCCCGTCCGGCCCGACGACGGCGCACCACGTGGTGCCTTCGAACTGGTAACTTGCGTAGCGCATGTGACTGAACCTTGGGTTGGGTAAGCGTGGTCTCATACCGGCGGTGCCACGAACAGGCCCCGGTCCGGGTCGTTGAAGGATCTTGCCGCGACGAACTCGCTGATGGTGTTGGCGGTGCCCCACTGGTCGGCGACCTCCGGCTGGCTGAAGTCGTACAGATGCGGATGCCAGGTGTCCTCGTCGATCTGCTCGAGTTCGGTGGTGTACTCGACGGTGTTGCCGTGCGGGTCGAGGAAGTAGCTGAAGGTGTTATTGCCGGCCAGGTGACGGCCTGGGCCCCAGATCTTCTCCACGCCGGCCCGCAGCAGCCGGCCGGTCCCGCGCATGTACTCGTCGATGCCGCGCAGCTCGAACGAGACATGGTGCAGCGCGGTATGCGGGGCCTTGGCAATCGCCAGGCTGTGGTGCCAGGAGTTGATCCGCATGAAGTGCATGGCCTCGCCCAGCGCCGGGTGGGTGAGGGTGTCAGACAGCCGGAACCCCAGGTGCCGCTCGTACCAGGCGCGGGTGCGGTTCAGGTCGGCGGAGTTGAGCACCACGTGCGATAGCCGCACCGGGATCGATTCGGCCTCCTCGATGCGGCGGTGCCGCCTGGCCCGCACTCCGGCCGACACCTCGATGGTCCTGCCGTCGAGGTCGAAGAACCGGAAGCCGTACCCGCCGCCCGGGGTGTCGAGCACGGCGGGCTGGGAGACAAGCTCGACGCCGCCCGACAGCAGCCGGCCGGCGAGCGTATCGACGTCCTCGTCGCTGGCCGCGCCGAACGAGACCAGGTCCAGGCGCTTGTCCGCGGCCTTGCGAAGCCTGATGATGTACTGCTCTGGGCTGCCTTCCGCGGCGAGAAAGGCGATGCCGGAGTCTTCGGCGACCGTGGTCAGGCCCCAAATGCCGCTGTAGAAGCCGAGCTGTGTGGGGTAGTCGGGCACAGCGAGGTCGACGTGCCGCAGGTGGGTGAGCAGGGTCATGGCAAGCTCCTCAGCTCAGGCTTAGCTCAGGCCGAGCAGGTCCGCGGCGTTGCCGCCGCGGACGGCCCGGAAGTCGGATTCGGTCAGCCCGGCCGCGCGCAGCGCGCCTAGCGGGTCCTCGGTGCCCATGTCGAACGGGAAGTCAGAGCCGAGCAGCACGCGGTCCGCGCCAGCGACAGCGACCAGCGCGTGCAGCACGGCGGGGGAGTGGACGAGGGAGTCGAACCACAGCCGTTTCAGATAGCTGCTTGGCTCGTGCGCGCAGTCGCGGGCGTCGGGACGGACCCGCCAGGCATGGTCCGACCGGCCGATGTGGGTGGGCAGGTAACCGCCGCCGTGCGCGGCGATGATCCGCAGGCCGGGATGGCGGTCAAGGACGCCGCCGAAGATCAGGTGCGACAGCGCGACGGCGTTCTCGGCGGGCTGCCCGACGGTGTTGGACAGGTACCAGCGGTCGAGCCGCTCATCCAGAGTGCAGCCGAACGGATGCAGGAAGACCAGCGCGCCGGACTGCTCCGCGCGCGTCCACAACGGCTCGTACCCCGGATCCGACAGCTCGCGCCCGGGCGCGTGTGAGGAGATCTCCACCCCGCGCAGCCCCAGGTCCAGGGCATGATCCAGGGCCCGCACCGCCAGCACGGGATGCTGCAGCGGGACCAGGCCAAGCCCGTACAGCCGCCCAGGCGCGGCCGCGCAGTGCGCGGCGACGCCCGCGTTGGCCAGTTCCCAGACGGCACGCGCCAGCTCCTCGTCCGCCCAGTAGTGATAGTGCGAGGGCGACGGCGACACGAGCTGAATGTCCACCCCGGCACCATCCATGGCTTCGAGCCGCGCCCGCACGTCGGTCAGCAGTGGCAGCCGCGAGGCGACCATCGGACCGCTCACCGCCAGCGACGCGGCGCCGCTACGGCGCGCGTCGAGCTCCCGCGCGGCCTGCAGTCCCGGCTGCCCGGCGACCGCCTCGTCCACGCCGGGCAGCAGCACGTGGGCGTGCACGTCAATGGTCGGCAGGGTGCTCATGGCTGCTCCCTGAGCACGGCCATGGTGGAACCGATCAGGCCAGGCACGTTGGCGTCACGTACCCCGTCCATCAGCCACTGGCCGAGCTGGACCGAGGCGTCCACTACCATCCGGACCCGGGGCAGGCGGCGCTGCCAGTACTCGGTGAGCAGCTCGTCATCCCAGGTCTCGTGCGCGGCGAGCAACTCGGCGAGGACCAGCACGTCCTCAAGCGACATCGCGGCGCCCTGTGCCAAGGTGGGCGGACAGGAATGCGCCGCATCACCGGCGAGCACCACGCGGCCGCGGTGCCATGGCCCGTCGACCAGCAGCCGGTCGAACCAGGTGTAGTTGACCTGGAGCGGGTCGCTGATCGACTCGCGGATCTGCGTCCAGAAACCGCCGTAGCCCGCGGCGAGGCCGCGCATCACTGACGCGTACTCCGCCGGGTCAACGGCGCTGCGCTCCCGCTTGGGCTCGACGAGGTAGGCGTAGATGGTGGCGTCGCTTGTGGGGCAATAGCCCGCGATGTAGCAGGGGCCACCGTAGGCGAGATCGGTCCGCTCCAGCCCCTTCGGCCTCGGTGCCGAAGCGCGCCAGATACCCATCCCGGTGGGTGCCGGCCGGTCGGCGATGCCGATCAGCGCCCGGATGGCGGAGTTGCGCCCGTCGGCACCGACCACTAGGTCGAACCGGCCGGCCGTCCCGTCGGTGAAGCTGGCATCGACCCCCTGCGCGTCCTGGCGCAGCGATTCGACGCTCACGCCGAGCCGGATGCCGGCGCCTGCGTCCAGGACCGCGGCGGTCAGAATGCGCTGCAGGTCCGCGCGCTGCATGCCGGTCGTGGCGGGCAGGTCGGCGCCGCCTGACCGGCTGTCCTCGGCGACATAAAGCACGGTGCCGTCCGGCGCGGTAAATCCGACGGTATTGAAGCTGAAGCCATGGTCGCGGACGGCGGGCCAGACGCCGGCCGCACGCAGCACCCGCAGCGCGTTGCCCTGCAAGGTGATGCCCGCGCCTGACACGTTCCAGTCCGGCTTGATCTCGGCGATGCTCACCTCGATGCCCGCCCTGCGCAGCAGGATGGCGAGGGTGTTACCCGCGATGCCGCCGCCGACGATGAGGATGCTGCGCATGGCTGACTCCTCTGCTCCGCTACTCTGCCTGCTCAGAAACGCACCGGGTGCGCTGGCTGCCGAGACCGCTGATCGTCGCTTCCATCACGTCGCCGGGCCGCAGCAGCCTGCCCACGGCCAGGCCGTTGCCGGCCGGGCTGCCGGTCAGCACCAGGTCGCCAGGCAGCAAAGTCGTGACCTGCGACGCGTACGAGACCAGCCGGGCGACGCCGAAGATCATGTCCTTCGCCGACTCGTCCTGCATGACCTGGCCGTTGAGCCGCAAGGTGAGCCGCAGGCCGTCCGGATCACCGGCGAAGCCGGCGGGCACCAGGTACGGGCCTAGCGGGGTGAATCCGGGGGCGTTCTTGCCGCGCAGCCAGTCCGTGCCGATGCCCGGCATGTCCCGGCGGAAGACCTGGTCCCTGGCGGTGATGTCGTTGGCGATGGTGTACGCGGCGACATGGGCCAGGGCCCGCTCGGGTCCGATCCGCCACGCGGGAGCGCCGATCACCGCGGCCAGTTCCAGTTCCCAGTCGGGCTGGGCGCACCAGGACGGCAGCACTACGTCGTCGTAGGGGCCGGTCAGCGATGACGGCAGGCCGATGAACAGGTACGGGTCGCCGGCCTGCGTCCTGCGCTCCATCATCGCCGCGGCTTCCGCCCGGACCTGGGCGGCCGGCCGGCCATCGGGCGGCTCATGCGCGACGGCAAGCTCGATCACGTGCGTGCGGTAGTTGGCGCCGGACTGAAAGATCTGCCTGGGCTCGACCGGCGCGTGGGCGCGCAGCGACCGCAGCGGGATCCAGCCGTCGTCGACTGACCCCGCGGCCGCCGTCAGCCGGGGCAGCGCCTCGTCCCAGTGCTCGAGCAGGGACCGGGTGGTGAGCGGTCCGCCAGCGGCGAAGACCGCGAAGTCGCGGTTCGCCGCGAGGTCGCGAACCCGGTCGCCGGCCACCAGGCCGGGGAACGCGGTCTGTCCGGGCGCGGAGAACGTGCCGAGCGCGAACGGGCCGGCGAGCTTCATGCCAACCAATCTGGCATCCTGGCAGTGATCAGAGAAATCGATTCTTTGAATGAGAGCATCCACGTGGTGGATAACCTGAGCACGCTGGACCTGAACCTGGTGCTTGCCCTGCGCGCTCTGCTAGAAGAACGCAACGTCACCAGGGCCGGCCAGCGGATCGGGCTCAGCCAGCCCGCCATGAGCGCCGGGCTGGCCAGGCTGCGCCGGCACTTCGGCGACGAACTGCTGTCCCGGGTGGGCGGGCAATACGAGCTGACCGCCCTCGGCCGGGCTCTGCTCGACCGCGCCGCCGCCGCGTGCGACCTGCTTGAGCGGGTATTCACGAGCCAGGCTCAGTTCGACCCGGGCCGGGAAGAGCACGAGTTCACCCTGCTCACCTCCGACTACGCCGTCGCGGTATACGGCGCCGAACTCGCCCGCACCGTGCACGCGCAGGCCCCCGGGGTAAGGCTCAGCTTCCGGCAGGTGCCGGCCGACATCACCGAGAGCGCTGCCGCGCTGCTGACGACGGCGGACGGGCTGTTCATGCCGCACGGCGTCATCAGCGGCTTCCCGGCCGTCGACCTGTTCACCGACCGCTGGGTTGTCCTGGTGGCTGCCGAGAACACCGAGGTCGGCGACCAGCTCACCATGGCCGACCTGGCCAGGCTGCCATGGGCGACCTACCAGCGGGCCTCGGACGCGCTTGCGGCCAGGCAGCTCGCCATGATCGGCATCGAGCCGCGGGTCGAGGTCTCCGCGGACAGCTTCCAGCTGCTGCCGTTCCTGGTCGCCGGAACCCGCAGGGTGGCGCTGATCCAGGAGTCTCTCGCCAGGCTGCTGCGCGGGGTGGCCGCGGTACGCGTGCTGCGACCGCCTTACGACGCGGTGCCGCTGCAGGAGGCGATGTGGTGGCACCCAGTGCACACTCACGACGCCGCACACGTCTGGCTGCGTGGGACCGTGGCCAGGGTCGGCGGTATGGTTGCCCGGTGCGGCTCATCAGGTTCCTCGCCGACGGCGAGCCCCTAGCCGGGGTGTTTGACGGCGGAGGCGTCACGCCGCTGACAGCGGTCGACAGCCTGGCCGACCTGCTCGGCCAGCCGCTGAGCCGGATCCGCGAGATCTGCGCGGATCCGGGTGGCCAGGCCCGCCCTGCCGAAGGCCCTGCGCTGCTCGCCCCGGTCGACGGCCGCACCGAGGTGTGGGGGGCCGGCGTCACCTACGAGCGGTCCCGGACCGCCCGGATGGCGGAGAGCGAGAACTCCGCCGACATCTACGACCGCGTGTACGCCGCGCAGCGGCCTGAGCTGTTCTTCAAGTCGGCGGCATGGCGCGTCAGCGGGCCGGGCTCGCCGGTGTCGGTGCGCGCCGACTCGCCCATCAACGTTCCCGAGCCCGAACTGGCCGCAGTGCTCAACTACGCAGGCGATGTGATCGGCTACACCGTGTGCAACGACATGAGCTCGCGCTCCATCGAGGGCGAGAACCCGCTGTACCTGCCGCAGGCCAAGATCTACCTCGGCGCTTGCGCGGTCGGCCCGTGGATCCGCCCAGCCTGGGAGATCGCCGACCCGTACGCGCTGACCATCGAGATGACGATCAGCCGCGACGGCGAGGTGGCCTGGTCGGGCACGTCGAATACTTCCGCACTGCATCGCCGGATCGACGAGCTCGCCGGATACCTGTTCGCCGAGGACGACTTCCCGGAAGGCGTGGTGCTGTCCACCGGCACCAGCCTGGTCCCCGACCTGCCGTTCACCCTGCAGCCAGGGGACGAGATCCGCATCTTGATCTCGGAGGTGGGGGAGCTAGTCAACCACGTCGTGCGCGGCAAGGCCGC
>Ga0126371_10004608_pt1 | contig 12166 bp, 10 predicted proteins | sample PanSoiMetaPlot_4_FD_110145 | JGI IMG/M metagenome (GOLD analysis project Ga0126371, IMG submission 110145) | Tropical forest soil microbial communities from Panama - MetaG Plot_4 | ecosystem: Environmental > Terrestrial > Soil > Tropical forest > Bulk soil | place: Panama | collected 2016-02-17
CTCGCTCGACGAGGTTTTTGCGGCGGTCGGCCGCGGCGAGATGCGCGCCGCCGACGTCGTCCGTGCCATGTATCCCGATTACAAGGAGGAGCGCGCCGTGGTGCCGGCGCCGCCCAAGACCGAGACCGGCTGGTTCGGCCTGCGCCGCGGCAGGGCGGTCAAGTTCAAGGTGCCGAGCGGCACGCCCGAGGGCATTCCGATCCGCGGCATCAACAGCGACCTGCCAGTGCGCTTTGCCCCCAACGGCGGCGCCGTGCCGGGCGATCGCATCGTCGGCATCATGACGCCGGGCGAGGGGATCACCATCTATCCGATCCAGTCGGCGACGCTGCAGGATTACGAAGACGAGCCCGAGCGCTGGCTCGACGTGCGCTGGGACGTGGACGAGGGGGCGCCGCACCGCTTCCCGGCGCGCCTCGCCGTGCAGTCGGTCAACGAGCCCGGCACGCTCGCCCAGGTCGCCCAGGTGATCGCCGAGCACGACGGCAACATCGATAATATCCGCATGGAGCGGCAGTCGCCGGATTTCACCTCGCTCACGATCGATCTCGAGGTCTACGACCTCAAGCACCTCAACGCGATCATCGGCCAGCTGCGCGCCAAGCCGGTCGTCGCCAAGGTCGAGCGCGTGACCGAGTGAGATCGGCGCCCGCCCTCATGCGGCGCGGCCATGTCCGGCGGTGCGCAGCAACAGGCCGAGCCGCTGCCAGCCGATTGCGCAGCCCGTGAGGCTGAACGCAATCCCGCAGCCACACAAGAGGATCATCAGCGCGCCGTGCAGCGCCGGGTGGGCGGTCAGCACCGGGACGTCCCACGTGTGCAGCGCCCGGTAGAGCCAGCGATAGACGCGGCGCGACGGATCGAGGCGTTGCAGCACTGCGCCGTTGGCGGCGTCGAGATCGAACCAGGTGTCGCCGCACGTCACCCGATAGGTCGGCGCCCCGGGCATCGGCGCTGCGAGCGCGTAGGCATCGGTCCCGGTGTCCACCGTGGCGGTCGCACAATACGGCGACAGACGATGCGCCAGCGCGGTGATCTCGCTCGATGTCAGCGCATCGCCGTGAGGCACCCAGGACCGAGCGCCGGAATCGGCGACGCTCAGGCGCTGCCGTCCAGCAGCCACGCGGTCGCGTTGATAGAGCGTCCCGTTCAGCCAGAACCATTCGGTCTCGCTGGCCGGACCCGCGATTGGCCGCGGCGCGAGGCGTGGCCAGGCGTCGGGGGCGGGTGCCTCGATCAGGACGGCGGCTTCGACGGACGTGAGCGTGCCGCCGGGAAACAGGCGCCCGTCATCCATCGACAGCCATCCGCTGAGCATCCAGGCGAGCACGAACGGCATGCAGACGAGTCCGCCCAGATGGTGCCAGGCGTGCCACCCTCGATACGGCGTGACGAGGCGGCCGGCTTGCCGCCCGAGACGGACAATGCCGAGCGCGCTGCCGGCAAGCGCAGCGATCGATCCGGCGAGCGACAGCGTCCACAGCACCGTGCTCCAAATCCGCGGCCTGCTGCGCAGCGCCGTCGGATAAATCCAATGTGGGATGCTGCCGAGCGCGTTCCACCAGCGCTCGCGCCGCGTCGTGTCGCACACCACCTCGCCGGTCGCGGACGACACGTACAGCTCGGTCCCGGTTTCGTCGTCGAGGGCGACCCGATAGAGCGGGCGATGACGATCAAGCCCGCCCGCGACCGTCCACTGATCCAGCGCCACGACCTGCGCGGCGTGCGCCGCATCCGGGCCCAATCCGCGCTGCCGTGCATGGGCGAGCGCGATCGCGCGGGCGAGCTCCGGCGCGGTCACGCGCGCGTTGGACAGATCGTCCGCGTGCAGCGCAACGCTGGCGGATCGGCCGTCCACCACATAGACCGGTCCGTCGCTCCGCCGGATCAGGCGCACGCGCATCGCATCCGCGCGCCCGCTTGCCGCGACGGCTTCCGCCGGACCGCGGATCACCCGCGACGGATCGAGCGGCACGAGCCCGGCGATGCGCTCCGTCTCGGTGAGACGGGGAAACGGCACGGCGTGCATCACGGTGCCGCTCGCAAACCACATCGCAAACAGCGGCGCGAGCGGAATCGCCAGCCAGCGGTGGAGCGACGCCAGGGCGCGGACCATGCCGGATCACCAGCGGAATGCGGCCGAGATTTCGTAGGTGCGCGGCGCGCCGAGGTAGATTTGGTCCTGATAGCCCGGATCCGAGAAGGCGGCGTAGACCGTGTCGGTGATATTGCGCACCCGGAACCCGACGCGTGCATTGCCGACCGTTGACACGCCGAGGTCCCGGCCCGGGATGTCGATGAACGCGAAGAGGTCCGCCGTGTTGAATGGTTCCATCGCGGTGGCGTCGTCCTCGAAGACGAAACGGCGGCCGACATGGCGCACCGTGCCACCGACCTCGACCGGCCAGCGCCAGTGGCTCCACCGATAGGAGGCGCCGGCGTTGATGATGAGCGGAGCGACGTTCGATGGCGTATTGCCGGTGAAAACGTCGAAATCCTTGTAGTGCGCCTGGGTCAGCGCCACGTTGCCCCAGGCCTTCCACCCGTCGAACGGCCGCACGGCCGCGGCGAACTCGACGCCCTTCGTGTCGACCTCGCCGGCGAGCGTCGCGACAGCGTTGGTGAGCTGCACATACACGTTGCGCCGGATGATGTCGTAGGCGGCGAGCGTCCACTCCGCCCGGTTGTCCCAAAAGAGATCCTTGACGCCGACCTCGTAGCTGCGCGCTTCGGTCAATTCCAGCGATGTCCCCGGCTTGATCGAGAAGATGCCCGCCGCCGCCGGGTCGAACGCGGTCGCGGTCATCGCATAGAACATAAGGTCGCGAATCGGTTCGACGGTGGCGCCGACGCGATACGACACCGGATTCCAGGTCTTGGTGAAAGCCGAGCCCGGCGGCACGGTGCCGTCGAAATTGATGCGGTCGCTGCCGAGCTCGATGTGCTCGAAGCGCAGGCCGCCGATCAGCGCGAGCCACGGCGTGAGCTTGAGGCGGTCCTCGACCGACGCCGCGACCGTGTCGAGCCGCTTGTTGATGGTGTCGGGCTCGAGCACGCCATAGATTCCCCGATCCGGATTGAGGACGTCGACGGTATCTTCGGGGAATCCTCCGGCGTGCTGGCTGAAGATGAGCTTGTTGTGGCTCACCTGGAGCTGCGCGGCCGTGCGATTCTCCATGCCGAGCAGGACCGAATCCCAGACCACGTCGGTGTTGTTGCCGACCAGGTGCTGGTCGTGGCCGACGAAGAACCGGTCGCGGTCGATCGTCGCATTCGTCGTGGTGTTGAACGCATAGGTCTCGCTGTCGAGCCAGTGCCGCTGGGCCTGGTAGTAGTAGGTCTGGTTCTTGACCGTGACGTTCATGGCGGGTGTCCATTCGAACCCGCTGCGCAGCCAAAGCTCCTCGGCGCCGGTAGAATTGTCGAGCACGTTGTAGTTGGTCTTTAGGGTGCGCGCGTCGACCGTCACCGGTGCGATGATCGAGCCGTCGAACGTGCTGACCGCGAAGCCCGACACGACGCCGCCAATGCCGTGCGCTCCCGCAAACGGGGTCGGGACCACCGGCGTTCCCCAGTAGGCGTGGCCGTCGTCCTTTTTGTACTCCAAGGCGCCCCACACCTTGAACGCATCGGTCACGTTATAATTCAGCTGCGTCGCGACATCGGTCAGATTGCGATCGACATCGTCGATGAATCCGTTGAGGTGCGATCCGACCACGTCGAAGCGATAGTCGAGCCCCTTCACGTTGGTGGTGCCGCCGGAGCCGTAATGCGACCGCACCGTGCCGAGCGAGTCGAGCGAAAGGTCGAGCTCGCTCTGAATGGGACCGCTGGTCGGCTGGCGATTGACGTAGTTGACCGTACCGCCGATCGCGTTAAGTCCGGTCATCAGGGAGGAGGGGCCTTGCAGGAACTCGACCTGCGCGAGGTTGGCCGTGTCCATCGTGCGCGACGTGATGCTTTGTGGGCCAGTCGAGATGCCGTTGTAGAGGACGTTCACCTCGCCGAAACTGAAGCCGCGCATCGAGAAGCCGGCGGGGGCGCCGGCAGCATCGACCGACAGCACGCCGACGGCGCCGTTCGCGGTCTCGGCGGTGGTTCGATAACCCTGCTCGCGCATCGTCTGCTGATCGATGACGGTGACGGTCGCCGGGGTTTCCATCGGCGTCAGCCCCAGCCGGCTTGCGATGTTGGCCAGCGTGCCGCTGCTGAGCGGCGTGGTGGACGGCGGCGCGGCGGCCGGCGCCGCGGTCGGCGTGGGCTCGGTCGCAGGCGCGCCGGCCTGCTGCGGTCGCTGCCGCCGCTTGGCGGCAGTGACGCTGACCGGGGGGAGTTTGACGTCTTCTCCCCCGGGCGCGCTGGGCGTGGTTTGTGCGGCACACGGATCGCCCGCGGCCACCGACCAGAGGAGGATGCCGAGCGCGCCCGAGCGGGCGCGCGGCGCAAGAGCCGGCGCAATGCGGCCACCAATGTGATGTGACATGCGAGACCAGACGGCGAAGTGCCCAACCGTCACGGCGATCGCCGGTCGCTTTCCGCCATCGCCCCTGGCGGCATGCACCGACGTTCACGTCACGTCGGAACACCCCGCCCGACGCGCTCGCGCGTGACCATGACTGGTGGCAGATCTCCTGGCTCGCGGGTCGCCGTTTTCGTCCACCTTCCCAGGAACGGGCGTTCCCAGTGGCATGATCGGACGAAGACTCGCCGCTTACAGTTGCGGGGGCAGCCGCGGCTTTGAGCGCACCCTCTTGGCAAGGTGTTGCGCCGCACCGCGTTCCCTTTTGATCCCTTGCGGGAACCACCGGCCGCAGGCTTGCACCTCGCGACCGGGCGCGTCAACCGCCGCGCCGGCCGGGGACACCCGTAGAAAAGGTGGTTTCGACCGTACGATTTTCCGGCGCGCATCCACCGATCGCACGATGCGGCGACCCGGCAAGCTCGTCTAGATTGCCGAGCGGACGTCGGAGCGCGTGCTCCGCAAATCGTTGTCACGTGGCTGCACGTTCCGGCGAGTCCGCACCGGAGTGTTGATTCGCAGGAGTCCGATACGGCCGCCGCGGCGCCGAATTGCATCGCTTGATCTCGATCAACGCATCGACCGGCGCGCGCAACGCAAATGCGCGGCGCGCCGGCGGCGACCGATCGTTGATTCGACTCTGGCCTCGACACCGTTTCTCGCACGATTTTCACCGCGCTCCCGCAGAAGGAAGCATGATGCCCAAGTCGGCCCCGCTCAATCCCATTCCGGCCCTCGCCGTGGTCTGTCTGACGCTGGTCATCTGGTTTGCGGTTCCGGCGCCCGCCGGCGTGACGCCCAATGCGTGGCACCTGTTCGCGCTGTTCATCGGCACCATCATCGGCATCATCAGCAAGGCGATGCCGCTCGGCTCCCTGTCCATGATCGCCATCGCGCTCGTCGCGCTGACCGGCGTCACCAATCCGGACAAGCCGGCGGCCGCGGTCGTCGACGCGCTCAGCGGGTTCGCCAACCCGCTCATCTGGCTGATCGTCGTTGCCGTGATGGTCGCGGCCGCGGTCACCAAGACCGGGCTCGGCCGTCGCATCGGCTACCATTTCGTGATGCTGCTCGGCAAAAAGACGATCGGCGTCGCCTATGGCCTGGTGCTGTCGGAGCTGGTCATCGCGCCGGTCACGCCCAGCAACACCGCGCGCGGCGGCGCCATCATTCATCCCATCATGCGTTCGATCGCCGACAGCTACGGCTCGAGCCCCGAGCGCGGCACCTCGAAAAAGATCGGCCGCTTCCTGGCGCTGGTGAATTACAACACCAACCCGATCACGTCCGCCATGTTCATCACCGCGACGGCGCCCAATCCGCTGTGCGTCGCGCTGATCGCCCAGGCCACCGGCTCGAGCATCCAGATCACGTGGTCGCAGTGGGCGCTCGCCGCGCTGCTGCCCTGCCTGTGCATGCTGCTGGTGATGCCGCTGGTGCTCTATGCGCTCTACCCGCCGGAAATCAAGCAGACGCCCGGCGCCAGGGAATTGGCGCGGGCCGAGCTCGCCAAGCTCGGGCCGATGAAGCTGCCGGAGATCGTCACGCTCGGCGTCCTGATCCTGATGCTGGCGATCTGGGCCGGCCTCCCGGAATGGCTGCTCGGCCCGGCCTTCGGCCTCGATCCCACGACCACGGCGCTGGCCGGCCTCGCGCTGCTCCTGACCACGACCGTGCTCAACTGGGAGGACGTTCTTGCGGCGAGGAGCGCCTGGGACACGCTCATCTGGTTTGCGGCGCTGGTGATGATGGCGAGCTTCCTCGGCAATCTCGGCCTGACAAAAGTGTTCTCGCAGTCGATCCAGGCGGGCATCACGCACATGGGGCTCGACTGGCGCGTCTCGGCGGCGCTGCTGTGCCTCGTCTATTTCTATGCTCACTACTTTTTCGCCAGCACCACGGCGCACGTGACCGCGATGTTCGCGGCCTTCTTCGCCGCCGGCATCGCGCTCGGGACGCCGCCGATGTTGCTCGGCCTGTTGCTCGCCTTCTCCTCCTCGCTGAACATGTCGCTCACGCACTACGCGACCGGCACCGCGCCGATCATTTTCGGCTCCGGCTACACCACCTTGAACGAATGGTACGGCGCCGGCGCCGTGATGAGCGTGGTCAACCTCTTCATGCTCGTCGTGGTCGGCGGCGTGTGGTGGACGATGCTCGGCTATCTCTGAACGGCGAATTCGCGGGGCCGGCCCCGGCTTGGTCGCGGGACCATGATCTTCTCCGAAAACCGGTATCCACCCTCCACCGGCGTCGAGGGCAGGCTTTTCGGGATCATGCTCTGGCCAACCCGGCGGCGGCCGGTATGATCCGGGGCCATGTTGGCGTACAAGGGGGGCCGAGACCCGTTCGGCTCGCCCGTGAGGCCTCCGGAGACACCGCGATGCAACGCGTCACCGTCACGCTCGACGACGAGCTCATGGCCGATCTCGACCGCATCATTGCGGCGCGCGGCTACCAGAACCGGTCCGAGGCGATCCGCGATCTCGCGCGCGCCGGCATCCGCGAGGCAGCCCAGGAGGCGGGCGGCGCTGGCGAATGCGTCGCGGCCCTGGTCTACGTCTACGACCACGCGGCGCGCGAGCTCTCCAAGCGCCTGGTGCAGAATTTCCACGGCCACCATGACATGTCGCTCGCGACCCTGCACGTCCATCTCGACGACGCGAGCTGCATGGAGGTGACCGTGCTCAAGGGGGCCGCGCGCGAGGTGCAGCATTTCGCCGAGCACATCATTGCCGAGCGCGGCGTGCGGCACGGGCGCGTCGTCATGATCCCGGCCGGCCCCGAGGACGCCTCGGGGCGCGGCCGCGAGCGCATGTTCCACCGCCATGCCTGATCGCGGCCTCCTGCCATGACCGCTCCGGTCCGCCTCGGCGTCAACATCGATCACGTCGCGACCTTGCGCAATGCGCGTGGCGGCCGCCACCCTGATCCGTTGCGCGCGGCCGAGATCGCCATCGCGGCCGGCGCCGATGGCATCACGGCGCACCTGCGCGAGGACCGCCGGCATATCCGCGACGAGGACGTGGCGCGCCTGAAGGAACGCATCACCCGGCCGCTGAACCTCGAAATGGCCGCGACCGACGAGATGACGGCGATCGCGCTCAAGCACCGTCCGCACGCCGCCTGCCTGGTGCCGGAGCGGCGCGAGGAGCGCACCACCGAGGGCGGTCTCGACGCGGCGGGCGGCCGCGCCCAGATCACGCCGGTCGTGATGGCTCTCAGGCGGGCCGGCATCCGGGTCTCGCTGTTCATCGCGGCGGATCCCGCCCAGATCGATGCCGCCGCCGAGGTCGGCGCGCTGGTGGTCGAGATCCACACCGGCGCGTGGTGCGAGGCCGTCACGCACGGCGATCGGGCGGCGGCCGCCGCCGAGTTCGCCCGCATTGCGGCCGGCGCCACCCGCGCCGCACAGCTCGGCCTCGAGGTGCATGCGGGGCACGGCCTCGACTACATGACGGCCGAGGCGATCTGCGCGCTGCCGGAGATCGTCGAGCTCAATATCGGCCATTTCCTCATCGGCGACGCGGTCTTCGAGGGGCTCGGCAAGGTCGTCGAGGTCATGCGCGCCGCGATGGCGCGCGGCCGCGCTCCAGGCCCGCAATGACGGGCGGATTGGCCGACCCGCGATGATCCTCGGCATCGGCATCGATCTCGTCGACATCCGCCGCATCGAGCAGACGATTGCGCGCCATGGCGAGCGCTTCATCACCCGCATCTTTACCGAGACGGAGCAGGCCCGCGCCGAGCGCCGCGCCGACCGCATCGCCACCTATGCGAAGCGTTTCGCCGCCAAGGAGGCCTGCGCCAAGGCGCTCGGTACCGGGTTCCGGCGCGGGGTCTTCTTCCGCGACATGGGCGTCGTCAACCTGCCGTCCGGCAAGCCGACGCTGCGCCTCACCGGCGGGGCGCTGACGCGGCTCGCCGCGATCACCCCGGGGGGCTTCGAGGCGCAGATCGATCTCGCCATCACCGACGAATATCCCCTCGCGCAGGCCTTCGTGGTGATCTCGGCGGTGCGGCGGGAGGTTGCGGTAGGCTGATGTCTTGGGTTCGTTGCGCGCGGCGCCGCAAGCCGCTACAAAGCCCGCATCCCGGAGCCCGCTTCGGGCCTCCCGGAAGGGTGGCGGCGACGCAGCTAAGTTGCTGATTTGTGGGGATTTTGACTTGAGCACGCGCGCGTCCGGCGAAACCGCCTGGGGCGTGCGGCTGTTACCGATTACACCCGGCCGATCGGCCGGGCAGGGGGCCGAAATGTCCGGCGCCCGCCGGCGGGGCGCTGGGAGCACGAGAGGCCAATGAGCGTGTCGAGCCAGGACAAGCAACAGACGAAACCGCAGGCCGCGCCGACGACGCAGCAGGCGAAGCGCAAGGAAGGCGGGGTTGCCGAGACCGGTCGGGTGATCTTCCACGCCCTGATCATCGCCTTCGTGATCCGCACCTTCCTGTTCCAGCCGTTCAACATCCCGTCCGCCTCGATGGAGGCGACGCTCCTGATCGGCGACTACCTGTTCGTTTCGAAATACTCCTATGGCTACAGCCACTATTCGTTCCCGTTCTCGCCGAACTTCTTCTCCGGCCGCTTCTGGTCCTCCGAGCCGCAGCGCGGCGATGTCGTCGTCTTCCGGCTGCCGAAGGACGATTCGGTCGACTACATCAAGCGCGTCATCGGTCTGCCGGGCGACCGCGTCCAGATGATCGACGGCCAGCTCAACATCAACGGCCAGCCGGTCAAGCACGAGCGCATCGACGACTACATCGACGATGAAGGCGGGCGCATCATGCGGGTCAGGCGCTGGCGCGAGACCCTGCCCAACGGCGTGAGCTACAACACGCTCGATCTGCAGGACAACGGCTTCCTCGACAATACGCCGGTCTACACCGTGCCGCCCGGGCATTTCTTCATGATGGGCGACAACCGCGACAACTCGACCGACAGCCGCGTGCTGAGTCAGGTCGGCTACGTGCCGTTCGAGAACCTGGTCGGCAAGGCGCAGATCATCTTCTTCTCGGTCGGCGACGGCGAGCCAGCCTGGCATTTCTGGAGCTGGCCGTGGTCGGTACGCTGGAGCCGCCTGTTCACGTTCGTGCGATGAGCCGCAGGACCAAGGGTCGCAAAGAACTCGAAGCGCGGATCGGCCACAGCTTTGCCGACAAGACGCTGCTCGACAGCGCGCTCACCCATATCTCGGCGCTGTCGGGCAAGAGCCGCGCCGGCAGCTATCAGCGGCTCGAGTTTCTCGGCGACCACGTGCTCGGCCTCGTCGTCTCCGACATGCTCTATCGCGCCTTTCCGGAGGCGGACGAGGGCGAGCTGTCGCGCCGGCTCGCCGATCTGGTGCGCCGCGAGGCCTGCGCCGACGTCGCCCGCGCGATCGACCTCGGCACCGCGATCAAGCTCGGCCCCTCGGAGGCGAATGCGGGCGGGCGGCGCCGGCTCGCGATCCTCGCCGACGTGTGCGAAGCGCTGATCGGCGCCGTGTTCATCGACGGCGGCTATTCGGCAGCGGCCGCCATGATCGAGAAGCTGTGGAGCGAGCGCATGCTCACCCCGGCGCGGCCGCTGCGCGACCCCAAGACCGTGCTGCAGGAATGGGCGCAGGCGCGCGGCCTGCCGACACCGCTCTATCGCGAGGTCGAGCGCACCGGCCCGCACCACGATCCCGAGTTCCGCGTCTCGGTCGCGCTGCCCGATCTCGGGCCGGCCGAAGGCGTCGGCCGCTCCAAGCGCGCCGCCGAGCAGGCCGCCGCGGCCGCGCTTCTGCAGCGCGCCGGCGTCGCGGGGCCGGTGCCCGGCGAATAGCCCATGGACGCCGAGACACGCTGCGCCTTCGTGGCGCTGATCGGTGCGCCCAACGTGGGCAAGTCGACGCTCGTCAACGCGCTGGTCGGCACCAAGGTCACGATCGTGAGCCCGAAGGTGCAGACGACGCGCACGCTGGTGCGCGGCATCGCGATCGCGGACAAATCGCAGCTCGTCTTCGTCGACACGCCGGGCATTTTTGCGCCACGCCGCAGGCTCGACCGCGCCATGGTGACGTCGGCCTGGACCGGCGCGCACGACGCCGACATCGTCGCCCTGATGGTCGATGCCAAGCGCGGGCTCGACGAGGAGACCGACGCGATTCTCGACAAGCTCAAGGACGTCGGCAAGCGCAAGATCCTGATCCTCAACAAGGTCGATCTCGTCGACAAGCCCGGCCTGCTGGCGCTGGCGCAGAGCCTCCACGGGCGCGGCGATTTCGCCGCGACCTTCATGGTCTCGGCGCTCACCGGCGACGGCCTCGGCGACGTCAAGGCGTGGCTCGCCGCCAATGCGCCGCCCGGGCCCTGGCATTATCCCGAGGACCAGATCTCCGACGCGCCGCTGCGCAGTCTCGCCGCCGAGATCACCCGCGAGCAGGTGTTCAACCGCCTGCACCAGGAGCTGCCCTATCGCTCGACGGTCGAGACCGACATCTGGAAGGAGCTGCGCGACGGCGCGGTGCGCATCGAGCAGACCATCTACGTGGAGCGCGAAAGCCAGCGCAAGATCGTGCTCGGCAAGGGCGGTGCCTCGATCAAGGCGATCGGCGCCGCCGCGCGCGCCGAGATCGCGAAGCTGATCGAGCAGCCGGTGCATCTCTTTCTGTTCGTCAAGGTGCGGGAAAAGTGGGGCGACGACCCCGAGCGCTTCCGCGAGATGGGACTGGAGTTTCCGAAAGACAGCGAGTAGCGAGTGGCGAATAGCGAATAGGGCAGAAACGGGCGACGATCTCCATTCGCCATTCGCCATTCGCTGCTCGCGCCCGCCGGAGGCGGGCATTTGATGGAATGGACCGACACCGGCATTGTGCTCGGCACGCGCAAGCACGGGGAGGCGAACGCCATCCTCGAGCTGATGACGCGCGCGCACGGCCGCCATCTCGGCCTAGTGCGCGGCGGTGCCGGCTCGCGGCTCAAGCCGGTGCTGCAGCCCGGCAATATGGTGATGGCGACCTGGCGGGCGCGGCTCGACGAGCATCTCGGCTATTTTACGGTCGAGGGGACCGACCTGCGCGCGGCGTCTTATCTCGACGCCGCGCATGCGCTCTACGGCGTGACCCATCTGGCGGCGCTCTGCCGCCTGTTGCCCGAGCGCGACCCGCACGAGGCGGTGTTCGAGGCGCTCGACGAGGCGCTCGGCCACCTCGGCGATCCGGCGGCGGTCGCCGTGCTGGCGGCGCGCTTCGAGCTGAACCTCCTGGCCGAGCTCGGCTTCGGCCTCGACCTCTCCGCCTGCGCGGCGACCGGGGTCGTCGCCGATCTCGCCTACGTGTCGCCGAAATCGGGCCGCGCGGTGTCGCGCGCGGCCGGCGAGCCGTGGCGGGAACGGCTGCTCGCGCTGCCGGCGTTCTTTGCCGACGAGGACGCCCCGCATCCGTCGGCCGACGATCTCGCGGCCGGCTTCGCGCTCACCGGCTTCTTCCTCCAGCGCCATCTCTATGCGCCGCGCGACGCCACGCTGCCTGAGGCGCGGGCGCAGTTCATCGCCGCGGTGACCCGCGCGATCGCCCGGGTGGCGTAAGCACACGGCGAGCGGCTCGGCCCGATCGCCGCGTTCAACCGAACTGTCAGCAATTCGGGCTAAGTGCAATTTTTGCTCTCCTGCAACAACAGGCGATTTAC
>Ga0126371_10004609_pt1 | contig 12166 bp, 7 predicted proteins | sample PanSoiMetaPlot_4_FD_110145 | JGI IMG/M metagenome (GOLD analysis project Ga0126371, IMG submission 110145) | Tropical forest soil microbial communities from Panama - MetaG Plot_4 | ecosystem: Environmental > Terrestrial > Soil > Tropical forest > Bulk soil | place: Panama | collected 2016-02-17
GTCTCGACGGTCGACGATTATCTCGCCTTCGGCCGGATGATGATAAACCAAGGTCGACACGGCAATGTCCGCATTCTGTCGCGGCCGAGCGTGGAGACAATGACGACCGATCATCTGACTCCGGCACAAAAGGCCGTGTCGGGCCTAATGCCTGGCGATTTCGACAATATCGGATGGGGGTTTGGCGTGGCGGTCGTCACCCGGCGTGAGCATGTCGCAGCGCCAGTCGGCAGCTATGGCTGGGACGGCGGCTTAGGCACTTCGTGGCGCTCGGATCCCAGGGAAGACATCGTCGCGATCCTGTTGACCCAAGCTTCCTGGACCTCGCCGGTGCCGCCACGCGTGACCCGCGATTTCTGGACCTCCGTCTATCAAGCCATAGACGACTGAGTTTCACCGCAACCCAGAAAGGAAGACGCTCATGCAAGTCCAACCCTATCTGAATTTCGACGGGCGCTGCGAAGAAGCGCTCGATTTCTATCGGCAAGCGGTCGGCGCCGAGGTGGTCGCCCTGATGCGGTTCAAGGACAGCCCCGACCCCAGTATGATTTCACCGGGCTCGGAGAACAAAATCATGCATTCGAGCTTCCGCGTCGGTGACGCGGTCCTGCTCGCCTCTGATGGGCGCTGTCAGGCGAAGCCCAATTTCCAAGGCGTCTCGCTCGCTCTTACAGTCCCCGACGAAGCAACGGCGGAAAAGCGGTTCGCCGCGCTTTCCGATGGCGGGCAGGTGCAGATGCCGCTGACCAAGACATTCTTTTCGCCGCGCTTTGGCATGGTCGCCGACCGGTTTGGCGTGACGTGGATGGTTCTCGTCGAGCACCAACACTAGCCCACCCTCGCAATCGGCTGCGGCGGCCAAAGTAGGCCGCAGCCGGTCTTCTGTCCCTGCCCACCGGACCCAAAATGGTCCCCGCGAAAGCGTGGCCCCGGGGCAAGCACTTGAAATCCCTTGATCCCCGCTTGCGTCGTCTCCAGAGGTGGATTCGGCTTAGCTTCAAGCTTTCGCAAGTAGAATGACCACGGAGCGCGGCTGAACCTGGTAGACCCGGCCTGGGATATTCCGGGCATCGGCCCAGCTGCAGATGTCGTCAGGCGGATCGAGATAGGTATCGACACACCGTCGCCAGGATCCCTGCGGGTCTTGCAGTGCGGGGATTTCGAATTCGAGGGCTTCCCAGTAAGCGTTGATAATGAGATGCAGCAACAGCGGATAGCCGAATAACCGGGCTGTCGCCGCCAAGGTGTGGGATTCGTGACCCCAATCCGGGGCGTTTAATTTAACGCCATGCCATTGAACTGGTTGTCGCCGCAACAACTCCGTCAGCGGCATACCGAGTCGTTCGACCGGCAGCGTGCGATTCATACGGAGTGAAATCATTTCCCGCACGAAGCGGCGAATATCCGCGTGTCTCTCGGTCAGCTCCCAGTCGAACCAGGAAATTTCGTTGTTCTGGCAGAAGGCGTTGTTGTTTCCCTTCTGGGTGCGCCGAGTTTCATCTCCCATCAGCAGCATCGGCGTTCCAGTTGCCAGAAGGGTCACGGTGACGAAATTTTTGATCTGGCGGTTGCGCAACCGCTCCACCTCGGGATCGCCTGCCGGACCCTCAATCCCACAATTCCAGCTGGTATTGTAATCGGCGCCATCGCGGTTGCCTTCGCCGTTCATTTCGTTGTGTTTGGCATTGTAGGAAACCAGATCGTTGAGCGTGAACCCGTCGTGGCAGGTGACAAAATTGATACTCTGCTCCGGCTCGCGCTCCTCGCGCTCGTAGACGTCGGGACTGCCGGTTAACCGAAACGCCATCGCGCGTGCTGTTCCATTGTCGCCTTTGAGGAACGCCCTGACATCGTCGCGAAAACGCCCATTCCATTCCTTCCAGCTGTCGCCGGCGAAATCGCCGACTTGGTAGAGACCTGCCGCGTCCCAGGCTTCGGCGATGAGCTTGACATTGGCGAGGATCGGATCGGATTCGATATCCCAAAGGATCGGCGGTGACGCCATCGGCCGGCCGTGCTGGTCACGCGAAAGGATCGAGGCGAGGTCAAAGCGGAAGCCGTCGACGTGCATTTCGCTCACCCAATAGCGAAGGCTATCGATGATCAATCGCCGGACGATCGGTTCATTGGCGTTCAGCGTGTTGCCGCAGCCGGTAAAGTCCGCGTACCGGGATTTGTCCTCTACGAGAATGTAATAGGTCTCGTTGGCTAGACCTCGGAAACAGATCGTGGGCCCGTCTTCGTTGCCCTCGGTGATATGGTTGTAGACGACGTCGAGAATGATCTCGATCCCGGCACGATGCAGCGCCTTGACCATATCGCGAAATTCGTCGAGCGCGCCGAGCGGGTCTGACCGGGAACTGTACCCATGATGCGGCGCGAAAAACGATAGGGGTTGATATCCCCAATAATTGCCGAGCCCGGCCGGGCCATCTTCTTCGTCGAAAGCGAAAATCGGCAGAAGCTCGACTGCACTGATGCCCAAATCCTGGAGGTAAGGGATCTTCTCGATCAACCCGGCATAGGTCCCGCGCTTGGCCGGATCGACACCGGAACTCGCATGACTTGTAAACCCGCCGACATGCATCTCGTAGATGATCGTCTGTGCAAAGGGGCGACCGAGAAGCGTATCCCCTTCCCAGTCGTAAGTGCCGGGGTCGACGATCACGCTCTTAAGCGCGGTCGCGACGTTGTCGCCAGGGTTCCGCGCTGCTTCGCGGCTGCGACCGACGGGGCGGGCGATACACTTGCCGTAGGGGTCGAGCAATAGCTTGCTCGGGTCGAACCGCAACCCTCTTGCCGGATCGAAGGGGCCGGAGACCCGATATCCATAAAGTTGTCCGGCGCCCACCCCCGGGACGTAGGCGTGCCAATAATGATAAGTGCGATTTGTCTGAGGATCGAGATCGATTACCCGAGCCGGAGAGGGCGCGTTGATGTCATTAAACAGCAACAATTGAGCAGCTGTACTGTGCTTAGCGAATAGGCTGAAATTGGCGCCGTCACGATCAAGCATCGCGCCTAGCGGAAAGCTTTTGCCTCGGTGGTGGATGACATCAGTGGACATGTTCCAGGCTTGCCCTATAGTGCTGGCGGCCAATTACTGGCTTTGTCTGCGGCGCACCATACCCGACTCTTGGTCCGGGCATTGACGCAAATCAACGCCGAGCACCGCTTAAACCGCATTCTGGGCAGAGGCGGATTTTGGAGGGACCCATGAACTCGATGATGGATGAAGCTCGGGCGATCAGTGCCTACGGTCCGGCACGTTCGACAATACGGGAAAGCCCCCTCGAGCCGGCAGAGCTGCAGCGGATGCAGGCCTATTGGAACGCAACGCTTTATATGTCGGCGGGGATGATCTACTTGCGGAACAATCCGCTCCTCCGCGAGCCATTAAAGCCCGAACACGTCAAGCGGCGGCTGCTCGGGCATTGGGGCTCCGATCCCGGCATGAGCTTCACCTATATCCACCTCAATCGCCTCATTAAGAAATATGATCTGAACGTCATATTCCTGGCCGGACCCGGGCATGGCGCGCCGGCCTTGATCTCCAATGTGTATCTGGAGGGCACCTATTCGGAAATCTACAGCGACGTTTCCGAGGACCTTGACGGGTTACGACAGCTCTTCAAGCAATTCTCGTTTCCGGGCGGTATTGGCAGCCACTGTACACCGGAAACGCCCGGCTCGATCCACGAGGGCGGGGAACTCGGTTACTCCGTATCGCACGCGTACGGCGCCGCGTTCGACAACCCTGATCTGATCGTCACTGTAATGGTGGGCGACGGCGAGTCGGAGACCGGGCCGTTGGCGACCGCGTGGCATTCCAATAAATTCCTCAACCCCGTGCGAGACGGTGCCGTGCTGCCGGTGCTGCACCTGAACGGCTACAAGATTGCCAATCCGACGATCCTCGCCCGCATCCCGCACGAGGAGCTGGAGTTCCTGTTCCGTGGCTATGGTTATGAGCCGTATTTCGTCGAGGGCTCTGATCTGTCCTCGATGCATCAGGCGATGGCGGCGACATTGGAACATTGCAGACAGGAAATCCGCCGCATTCAGCAGGAGGCGCGCAAATCGGGTTCTGAAGTGAAGCGGCCCAGATGGCCGATGGTGATATTGCGCAGCCCCAAGGGGTGGACGGGCCCCAAGGAGGTCGACGGTCACAAGGTCGAGGGATTCTGGCGCGCCCATCAAGTTCCGATGGCGGAGATGCACGAGAACCCATCGCATCTGGCCCTGCTCGAAGAATGGCTGCGTGGCTATCGCCCACAGGAGCTGTTCGACGATAGCGGACGGCTATTGCCGGAGCTGCGGGAGCTCGCTCCGCAAGGCGAGCGTCGAATGGGCGCCAACCGCCACGCGAATGGGGGGCTGCTGCGTAGAGCCCTGCGATTGCCGGACTTTCGTGATTATGCTGCGAAGGTCGAAAAGCCGGGCACCGTCGAGGTTGGGCCGACGCAGATCCTCGGTCAATTTCTGCGTGATATCGCGCGCGACAACCCGAACAATTTTCGTGTGCTAAGTCCCGACGAAAACGCGTCCAACCGGCTCACCGCGCTCTATGAGGTGACAAAAAAGGCTTGGCTCGGCGAATACTTCCCTGAAGACGCTGACGGCGGCGAGTTGTCGCCGAATGGCCGGGTCATGGAAATGCTGAGCGAGCATACGTTGGAGGGCTGGCTGGAAGGCTATCTCCTGACCGGCAGACATGGCTTCTTGTCGTCCTATGAAGCCTTTGTCCATGTCATCGATTCGATGTTCAACCAGCACGCCAAATGGTTGGAAAAGTGCAATGAGTTGCCTTGGCGTGCCGATATCGCCTCGCTCAATCTATTGATTACCTCGACGGTCTGGCGTCAGGACCACAACGGTTTCACGCACCAAGATCCCGGCTTCGTGGATGTCGTCGCCAACAAGAGCCCGAGCGTGACGCGCATCTATCTGCCGCCCGATGCAAACTGTCTCCTATCGGTCGCCAATCACTGCCTGCGAAGCTGCAACTACGTCAATGTCATCGTCGCCGACAAGCAGCCTCACCTGCAATATCTCGGAATGCATGACGCAATTAACCACTGTACAAAAGGTGCGGGGATTTGGGAATGGGCGAGCAGTGATCAGGGCAGCGAGCCAGATCTCGTAATGGCTGGCTGCGGCGACATCGCAACGATGGAAGCGCTGGCCGCCACCGCGATGCTGCGGCAGCATTTCCCGGAATTGAAGGTGCGTTTTGTCAATGTCGTGGATCTGTTCCGCCTCGTGCCGAGCACAGAACACCCACACGGGCTCACGGATCACGAATTCGATGCATTGTTCACGACAAACAAGCCGATCATCTTCAATTTCCACGCTTATCCCTGGCTCATTCATCGACTGACCTATCGCCGGACCAATCACCATAATTTGCATGTGCGCGGCTATAAGGAGCGCGGCAACATCAATACGCCGATGGAGCTGGCTATCCAGAACCAAGTGGACCGCTATACTTTAGCGATCGATGCGATTGACCGAGTGCCCTCGCTGCAAGTTCGTGGAGCGCATGCGCGTGAGAGTCTCCTGAACCGCCAGATCGACTGCCGCAACTACGCCTATGAAAACGGCATCGACATGCCGGAGGTCACCGGCTGGAAATGGCCGCTTTAGCTTATCGCCTCGCGGACGATTTGCTGCGCCTCGGCTACGATCGCTTCCAAGTGCCGCTCGTCTTTGAAGCTTTCGGCATAGATCTTGTAGACAGCCTCGGTTCCTGAAGGGCGCGCCGCAAACCAGCCGTTTTGTGTTGCGACCTTCAGACCTCCAATCGGACCGTCGTTACCGGGCGCGCGAGTGAGCTTGGCAATGATCGACTCACTCGCCAGATGCGGCGTCTTGACCGATTCAGGGGACAGCTTCTCGAGCCTCGTCTTTTCCTCGTGCGTCGCCGGAGCATCGATGCGACTGTAGTATGCTGTGCCAAATTCGGCCGTCAGCGCATTATAATGCTCGCCGGGGTCCCTGCCGGTGCGGGCCGTGATCTCGGCGGCCAACAGGTTCATGATCGGACCATCTTTGTCGGTCGTCCAAACGCTGCCATCTCGTCGTAGGAAGCTCGCCCCAGCGCTCTCCTCGCCGCCAAAACAGTAAGACCCGTCAAACAGGCCCGGCGCAAACCACTTGAACCCGACCGGTACTTCACTCAGGCGGCGACCCAATTTGTGCACGACGCGATCGATCATGCTGCTGCTGACCAACGTCTTGCCAACCGCAGCTTGCACTGGCCACTCCGGACGATGCATAAGCAGATACCAGATGGCTGCCGACAGGTAGTGATTGGGGTTCATCAGCCCCGCGCTCGGCGTGACAATGCCGTGCCGATCGGAATCCGGGTCATTGGCAAAAGCGACCCGATAGCGGTCTTTGAGACCGACGAGACTTGCCATCGCATAGGGGCTCGAGCAGTCCATGCGAATGGCGCCATCATGGTCAATCGTCATAAACGAGAAAGTCGGATCAACTCGCGGGTTGACGACAGCGATGTCCAATCCATAGATCTCGTTGATCGGCTCCCAGTAACGTACCGCGGCCCCGCCCAGCGGATCGACGGCGAGTTTGAGCCTGGCGCCGCGGATGGCGTCCATATCGACGACGTTGCGCAGATCGTTGACATAAGGGAGAACAAGGTCGTCTTCCCGGTTTGTATCCGCGTTGATCGCAGTGGCGAACGTTACCCGTTTGACTGCGGCGTTCCGATTTTCCAGCAACTCATTGGCGCGACCTTGTATCCACTCGGTGACGTCGGTATCGGCCGGACCGCCGTTCGTCGGATTGTATTTGAACCCGCCATCCTCCGGCGGGTTGTGCGACGGCGTAATGACAATCCCGTCGGCGAGCCGGTCGCCACCGGAGCTGTTGTGCACGAGTATCGCGTGCGATATGACCGGCGTCGGTGTGAAGCCGTCGTCCCGCTGGATTATCGTTGCAACCCCGTTGGCAGCGAGTACTTCCAGTGCGGTGCGCTGCGCCGGTCCGGACAGCGCGTGCGTGTCCTTGCCCATATAGAGCGGACCGGTCGTTCCTTGGGCTTTCCGGTAATCGCAAATCGCCTGCGTGATCGCAACGATATGAGCTTCGGTAAACGAGCCATGCAGCGGGGAACCGCGATGCCCGCTGGTGCCGAAACTGACCCGCTGCCCAGTGTCGTCGAGGTCAGGCCGGCGTTCGTAATATTCCCGTTCGAGCCGGGATACGTCGACCAGCATCTCCCTTGGCGCCGGCTTTCCGGCAAGCGGTGAAATGGTCATTCGTGTCGATCCTTCTACGGCACCGGGCAGGGATTCTCGTTCCAGATCTCAGAGGCGTACTGCGCGATTGTGCGATCGCTCGAAAATTTTCCTGACGCCGCGACATTCAGAATGGCCTTGCGCACCCAGCCATTGCGGTCTCGGTAGAGCTCACAAAGCCTGCGATCCGCCTCCAGATAGGAACGGAGGTCCGCCAGGTGCATGTAATGATCGCCATGCGTCAGCAATGCGTCGAGCAGCGGAGCAAACACTCCAGATTCGTAACGGCTAAAATAATCGGCCGAGATCAGGTTCAGTGCGGCACGAGTCTCCGGCTCATTGTCGTAATGCCAATGCGGGTTGTACCAGGAACCGCTATCGGCGACCTGCTGCGCCGTGAGGCCGAACAAAAAGAAATTTTCCTCCCCTGCTTCCTCGACCATCTCGATCGTTGCACCATCCCGCGTACCGATCGTCAGTGCGCCATTCATCATGAACTTCATATTGCTTGTGCCACTCGCCTCATACCCGGCGGTCGAGATCTGGTTGGAGACATCGGCAGCGGGGATCAGCCGCTCGGCGAGAGACACATTATAGTCGGGGAGAAAAACAACTTTGAACCGGTCGCGCGCTACCGGATCACCGTCAATCGTGCCGGCGAGATTATTGAGAAATTTGATGATGAGCTTGGCCAAGTGATACGCCGGCGCCGCCTTGCCGGCAAAGAAAAAGGTCTGCGGTGGAATGTCAAGCCCGGGGTTCTCTCGTAGCCGGTTGTACAAGACAATGACGCGCAGCGCATTAAGCAGCTGCCGTTTATATTCGTGTATTCGCTTGATCTGGCAATCGAAAATGCTATCGGGGTCGATCATTGCGTCGCCGTTTGCTTTGAGCCATTCGGCAAATCTGACCTTGGCGTTGCGCTTCGCCTTGCGAAAAGCGTCGCGGAACGCGCCGTCCTCCGCAAGCGGTTTGAGCCGTCGCAATTGATCGAGATCGGTAACCCACCCGCGACCAATGGCATCGTCGATGATTTCGGCAAGGCCAGGGTTCGCCAACAGAAGCCAGCGCCGCGGCGTAATACCGTTGGTTTTGTTATTGAATCGCTCCGGGAACATTTCGGCCAGATCTTTGACCGTCATTGTGCGTAGCAATTCTGAATGAATCGCGGCGACACCATTCGTACTGTGCGATCCGACAATAGCCAAGTTCGCCATTCGGACTTTGTCCTCCGGGCCTTCTTCGATCAGGCTAACGCGCGCGACACGCGCTTCGTCACCCGGATAACGGCGGCGCACGTCATCGAGGAAGCGGCGATTGATCTCGAAAATGATCTCCAGTTGCCGCGGCAACATTTGCCTAAAGTAGTGAAGCGGCCATTTTTCGAGGGCCTCGGGCAACAGTGTGTGATTCGTGTAGGCGAGAGTTCGCTGTGTCAGATCCCAGGCTTCGTCCCAACTGAGATGCCCATCGTCGAGCAGAATCCTCATTAGCTCGGGCACAGCCAAAGTCGGATGCGTATCGTTGAGCTGGATCGCGACCTTGTCGGGCAATTGGCGCCAGTCAGCATTGTCACGCTGGAAGCGCCGAATGAGATCGGCTAAGGAGCACGCGACCAAAAAGTATTCCTGGACAAAACGCAGTGCTTGCCCGAGCTCAGTCGAATCATCAGGATACAACACTCGCGTCAGCGTGTGCGCGGCCAATGTCCCTACCAATGCGCCGACGAAGTCGCCGCTGCTGAATTCGCGAAAGTCGAAATCCTCGTGTGTCGCCGCCCCCCAAAGGCGTAGCGTATTGATGGTCTTGCCGCCATATGCAACGACCGGTCGATCGAACGGGACGCCGACCAAGGTCGAGGGTCGGCCCGGGACCGCGTGTAAAGTCCCGCCATGCATCTCAAACGAGCAGCCGAGCTTGATTTCCACGATCTCATGCGGACGAAAGACCTCCCATGGATCATGACGATGCAGCCAGTGATCCGGGCTCTCGCGCTGCCACCCGTCTTCGATCGATTGCTTGAACATGCCATATTCGTAGCGCAGGCCGTAGCCCATCGCCGGCAATTGCATCGTCGCCATTGAATCGAGAAAGCAGGCGGCGAGCCGCCCGAGCCCGCCATTTCCAAGCCCGGCGTCGGGTTCCCGCTCCAACATATGGGTCCAGTCGAGACCCTTCCGGGCAACAGCGCGCTCGACGAACCGGTCGAGCAGCAAATTGTTGACGTTGTTGCTGAGCGATCGTCCGATCAAAAATTCCATCGACAAATAGTAGATGCGCTTCGGGTTCACACGGTTATAGGTTCGCTCGGTCTCGATCCATCGTTGCGACAGCACATCCCTGACCGATCGCGCGGCAGCCTCGAACCGCTCGCGTCCGCCAGCGACGGCAGGATCAATGATGTCATCGAAGAGTAGGTGACGTTCGTAAAGCGCGTCGTGATGCCCGGAGAATCCGATCGGGCCGCAGCCATATTGGTCGAGAAGTTCGGCTTCCGTCCCCGTCGCCACCGGACGGTGCAACGCGGTATCGGGAGTGTCGCCCATCGTTGTATCCCCTGTCAGGCGGTCCGAACGCTAGTTCTCAGATTAATTCCCGGATGTGACGGTTACGTGATTCTTCCGACTCAGTAGCAGGCTCCGGCGCTACGCGCGGTTCCACGACGGATGGCGCCGCCGACAGCGCCGATCCCGGCCCCGATTGCCGCGCCCTTTCCGGCATTGCCGCCGATTGCTCCGAACAGGGCGCCACCCGCCGCCCCTCTTGCAGCGCCGCGAAATGGTCCAGGTGTCACGGCATTGCAGGGCGGCGGACCGTAACCCGGCGGCGGATAGCCATACGCCGGCGGGGGTGGGTAATACTGAGCGGGCGCGACCGCCGGGATATTGACGAATGTCAAGGTTGTCAGAGATATCAAGAGCATGCGGAGTCTCGGCATTCGAGTTTCTCCCAGTCACGAGCGGGCTGCGACATCTTTGGAGCGGGTATTATAGCCCTTGCTTACCCATGAGCCGACATCGAATATCGGATACGAACAGCCCTGGGGCGTTCAGAGGCGCGGCATGCGGAAAAGTACTTCCCCGAACGCGGCACAAAATAGAAGGCTGATCCGCGGGAATAGCAATGCTGGGGTTTCCCGCCATCAAGTGAAATCGGGGAGCAGCACGCCCTCTCCGGATGAGAGGGCCTCGGCTTCGGGCGCTCTACAGGAGACAGCCAGATGCGAATTGGCCTCTTTTATCAGATCCAAGTTCCCAAGCCCTGGACGCCCTCCAGTGAATCGCAGCGCATTTACGAGGCCCTCGAGCAGATCCCCTATGCCGAGCAGATGGGCTTTGCGAGTGTTTGGTTCTCGGAGCATCACTTCCGACCGGTATGGTCGCACAACAGCGCGCCGGACCTTACTCTTGCGGCGGTCAGTCAGCGCACCAGCCGGATCCGCCTCGGTGTTGGCGTCGTCCTTGCCCCGATCCACCACCCGCTGCATGTCGCGGCGCGCATGGCGACCTTAGATATTTTGAGCCACGGGCGCGTCGATGTGGGCATAGGCCGGACCGGCTATCCCTATCAGCTGACCCCGTACGGGACTGACCTGGGCGACACGCGCGGCATGTGGCAGGAATTTGCCGATGTGCTGCCCCGCATCTGGACGCAAGAGGAGATCTCCTACGACGGGACCTACTATCAGATTCCTCGCCGCGAGGTCCTCCCAAAGCCGGTGCAGCGCCCGCATCCTCCGCTGTGGTCGGCATGCGGCAGCGACGAGACGGCACGTCAGACGGGCCGCCTCGGAATGGGCGGCCTGTTCGGCAGCGAAGGCGGCCCGGACCGCGTGCAGCAGCTAATGGTGCTGTATCAGGACGCACTGCGGACGGCCGCAGGCAATGGCGGTGGGCCAGGCCGCTGCGCGGCGCTGATGACGGCCGGCTATTGCCATGAGGATCCGCAGGTCGTGGCAACGCGCGGCACCGAACTTGTGGCCTGGTACATCGAACAGCAACGCGAACGTGCCCGGTTGGTGTGGCGCGACTATGATCCGACAACCGTGCCTCCGGATTACCGGGGCTATTACATGCGCGACCAACGTCTCGCCAGTGGTCCGCATCCCGGCGAGCCGACCCCGCAGGAGGTCCGTGAACAAGGCACAAAGTTCTGCGTCGGCACGCCAGCGGACTGCATCCGCTTTCTCGAACTGTACGAAGCGCTGGGGATCGAGGAAGTGTTTTTACTGTGCGCGATCGGGCCGGCGGGGCACGACGAGGTGCTCAATACGATTCGCCTTTTCGGCGAGCAGATCATCCCGCACTTCCAAAGTCGAGAGGCGTATCCAGCGCCTTCCTCGCACTTATCTGAGTTCCCGATCGCTGCGGCGGGTGCCTGATTATTGCGACCAGAGCGGGACGAAACCAGGCGTTGACGCATCCGACCAAAAGGTGAAGGCATGGATCGGCTCACCCTCTACGGTAGCTTCACCTCCAGCTCGAGCTACAAGCCGATGCTGTATTTGGCGCTAGCGCGGCTTCCGTTTTCGTTCCGCACGGTCAATCTCAAGATCGGTGTGCAAAAGACGCAGGAATATCTCGCGGTCAACCGCTGGGGAGTGGTTCCTTCGCTGCGCCATCGCGGTCTGACAATCCTGCAATCGAATGTCATCCTCGACTATCTCGCCCGCGAAACCGGGCACTTTGAGGGCAGAACCGCGCAGCAGAGATGGCAGGCGCGCGAATGGCTGTCGTGGGAAGCCGATCACATTACTTACGTCGCCAAAGTGCGCCACTCGGCGAGGTTTCGTGCCTCGCACCCGGAGACGATCGCGGAGTATCGGCCGCGCGCCGAAGCAGCGCTATCCTTTGTCGACAAGACGGTTAAGGATCAGCCCTTTCTCGTTGGCGATTATTGTACGA
>Ga0126371_10004611_pt1 | contig 12165 bp, 12 predicted proteins | sample PanSoiMetaPlot_4_FD_110145 | JGI IMG/M metagenome (GOLD analysis project Ga0126371, IMG submission 110145) | Tropical forest soil microbial communities from Panama - MetaG Plot_4 | ecosystem: Environmental > Terrestrial > Soil > Tropical forest > Bulk soil | place: Panama | collected 2016-02-17
CCGCAAGCGCGACGCCGGTCGCAAGGCGGAAGGTCATGGATTCAGGGCCGCAATCATCTGCGCGGCGCGCTGCCGCGCGCTCGACGGCGCATTCGGGTCGTCCGCGAGCTGCTGGAAACTCTTGCGTGCGCCAGCGCTGTCTCCGCCCTTCAGTTGCGCGAAGCCAGTCAACTCGATGGCAAACGGGTGCCACGGGCTGACGCCGTCGGTCAGCGGCTTTAGGCGCCGGATCGCGCCAGCGGCGTCACCTTTGTCAAGCGCCGTGCCGGCTGCGAGCAGGGTCGCCGCTGCGCGATAAACCGGGTCGACCGACGTATCGTCCGCCAGCTGGTCGTAAAGTGCGAGCGCGCCGGCGGCATCGCCCGTACGCGCCTTGACCGCCGCCTCTTCGAGGCGCGCCAGCATGGCGTGTCCGGTGCCGGCCTGCTGCGCAATGGCGGCGAACGCATCGACAGCGTCCTTGTCCTTGCCGTCGCGGACCAGATCGAGGGCTGCGGCGAAGCGGGTTCCTTCGGCGGCGCTGCGCTGCGCGCGGTATTGCCGCCAACCGACCCCGACGGCGGTCGCGACGACGATGATGACCGCCGCGACGATTACCCACCGGCCATGACGCGCCCACAGCTTCGCGAAGTTCTCCTTGCGGAGTTCCTCGTCAATTTCCCGGAAGATGTCGCTCAAAACCCGGCCCCGACCCGCGAAAAATGCCCGGTACCATAACGCCTTGCCGACGTTCCTGCAAACCCCGGACGCGGCGTTTTTCGAGGCGTGTCGGCGCGGCACGCCCGCTGGATTTCGGCCGTAAAATAGGAAAGACTGAGGTTCCGCATAGGCACGGCCTTCGCGAACCGCAACCGCATATTCCCATGGCCACCGTCACTCGGCTCAGCGATCACCGCAGGCAACGGCGCGTCTTCTTCAGCCGCGCCGAGCTCGATCAGCTGCTGCAAATCTACAGCCGCCAGGTGATGCGCGGCGCCTGGCGCGATTACGCGATCGACCAGCGCGACGGCGCGGCCACGTTCTCGATCTTCCGGCACAGCCTCGAAAGCCCGCTGTTCACCGTCGTCAAATGCACACAAAGCGAGTCGCACCACGGCGCCTACGCGCTGCTGCATCGGCGCGTGCGTTTGGCGACCGGCAGCACGTTGCGGGCCGTTTTGACCAAACTCGAGCGCGAGATGCGGCGCGGCGGACGCCCGATCGGCGCGCTCGCATTGCTGACGTCAAGCTGACCGACAAAGGCGGAATCACTTGGCAAATACAAGGATTTTGGCCAAAGTGACGCGCCGATCAGACCGGAGCCGAGTATCCGGACGATGGGTATGCGGGGGAAATTCGTCGCCTGGATCGCAACCGCGGGACTGACGCTCTTCCCGATCGTGGCGCACGCCGCAAGCGGCATCATCGACGAAATGAAGCTGGGTGTCCTGGATCATGACGTTCCGATCGGCGGCGACAACAAGGAATGCTGCGTCGATGTCAACGGCGAGGTTCTATTCACGTCGCCAAATGTCCTCAACTGATTCTGGGCGCCGCCGCCGAACCTGTCGCTCTTTCTCGACCACATCTCCGACGCCAATCTCACGCAGCACAATCTGGGCCTTACGAATCTGGGCGTGCGCATGGGCTTCCGGTTTTAGGCAAGCCGGCAGCGATCGCGCATCGTAGGACGTCGATGTCGCCGCTGCTGTCGCGTCGGCCGCCGGCCGCTTCATCGAGTGCATTCGCATGATGCGCCGCGTCATTGCCCCGATCGTCGATTGGTCGCGCGCGCATGCCGTCATTGTGGTCCTGGCGGCGTTGGCGCTGGCAATCGCGTCCGGATTCTATGCGGCAAGCCGAATTACGGTCGACACGGACCTCGACAAGCTGATCGCCCCGAATCTGCCCTGGCGCAAGCTCGCGCAGGAGATGGACAAGGCATTTCCGCAGAAAGTCGACCTGCTGGTGATCGTGATCGACGGCAAGACGCCCGATCAGGCGGAAGACGCGGCGGTCGCCCTGGCCAACAAGTTGCGCAGCGAACCGACGATATTCCGCGACGTCCGCCTTCCCGATCTCAACATGTTCTTCCGTCACAACGGTCTGCTCTTCCTACCGACGACGCAGGTGCAGGATTACGCCAATCAGATGATCGCGGCACAGCCGTTCCTCGGATCGCTGGCGGCCGACCCAAGCCTGCGCGGTGTCTTCGGCATCGTCGACTTGATGGCGCAAGCCGTGCAGCAGGGCGCCGTGCAGCCGCGCGACGTGTCTGCGGCGCTACACGGCATACAACGCGCCACCGAAAGCACGCTGGCGGGCACATATGCGCCGTTGTCGTGGCAAACGATGCTGAGCAACACCGCGCCCGCGCCGGACGATTTGCGCCGCATCGTGCTGACGCAAGCGGCGCTCGACTACAACTCGCTGACGCCGGGCGAGGATGCGATCGACGCCGTGCGCAAGGCGGCCACGACGCTCGGCCTGACCCCCGATCGCGGCGTGCGGATCCGGATCACCGGTTCAGTCGCCCTCGACGACGAACAACTTGCGACGCTCGCCAAAGGCGCCGGATTTTCGACCGCGCTGTCGCTTGGCCTGCTCTGCTTGTGGCTGCTGCTCGCCCTCCGCTCGCTTCGCATCTTCGCAGCCATCGTCATCACGCTGACGGTCGGTCTTCTCGCGACCACGGCGTTCGCCGTGCTGGCGATTGGCCCCTTCAACCCCATCTCGGTCGCGTTTGCCGTGCTGTTCGTCGGCATTTCGGTCGACCTGGGCATTCAATTCAGCGTGCGCTACCGCGACGAGCGTTATCGCGTCGGCGATCTGACCGAGGCCCTGACCCGCACGGCCCGCGGCATCGGGCGAGCGATGGCGGTTGCCGCGCTGGCTGCGGGCGTCGGCTTCTTCTCCTTTGTTCCGACGGATTATAGCGGCGTGTCCGAACTCGGCTGGATTGCCGGCGTCGGCATGATCATCGCTCTTGTGCTCAACCTCACGCTGCTACCGGCGTTGATCGCCCTGATGCGGCCGCGCGGCGAGCCGCGGCCCGTCGGCTTTGCCTGGGCCGGTGCGGCGGATCGTCTGCTCGTCCGCCGCCGCGGCGCGGTGCTGATCGGCGCGGCGGTCGTGGCCGTGATTTGTCTCGCCGCCGTACCGCGCATCCGCTTCGATTTCAATCCGCTCGACCTGCAGAATCAGCAGTCCGAATCCGTTGCAACGCTCAACGACCTGATGTCGGACCCGATGAACACGCCCTACACGATCGACATCCTGACGCCCTCGCCGGCCGCTGCGGCGGCGCTGGCCAAGCGGCTCGACGCGTTGCCCGAAGTCGACCAGACGATCTCCATTTCGAGCTTCGTGCCGGACGACCAGGACGCCAAACTGGCCATCCTCAACGACGCCAGGACGCTCCTCGCGCCGACGTTGTCGCCGGCGAAGATCAAGCCACCGCCGACAGACGCCGAGGTCCTCGACGCGATCCGTTCGACCGATGCCGAACTGAAGAAAATCATCAACCGGTATTCGGCCGCTGAACGTGTCACGCGCACGCTCGACGCGCTGCTGGCGAAAGGCATGCGCGACTTGCCACTGCTCAAGGCCAATCTTGCCGATGAGATTCCGAACCGCCTGCAGGATGTCCGGCTTGCGCTGGACGCGCAAAAAGTGACGCTCGACAACATTCCGCCGGCGGTGAAGCGTGATTGGGTGGCCGCCGACGGCCGCGCGCTGGTCGAGGTTTATCCCAAGGGCGACCCGCGCGATAACGCCGTACTGCACCGCTTCGTCAAAGCGGTGCGCGCGATAGCGCCGGATGCGACCGGATCGCCGGTGACCATACAAGAATCGGCCCGCACCGTGATCGGCGCCTTCGTCACCGCAGGCATCATCGCCGTAGCAGCGATTGCGCTGTTGCTGCTCGCCGTATTGCGCCGCGTGCGCGACGTGGTCGTGGTGTTGGTGCCGCTGCTGCTGGCCGGACTGCTGACATTGGCGACCACCGCGGCGTTCGACTTGCCGCTCAATTACGCCAATATCATCGCACTGCCGTTGCTGCTCGGCATCGGCGTGTCGTTCGACATCTATTTCGTGATGCGCTGGCGCGCCGGCAACTCCGATCTGCTGCAATCGAGCACGGCGCGCGCCATCCTGTTCAGTGCGTTGACTACCGGCACCGCGTTCGGCAGCCTGGCGCTGTCAAATCACCCCGGCACCGCGTCGATGGGCGCGCTGCTGACGATATCGCTCGGCTATACGTTGCTGTGCACATTCGTCGTGTTGCCGGCGCTGCTTGGCCCGCCACCGGCCCAACCCGACTGAAGTCCGGCGTCAGTGCGCCATTTCGCGTTCGCGCAGGAAGTGGAAGAACTCCACACCCTCGCGCAGGCGGCGCACCATCATCTCCGGGCTCCGCACCATCTCGCCGACGATCGAGGCGATTTTGCCGGCGCGGAAATAGAACCGTTTGTAGAAGGTCTCGACCGAGTCGAAGATTTCCTGATGCGACAGATGCGGGTAGTGGAGCGGCGCGATCTGGATGCCGTGGTCGTCGATGAGCTCCGCATGCGTCGTATCGAGCCAGCCGTTTTCGACCGCCTGCTGGTGCAGGAACGTCCCCGGATAAGGCGCCGCCAGCGAGACCTGAATGGTGTGCGGGTTGATTTCAGTCGCGAACTTGATGGTCTCCTCGATCGTCTCGCGCGTCTCGCCCGGCAGTCCGAGGATGAAGGTGCCGTGGATGGTGACGCCGACGTCATGGCAGTCCTTGGTGAACCGCTTGGCGACGTCGATCAGCATGCCTTTCTTGATGTTGTGCAGGATCTTCTGATTGCCGGATTCGTAACCGACCAGCAGCAGCCGCAGCCCGTTGTCCTTGAGCACCTTGAGCGTGTCGAGCGGCACGTTGGCCTTGGCGTTGCATGACCACATCACGCCGAGCTTGCCGAGTTCCTTGGCGATCGCCTCGGCGCGCGGCAGGTTGTCGGTGAACGTGTCGTCGTCGAAGAAGAACTCGCGCACCTGCGGGAAATAATGTTTGGCGAGGCGAATCTCCTCGATCACGTGATCGACGCTACGCACCCGGTACCGGTGTCCGCCCACGGTCTGCGGCCACAAGCAGAAGGTGCAGCGCGATTTGCAGCCGCGCCCAGTATAGAGCGAAACATAGGGGTGCTTGAGGTAGCCGATAAAATAATCCTCGATGCGCAGGTCGCGCTTGTAGACTTCGGTGACGAACGGCAGCGCGTCCATGTTCTCGAGCGTCGCGCGTTCCGGATTGTGGACGATCGCGCCGGCGCGATTGCGATAGCTCAATCCATCGATGTTATCCCAGGCGCGGCCTTCGGCGACTTCCTTGATCGTGAAATCGAACTCGTTACGGCCGACGAAATCGACCGCGGTCGAGGCTTTGAGACTTTCCTCCGGCTCGACCGCGACCTTGGCGCCGACGAAGCCGATTTTCAGATTCGGATTCTGGTCTTTCATCGCCTGCGCGACCTTGACGTCGTTCGCGAAGGACGGCGTCGAGGTGTGGATCACGACGAGATCGTGGGTCTTGGCCAGCGGCAGCACCTGGTCGAGCGTGATGCCGGCCGGCGGTGCGTCGATCAACTGGCTGCCCGGGACGAGCGCGGCCGGCTGCGCGAGCCAAGTCGGATACCAGAACGAACGGATTTCGCGCCGCGCCTGATAGCGCGAGCCGGCGCCGCCGTCGAAACCCTCGAACGAAGGCGGCTGCAGGAACAACGTTTTCATCATACCGAACTGTCTCCGTCGAGGGTAAGGCGACCGCCCTTGGCGATCCGATAGCGCCGATCGCGCCAAGCCACGCTTTGGGCGAAGAAGCTAGCGACAAACACGGCAAACGACAACCCATCGCGCAGGGGGACGAGGTAAACCGGCGTACGATCAAGGCGTAAAGCCCGGTCATTCAGCCAAACCGTGCCGATCCGTGCCAAAAACGCCGCGATTAGGCCATAAAATGACCACGCCGTCGGGTGGAAGAGGACGGCCAACACCGCCAGGGCCACCGGGTGGGTAATGACCGAGCCGGCGTAACCTGCGGGCGCGACCATGCGAACGGTGCGGGCCCAGCGCAGTTCGTGATTGAACAGCGCCCCTAAGCTGGGTTCGAAAACGACGTTGTCTACGATCACCGGCGCCAGCGTGACGGGCCGGCCAAGACGTCGCACCGCCGCGCCAAGCGCGTGGTCGTCCGCCAGCCGGTCAGCAATCGCCGCGAGGCCGCCGATGGCGTCGAGATTGGTTCGTGACAGAGCGAGTGTCGCACCGAACGCGCCGTCGCCAGCGTGCACCAATTCGCCGACGGCCGCTTCCGGAAAAAATCCGTGATTGATGTGCAGGCAGGCCATCCGCGACCAGAAATCGGTTCCCGCCGGCACACCGCGATAGAGGCACGTCACCAAACCGGCGTCCGACGCCGCGAGCAGCGGCGCGATCGTCGCGAGATAGTCCGGCATCACACGCATGTCGCTGTCGGAGATGACGAGCTGCCGGTGCCGGGCAGCCGACAGCATATTCATCAGATTGGCGACCTTGCGATTCGGCGCGCGCGCCGCGCCGCCCGCCACAAGAGCCAGATCGAGCGCGGGGAAATCAGCGATCAGGCGGCGGACCACGGACGCCGCGGGATCGTCGGCGTCGGCGACACCGAAAACGATCTGGAACTGCGCGTACTCCTGGAGGCAAAACGAGCGCAAATTCTCGTACAGCTGGGCGTCGGCGCCCCGCAGCGGTTTCAGGATGGTGATCGGAGTCGCGACACCGCTAAGGCGCGGCTGCGCCAACAGAATCCGGACCGCGAACGCGGAAATTATGAGGTATAGCAAGCCGGCAACACTCGCCGCCAGACACGTCCATCCCGGAAAAACAAGCCATTCCAATTGCATCTATCCACCACTGCATGCGGACCCGAAGAGTTAAGGCTTTAGTCACCGGTACCAGTAAAAAATGCTGTTGCATTCGTGCGAACCGCTGTCAACCATGCGTACACAGGCGCCGGTGCTCTAACCGATTCGCAAACGCCACCACACAAAAGGACGAAGCCGGTCTCTATCTTGCCCAACTCCATCAGAACGATCCGTGCGCTGCTCCTCGCGGGTCTGCTGCTCCCGCTGGTTGCCTGCGCCACGCCGCCAACCGACCCGGCTGCACGCGCCGAGTTCGAAGCCACCAATGACCCGTTCGAGCCGACCAATCGGGTCATTTTCGAAGGCAACGATTTCTTCTACACCTACTTCGTCCGGCCGATCGCGAAGGCCTATGTCTGGGCCGTGCCCGAATTCGGGCGCAACCGGATTCACGACTTCCTGCAGAACTTGGGCGAGCCGGTGATCTGGGCGAACGATATGCTGCAGGGCGAATGGCACGCGGCCGACGTCACCACGGGCCGGTTCCTCGCGAACAGCACCTTCGGCGTCGGCGGCCTGTTCGATATCGCCGGCAGCTCGGGTCTCGAGAAGCAGTCGGGCGATTTCGGGCAGACGCTCTACCATTACGGCGTACCGGACGGACCCTATCTCGTGTTGCCATTTTTCGGGCCGTCGAATCCGCGCGACGCAGTCGGCATGGGAGCCGACAGTGCCGCCGACCCGTTCGATTGGCTGGCGCAATATTACGGCCACGGCGGCGCAACCTGGTATCGCTTCGGCGCCGAGGGAATCGACGATTACGCCGACCATATGGCCGAACTCGACGAGCTCAAGAAGAACTCGATCGACTATTACGCTGCGCTTCGCAGCTTGTGGCGACAGCACCGCGCTGCAGAGCTTCGCCACGGCGCGCCGGCGCCGTCGCCGGTTGGACTCGAGGGGCTGTACGACGGTTCGACGCCGACGCAATCGCAGAGCGCGCAGACATCCACGACCGGCAACAGCGACGAGTGACGCGGCTCAGCTCGCGAGCTGCGCCACCTTGTCACGTAGGCTTTGGATGAGGGCGGCGGCGCCGCCTTTGCGCAACACCGAGGTGAACTCGGATCGTTGCGCGGCAAGCTGGCTGATTGTGCCGCTGAGATAGACGTCGACGATTTTCCAAACGCCGCTGGCCTGGCGCATCAGGTAATCGAGTTCGACCGGATCACCGTTGCCGGGCACGAGCTTGGAACGGACGATGACGTCGCCGCTGGTCGACGTCGTCGCCTTCGGGACGACGTCGAATTTCTCGCCCGAATAATCGTCGAACCGATTGGCGTAGGTGGCGATGCTGTAGTCGCTGAAGGCGCGGACGAGTTTCTGCTGTTCGTCGGCCGTCAGGCTGGCCCATTGCGGCCCGATGGTAATCCGGGTCATCAGCGGCAGGTCGAAGGCGCGGGTCACTGCCGGCGCCAACAGATCGCGGCGACCCGTGAAACCGAGTTGCTTGCCGTCCTTCATGGCATGCATGAGCGTGTCGTAGAACGCGCTTACGGTTGCGACCGCACCATCGTCCGCAGCGTGCGCGGTCAGCGGCGGAAGAAGAGCGACGACGGCAGTGGCGACAACCAGGAAGCGGCGGGAAATCACGGACATAGACCTCGGTTTTTTCGGGGAAACTTTTTAGGGAGCGTTTAAGGCCGTTTTAGGGCACCTAGGTTCGCCGGTCGATAACGAAATGGGCGGCGGCGCGAAGCAGATTGGCCCTTTCCTTGAACAAATCAAGATGCGCGACGGCCTGACGCACCAATAATGCGGCCTGCGCTTGGGCCCTCTCGACGCCAAGGATCGACACGAATGTCGCTTTTCCGGCGGCGGCATCGCGTCCCACGGGTTTGCCCGTCTCGCCGGACGATCCTTGCACGTCGAGCAGATCGTCCGCGATCTGAAACGCCAGCCCGAGATCGTGTGCATAACCGCGCAGTGCCATGCGCATTTCCATCGGCGCCTTGCCGAGCACGGCGCCCGCCTCGCAGGAAAATGCGATAAGCGCGCCGGTCTTCAGCCGCTGCAATCGGGTGATCGCACCGATGTCGAGTTCGGGATGTTCCTCCGCGATCAGATCAAACATCTGACCGCCGACCATGCCGGCCGCACCCGCCGCCTGCGCCAGCGACGCCATCAGTTCGCAGCGCACCGCCGGATCGCCATGGGTGTCGGGATGCGCCAGAACTTCGAAGGCGAGCGTCAGCAATCCGTCACCGGCCAGGATCGCGGTTGCCTCGTCGAACGCTTTATGCACCGTCGGCCGGCCGCGGCGCAGATCGCTGTCGTCCATCGCCGGCAGATCATCGTGCACCAGCGAATAGGCGTGCACCATCTCGACCGCGATCGCGGCCTGGAGAGCGCTACGCCGGCCGACGGAAAACAGCTGCGCGCTGGCGAACACTAGAAACGGTCGCAGGCGTTTGCCCGGCGCCAACGCCGCATAGCGCATCGCCTCGACGACGCGTGCTTCGAAGCCACTCGGAACGACGAGCAGCCGGTCGATTGCAGTGTCGCTCAGTTTGGCGGCGTCGCTCAAAGCGTCGTTAAAGCTTGTGCCGTCCGCCCAGGTCGTTTCACTCAAGGGCCATCGGCTCCGTCGCCGGTTTGCCATCGGATCCGAGCACGATCTTATCGACGCGCGCCTGCGCCTCGCGCAACTTGCTCTCGCAATGCTGCTTCAACAACGCGCCGCGCTCGTACGCCGCCAGCGCGTCGTCGAGCTTCGCGCTGCCGGCCTCGAGGCGTCGGACGATGTCCTCGAGTTCCTTCAACGCGTCCTCAAAACTGAGCTTGGCAATTTCGGACGGCGTCGATCGCTGCGCCATCGTCTCTTGGTCCCTTTCCCCGCCAACGCCACTCTAGGTTCGACCGCCGCGCGGAGCAACCCTCACGCCGCGACCAGGGCCGCGACATGCGCCGCCGCCGATCCGGCCAACGCCTCGAGGTCGTAGCCGCCCTCGAGGGTCGAAACCAGCCGTCCTTTGGCATGCTTCGCCGCCCGTTCGAGCAACCGTTCGGTGACCCAGGCGTAATCCGCCTCTTCGAGTTGGAGTTGCGCCAACGGGTCGGCGCGATGGGCATCGAATCCGGCCGAGACGAGAATCAGCTCGGGCCGGAACGCGTCGAGCGCCGGCAGAATGATGTCGCTCATCGCGGCGCGGAACTCGTTCGAACCCGACATCGGCGACAGGGGCACATTGAAGACGTTGCCGACCCCGCGCTCGCTACGCGCGCCGCTGCCGGGGTAAAGCGGCGATTGGTGCGTCGAGGCGAAGAACACGCCGGCGTCGCTCTCGAATGCAGCCTGGGTGCCGTTGCCGTGATGGACGTCGAAATCGATGACGGCGACACGCGCCAGCTTGTGCACCTTGCGTGCACGCTCGGCGCCGACGGCCACGTTGTTGAAAAGGCAGAAGCCCATCGGGTGTTGCGGCTCGGCGTGATGGCCCGGCGGGCGCACGGCGCAGAAGGCGTTGCTCGCGGTCCCCTCGACGACTGCATCGACGGCGGCGACGATGGCGCTAGCGGCGCGCAGCGCCGCCTCGCCGGATCCGGGCGACAGCACGGTGTCGGCATCGATCGCCGCGTGACCGCTCTTCGGAACCGCCGCCAGAACGGCATCGATCAGCGCACGCGGATGGGCGCGGGCGATGTCGGCGAGATCCGCCTTCGGCGCCTGACGGTGTTGGAGTCGGGCGAACGGCGCCCCTGAAAGACCGTCGAGCACGGCCTTCAACCGCGCCGGCGATTCCGGATGATACGCGCCCGGATCGTGGCGCAGGCAGGCCTCGTGCGTAACCAGAAGGGTCGACATATCGCCTCACGTTCCCATCTTCGTTTTTGGCTATGGCGTGATACCGAGTGTCGCATAGCCCGCCGTCATCCGACAATCAATCGGACCTTTTCGCGGCGCGGTGCGCAGTATAGGCTCGCGCCTTCGGCGGCGGGGAAACGGTTCGCACGGTTGTTTCAAACGATGAAGACGGGATTGCGGATGACGGCGCTGCTGGCGGCGATGGCGATCGCTATGCCCGCCTTCGCCGCGGAAGTGGCGATTACGGTCCACGCCGGCAAGGCGGACAGCCCGAACTATATTTTGGCCCGGCAATTCTCCGAGGCCCTGGCGCTCGCCGGCAACGGCGCCTACACCCTGGTCGTCGCCGAAAGCCAAGGCTCGGTTCAGAATGTCGCCGACATCGACCAAGTTGCCGGCGATTACCTTTTCACGTCCGCGCCCAGCGTCATCCGGCAGGCGCGCCGCGGCGACAAGCCCTTTGCGAAGAATCCGCATTACGACCGCATCCGCGCACTATTCCCGATCCCGGCGCAGACGATCCACTGGGTGGTGCGCCGCGACGGTACGATCCGGGATTTCGCCGACCTTGCCGGCCAATCGTTCATTCCCGGCACCCGCGGCACGCTGGGCGAACGCGTCACCGAAGAGACATTCCAGGCTCTCGGTATCAACAAGGCCGTTCAACTGATCGATAGCGACGCCGCCGGTGCGTCCGCGGCGCTCAAGGACAAACAGATCGGCGGTTTCGCCATCGCCGGCAGCTTTCCCCTTCCCGCCCTCGTGCAGCTGGCCAAGACCACGCCGATCCGCCTGTTGAGCATGCCGGCGTCGGCCATCGCCAAAGTGCATGCCGCTGACGACAGCATGATGGCGATCGTCATTCCCCGCGGCACGTATTCAGGAATCGAACACGACGTGACGACCTTGGCGCTGCCGGCAGGAGCCTACACGACGCTGAGCATGTCGAATGCGACCGCTTACGCGCTGACCAAGGCGTTCTGGTCGCAGCGCCTTGCCCTCGCCAAAAAGAACTCGGCCTGGGCGGCGATTTTGCCGTCGAAACTCATCTCGCTTGGCGTCCGGCTCCATCCGGGCGCGCTGCGCTATTACCGCGAGGCTGGTATCCCGGTGCCCGCCAGCTTGCGTTGAATTAACGCGCCGGCCGCGGCGCCAACGCGGCGGCGAGCAGCGCGAGCCATCCGACAATGAACAGCGTGCCGCCAACCGGCACCGTGGGCACCCAGGCCGGCGACCCGCCGGCTGCCAGCAGCCAGAGCCCACCACAGAAAAAGACAAAGCCGCCGACAAAGCTGCCGGCGGCAATACCGAGACAGATGCGGAAACCGCGCCCGATCCCGTCGCGCGCCAGACCGGCGATCGCGACCAAGACCGCCGCGTGCACCAGGGCGAAGCGCACCGCCGTCGACGCGAAATCGAGATGCGCCGCATCGGCGCCGGCGACCA
>Ga0126371_10004612_pt1 | contig 12165 bp, 10 predicted proteins | sample PanSoiMetaPlot_4_FD_110145 | JGI IMG/M metagenome (GOLD analysis project Ga0126371, IMG submission 110145) | Tropical forest soil microbial communities from Panama - MetaG Plot_4 | ecosystem: Environmental > Terrestrial > Soil > Tropical forest > Bulk soil | place: Panama | collected 2016-02-17
CGATGTCGCCGGGCCTGAGCGCGACGCCGGATTCAAGAAGCCGCGCGGCCTGGTTGATCATTGGATAGATCAGCCGCTCGACGATGACGCCGGCGGCGATCGGCCGTGGCGTGATGCCGAGCCGTTGGCGCACGTCGGCGACGATGCGGTCGGTTTCGAGATCGGCCAAGCCCTCGCGACTGCCGGCCTCGTAGCGGTAGTAACCCTTGCCGGTCTTCTGGCCGAAGCGGCCGGCTTCGCACAACGCATCGGCGATCGGAAACGAGATGCCGTGCGCCTTGCGCATGCGCCACGATATGTCGAGTCCGGCGAGATCGGCGGCGGCAAACGGCCCCATCGGAAAGCCGAATTCGACCATCGCCTGATCGATGTCGCGCGGCAGCGCGCCGTCGCGCAGCAGCCGCTCGGCCTCGCGCGACCGCTCAAACTGCATCCGGTTGCCGACGAAGCCTGGCGCCGTGCCGACCACCACCGGCAGCTTGCGCAGCTTGCGCGCCAGCGCCAGCGACGCGGCGAGCACGGCGGGCGCCGTTGCGCTCGCGCGCACCACTTCGACCAGCCGCATGACGTGCGCCGGACTGAAGAAATGCAGGCCGAGCACGTCACCGGGCCGCTTGGTCGACGTGGCGATCACGTCGATGTCCTGGTACGACGTGTTGCTGGCGAGGATCGCGCCCGGCTTCACGATGGCGTCGAGCTTGACGAAGACGCTTTGCTTCAGCGCCAGTTCCTCGAACACTGCCTCGATGACGACGTCGGCGGCTGCCGCATCGGCCAGCCGCAGCGACGGCTTGATCAGCGCCAAGCGTTTGTCGAGCTCGGCCGCCGGCAAATTGCGCCGCCGCGCGCTGGCTTCGAAATTGCGCCGCAACGTGACGAGGCCGCGTTCGAGCGCGGCCCGGTCGCTGTCGATCAGCGTCACTGGAATGCCGGCGTCGGCGAAGCACAAGGCGATGCCGCCGCCCATCGTGCCGGCGCCGACGATGGCCGCCTGGCTGATGTCGCGCGGTGGCAGGTCGGCCGGCAAATCGGGAATCTTCGCTGCCTCGCGCTCGGCGAAGAAGACGTGGCGCAGCGTGCCGAATTGCGGACCGCGTAGCAGCTCGGCGAACAGTGTTTGCTCGCGCTTGAGCCCGTCATCGAAGCGCATCATCGACGCCGCGACCGCATCCACTGCCTTCAGCGGCGCCTCGAAACCGCGATGGCGGCGCGTCGCTTCGGTGCGCGCCCGGCTGAACAATTCCGCCGGCGCCGGCGCGACGGCCCGGTCGCGCAGCCGTTTCGGTGGCCGCTTCTCGGCGACGATGCGGCGCGCCAGCGCCACGGCGGTCGTGCGCAAATCGTCGCGCGTCGCCAGCGCGTCGACCAGGCCGGCTTCTAGCGCCGCCTGGGCGCTGATCATGTCGCCGCTGACGATCATGTCGAGCGCCGCCTTGGCGCCGATGGCGCGCGGCAGGCGCTGTGTGCCGCCGCCGCCAGGAATGATGCCGAGCTTGACCTCGGGCAGACCGAGGCGCGCATCGGGGGTCGCCACGCGCCAATGACACGCGAGCGCGAGCTCGAGCCCGCCGCCCAGCGCCGTGCCGTGGATCGCCGCGATCACCGGCTTGGCGCACGCGTCGAGTTGCGTCGCGAGGTCGACGGTCAGCGGCGGCTTGCGCGGCTTGCCGAGCTCGTTGATATCGGCGCCGGCGACGAAGGTGCGGCCGGCGCAGACGATGACCGCCGCCTTGATCGCGCTGTCGGCCATGGTCTCGTCAAGGCGGGATGCCAGCGCCGCGCGCACCGCATGGCTGAGCGCGTTGACCGGCGGATTATCGATCTCGATGACGGCAATTTCGCCCGCCCGTTCGAGCCTTACGTCCGCCATCCCATGTCCCTGACTTTCCCTCGGAAGCGACCTTTTGGGCGGGCGCTTACGGCCTGTCAAGCGCGCCCGACTCCGGCGCCGGTCAGCCCTGCGCCGGCCGCCATTTCGACCCGGGAGGGCCTTTGCTATATCGGGTTCCATGGCTGCCGATCCGCCCGTGGACGACAAGAGCTGCCCGCATAAGCTCACGCGCGAGTCCGTGTTGAGCGGCGAAATGCGCCGGCTGATCGAGCAGCACGATCCGTCGGTGCGCGTCATTCCCGACGCGGAACATTGCGCCGCGGTCGCTACCATTCTCGGTTCCCGGCCCGACGGCGGCGGCGATGTCTGGCTGTTCGCTTACGGCTCGCTGATCTGGAATCCGATGATCCATTTCGTCGACAAGCGCGTTGCGACGGTGCACGGCTACCACCGCCGCTTTTGCCTGTGGACACATCTCGGCCGCGGTAGCGCCAATGCGCCGGGGTTGATTCTCGGTCTCGAGCACGGCGGCACCTGCCGCGGCCTGGTCTACCGCATCGAAGCCTCGGCCGCGCCGGCGGAGCTTGAACTGTTGTGGCGGCGCGAGATGATCACCGGTGCCTATCGCCCGCGCTGGGTGCGTATGGTCACCGACGAAGGCGATCTCGGCTGGGCGATCGCGTTCATTATCAACCGCGCCCATCCGCATTACGCCGGCTTGGTGCCCGAGGATCGCATCGTCGAGTCGATTGCTCGAGCGCGCGGCGCACTCGGCCCGTGCGCTGCCTATCTCTTCGACACCGCCCAGCACCTCGAAGCCCTCGGCATCCGCGACACGCGGCTCTCCCACCTACGCGATCGGGTCGCCCAAGTGCTTGAACGCCAAAAGAAAAGGCCGGAATAAGCTTTACGCGGGCGCTGCCGCCGCTTTATCAATAAAATAACGACGCGGACAACGGGCGAACCCGACAGGGAGCAAACGGCGAATGACGGCGGCGCAGCAACGGCGCGTGACGATTCTCGGCTCGACCGGGTCGGTCGGCTGCAACACCGTCGAATTGGTGGAAGCGGATCGCGCGGCCTATCCCGTAGAGGCGCTGGTGGCGCACAGCAACGTCGCGCGCCTCGCCGAGCAGGCGCGGCGTCTTAACGCCAAGTTCGCCGTCGTCGCGGACGACCGTCACTACGGCGCACTCAAGGCCGCGCTCGCCGGCAGCGGTATCGAAGTTGGCGCCGGCGCGGCGGCCGTGGTCGAAGCAGCGGCGCAGCCGGCTGACTGGGTGATGGCGGCCATCGTCGGCGCCGCCGGTCTGGCGCCGACGCTTGCGGCGGTGCGGCGCGGCGCCATGGTCGGGCTCGCCAACAAAGAGGTACTGGTCTGTGCCGGCGCGCTGGTCACCGCTGAGGCGAAGCGCCACGGCGCGCGGCTGCTGCCGGTCGACAGCGAGCATAACGCGATCTTCCAGGTCTTCGACTTCGAGCACGCCAAGGCGATCGAGCGCATCGTGCTCACTGCCAGCGGCGGTCCGTTCCGCGAACGGCCGCGCGAGGCAATGCGCGACGTGACGCCGGAGCACGCGGTGGCGCATCCGAACTGGCGCATGGGCGCCAAGATCTCGGTTGATTCCGCGACCATGATGAACAAGGGCCTCGAGGTGATCGAGGCGCACCATCTCTTCGGCCTGAGCTCACGTCAGATCGAGGTGGTGGTGCATCCGCAATCGGTGGTGCACGGCCTGGTCTATTACAGCGACGGCTCGGTGCTGGCGCAGCTCGGTTCGCCCGATATGCGCACGCCGATCGCCAACGCGCTCGGCTGGCCGCGCCGCATCCCGGCGCCGAGCCCGCGGCTCGACCTCGCCAAGCTCGCCCGGCTCAATTTCGAAGCACCCGATCCGGCGCGATTCCCGGCATTGGCGCTGGCGCGTGCGGCGATGGAGGCAGGCGGTGGCGCGCCCTGCGTGCTGAACGCCGCCAACGAGGTCGCGGTTGCCGCTTTCCTCGACCGCCGCATCGGCTTTCTCGAGATCGCGGAAACCGTCGAACGCGCGCTCGAACTGTTGCCGGATCGCACGATCGGCACGCTGGACGACGTCTACGTCCTCGATCGCGAGGCGCGCGCCGCGGCGAGCGGCTTCATCGCCAGCCGCGCCGCGCCGAACGCGCCGCGCACAGCGGCGGCCGGATAGGAGCGGTTCCCGGACATCGCCATGGTTCAAAGCGACAAGCCCGTGCTCGTCACCGGCGCGTCGGGCTTCGTCGGCGCGGCTGTCGCCCGCGTGCTGCTCGCCGCCGGCCGCAAGGTCCGCGCGCTGCTGCGCCCGTCGAGCGATCGCCGCAACGTCGAAGGTCTCGCGCTCGATGTGCGTCTCGGCTCGCTGACCGAGCCGCGTTCGCTGGCAGCCGCGCTCGAAGGCTGCGACGCACTTTATCACGTCGCTGCCGACTATCGGCTTTGGGTGCGGAATCCCGACACAATGTATGCGGTCAACGTCGACGGCACGCGCAGCCTGATGGAAGCCGCACTCGCGGCCGGCGTCGGTCGCATCGTCTATACCAGCAGCGTCGCCACGCTGGGCTGGCGTCCGAACGGTGGCGTCGCCGACGAAACCACACCGAGCGAACTCGCGGATATGGTGGGCCATTACAAGCGGTCCAAGTTTCTTGCCGAGATGGCCGTGCGCGATCTGGTGCTGACGCGCGCGCTGCCGGCGGTGATCGTCAATCCGTCGACGCCGGTCGGACCGCGCGACGTCAAGCCAACGCCGACCGGCCGCATCATCGTCGAAGCCGCGTCCGGCCGGATGCCGGCCTACGTCGATGCTGGCCTCAATCTCGTCCACGTAGACGACGTCGCGCGCGGCCATCTGCTCGCCGAGGAACGCGGCCGCATTGGTGAGCGCTATATCCTTGGCGGCGAGAACCTGACGCTTGGCGATATCCTGCGGCTGGTCGCCGGTATCGTCGGCCGCAAGCCGCCCAAGATCGAGGTGCCCGCGGCGCTCGTCTGGCCGGTGGCGGTGATCGAGGAGGCGTTCGGCTGGCTGATCGGCCGCGAGCCGTTCGCCACCCGCGAAGGATTGCGCATGTCGCGGCACAAGATGTTCTTCTCATCGGCCAAGGCGGAACGCGATCTCGGCTATCGGGCGCGACCCGCGCGCGAAGGCTTGGCGGACGCTGTTGCGTGGTTTCGCCAGGCAGGGATGGTGCGATGACCGCCGGACGCTTCTTCGCGCTGCTCGGGCTGCTGATCTGGAGCTACCTGCTGCTCGGCCGCGGCCTGTTTTGGTGGCCGCGGCTGCCCAAGCCGGCGCCGGCGCCGAAAGCTTGGCCGCGTATCGTCGCGGTGGTGCCGGCGCGCGACGAAGCGGCAACCATCGGCGCAGCGGTGACGTCGCTTCTGCGGCAGGACTATCTCGGCGCGTTCTCGGTCGTGCTGATCGACGATCACAGCGGCGACGGCACAGCCCGGATCGCGCAAGAAGCCGCCGCCGCGCTCGGCATGGCCGACCGCTTGCGCGTCGTTGCGGCGCCGCCGCTGCCCGCCGGCTGGAGCGGCAAGCTGTGGGCGATGGCCGAAGGCGTGCGCGCGGCCGGCGAGGGCGGGGCGCCCGACGCCTATCTCTTCGCCGATGCCGACATCGCCCATCATCCGCGCAATCTGAGCGAGCTTGCCGCGCGTCTCGAGACCGGCTACGACCTCGTCTCCCTGATGGTCAAGCTACATTGCCGCTCGCGGGCCGAGCGCTTCATGATTCCCGCCTTCGTGTATTTCTTCGCTATGCTCTATCCCTTCGCCTGGGCCAGCGATCCACGCAAGCGTCTGGCCGCCGCGGCCGGCGGCTGCATGCTGATGCGCCGCGCCGCCTTCGAGCGCATCGGTGGTTTGGAATCCGTCAAAGGCGAATTGATCGACGATTGCGCCCTGGCGCGGGCGGTGAAGCGCGGCGGCCGCATCTGGCTCGGCATGACGCGCGAGACCGTAAGCCTGCGGGAATATCCGGATGTGGCGACGATCTGGAACATGATCGCGCGCACCGCCTATGCCCAGCTCAATTATTCCGTGCTGCTGCTGATCGTCACCGTGGTGGGGCTCGGCGTCACGTTCCTGGCGCCGATCCTCGTGCTGCCGTCGGGCCGCTGGGCAACCATGTTGGCGGTCGGCGCCTGGCTGACGATGAGCCTCACGTATGCACCGATGCTGCGCTTTTACGGGGTGAGTATATTACGCGCGCCGTTGCTGCCGGCGGTGGCGGTGGTGTATCTGGCAGCGACAGTGACGTCAGCGTGGCGCCACTGGCGCGGCCGCGGTGGTTTGTGGAAAGGTCGAGTGTCATGGCAGAGTCGGCCGTAAGCGGCGTGGTTGAGACGCCCTCTGGCAAAGGCCGGAGCGACGAGAATTTCCCAGTCGGCTCGTGGCTGATTCGGCGCGATCTGCGTCCGCACGTGCACGCCTTCTATCGTTTCGCGCGCGAAGCCGACGACATCGCCGACAATGGCGAGCTGCCCGCGGCCGAAAAGGTGCGGCGGCTGGAGCGCATGGGCGCCGTGCTCGATGGCGCGCCGGGCGACGACGCACCGTCGGCGGACGCGATGCGCCAGAGCCTGCGCGCTACCGGTGTCACGGCGCAACACTGCCACGACGTGTTGACGGCGTTCAAGCAGGATGCGACCAAGCTGCGCTATCGCGACTGGGACGATCTGATGAATTATTGTCGTTATTCGGCGTCGCCGGTCGGCCGTCAATTGCTCGACTTGCACGGCGAAAGTCGCGCCACCTGGGTTCCAAGCGACGCGCTGTGCAACGCGCTCCAGGTGCTGAACCATCTCCAGGATTGCGCCGAGGATTACCGGCGCCTGAACCGCGTCTACCTGCCGGAGCCGTGGCTCGTTGCAGAAGGCGCGAGCGTCGACGATCTGCGCGGTGCGTCGTCGCGTCCGGGTCTGCGTCGCGTCATCGACCGGCTGCTCGACAGGACGGACGGACTCATCGCCACGGCGCGGGCGCTGCCGGGCGCGGTTAAAAGCCCGGGTCTCAGCCGCGAATGCGCCGCCATCATCGCACTCGCCATCCGGTTGGCGGCGCGGCTGCGACGCGGCGATCCGCTGGCGATGCGGGTGAAACTCAGTCCGATTGACTTCGCGTTGGCGACGCTGATCGGCCTCGTGCGTGGTGGCCGCGCATGAGCGTGCTCGTTCAACCGACGCGCGAAGAGCGCGCTGACATCAAGGCACAGGTTACCGCCGCGCACACGTCATTCTACTGGGCGATGCGCTTCCTGCCCAAACCGCGGCGAGAGGCGATGTTCGCAGTCTATGCGTTCTGCCGCGCCGTTGACGACATTGTCGACAGCGACGATCCGCCGGTGACCAAGCTGGCGGCGCTGGCCGGCTGGCGGCGCGCGGTCGACGCATTCTATGCCGGCCAGGCCGGCGACACGCTGACGCGCGCGCTCGCCGATGCGGCAAATAAATACAAGCTGCGACGCGTCGACTTCATCGGCGTGATCGAAGGAATGGAGATGGATGCGCGCGCCGATATCCGCGCGCCGTCGCTGGCCGAGCTCGATCTCTATTGCGACCGCGCCGCCTCGGCCGTCGGCCGGCTGTCGGCGCGCGTCTTCGGCGCGCCTGGCGACCAGGCCGATCGCGTCGCCAACGCCCTTGGCCGCGCGTTGCAACTCACCAACATCCTGCGCGATCTGGTCGAGGATGGCACGCGCGGACGGCTCTATCTGCCGCATGAGCTGCTGGAGCGGCATGGCATCGCCGCGCGCGAGCCGATTTCGGTGTTGTCGCATCCCAACCTGCCGGCGGTTTGCGAGGACGTAGCCGCCATGGCGCACACGCAGTTCGACGCGGCGCGGCGCGCGATGGCCGAATGTCCGCGCGGCACGATGCGGCCGGCGGCGGTGATGGGCGCGGTCTACTCCGCGATCCTCGGACGGCTGGAGAAACGCGGCTGGCGCCGGATCGGCGAGCGCGTGCGCGTGCCGACGCCCCGCAAATTGTGGTACGCGCTGCGTCACGGCCTGCTATGAGCGGTCGCGTCCACGTCGTCGGCGCCGGCGTGGCGGGACTGGCCGCGGCGGTGCGGCTCGCCGAGGCCGGACGCGCCGTGACGCTATACGAGGCGGCGCCGCATGGCGGCGGCCGCGCGCGGTCCTATTTCGACCAGGCGCTCGGCTGCCGCATCGACAACGGCAACCATCTGCTGATCGCGGGCAATCGCTCGGCGCTGGGCTTCATCGACGCGATCGGCGCGCGCGACACGCTCACCGGTCCGGGCGCGCCGGTCTATCCGTTTCTCGATCGCGCCACCGGCGAACGCTGGAAACTACGGTTTAATCTGGGCCGCGTGCCGTGGTGGATGGCGTCGCCGGCGCGGCGCGTTCCCGGCACTACGCTGGGCGATTACCTTAAGGCGTTGAAGTTGCGCCGCGCCCGACCGGGCGATCGGGTCGCCGACGTCCTAGCGCCGGGCACGCCGATCTTTCGCCGCCTCTGGCAGCCGTTGGCGATCGCCGCACTCAACACGCCTCTCCATGAAGCCTCGGCCGTCTTGCTCGCTCGCGTGCTGGCGGAAAGCATCGGCGCCGGCGGCGCGGCATGCACGCCCTTAATACCCCGCGAGGGTCTGTCGGAAACCCTGGTCGATCCGGCACTGGCACGGCTGCGCCAACATGGTGCGACCATTCGCTTCGGCGCACGGCTGCGCGCCATCGAGTTCGGCGCCGACCGCGCGACCGCGCTCGATTTTGACGATGGCCGCGTAGCACTCACCGCAGTGGACGAGATCGTGCTGGCGGTGACCGCGCCGGTGGCGGCGCGGCTAATGCCCGATCTCGTCGCGCCCGATCAATACTGCGCGATCCTCAACGCGCATTATCGTGTGGCTGCGCCAGACGGCGCGCCGTTCTTCATCGGCGTCATCGGCGGCACGGCGGAATGGGTGTTTCGCAAGGCAGGCGTGCTGTCGGTGACGGTGAGTGCCGCCGATCGGCTGCTCGAAACGCCGGAGGAGGAGCTCGCCGTGTCGCTGTGGCGCGACGTCGCCGCCGCCTATGAACTGCCGGCCGATCCGGTACCGCCGGTGCGGATCGTGCGCGAACGCCGTGCCACCTTTGCCGCGACGCCGAACCAGGTGGCGCGCCGGCCGGGTGTGCGCACGTGCTGGCGCAACCTGGCGCTGGCCGGCGACTGGACCGACACCGGCCTGCCAGCGACCCTCGAAGGCGCCATCCGTTCGGGTTTCGCCGCCGCCGGGATTCTCGGCGCCGGGCGCCGCAGCGTGGTCGAAAACTCCTTGAGTGGCAAGGACTTCGGGTTCAAGGTAACGCCGCCTTCGCAATCGTTCGAACCGCTTCTTTGCCGCTAATGTCCGACGCCGCCACGACCGATTTCCGCGCGCGCGCCGCGCCTGTTTCCGCGCTCGATCAGGCTGTCGACCGCGCCACCGCGGCGCTGATCGCGCATCAGAACGCCGACGGCCATTGGTGTTACGAGCTCGAAGCCGACGCGACGATCCCAGCCGAATACATGCTGCTGCAGCATTATCTCGGCGAGATCGACGACGCGTTGCAGCGGGATTTCGCGGTCTATCTACGCGCGGTCCAGGGCGAGCACGGCGGCTGGCCGCTGTTCTACGGCGGCGATGTCGATCCGTCGGTGACGGTGAAGGCTTATTTCGCGCTCAAGGCCGCCGGCGATTCGCCCGACGCGCCGCACATGGCGAAGGCGCGTGCGGCGATCCTGGCGCGCGGCGGCGCCGCCCGGAGCAACGTCTTCACCCGCATCCAGCTCGCGCTGTTCGGCGAATTGCCCTGGTCCGCCGTACCGGAGATGCCGGTCGAGATCATGCTGCTGCCGCGCTGGTTCCCGTTCCATCTCAGCAAGGTGTCGTACTGGTCGCGCACGGTGATTGTGCCGCTGCTGGTGCTGATGGCACTGAAGCCGCGCGCGAAGAATCCGCGCGGCATCACGGTGCGCGAGCTGTTCGCGCCGGGCACACAGGCGCGGCCGCCGCGCGCGTCAGGATCGCCCTGGGCCTGGATCTTCAACCGCATCGACGACGTTTTGCGTTTCGCCGAGCCTTACATGCCGGCGGGCCGCCGCCGGCGGGCGATCGACGCCGCAGTGAATTTTGTCGTCGAGCGCCTGAACGGCGACGACGGTTTGGGCGGGATTTATCCGGCGATCGCCAATTCGGTGATGATGTTCGAGTGCCTGGGCTATGCCAAGGACGATCCGGCGATCAAGACCGCCAAGTCGGCGCTGCGCAAGCTGGTGGTGCGCACGCCGCAGCGTTCCTATTGCCAGCCGTGCCTGTCGCCGGTGTGGGACACCGCGCTGGCGGCACATGCGCTGCTGGATGTCGGCGATCGCAACAGCGACGTTGCCGCGCGCCGCGGGCTCGATTGGCTCGCCGGACTCCAAGTGCTCGATCTGCCCGGCGACTGGGCGGAGTGGCGGCCGAAGGTGCGGCCGGGCGGCTGGGCGTTCCAATACGCCAACCCGCATTATCCGGATCTGGACGACACCGCCGTTGTCGCCATGGCCTTTGATCGCGCCGACCGCGACAAGTGGCGCGAGCCCGTGGCGCGCGCTAGCGAGTGGCTGGTTGGCATGCAAAGCCGCGGCGGCGGCTGGGCGGCGTTCGATGCCGACAACGAATACTACTATCTCAACTACATCCCGTTCGCCGATCACGGCGCGCTGCTCGATCCGCCGACCGAGGATGTCAGCGCGCGCTGCCTATCGCTCTTGGCGCAGCGTGGCGACAACGGCGTCGCCTTCGCCCGCGGTCTCGATTATCTGCGCCGAACGCAACTGCCCGACGGTTCGTGGTTCGGCCGCTGGGGCACAAATTACATCTACGGCACCTGGTCGGTGCTGTGCGCGCTCAACGTCGCCGGCGTTGCGCGCAACGATCCGATGATCCAGCGTGCGGTCGCGTGGCTTGTCAGCAAGCAGCGCGCCGACGGCGGTTGGGGCGAGGACGGCGCTTCGTACTGGCACGATCGGCCGCGCGGCGAGGGCAAGGCCAGTACGGCGTCGCAGACTGCATGGGCGCTGCTGGCGCTGATGGCGGCAGGCGAAGTCGACAATCCAGCCGTGGTGCGCGGCGTCGATTATTTGACGGCAACGCAGCAGGCCCATGGATTGTGGGATGAGGCTTGGTACACCGCCGTTGGCTTTCCACGCGTCTTCTATCTTCGGTACCACGGCTATCGCGCGTACTTTCCGCTGTGGGCGCTGGCGCGGTATCGCGCGTTGCGCCGCGGCGGCACGCGCCGCACCCCCTACGGCATGTAATGCGCCTCGCGGCGCTCTGCGGTTTCACGGCGGAGGCGCGGCTCGTCCGGCGTTTCGGCTTGATGGCGTTCGCGACCGGCGGCGACGGCGTACGCGGCCGGGTCATGGCGGCCCGCGCCGCCGAAGCGGCCGACGGGGTGCTCAGCTTCGGCATCGCCGGCGGTCTGGCGCCGCGTCTTGTGGCCGGAGCGTTGCTGCTGCCGCGCATGGTGATTGCCGCGAACGGCGAGCGGTTGGCGGTGGATGTCGGATTGCATCGTCGCGTTCTATCTGCGCTGGCGGCCGCTGGCCTGCACGCCGAGACCGGCGATCTGCTGGCGCTCGATGCGATCATCGCGACGCCGCACGCCAAGGCCGCGCAGCATGCGCGGCATGGAACGCTGGCGGTTGATCTTGAATCGTTGCCGGCGGCGCGTACGGCGCAGGCCGCCAGCAAGCCGTTCTTGGTACTGCGTGCGGTTGCCGATCCCGCCGGCCGTGGCTTGCCGCCGGCGGCTTTGGTCGGGCTGCACCCGTCGGGCCACGCCGCGCCGGGCCGCGTGCTCGCTTCGGTACTGCGGCAGCCGGGCCAAATCCCCGCGCTGATCACGACGGCCCGCGATACGAGGCGAGCGCTGTCGGCGCTGCGCACCGCCCTGGCGGCGTTGCGCGGCACGCTATAGCTGAAAAGCAAACGGGCCGCCCGATGGGCGGCCCGTCGCTCGATCAGATGACGCTTATTCGAACAGCTTGAGCGAATGGAGCAACGTCTCGATCACGCCCCACGCCAGCGGAATGCCGACGAAGAGCCATGCCAAGGTGAGCTTCAGGCCGTTACCGGCGCCTTGTGAGCCTGCCATTTCGATATCTCCTCTTTGTCCTGGTTAGGCCGCTGCCCGCGCTTCCTGCTGGGCCGACATGTGGTGACGCTTGTCCACCGCGCGGACCGCCAGGTTACAGAAGAAGCCGATCACCAGCAGCACCGCCATGACGTACATCGTCGTGTTGTAGGCTTGCGCCTTGGCGACGCCGTGCGTGAC
>Ga0126371_10004613_pt1 | contig 12165 bp, 15 predicted proteins | sample PanSoiMetaPlot_4_FD_110145 | JGI IMG/M metagenome (GOLD analysis project Ga0126371, IMG submission 110145) | Tropical forest soil microbial communities from Panama - MetaG Plot_4 | ecosystem: Environmental > Terrestrial > Soil > Tropical forest > Bulk soil | place: Panama | collected 2016-02-17
CAACTCGCGACCAGGGCTTCACGATTGCCAGCTATCGGGCGGAGACACGCCACCACATCAAGCTCGGCGCCGGCCACGACGGCAAGCTATTGGCGCTGATCCATGAAGGCGAGGAAGTCAGCAGCCGGCCCGATAATTACATGGTCGCCGGCACGGCCGCCTCGACCAGACTCTATGCGTGCCCGAACATTGCCTCGAAAGTGTCGATCGTGCATGCCGACCGCAACACCCCGGGCTTTATGCGCTCGCCGCCCGAGGTCCCGTATCTGTTCGCGCTCGAATCGGCGATCGACGAGCTGGCGGTTGCGCTCGACATGGACCCGGTCGCACTGCGCCGGCGCAACGACAGCAATCGCGAGCCGATCAAGGGCCTGCCCTATACCAGCCGTTCGCTGATGCCGTGCTTCGATGCTGCTGCCAAGTCGTTCGGCTGGGACCGCCGCAATCCCAAACCGGGATCGATGCGCGATGGCGACTGGCTGATCGGGTGGGGCTGTGCCGCGACGATGTATCCGACGCAGCTCAGCCCGGCGGCGGTGCGGGTAACGCTGACGCCTCTGGGCGCCGTAAAGGTGCAGACCGCGGCGCATGACATCGGCACCGGTGCCTACACGGTCATTGCGCTGACCGCATCGGACAAACTCGGCGTCGGACTTGACAGGGTCACGGTGGAACTTGGCGACAGCGATCTGCCGCCGTCACCGGTCGCAGGTGGTTCGAACACCACCGCCAGCGTCTGCAACGCCGTCGCCAAGGCCTGCGAACAGACCCGTACACGAATTGCAGCGGCGGCCGCCTCTTCCCCCAGCGGTCCCTTCAAAGGAAGCGATCCGGCCCGCCTCGTACTGGCCGACAGCATGCTGAAAGACACCGACGGCGCATCGGAGCCGCTCGAGGTGGCGGTCGGCCGCGTGACAAACGGCGCGATAGAGGAATATGCCGAGAACATTCCGCATGGAGTGCCCGCCGAAAGATTGAAGAAGCTCTATCGGGGCCACGTCGTTCTCGCGGGCGGCGCCGAGCTCGAGGACCGTATCCAATTCGCCTTTGGCGCGGAATTTGTCGAGGTGCGCGTGCATCAGCGCACCCGAGAAATCCGCTGTCCGCGCGCCGTCGGCGCCTTCGCCGCCGGCCGCATCGTCGACCCGGTGACCGCCAAAAGCCAGCTGATGGGCGGGCTGATCTGGGGTGTGTCGTCGGCATTGCACGAGGCGACTGAGATCGACCGCCGCCACGCTCGCTATTACAATACCGACCTTGCCGAATATTTGATCCCGGTCAATGCCGACATCGAAACCGCCGAGGTGATCCTCGTCTCCGAAGACGACCGTGAGGTTAACGAGCTCGGTATCAAGGGCCTGGGCGAGCTCGGCAATGTCGGCACCAACGCCGCCGTCGCCAACGCCGTGTACCACGCGACCGGCGCAAGGATCCGGGAGTTGCCGATTCGGCTCGAAAAACTGCTGGGCGCCCCGGGCCTGGCGCTCTAACCGGTCGAAGAAGGATTGAACCGATGACCCACGGCAAACTCGCCATTTTCCTCGCCGCCCTGGCACCCGTCTTTGGTTTGCCAGCGCCTCATCCGACGCTGGCTCAGCCCGTCAATAGTTTGCCTGACGGGCCTGTCGCCTGTGACGCGTTCCAGCGGAGTGGCAATGGATTCTGGACGGTGCTTCGTCCGGCGACGCTATATCCCGAGGGCGTAGCCTTGAGCCTGGCGCCCCGGCAGACCTTCACCCCAAACCAGATGTTCGAAGGTTTCGAGATCACCGCAATTCTCGACCGCGATTGCGGTAACATGTGAAAGGGCTGCTCCCAAGAGTTAGGCCGCCGCTTTATCAGCGAGCTCGCCGAGACGAAACCGCAAAAAGGCGACGACCGCAGCCTCTTCGACGCTCATGCCCGCGAGCTCTTCAGTCAAATAGAGGCGGGTCTTTTCGGCCAGAGTGGCGAGCAAGGTTCCGTCGAAGTAGCCTTCAAAAATCTCCTGGATGGATATAGCATCGGCGACACACTGCCGGTGTGTTGCCAAGATGCTCGGCCACCCGTTCGACGGCACGAACGACCGCGCGCTTACGCATCGCATCGCTGTCGATATGCTCGAATTCACGGAGCGCCAGCGCGGCCAAGTTCGTAGCTGCCCAAGTCCGGAAGTCTTTGGCGGTAATCTCTTCGCCAGTAATCTCGCGGAGATACGCGTTGACCTCGGTCGAGCTTACGGTATGGCGCTCTCCGGCATCGTCGAGATACTGAAACAGCTCATACCCGGGGAGGTCGCGGCACGCTTTAACAATGCGCGCAAGCCGTGGATCATTGATATCGCTTTCGTTCCGGTTGCCGCTTTTACCGCGAAAACTCAGGTGAATGTGGCTGCCCTCGATATCGGCATGGCGATCGCGCAAAGTCGTCAGCCCAAAGCTTCCGTTTGCCCTGGCATATTCGCTGTTGCCTATGCGAAACAAGGTCAATTCTAACATCCGGACAATCGCGGCGAGCACGCGCTCGCAGGGTAGCCCGCGTCGACGGAGATCCGCATCGACACGGGCTCTTATCGCCGGCAAGACACGGGCAAATATCAGCGTCTTGCCGTATTTCGCCTCATCACGAATTTCGCGCCAGCGCGGGTGGTAGCGATATTGCTTGCGTCCCCTTTGGTCGCGTCCCGTAACCTGGATGTGTCCTAAAGGATCGCAGCTGATCCATACCGAAGACCATGCTGGCGGGATCACCAGGGCCTTAATGCGCTGAAGTGTTTCGATATCGCGCACCAACGACCCGTCGGGCTGACGATAATCGAAACCCGTGCGAGCTTTGCGACGGGTGATTCCCGGCCTATAGTCGTTGCTGTGATGCAGTCGAGCGCCCCCGGCCGCAATCTGCGGCTCAAGCGCCGCGGCTGCAGCCGCAATTTTGTTCTGCCTTTGAGCATTCACACCCCGGGCTTAGCCAGTCTTCTTGCGCCGTCTCGACTGGCCCGATTCCGACATCGCAATCGCGACCGCCTGCTTGCGGCTCTTGACTTTGCGCCCGGAACTGCTCTTGAGGTCTCCCTCCTTGTATTCGTGCATTACTTTTTCGACTTTTCGCTTCTGTGTGGCGGTAGCCATCGTCATCGCTTCTCCAGTTCTCTGCGAAAGCCTGGGAGACCGCCCGATCGGGCGGTCTCACTCGGCTGTCGATTATTAGAGTGGGGCTATCCAATACTGGTCGATGCGGTCGCGGTAAGCGCGGTCGGACCAGTTCGGCGGGTTGGTCATCGTATAGTAGGGCGAGCGCTCGAGGCGTGAACGATCGAGATCCACACAATATCCGCCAAGGCTGGTGTTGTAAGTCAGGGCGCGCCACGGCAGCGGATGATAGCTCTCGCCGATACCGAGAAACCCACCAAACGACATGACCGCATATTCCACATGTCCGGAGAACTTATCGATCATCAGATGATGGACGGCACCGAGATGCCGACCCTCGCCATTATATACCGCAGTTCCATCGACTTTTTCCGAAGAAATCAGCCGATTGGTCTCGTTGGTCTCGACCGGCCGGTCGGCCATTTTGATCGTGTCGCTTTGCATATTCTTCTCCTTTAACCAAATTTACGACCTGAAAAGCAAACGAATGGAAATGGGTCTCGGTTCCTCGGCGCAGGACTTACGGCGACTGTTTATAATGTCATCTCGGCTCCGGCGGAGAGCAGCGCGATCGGAGAATATTGGTGCAAAATTTCGGCAGCAAACTCTGCCGCTTCGTCGGTAACCGCACGGACGGAAACCACCGGTTCTCCATTACGCATGAATTTCGCAAAGGTCTCCCGGACATTGCCAAGATCAGCGGGTCCACGGACAGGGACTTGAGCTCGGCAGCCGAGGTGGGGAACACGGGGGCCGCCGGGCAGGCAGGGTTCCATCCAAATCTCCAGACTGACACCATACTGCCTTGCCGTGCAAAACTTCGATGCGACCGTCACCCGAGGAATAGCTGTAGGCGGCGACCGCCGAAAGGCTATCGAGCTGCCGTTTCAGATAGACGACGCGATGAATCGACCGCCGTCCTCCGATGTTCTCCGATAGTCGGCAGGCTTTTATGGGCAAACTCCCTCAGCTGCGGTTGATGGCCCAAACTCTCTTCTTGACGAAAGAGCTTCACAGCCTGGTCGTGATCATCAACCATCAGCTGCATGTATTGCTGGTCGAAATCCCTGCCGTGCTTACTCCGGAGCTGATCGTAAAGTTTTTGATGATCTGTATCGAGCGTCTTGGGCATCTCCGCTCCCGCCTCGGTGGTGATCGCCGACAGCTCGGTGTTAGCCTTGGTGTGGTCCTGCACCATTTGTTCTGCAAAGTGCTTGACCTCTGGATTTGCTGACTTTTCTGCCAGTTTGCTGAGCGCTACCTCGGCCATCCCGCCGGCAGCAGCCGCCTTGATAAAGCTCGCATCTTGCTCGAACAAGTCGTTCGGAGCGATAGTGGCGGCCGGGTTTGCAGCAGGAGTATAGCCGCTCGTCTGGGCGAACGATGTGGATGCAGCAAGCAGTCCAACGCCAAAGACCGTCGCGGTCAAGAAACCAGGCATGGCGGTTCCTCCGAAATCCAGAATATAGCCTTTCCAACAGACGAAGAGGTCCGCAGTTCCGTCGTTCTCAACGAACCCGTGGGAATTACACAGTTACACCGGCACTAGATTCGACCGGAGTTTATTGCGCATCACCTCGCGCTCGGATCGCGCAACGCGGATCCTGCGTGACCGCCGCTCCGGTGACGACGCTCGCGAAAACCGCCGGCGCGAGCTCGTGATCGGCATTACCTTTGCCAAAACTCTGCTGAATTGACCAACCGTTTGCCGGCCTTTTCGGCGACGGCAACACAGGATGCGATCTGCTGCTGCTCCTGGCCCGCGATGAACCCCATCGCCAGCGCCTTTTCCGCCTGTTTTCTCGAATGCTTGCGGGGATGCGCTATCGTTACGGCAAGACGCTTGTGAACTTCGATGTCGTTCAACACGCCGAGCGACCCCTGCAAGCTCTTGAGGACGCTGGTAAAGCGCTTGCGCTGCCTGATCTGCTTGCGACCATCGAACAGGCCGGCAAAGAATTCGCAAGCATAGCGCAGCTTCTTGACGGCGATGCGCAGCTTATGCCGTTGGCGCGCGTCGAGGGAATCGATCTCTTCAAGCTTTTTTGAGATCTTCTTTGCGCGCTTGTCGAAAATCCCGGCCGCGAATTCGGCCGCCGGTCTTTTCCGGCGGGCAACCGCCAGAGGCTCGACGCTTTTCGACCATTCACCATTGGTGATCCACAGCGCGGTGCCCAGACCGAGCGCCCGATAGCGATCGCCGTCGACAGCCGCTTTTGCCTTCTGCAGTCCGGCACCTCGTCTCGCCTGCAAATCGCTTTCGAGCAGGTCGATTTCGCCGCCGATTGGCGGGACGCGACGCGCTTTGTTGACCCGCTGCTCGATCAGCACATCAAAATCGCGCGCCGGCCCGAGCTGCTCGGTAAGCCATTTCAGCTCCGTCTTGACCGCCTCGGTTTCGGAACCCGACAATAACTTGTTGAATATGGAAACAGCCGCCCGCAGCCGACGCAGGCCAACGCGCATCTGGTGCACACCCTCGGTGTCGCCCGCGCGCACGGCCCTCTCGTTGGCTGCAGCATGGTCGAGGCACGACAATGCGATGATCTGGAAAGCGGCCGCCGTCGATATCTTCATCTTCGGATTGAGGTCGATAGCACTGCGGCAAACGGCTTTCGCTGCTCGACCGGCGCTGAGCGCATAACCGCGCTCCGGCTTGGATTGCGCCGCATAGGCGACCGGGGCCGATTGGGCCAGCCGTTTGGCGATCGCCGCGATGGCGGGGCGGTCGCCGTGTTTCAGCTCGATCTCTATCTCGCTGAGCGGTTCTTGGCATTTGCCAGCTTTGACATGCCCATGATCGACTGCGAGCTCCAGGTCCGCTTCACCGGAATGAATCGGGAAGACGGCGCGCTCGACCACGGTCTCGAACACCGGCTTTAGCTTTCGCTGCAGCCTCTTGGTGGTTAAAGGTTCCAGCACGGTCCCCTTGGCAAGCTTTAGATTGGGTCTATCGCCGGCAATTCTCTCTTCCCATTCGTCCCGGCCAAACGCACCGCGGGCGCTTTTTTGCAGCGCCTTGATGGTCTGCAGGCGGCTTCCGCCAGAGTGTCGGACGCGAAGTGCCAAGCCATGCTTGCGAAGCTTGGACTTTGCGGTATCGAAATATACTGTGACGAGCCTTTCGCGTTTAGCTGGACCGTTCGCCTCCTCGCTCAACCACGCCAAGCGCGCGACTTCGTCGACAGCAGATGGCGGGACCTCCAGCTTCAGCTCGACTTCGCGGCCCATATTCTCACCCTCTCGCGGTTGGGTTATTTGCGGCGGCCCCTAGTCCGAAACGGGACGGCCGAACTGGTGGCGCAGCTCGGTCTTGGCAGCTTCCAATACGCGTTTTTGCGAGGCTGAAAGGTTTTTGCCCGAGCGGTTGATATAGAACGTCAGCATCGACATCGCCGATTGGAACGGGCTGGCTTTGCGGCGATGGCTGTGCTCGGCAGAGCGCTTCAACGACGCGGCGATCCGCTTGGCGCTACGCGACTTGAAAACGTCCTCTTCGAGATCGAGCGCGTCGCTGGTTTGGGTCACCTTTGCCGACCATTTGCGGTCGGCCTGCTGCCTCGCCATCGTTTCTCCTCCGCTTACAGGAGAGAACTACCACCGAGGCGCTACGTTCCGGCGGAAATGGCAACGCGTGACCAGACGCGGCCGCGCGAACGCTCGCTTCACGCCGCAGCCGAGGGTTCGACTATCGCAACCACGACGCAATCATCGCGACAATCGTGCTTGCCGTTGTCGCGGTCGCCACCCAACCCGTTACAGCGTCACCATGGCGAGCGCTGCCTCGTCATAAACATCATCGTCGCCATCAACAAGACCGTGACCTCATTGATACGGGCGATATCCGCCTGCGCAGCGATTGCCGGTGCCTCAAATCTCGCGGAACGCAATATCTACCAAAGTGTTGATGTCCTCGGATGTGCGAGTTCACATTATCGGCGTCAATCGCTTGTGCAGCGTGTACAGGCAAACCGCACGAGCCCGCGTAAAAGAGGCATCGCTCCTTCTCTATCGCTTTCCGCAGCGCCGATGGAGCTCACAAAAAAGATCAAGATTGCTCTCGACGAAACCCGGATGCTGATCCTCGGTGCGCAAATCTTGCTCGGCTTTCAGTTTCGAGGAGTCTTCGATAATGGCTTCGACCAGCTTCCAAGCAATCTGCGCTATCTGGAGGGGATTGCGCTCCTGCCGATGATCTGTGTTATCGCGCTGTTGATTGCGCCGGGACCGTACCACCGCATCGTCGAAGGCGGCGAGGACAGCAAATACTTTCTTTGGCTGGTGTCGGTCATTGTCAATCTGGCGCTGCTGCCGTTTGCGATTGCTCTCGGGTTGGACGTGCTCGTCACGTCATCGCGCATTTTCGGCAATATGGCGGGAGCTTGGGCGGGAATTGGACTCGCCGCAGTGGCGCTCGGTTTCTGGTACGGACTTCCGCACCTGAGAAAACGGCGTAACGCCAAGCAGGAACCTGTGATGGCATTTCGCGATACCGATACCCCGTCGAGCACGCCGCTTGATGTGAAGATAGATCAACTGTTGACCGAGGCCCGTGTCATTCTCCCGGGTGCACAGGCGCTGTTCGGGTTCCAACTCGCTATTGTCTTCACACAGTCTTTTGGGGGGCTTGCGAGCGTACCCATGCTTGTGCATGCCGCAAGCCTTCTTTTGGTCGCCCTTGCCGTGGTACTGCTGATGGCTCCGGCGGCATACCATAGGATTGCTTACGAAGGCGAGGTGTCGGCTGATATGCACCGAGTTGGCAGCGTGCTGGTGACCGCGGCAACGATCCCTCTCGCGCTTGGACTCGCCGGCGATACTTACGTCGTGATCGGCAAAATCACCGCTTCACCAGCTGCTGCGATCAGCGCCGCCGGTGCAGCCTTCACGTTATTGATCGGCCTCTGGCACGCCTACCCTTTGATAGCAGCCTCTATCCGACACCGCCCCCGGTAAAGTCACCGAAGCGGATGTGTTCGTGCAAGAAAGCCTGCAACCGCCCAGATTTTGGGCCGGAACTTGGTGCAAGGCGAAATGGTTAGCGTGGTAACTCGGGCAGCGATCTCTTGGTTGCGCCCAGCCCGGCACGGGAGGAATGATCGGATGGAACAACTCGACGAACTACATGAAGGCGTGAGCCAGAGTCTGTCGGCCACGCTGCCTCGCGAGACTAGCGCACAGCAAAGGCGTGCAACCGCCATGCGCATCGGCAGCCTGGCCACGGCCGGTCATCATGCGGCCGGCGACATCGAAGAGCATTTTCCGCAGATAGCCCGCTACATCCATGATGCCGCGGCCGGGTTCGAACATATCTCGAGCTTTCTGCGCGATCCCAACCTAGACGAGGTGGGCAACTTCGTCGGCAATTTGGGTCGCAAGCAGCCCGCCGCGGTTGTCGCGGCGGTTTTCCTGGTTGCCGTTGGTCTGTCGTGGTTCTTGAGAAGCTCTGGCGGTACCGCGGACGACTTTGCTTCCGACGATCGGGAGAGAGGCGCCTATGGCGTACATTGAGACGGGGCGCCCGATTTCGGCGATCTTTGCAGATCTGGTGAACCAATTCACCGCGCTGGTACGCAAAGAGAGCCAGCTCGCTCGCGCCGAGATGTCGGAAAAGATCGGCGAGATCGGGATGGCAGCTGGTCTCGTTGTCGGGGGCGCGGTGCTGCTGATACTTGCCCTTGTGATCCTGTTGCTGGCGGCGGTTGCCGGGCTGGCGGCGGCGGGTCTTGCCGTAGGCTGGGCCAGTCTGATCGTCGGCAGCGTGGCGCTGGTGATCGGGCTGCTGCTGATGGCTATCGGCATCAGGCGACTAAAGGCAGGGCGCTTGGTCCCGACCAGGACAATCGCGCGGCTCCAGCATGACGCTGCCGTAGCCGCCCAGCAAATGAGGAACGATCATGGAATCCCAGAGCGTGCGGCTTGAGCAAGAAGCCGAAGAGACCCTCTGGCAATTGTCGGGAACGCTGGAAGAGCTGCGCGCACGGATGACCCCCGGGCGCGTCGTCGATCAGGTAATTGACTATACCCGGGACAGCGCGGCCACCGATTTCCTCCGCAATCTCGGGCGGGAGGTGCGACAGAACCCGATGCCGCTGGTTCTGGTCGGCATTGGCATCCTCTGGATGTTGCTTGCAAGCAACCGGACATCACGCGCGGTGCTCGCTTCGGCGGCAGACAGGCTGGCAAATACGGCGGAGGATATTAGCGTGGCGACCGGCCAAGCCGTAACCAAGACCACCGAATGGGGACAGCAGACGGCAACGCGCCTGGCAGATCGTGCGAGTAACGTCGCTAATACCGTCGGCGGAACGACCGCCGATCTCACCGACCGCGCGCGCGACGCGGCCGGTGGGTTGGCGAACAAGGCGCGATCGGCTTCCACCGCTGTGGTAACCACGTTCGAGCGGGCAAAACGCTCGATTACCGGCGGGTCAGCGGATGCCGCGGCGCCGGCGGATAGGAACCGACCGGCGGGCAGCGTCGCTTACCGAGAGGAGGACACCTACGCCGATGAGCGCCGGTGATGCGGCCGGGCCAACTGCCGCGCTTCCGGCAGCGCCGAGGCGGGAGCGATTATGGGCGATCGGACTGAGCGCTCTGTTGGTCGCGCTCGGTGGCGCCCGCCGCTCCGCTGATCCAAGCTTTGATCGAGGCGATCCGGTCGGGCCCGATCCCCGGCGCGGCCGGTTCGCGCATGGGCCATCCGAGATCCCAGCCTTGGGGTGGAAGGATGTCTTATTACGCGTTTATAATGGCATCTCGGACGACCGAATCCTCGCCAACGCCGCCGGTGTAACCTATTACGCGCTGCTTGCGCTGTTTCCCGGCATCGCGGCTGTGGTTTCGATCTACGGGCTCTTTGGCGACCCCAATTCAATCGTCAGCCATGTCGATACGATGGCCGGCTTCGCACCGGGAGGTGCAATCGACGTCCTTCGCGAGGAGTTGACCCGGCTCTCTGCGCAAGGCAGCACGACACTCGGTGTCAGCTTTGTAATCGGGCTCGCGATCTCGTTGTGGAGCGCCAATTCAGGAATTAAGGCGCTGTTCGATTCCCTCAATGTTGTCTACGAAGAAGAGGAAAAGCGTAACTTTATCCGGCTCAATGCCGTGACCCTGACCTTCACGATCGCGACCATCGCGTTTCTGTTGGTTGCGCTCGCCTGCGTCGTCGCTTTCCCCGTCATGCTCAATCACTTTCCTGCCCCGGGGGTCACGGGTTGGCTGCTGAGTATCGCCCGGTGGCCTGTTCTGTTGATGCTTGTCGCGGTAGGGCTGACGCTGATCTACCGGTACGGCCCGAGCCGTACCGAACCGCGGTGGGAGTGGATCACCTGGGGTGGCGGGCTTGCCGCCGCCATATGGCTAGCCGCTTCCGCCCTATTCTCGTGGTACGCGGCGAATTTTGGCAGCTTCAACAAGACCTATGGCTCGCTCGGCGCCATTATCGGTTTTATGACCTGGATGTGGGTGTCGATAATCGTGGTTCTGCTCGGCGCCAAGCTCAACGCGGCAATCGAGCACCAGACGGCGCGCGAGAGCAACGTCGGGCCGCCAAAACCGCTTGGCGGCCGCCGCGCGAAGATGGCTGACACGATCGGTCCGGCACAGGGATGAAACGGCTGGCGACGAATTCTAACGGCGCTTCGCGCTCGTTCTCTCCCCGCCCAACTCAGTCCGAGGCAAGCTTGCCGACTGTACCGACGAGCTCAGCAATGTCGATAGGGGCGATAACAGCTTCGCCGATCCCTTCAGTGTGTTCGAGATTTTCCACAGCTACCGTAAACACCACTTTGATCCAAGGCCGCTTCATTCGGGCCATCTGAGCCAGCGCCACACCGTTTGGCTGCCCCACTGGGAACCGCGCCCGGGTGATCAGAATTTCAAATTGCGCAGTCTCGAGCGCGTTCAAAGCTTCCATCGGCTCCCGGAAAGCGACGACCTTGTGACCGGCCAAGCTTAGCGCTGCCACAGCTCCTTCGATGAATTCGGGATCATCATGAACCAGAATGATGTTAGCGGGCATGCAGGATCGCTCCTCGACTGACTGCGATCCCGGACGTTGCGGGACACATATTCTTACCGCTAAGCAGTGAGCGCGTCCACCGTGCCGAGACCAACCCGAGGCAACAGGGCTTCTGCCGATGTAATCCGCGATGCCGTCAAGGCGGATCGCGTCGTCGCGGACAGGGAGCCCGAGAAGCGCGTCAAGCGCGCCGCCGCGGAGCTCGGCAGCCGAGGCGGGAAAGCACGGGCAGCGCGGATGACCCCAGAACGAAGAACGGAGATCGCCCGAATAGCAGCGAAAAAAAGGTGGGACAAGACACCCCGAGCGCAGTGACCGAATTGGCGCCAGCGGGCCCTTATAGATCCGAGTTTCGGATCACTGACCGTGACGCATCGACGGTGCTGAAAATCCCGGGAGGAGTCGACCCTCCGGAGGGAACGTTCGAACAATATGGTTTGTTTGGCGTGGTAGGCGCCGATCAGGGAGGAAAATCGTGAGCGGCTTGATCTACCTCGTTGGATTGATTGTTATCATCCTCTTCATCTTGTCCTTCCTTGGACTTCGGTGATGCTGGCAACCGAGGGTACGGGTGGGCGCGTTGAAGTTGCCGAGCCCACTGCCGAAATAGTCAGTGCTTCATACCTGCTGTGGGGCGCCATCATTGCCGGCGCGCTGGTCGCGACTGCTGTGTCGCTGGTTCTGATGGCGTTCGGATCGGCGATCGGGCTCGCGGTTCTCTCTTCCTCTCCGACTTGGCGCGATGCCTCGCCTGCGCTGACGGTCGCCTCGGGGATCTATTTGTTTCTGACCGCCTTTGTCAGCTTTGGTCTGGGCGGCTATGTCGCTGGGCGCCTTCGCGAACGCTGGCACCCCACCGCACCTCCCGATATGGTCGAATTCCGCGATGGAACGCACGGCATATTGGCCTGGGCTATTGCCGTAGTGGTGATTGGCTTGGCCATTGCCGCGTCCGCCGCCGGCATAGCCTCGAAGGCGGTCGAGCCAGCCGGATCTCCCGCTGCAACGACC
>Ga0126371_10004614_pt1 | contig 12163 bp, 11 predicted proteins | sample PanSoiMetaPlot_4_FD_110145 | JGI IMG/M metagenome (GOLD analysis project Ga0126371, IMG submission 110145) | Tropical forest soil microbial communities from Panama - MetaG Plot_4 | ecosystem: Environmental > Terrestrial > Soil > Tropical forest > Bulk soil | place: Panama | collected 2016-02-17
AGCGCCTGGAAGGCAAAAATAAATCCGCGGGGCGAGTCCTTTTGGCCGAGCTCCCCGAAAATGAAGGACGATCCGTAATAGGAAAAATCAAGCAGCCATTCAGCTCCTTGGCCAAGGGCATGAAACGCCGTCCGCCCGAACGTCCACTTAATCACGAGGAATGCCAGCGCGACCTGCAGTCCGAGGCCCCAGGCCACGGTCTTCAGTCGAATCGCACGGCGATTGGTAGAGAACAGAACTGCCACGCCGATGACAAACACGATACCCAGGATCCCGACAAATCGGTGCATCTATGCGAATTCTCCCGATTGAAAATTGGCGGGTAGTATATGGGCCGCCGCGTTAGGGCACAAGCAAAAGCGACGCGCTCGTCGCGACCTGGGCCGCGTTTCCTAGCAGCGTTGGCCAGAAATCTTCTTTCGCTTTTTTCGCCAAAGACGAAGTGACCCTAAATCGCCCTTGCTTCGACGAGGGATGCCGATATTTTTCTCTGATATTCGTGCGCCTTGGCCAGAATTCCCGGCTTATCCATTGTGGACATTACGCGATCTTCCATCACGACCTTGCCCGCGATCACGGCGCTCCTCACATCGTGCGCGTTCAGCGCGTAGACCAGCTGGGAATAGACGTTGTACATCGGCGTCGCATGTGTCGCGGCCGTGCCGATCAAAATGATGTCAGCCTGTTTACCCGCTTCGATTGACCCGATTTGATCGTCAAGGTGCAAGGCGCGGGCGCCCCCGATTGTGGCCATTTCCACAACCTGTCTTGCGGGCAGCGCTCTCGGATCCATGCGGGTCACCTTTTGTAACTTAGCGGCAATATTCATCTCCTGGAACAGATCCTGATTGTTATTGCTGGCGGCGCTATCGGTGGCCAGGCCCACAGCCTGTCCTGCGGCCAGCAAGTCGACCACGCGCATCACCCCGGAAGCCAATTTCATGTTGCTGGATGGGTTGTGAATCGACCCTACGCCGCGCTTTACCAGCGTCAAAATGTCGTCTTCGTCGAGCCAAACCGTGTGTGCTGCGATCACGTCGGGGCCCAGCAATCCAATGCTGTCGAGGTAGGCCACTGGCGACATGCCATGTTTGTGGTGGCTCAGCTCGCTTTCAAACGGCGCCTCCGCCACATGAATCAAAATTGGCGTTCCGCTACGCCTGGCAAGGGCGGTAGCTGCCTTCAGATTTTCGGTGGAAAGGGTATAGATCGAGTGCGGGGCGACGGCCGGGGTGATAAGCGGATCCTTCTTCCAGCGCTCGATGAATTCCTCGGTGTACTCTAAGGCGGCTGCCGGTGTCCTGTGATCCGGAGCCGGGAAGTCGACGATCGTTTCACCGAGCACCCCGCGCATGCCGGCTTCTTTCGTGACGCGCGCGACCACGTCTTCGAAGTAATACATGTCGGCATACGTCGTAATGCCACCACGGAGCATCTCGAGGACACCGAGTCGCGTGCCCCATAAGACGAAATCCTCCGTTACGTTGCGAACTTCCGCAGGGAAAATGTACTTTTGCAACCAATCGTTAAGAGAGTGATCTTCAGCGACTCCGCGAAATAGGCTCATGGCCGCGTGCGCGTGCCCGTTAATCATTCCAGGCATCACCAGCGTGCCGCCCGCTTCGATTCTCCTGGCGTGGCCGGCTTGGGGTTCGAGATCGATGCGTCTGCCTACGGCCGTGATCGTGTCGCCCTCAATCGCGACACCGCCGTCGTCGATGACGCGGAAGTCCGCGTCCATCGTGATCACCGTCCCGCCTCTAATGAAGAGATCCACGTCGTCTCTTGATTGCGGGCGCTAGTTCGTTCCCGCAAATTGCAGAGTGTAGGCCAGCGCCGGATCCAACTTCTGTTCAATGACCTTTAAATCGAGGAGCTGCTTGTACATCGTGTCCCACCGCGGAACAGTCATCTTCCCTAACTGCGCCCCGCTCGGATCTTCCCCTAAGACAAAATGGCCGTCCCGCAATGCGTTCCACGTAAAATCCATCCATTGCTGATTGAGCGCTGGGTTCAGCCTGCGGATCTCCGCGTGTGCTGTGGATGGATCGTTCAGGTAGTCGCGCCAACCTCTTAGCGACGCTCCCACAAATTTCCCCACCACGTCCTGGTGCTGCTGCAGATAATCGCGCCTGGTGAACATGACACGATAGGGGTTGTATCCCGCATCGCTTGTCAGAAGCACGCGCGTTTGGATTCCGGCCTGCTGCGCAAAAAAGGGTTCAGAAGTCGCAAATGCCTGCTGGATGTACTGCGGATCGGCCACGAAATTTGCCACGTTCATCATCGCCGGTACTTCGTGCACATCCCTTAGCGCATAACGCTTCTCGATGAACTGCCACCAGGTAGAGCCAGTCTTGATCGCCACGGTGTGCCCGTTCAGATCTGCGAACGAACGAATAGGCGAGTTCTTGCGCACCATGATGCCCTGTGGATCGTGCTGCATCGTTGCAGCGACCGCTACCAGCGGCTGCCCGTCCGCTAGGGACTCAAGAATCCTGTCCGAACTGCTCATCCCGAACTGCGCCGCACCGACCGATACTTGCTGCTCCACGTTCAGATAAGGCCCTCCAGGCTGAATGCTCAGATCCAACCCGGCATCCTTGTAATAGCCTTTCACCAGCGCGGTGTAAAAACCTCCATGTTCCGGCTGCGGATACCAGTCCGCCTGCAGAACAACTTTGAGGAGATTGCTATGGTCGGAAGCGCGGTGACACCCCGCGGAAGCGCCAACGAAAATGACGATACACCAGGAGATTCTGGAGAGGACCTGCTTGGCCATGTGGCAGATTAGCACGTCGGGCACCGAGACGGGAACACCTGACTGTTGAGCGTGCTTTCGTTGGTCCTCTTTGTGGTGCTGCTAAGCAGATCGAAAAGCGATCGGCTCCTGACCTGCTGCCGGTTGCACCTCCCGGCTGCTTTGCTTGCACCCCATGCTAGAATTCCGCATGGCGCGCCTCCATCCGAGACGCCTAAGCCAAGCCCTTCTCGACGAAGACCGGATGCGCGGGCTGTACGAATTTACCGCTCGTACTCTCACCACCGCTCGTCCTGTCCCGTTCGGTGCTCTGATTGTTGACACGAAAACGGGAGAGCCGCTCATCGAGGCCACCAATGCCGTGATGCTCGAGACCGACCCCTCCTCTCACGCCGAGGTGCGCACCGTTCGGCTTGCTTGCTTGAAACTAAAGAGCCCCTCTCTTGCGGGTTACACGATGTACTCGACTTGCGAGCCCTGTCCCATGTGCATGGCCAACGCCCTTTGGGCGCGTCTCGATCGTGTCGTCTACGGCGCCACGATTGCTGACGCCAACCGCTTCTGTTTTCAGATTCGCATTCCGGCCCGTGAAGTGGCGCGCCGCTCCGACATGGCCTGCGGGGTGGATGGCCCCGTGCTGCGCGACCTGTGCGTCACGCTTTTCACGCACCCCAACATGCAAAAGGCTTTTCGTACCTGGAGTTCTTCGAAACAGGGGAAAAAGGCACATCGTTTTAGTGTTTGAAACGGAGTCGTTCGATGGATTTGTGCCACGCCGCCGGCCTGGCTAGTCTTCTTCAAGATCCTGCGCGGGTGCTCACGCATCCGCCAATCGTTGAACAGCTGTCTCGCGATTTCTACTGGTATTCTCCGGTTCTTCGGAAACAGCTCGACGGAAAAGTCGGCGATCTCGTTGTTCAACCGGTTAGCGCCGCCGAAGTGCAAGACGTTCTCCGCTACTGTCACGCGTACGACATTCCCGTCACCGCCCGTGGGGCGGGCACAGGGAACTACGGCCAGGCTGTGCCCCTGCACGGCGGAGTGGTACTCGATCTAGCGCGCATGGACTCTATCGAGCAGATCAGTGCCGAGGGCCATGCCGTTTGTGAGCCCGGCGTTCGCCTAGGCGTCCTCGAGAATGAAGCACGCAAAGTCGGATGGGAATTGCGCTGTTATCCGTCCACAATCATCAAAGCCTCCCTTGGCGGCTTCCTGGCGGGAGGATCAGGAGGCATCGGATCGGTTGCGCACGGGAATCTTCGTGATTATCAGACTGTCCGCGCGCTTGAAGTCGTGACCATGGAGCCCGAGCCGCGCATCGTCCGCCACGAAGGCGAAAGCGTTCACGACATTCTCCACGCGTGGGGCACCAACGGCATCGTCACACGCATTTGGCTCGCGCTGGCCCCGGCTGTCGAATGGGCCCAATGTGCGGTTGCCTGCGATACATTCGACACCGCTTTCGATTTCAGCGAACGGATCGCCGCCGACCCATTCTTTACCAAGCGCCTCGTCACGCCCTTCGAGTGGCCCATCCCTTCGTTCTTCACGCCTGTGCGCCAGTATGCGCCTAGAGACAAAGCCCTCATTTTTTTTATGATCGCCGAATCCGAGCGCGCGGATCTTGAAGCCACAGCGCGCGACGCCGGGGGGGAAGTCACCTACTCTGGAAAATACCTCGGCCTGCGCACGCGTCCGCTCCTTTCCGATTACACATGGAACCACACAACGCTTTGGGCTATGCGCTCCGATGAGGCTTACACCTATCTTCAGTGCGCATTCGATCCTGTCACAGTGCGCCAACAGATGCACCGTCTCAAAGAACGCTTCGGCAGTGAATTGCTGTTCCACATGGAATTCTGGAAGGCGGGCGATGGCCGCATGATTCCCGGCGCGATTCCCGTCGTCTACTACACGACCGAAGAACGCCTCAACGAAATGATCTCTTTTTGCCGAGAAATCGGCGTCTTCGTTGCTAATCCGCACGTTAACAACGTCGAAGGTGGGGGCCGTTATCGCTCTGACAACGTTCAGTTGCTTGCCAAACAACGTTACGACCCCAAAGGTCTGCTGAATCCCGGCAAGATGGTCACCTTCAAGCCGCACGAGTTCGCACGATGAAGACCTGGATCCCGGACGCGCGCAATTTCGCCTATTTGAGTTGGAAACAGGTCGACGCACTCCCGCGAGAATCGACCCTGCTCATTCTTCCCACCGCAGCAATTGAACAGCACGGCCACCATCTTCCGCTGGCGACCGACACGCTCATCAACAATCTTCTCCTCGGCCACGCGCTGGCGAAAGTCCCGGCGGATCGGAGTGTTTTCGCGCTGCCGCCCATGCCTTACGGGAAAAGCAACGAACACATGGGCTTCCCTGGCACGCTCTCAGTCGGTGCGTCTACATTCATGGAGGTTCTGCGCGATCTCGGTAGGAGCATTGCCTCGGCCGGCTTCCGGCGCCTCGCGCTTTACAACACGCACGGCGGCAACACAGCTCTTGTTGATGTCATGGCTCGCGACTTGCGCGCCGAATTCAAGTTGCGCACTTTCGCATTGCATGGCTCGGCGGGCGCGAAATTCGAAGGGCTCAGTGCGCAGGAGCGCAGCTACGGTTTCCACGCTGGTGAAGTGGAGACGGCATTTCTTTTGGCTTCCGTGCCCGAACTTGTTGATCGCTCCGCCTACACCCGCCATTACATAGCTGATGTCGAAAAACCGGAGCTGCTGCTTCCAGAAAACGCACCCGCGACTTTCGCCTGGCTCACTCGCGATATTACCGCGAGCGGTGTGATGGGCGACCCCCGCCCGGCCACCGCCCAGAATGGCGCACACTGGCTCGACCAAGCAGCCACATGTCTCGCCGCTGCTCTTGAAGCCATGCTCCACTTTCCCGATGCGCCCACGCCATGACCGCGAAGCTGATTGATTGTGGCCGCGGCGTTACTCTCGAACGCGGCCTGCGCTGCCGCATGTCCGACGGCGTCGAGCTTGTCTCCGATCATTACTATGCCCCCGGTTCCGTTCCGCACCCGACCCTGCTCATGCGCCAGCCCTACGGCCGCGACATTGCCTCGACGGTCACCTATGCGCACCCCGTTTGGTTCGCTGGCCACGGCTACAACGTGGTTATTCAGGATGTTCGCGGCCGCGGCGATTCCGGCGGCGAATTCTATCCTTTTCGGCACGAAGCCCACGACGGCTCGGAAACAATCGATTGGCTAACCGTCCGGCCGGAATCGAATGGCAGCATCGGCATGTACGGCTTCTCCTACCAGGGCATCACCCAGCTTTTGGCCGCCACTGAAGCGTCCGACAGCCTTATCTGCATCGCTCCCGGCATGACCGCGCACGATCTCTACAACGGCTGGTTCTATCACAACGGTGCGTTGCGCCTCGCCTCAACCCTGGGCTGGGGTTTGCAAATGCTCAAAGCCGACGCGCGTCACCTCAAATTACGAGACGCGAGCGACCGCCTCGAACAAGCTTGGGCAAACCTCGCCGCGCAAACCACCGTTCTCCCGTTCCGCGATCATCCCGCTCTAGCAAGCGAAGGCTTGCCTGGATACGTCTTCGACTGGTTTGACCATTCCGAGCCAGGCGAATATTGGTCCTCGCTCGACATCAGCCAATCGCTCGGAAGCGTTCGCATTCCCGCGCTGCACATTTCCGGCTGGTATGATACGTATCTCAAAGGCAGCATCGACGGCTTCATCGCCCTCTCAAAGTGCGCGGGCAGTGATTTCGCGCGCCAGCATCAATACCTCGTGGCAGGACCTTGGCAGCACATTCCATGGGGCGACCACGTCGGGGGCGCCGATTTTGGCGCCGAAGCCCTGCTGGATACCGACGCCCTCCTCCTCCGCTGGTTTAATCATTGGTTGAAAGGTTCGGGAGAATTTTCAAACGAGCCGCGCATCCGCCATTTTGTTCTCGGCGAAAATCGCTGGCGCGTAGCAGACGAACTTCCACTGGAAGCAAATCACGTTCTGTATCTGCATAGCAGCGGCCGCGCTAATTCGCGTAGAGGTGATGGCGTTCTCTCCAGTGCGCCGCCGACTTCGGACGAACCCACTGACATTTTCATCTACGATCCGGAAGTTCCTGTCTGCGCGCCGGGTGGTTCGGCCGCCCTCGCGGGGCAGTTCGATCAGTCCATTCTGGAGCTGGGCAATAACGTCCTCGTCTATTCGACCGAGGCGCTGGCCACACCCCTTCGGATCTTTGGCATCCCACGTGTCTCGCTCTACGTAGCCACATCTGCTGCTTATACGGACTTGCTAGCAAAACTCGTGCGCGTTCGGCCAAACGGCTATGCCGAATTCATCTCGATCGGCATCGCGCGTTCAAATCGCCTCTTTGCGAAAACCGGTTACTTTGCTGACCGCATTCATCATTGGCGGTTCGAACTTGAGCCGGCATCCTGCCTTTTCGCATCCGGTGATCGCCTCCGCCTGGAGATCGCCAGCAGCGCGTTCCCTCTCTACGATCGCAATCCCGGCACGAACGTGCCGTCCTGCCGCGCCAACTCCTGGGACTGGCAGCGCTCGACGCAAATCCTCCATCACACCAGCAGGTATTCCTCCGCGCTCTATTTGCCCGCGGTGGAGGAGGCAGAATGAATGTCTTTACTGCGCAGGGTTTTTTGACGGAGTGATGATCTCCGATTCCAATGTGCCTCAGATCGAATTCCAAAAGGTCACCAAGAGCTATGGCCCTGGCCGCCTGGTGCTGCAATCGATTGACCTAAAAATTCTCAAGGATGAATTCGTCAGCCTGATCGGTCCATCGGGGTGCGGAAAGTCGACATTGCTAAAACTGATCGCCGGCCTCACCCAGCCGAGCGTTGGAACAATTCGCGTCGACGGCCGGATGCCCCAAAATACCCGCAAGACGATGTCCTTCATTTTTCAGGATGCGACCCTGCTGCCCTGGCGCACGGTCACCCAAAATGTCGGTCTGGGTCTCGAACTGGAGCGAGTGATCAGCCAACGCCGCAAAGAAAGGATCGCCTCCCTTCTTGCGCTCGTCGGTCTGGGAGAAGTCGCTGATGCCTACCCGCGAGAACTTTCTGGCGGCATGAAAATGCGGGTTTCGATCGCCCGCGCGCTGGCCACTCATCCCCGCCTTCTCTTGATGGATGAGCCCTTCGCCGCCCTCGATGAAATGACGCGGGATCGCCTCAATGAAGAGTTGCTTCGCCTGCGGTCCGAGCAGCGCTGGACAGCCGTTTTCGTCACCCATTCTGTTGCCGAAGCCGTTTTTCTTTCGACGCGCATCATGGTCCTCGCGCCAAATCCCGGGCGCATTTACGCTGTTCTCCCGGTTGCACTTCCGTTTCCGCGCACCGCCGAACTTCGTGAGTGCCCCGAATTCGAAACTCTCGTTGCCCGCGCTTCCCACATCCTCCGCGAGGCCCTCCTCCAATGAAGAGGCGCCTCGTCGGCGTCGCCAACGCCCTCGCCGTCTTTGTGGCAGTGCTAGTCGTCTGGCAGCTCGCCCTCTGGATTTTTCACGTCCCCCGTTACATGCTGCCTTCGCCGTGGGCAGTGGCCCACGCCGTAAGCGCCCGCTTCCCCTCTCTTCTCACTTCGACCGCCATCACGGCCGAAGAATCGCTGGGCGGCCTCATGGCCAGCGTCATCGTTGGCGTGATCATCGCGCTAATCTTCGCGCAATCTCGATGGATACGGAAAATGCTCTATCCGTACACAATTCTTCTTCAGACTGTGCCCATCGTTGCGGTTGCGCCTCTTATCCTGATGTGGGTGGGGGCTGGAATTGGAGCCGTGGCACTCATCGCGTTCATCATTTCGCTGGCACCGATCATCGCGAATACCACCCAGGGCCTGATCAGTGTGGACGAAGATCTCGTGCATCTTTTCCTGATGCACAATGCCTCTTCCGCTCAGAAGCTTTTCAAGCTGCGCCTACCGCACGCCGTTCCCTCGCTTTTTGTCGGCATTCGAATCGCCAGCGGTATTTCTGTAATCGGTGCAATCACCGGCGAGTTGTACGCGGGCTCAAGCCAAGTGGGTGTTGGGGGACTTGGCTACTCGATCCTCTACGCATCCTCCCAGCTCGAGACCGATTACCTTTTTGCATTGGTTCTCGCTGCGACCATGCTCGGATTCAGCTTTTTCTTCGTGGCCATGTTTCTGGAATGGTATTTCCTGCACAACTGGCACGAGTCGGCCCGCACCCCGGAAAGCGAATGAGAACAGGCGACCACTTGCGTGTCGTTTCAGAGCGAGCCGCTTTGTGCTGCTCGCCCACCAGAGTTCTCAGGGCTTGAAAGCTTTCCAGAACTATCGGCCTACTCGGTTTAACCGCGCCTTGCTTTCATCTAGCGAAGCGCCTAAAATTAGTAATCGATTCATGGAGTTCGCCCTCAACCAGGGACAGGTCTTCGAGCCCGGCGCACCGCGCTGGGCCTTTGCGTTTTTGGACGGTTTTATAACCGGGAGAAACTGATGCCAAGAGAAGCCCTCTTCGTTACCGCCAAGGAAGAAGAAATTGCGGGCGACCGCTTTACCGAGCGGCGGATCCCGGAGGGGCTCACCTTTGATGACGTCCTTTTGCTGCCCGGCAGATCCTCCGTGCTTCCCGCTCAGGCCGATACGCGCACGTTTCTCTCCCGCCACATTGCGCTGAATATTCCCATCGTTGCCGCCGCAATGGATACGGTCACAGATTCCCGCCTGGCGATCGCCATCGCACGCCAAGGGGGTCTTGGATTCATTCACCGCAATATGAGCATCGAGCGCCAGGCGGAAGAAGTGGATCGCGTGAAGCGCTCGGAAAGCGGCATGATCGTCGATCCGGTGACCATCTCACCCGAAATCTCGGTCCGGCAGGCGCTCGATTTTATGAACAAATACAAAGTTTCTGGCCTGCCCGTAACTCGCGGTCAGCGCCTCGTCGGCATATTGACGAACCGCGATCTGCGCTTCGAACGCAACCTCGATCAGCCGGTCAACAACGTGATGACCAAGGAAAATCTCATCACCGTTCCGGTCGGCACCACTCTTGAGGAGGCCGAACGGATTCTGCAGAAGCACCGCATCGAAAAACTTCTCGTCGTCGATAAGGATTTCCATCTCAAAGGCCTCATCACCGTAAAAGACATTCAGAAGAAAATCGAATTCCCGAACGCAACGAAGGATGATCACGGCAGGCTTCGCGTGGGCGCGGCCATCGGAGCGACAGGAGACTTCCTTGAGCGCGCCGTCGAGATGGCCAACGAAAAAGTGGACTTACTTGCGATCGACACCGCTCATGGCCACACTACGCGCGTGATGGACGCGATTCGGACCGTCAAGCACCGCTTACCGGAGATGGAGCTAGTCGCCGGCAACGTTGCGACAGCAGAGGCGACGCGTGACCTGATCGCGCTTGGCATCGACGGGCTCAAAGTTGGCATTGGTCCCGGTTCGATCTGTACAACCCGGGTGGTTACCGGAGCGGGCGTGCCGCAGATCACGGCGATTGCCGAATCTGCGCGCGCGGCGGAAGGCTCAGGTGTGCCGTTGATCGCGGACGGCGGAATCAAGTTTTCAGGTGACATCACCAAGGCTATCGCCGCGGGTGCATCATCGGTGATGATCGGCAGCCTTTTCGCGGGGACCGAGGAATCGCCAGGCGAGACGATCCTGTATCAGGGGCGCACGTTCAAGTCCTATCGCGGGATGGGCTCGCTCGGCGCGATGGAAGCCGGCTCCGCCGACCGCTATGCACAAGAAGGCGCCGAGCGCGGTAAGACGGTGCCCGAAGGAATCGAAGGACAAGTGCCCTACAAGGGAGCTCTGGCTGGCCTCGTCGAGCAGCTCGTCGGCGGATTGCGCAGCGGCATGGGCTACTGCGGGGCCGCGAGCCTGAAGGATCTGCAGGAAGGCGCGAACTTCATCCGCATCTCGCAGGCAGGCTTGCGCGAGAGCCACGTCCACGACGTGATCATCACCCGCGAAGCGCCCAACTACCGGCTGGAATAAGTGGGCTGGTTTAAGCGCTGGTGGCCCGCGATCGCCTGGGCCGCGCTCATTTCTGTTTTTTCAACCGGCCTGTTCACTTCTGACAACACGAGCCAGGTGATCGTTCCCATTCTTCACTGGCTCTTCCCGCACGCGGTGATGGCCACACTTCTCGAGATTCACCACCTCCTTCGCAAGTTCGCGCACTTCATCGAATATTTTGTTTTGAGCCTGCTGATTCTGCGCGGAATTCGCAACGGCAGGAGCGAAATGCATCTTCGCTGGGCCCTACTGACGATTCTCATCGTCGCGGCCTACGCCTCGCTCGACGAGTTCCATCAGCGATTTGTCTGGGGGCGCACGCCGGCTCTGAGAGATGTCCTGATCGATACGGGCGGAGGCACTGTCGCGCAAATCGCCGCCGCGCTGTGGCTGACGGGTCCTCGCCTGAACGAACAAGAATCCGCGGGAACCGGCGAGTGAAAACAAACAGCCCGCTCCTCGCTACCAGAATGGGCTGCTGTGAAATTGAACCCGGTTGCTTACTTTTCGGAAGCTGCTTGTTTCTCGTTCTCCACCGGAGCCTCGTCGCGAGCTGCCTTCTTGGACTTCTTTTCCTTCTTCTTCAGCTCGGAGCCAATGAACTCGAGGATGGCAAGTTCGGCGCCGTCTCCAATGCGCCAGCCAGTGCGAACGATCCGTGTGTAGCCACCGGCGCGATCGGAAAAACGCGGTGCGAGGTCGCCAAACAGCTTCTTGGTGGCCGTAGAGGTCATCAGGAAGCCTGCCGCCTGTCGCCGCGCGTGCAAGGAGTCCCGTTTGCCGAGCGTGATCATGCGCTCGGCGAGAGGACGGGCAGCCTTGGCCCGCAACAGTGTCGTTTGAATGCGCTCCTTCTCGATCAAGTTGGTAACCAAATTTCGAAGTGTCGCGCGGCGGTGCGCTGGCTGGCGTCCTAGTTTCGATCCTGCCTTGAGGTGTCTCATGACCTTAATTTCCGGCCCAGGGCAATTGCCTACAGGGCCGCGCTTTCCTCCGGCGGCAGAGGAGCGGTTTGGCTCGGCAGTGGCGGCCAGATGATGCGGCCGTGATCATCAAATTTCATGCCAAGACTGAGGCCCATCTTCTGCAGGATGTCCTTGATCTCGTTCAGCGACTTGCGCCCGAAATTCTTGGTCTTCAGCATTTCGGATTCGGTCTTCTGGACAAGTTCGCGGAGATTCTGAATATTGGCGTTCTTCAAGCAGTTATAGGAGCGAACCGAGAGTTCGAGTTCCTCGACGGAGCGATCGAGGTATTCGAGACGTGGGTCGGCATAGTTCTCCACCGCTTCCTCGGGAATCTCCGGCTGTTCTTCGAAGTTGATGAAGATGCTCATGTGATCCTTGATCAGCTTCGCCGCCAGACCGATGGCGTCCTGCGGAGTGATCGCA